>Ga0134128_10007557_pt1 | contig 13135 bp, 11 predicted proteins | sample KB31754_FD_96462 | JGI IMG/M metagenome (GOLD analysis project Ga0134128, IMG submission 96462) | Terrestrial soil microbial communities with excess Nitrogen fertilizer from Kellogg Biological Station, Michigan, USA - KB3-175-4 | ecosystem: Environmental > Terrestrial > Soil > Unclassified ... | reverse complement strand
GCTATGCGATCTCGGGAGACCTGCCGATCGTTCTGCTGCAGATCGAGGACGCGGCCAATATCGATTTGGTGCGGCAAATGATCCGGGCGCACGCCTACTGGCGGCAAAAGGGATTGGCGGTCGACCTCGTGATATGGAACGAAGATCATTCCGGCTACCGGCAGGCGCTGCACGACCAGATTTCCGGCCTGATTGCGGCGGGCGTCGAAGCCCATCTGCTCGATCGGCCGGGCGGGATATTCGTCCGCCGCGGGGAGCAGATCGCCGACGAGGACCGCTTGCTGTTCCAGACCGTCGCGCGCGCCGTCATCGTCGATCGCCTGGGCACGCTCGCCGAGCAGGTTGGCCGCCGCCTGCCGCTCGATGCGGCGATCGCGCGTCCCGCACCGCCGGCGGCACGTCGCCGTGAAGCAGCTCCGATCGAGGAGCGGCCGCGGCGGGCGCTGGCGTTCGACAACGGGCTCGGCGGCTTTACCGACGACGGGCGGGAATACGTCATCGTCACCGATCGCGACACCCGGACGCCGACGCCATGGTCCAATGTGCTGGCCAACCCGGATTTCGGCTGTGTCGTCTCGGAGAGCGGCCAAGCCTACACCTGGAGCGAGAACGCCCACGAGTTTCGCCTTACGCCCTGGCAAAACGACCCGGTCGGCGATGCGGCCAGCGAGGCGTTTTACATCCGGGACGAGGAGAGCCGCTACTACTGGTCGCCGACGCCGCTCCCGGCCAAGGGCGCGACGCCCTATACCACCCGGCACGGATTCGGCTATAGCGTGTTCGAGCACGCGGAGGAGGGCGTGGCGAGCGAACTGCAGGTCTTTGTCGCGCTCGACGCCCCGGTCAAGTTCGCCGTGCTGAAGCTGCGTAACGAAAGCGAGCGCAGCCGCCGTCTTTCGCTGACCGGGTACGTCGAATGGGTGCTTGGCGATCTGCCCGCCAAGACCGGCATGCACGTGATTACCGAGTTCGACGCGCGCAGCGGCGTTCTGTTTGCCCGCAACCCGTATAACAGCGAGTTTCCGCGACGAACGGCATTTTTCGACGTCGACGCGCCGACGCGCAGCGTGACCGGCGACCGCTGCGAATTTATCGGCCGTTCCGCAGCGCTCGACCACCCGGCGGCAATGGTCGCAGCGGATCTTTCCGGCCGGACCGGCGCGGCGCTTGACCCCTGCGGAGCGATCCGGGTTGCTTGTCAGCTTGGTCCCGGCGAAGCGCGGGAATTCGTGTTCCGTCTCGGCGCCGGTCGCGATGCAGACGACGCGGCCGCGATCGCGCTACGCCATCAGGGACGCGGCGCTGCCAGCGATGCGCTGGAAAAGGTCAGGCAATACTGGCAGCGCACCCTTGGCGCCGTACAGGTGTCGACGCCGGACAGCGGCCTGAATTTCCTCGCCAACGGCTGGCTGGTCTACCAGGTGCTGGCTTGCCGGCTGTGGGGGCGCAGCGGGTACTACCAGTCGGGCGGCGCCTTCGGGTTTCGCGACCAGCTTCAGGATGTGATGGCCCTGCTGCACTGCGAGCCGCGGCTTGCCCGCGAGCACTTGCTGCGTTGCGCCGCGCACCAGTTTATCGAAGGCGACGTGCAGCATTGGTGGCACCCGCCGCTGGGGCGGGGCATCCGGTCGCTGTGCTCCGACGACTTCCTCTGGCTGCCGCTGGCGGCATGTCGCTATGTCGGCGTCACCGGTGATGCCGGTATCCTCGATGAGCCGGTCCCTTTCCTCGAGGGTCGCCCGCTCGCCGCCGGCGAAGACTCGTACTACGACCTGCCCGCCCGCTCGGAAACGGCAGCGAGCCTGTACGATCATTGCGTCCGCGCCTTGCTCCACGGGATGCGCTATGGAGCGCACGGATTGCCGTTGATGGGCTCCGGTGACTGGAACGACGCCATGAATCTGGTCGGCGTCGAAGGCAAGGGCGAGAGCGTATGGCTCGCATTCTTCTTGCACACGGTACTCGAGGAGTTTGCCGAAATCGCACGCCAGCGCAATGACTCCGCCTTGGTCGAGCGCTGCGATCAGGAAGCGCAAGGTCTGCGCAGCAGCATTGCCGCGCACGGCTGGGATGGCGCCTGGTATCGCCGCGCGTACTTCGACGACGGTACGCCATTGGGCTCGGCGACCGATCCGGAATGCCGCATCGATTCGATTGCGCAGAGCTGGGCAGTTCTGGCCGGGATCGACGACGGCGGTCGCCCGCGGCTTGCGATGGAGGCCGTCGATCGACGGCTCGTTGCGCGCGGCGAAGGTCTGGTGCGATTGCTTGAGCCGCCTTTCGACGCCTCGTCGCTCGAACCCGGATACATCAAGGGATACGCGCCCGGGATCCGCGAAAACGGCGGTCAATATACGCACGGCGCGATCTGGGCGGCAATGGCCTTCGCCGCGCTGGGCGACGGCACGCGCGCCGAGGAGTTGTTGTCCATCATCAACCCGATCAACCATGCCAAGACGGCTGCCGCGGTCGCCGTGTTCAAGACCGAGCCCTTCGTGGTCCCCGCAGACGTCTACGCTTGCGCGCCGCACACGGGCCGCGGCGGCTGGACCTGGTATACCGGCTCCGCAGGATGGATGTACCGTTTGATCGTCGAATCCCTGATCGGGCTCACGGTTCGCGCGGACACGCTGTCGATAGCGCCATGCTTACCTCCGACCTGGCCGCGGGTGGAACTGGATTACCGGTACAAGAACACCCTCTACCATATTGAAATCTGCCGTGCTTCCGGAATGCCCGCCGATCTGCAGGGCCACAGGCTTCGGGTCGTCCTGGACGACATGGACGTGAGCGAGCAGCACATCAAGTTGGTGGACGATCGCCGGAGCCATCTCGTTCAGGTGACCTTGGTGTCCGCCGAAGACAGTCAGTGGCGCGAGCGAGACGTTGCCGCTCGAGGGGCAGCCGCAAGTGTCGAGCACAAGACCCACCGGGAAACGGGCGGTGACGCTGCCCGCGGTTAGTGTGCAGGTCTGAAGTTCCGACGATAAAGGAACGAGCGTATGGGGTCGGTAGGCAAGGCGCGTCCGGACGAAGCCGCCGCGAACCACCGCCCCTGTGTCGGTTTCCCGTACCGGTTTGGCGCGACTGGAAGGTGAACGGCGAAGACTTCGACTAACGGGCTGAATTACGGGTCGAATACTGGTTAAGAGCGACCGTCGGATGCTCTCAACTCGCCGACGTCACCTCGCGGACTTCGCGCGGCCATGTTTCAGGCTGATACTGATGAAATCGCGCATGAAGCTCAGCGTCGGCATCATTTCTCTGGCGTTGCCATTGCGTCAAGACTCAGATGAGATCGGAGAGGTATTTAATTTCATCACTGCGCAAAACGTGTCTATCCGGGCTTGCCGTCGAGGCGCGACCGCGACAGCACCGGCCAGTAACGAACCGCGTAGATAGTGAACGCAACGGACCAGCAACCGCCGGAAACGATGACGGTCGTTACGTAGGCGTCGGGTAAGAGCATGGCGCCCAGGACGCGGATCAACGCCGCGAGTTGAATGAGAACGAAGCATGCCACCTCGAAGCCGTCTGCCGCAAGCGAGCGCCCGGTATGGCCCCGTGCGGTGCGCGTCATCATACCCATCGTCATGCCACCGATGGCCCCGATCGTCAGCGCGTGAACAGCGAGCGGCTCTGCTACCCACCCAATCGCCGCAAGTCCTCGCAGCACGAGATAGACGACAATCCAGGCGTAAGACGCATGCAGAATCCACACCAGCGGTGTCCTGATGGTTTGCCACGGTTGCCACAGACAGAGCCGTGCGGCGTGCGCAGCGGCGACGACAATCGCGAGGATTGCAATTATTTCGGAGGGCAGCTGCAGAACGTCGGCTCCGAGCAAAACCAGAACGCCGCCCAACGCGAGTTTCTCGACGAGCGGGTTGCGCGAGGCTCGCGCGCCCGGAATGGCGTTGTTGGTGAACATCGGAATCACTCGGCCGCCGATCACGGCCATGATGAACAGGACGAGATCGAGACCGACCTGCAAACCGGCCCGCTCCGGCCACGCGAACACGCCCAGATAGGATAGATGCAGTGAGAGGACGGCTACGGCAAGGAGTAACAGCACCGCGACCAAGAAGTAGTTTCGACGGTTGCCACTGCGTACCAACGGGATCCCTATGCCCACCGCCACCGCTACCGGAAAAGCTGCGTTTACCAACGCAGCGGCGCTCTCGTAGGGCGTCAGTACCAGCGCTCTACCGGCGATCCAGAGCAACGCGAACGCCACGAGCGTTGCCCCGGTCGGCGTGGCTTGGCCGGTCCAGGTGCGAACGGCGGTGAACAGAAACCCGGCGATCACCGCCAGCGCGTAACCGAACAACATCTCGTGGCCGTGCCAAACCTGGCTGCGCAAATACGCAGCGGGCAGATAGCCCGCGTATTGGCAGACCCACAGTGGAATCGAGACGGCGGCGAAAATGCTGGCGAGCAGATAGAACGGCCGAAAGCCCAGGCTCCAAAGCGCAAAACGGGATGCTAGCGCCGTCGGCCGCAGCGCGGTCGGGCCGCGGTGCATGATCTCAGGCACGAATCGAGCCCCTTAGCGCTGTCGCCGGGCGAAGCATCAAGGCTTTTTGACCCACGCGCTACACCATCCCTTCGATGCAACGAGCTTGTTCTGATAAAGCGGGCACGGGCCGGCCGCGTCAGTCGGCTTCCCCTGATAAAGCTGGCAGGTACTGCATGTCTGGCCGGCCGCGTACTTCGGAAATTTCGCCTTATCCGCCTTCGTGGCGTCGGCCTTGTAGCCCAAGGCCTGCGCCTGAGGATCGCTCTCGGACAACGGCGTGCCACCCTGGGCGAAAGCAAAGCGCGAAGCCGCGAGAGCAGACGCAGCCCCCGCGGCGCCAATCAGGAATGTCCTACGTTTATGCTGCATGATGACTCCTTAATGCCGCAACACGCGGCTGAAAATTGTTGCCGGCGCTTCACGGTTGACGGCGGCTAGCCTCCGCCAGGTTGCGTGACCGATAATGGATCACTCGCCGGAAAAGTAGCCTCCAATGCCGCATCCAACATATTTTCGCGTGCCCGGTCTGCCATTGACGATTCGCGGTCTTGCCCTGATGGGCTAAATGTCGAAAGCAGTGGCAGACTGAAGAGAAATTCACTCCCCCGGCCAAGTCCTTCGCTGAAGGCTTCCACGCGACCGCCATGCATTTCGACCAAGCTTCGGACCAGCGACAATCCAATTCCAAGACCACGCTCAGCGCGGTCGGATGCACTCTCCAACTGGTAGAACAGGTCAAATATCTTTTTTAGCTCCGAAGCTTCCAGCCCGCGGCCTGTGTCGCGCACTCGGATTACTGCCTCCTCGCCGGTCGTCTCGGCGGTAAGCCTGATACGGCCGCCGGGATCAGTATATTTCGCCGCGTTGCTGAGTAGATTTGAGATCACCTGGGCCAGCCGGACGGCGTCTCCCCTTACAGGAATGGGTTGCGGAGGATGCAGGACCGTCAACTGATGCCTTCTTGCATCGATCATTGCCCGATTCCACACCACCGCCTCAGCGATCACAGAGACCAGGTCGAGCGCTGCCACTCTTATCTCGAGCTTGCCGCGCGCCACACGCGATAGGTCGAGCAAATCATCCAACAGTCGCGTTATGGTCGTTACTTGCCGGCTGACGGTGTCGCAAATATCCTGCAGTACCGGGTCGCCGGGACTTCGCATCTGTAGGATATGCACCGCATTGCGAATTGGCGAAAGTGGTCCGCGCAGCTCATGAGCAACCATCCCGAGGAATTGATCCTTGCGGAGATCGGCGTCGCGTAGTTGCGCCTCGCTTATCCCCAACGCGCCTTGGGTCCGCTCTATCTCCGTGGCGTCGCGCCAACTGGTTATGGCGCCTCGCACGCGGCCGTCCGGGGTCTTGACGGGATCGCTGCTTACCAGGACGTTTATTCGAGTGCCATCCGACCGCGCGACGACCCATTTCTCGTTGCGTATGGTTTCGCCAAATCGTGATGCGCGATAAAGCGGAATCTCCTCAAGGCTCGGTTGGGTGATGCCGTCATCGAGAAACCATCCGTGACTGTGCGGGCGTTCCGTTGGCCGTATCTGGAGCAAATCATGGCGCGAGATGCCCATGAGCTGCTCAGCCTGACGACTATTCGCCATGATCGGAAAGTCGGGAGGGCCGTACGCAATCGTGATGGCCTCAGGTATCCTGTCGATTAGCGCTTGCAACAGCGCGTGATCGCCGTCCATGTCCCTAGCAGGTTGCTCGAAAGCGAATCCAACGCCAGCAGAAGATACGCTTTCGACCTGCACGCAGTCCGAAAAGTCAGCCGGCACATCGTCCATCGTTCGCTCCCCGCTCAGCTGTTGATTCGAATCGTATTGATCCTTCAACCTTTGTGACCGACCGGCTCCGACCCAACCGTCCAGTCCGACGACCCGAACGATTGGGGCGATCGCACATCAGTTCGCGCAGGCCGTAGTCAAAAAAGGATCTTTCCTGGCTTGTTTGGGCGGCAGGAAACAATGGGCTCGGCAAGCGCTCTAAGAGTGACCGGAAGGAGGCTCATTGTGATATCGCGCCCGGCGCCACATCATCGGGAGACTCTGATATTTTCTGTAGGGCTCTCTTGACTGGCGGCCGTTGTTTCGTCGGGCACCGTTTTTATGCGTTGGAGCAGCCGATGCGGGCCCGGCGGAAGGTCAGCGACGGGTCCGAACGCGGTGCAGAAGAGCGAACAGCCAAACCGCTTGATTCAGCTACGAAAGTGGCTCTGGGAGCGCTAGGCGGCGGCGACCGATAAATCCTGCAACCGGCGAACAGGAGCGTTGCTCAGGTCGTGCTCATGCCACTTCGCGCGTGCCAGCGTCGATGCGAAAGTCGTCCTCGTCACCGGCACTGATGCGATACGACCCGGAGCTAAACAAAACCACGGTTGAAACCGTCTCATGGCGCATTGGGAAGCTGGTGAGCGACCGCTCGTTCGTGGACGTTATCAGTAGTGCATCGGTTTCAATCGTCAAGAGCATCTTACGGGAAATGTCGTAGTTTCCCGACAGTAATTGCACGAGGACAACGACATGCTTGTTATCGGAGTGCAACGAAGTCGGTGACGTTTTCTACCTCCATAGACGCGCTAACCGACGTTGCAGCCATCGCAGAATACCGAATGGCCAAAGCCACACGAAATTCGCGACGTGGGCGATGGATGCGATCGTCGCCACAACTGATAGGAGAAGAGGCAATGCCAACCAAAAAGACAGCAACGTTCGAGACGATTCCTGTGGGGACGCCGGTGACATGGCACTATCGTAGCGCGATTGGTCACGGCACCGTTAAGGGCGTTCATAAGAAGGGCACTACGACAGCCAACACCATGTACTCCGTCGCACAGCATGACCATCACCCCGGTGAGCCACCGATTGTGGTGCACTCTGGTGCTGCCTTGACTCGCACGGATAAGTAGCCCCTGATCTACACCCACACCGGCAGGACGGCAGCGCGCCTCACGCGCGTGAATGTCCCGGCATCAACGTCAGAGACCGGCTGCTACAATGCCACGGGTTGGAGGCCAAAGGCGGTGGCATCGCGCCTGACCGCACTGCGTCGAAACTCGATCCGCAACAGATGCTCCGGACAATCCACGACGGGCGTCCAGAGACCCGGATGCGGTCCTGGGGCAACCAACTTGGCTCCGATGAGATCTGGAAGGTCATTACCTATCTACGGAGCTTGCGACAAGGCGTTTAGGGTGTTCAGGCGTGCGAGCGTCGCCGTCGTCCGTGTACGCAGTTCGGTATCGGCAGGTGGAGGGCAACGTCGTCTTCTCTTTCCTCAATGCATTTGAACCGGATACGCAGCGTCTGGCTGAACTGAAGCATCATTATCAGTCGGGCGGCTTAGCCGACAGCACGCTCAAACGTTTGCTCGAGGAGCGTCTCCAAGCGCTCATCGAGCCGATCCGCCTGCGACGGCAACGCTTGGCCATGGACCGCGGCGAAGTCGTGGCCATCCTGAGACGTGGGACGGAACGAGCCCGGGACAAGGCCGCCACAACTTTTGCAGCGGTCAAGCGCGCCCTTGGTCTCGCCTACTTTGTATGAGCGAGCAGAAAAGCCACGCGGCGGTTGGCTTAGGCTCGCCAAACGATAGACAAGGGAGCGCATCATAAGCGTTGCAGCGCAACCGTTGACCGACGACGACCCCGCGCTTTCCCCCTGGTGGATACGCAGCGTGATGTTTGTGATGCTGCTTGGCTTCGTGGGGCTTATCACGGTCACCACGCTTGCCTACCGCAACGCACCGCCGATCCCGTCGCAGGTACTCGACGCGCAAGGCGTCGCGCTGTTCAGCGGCGAGGATATCAGCGACGGACAGACGGTATTTCTCAAATATGGCCTGATGGACAACGGCAGCATCTGGGGCCACGGGGCCTACCTCGGGCCGGACTACGCGGCCGACGCGCTGCATCGCATGGGCGAAGACACCGCCGAAGCCATCGCGCAACAACAATATCGGCAGCCTTTGGCCGCTTTGACCCGTTCGCAGCAGGCGGCAGTGCACGCCGAAACGACCGTGGAGCTCAAGACCAATCGATACGATCCGGCCACCGAAACGTTGCATTTGACCGCGCCGGAAGCGGCGGCCTATCGCCAACAGATTAACTACTGGACCGATTACTTCCGGCATCCGTCGCGCAATGGCGGTCTGAAGACTGACCTCATCACCGACCCGACCGAGCTGCACCAATTCACCGCCTTCGTCACTTGGGCGGCCTGGGCATCGGTCGCCGCCCGCCCCGGCGAGGATTATTCCTATACCAATAACTTTCCGTACGATCCGAGCGTCGGTAATCAGCCCACACCGGGCGCTGTGTTGTGGAGTGCGCTTAGCCTGATTGTGCTGCTGGCCGGCACGGCGGCGGTCTTGCTGGCGTTCGGAAAGTTCGACTATCTGGGCTGGATTTCTAGGGGCCACCACGTGCACCCGCACTTGCTGCCGGGACAGGCCAGCCGGGGCCAGTACGCGCTGGTGAAGTTCTTTGTGGTCGTGGCATTGCTGTTTCTGGCGCAGACGCTGGCGGGCGGCGCAGTTGCCCACTACCGCGCCGACCCGAGCAGCTTCTACGGTTTCGAGCTGGAGCGAATTTTCCCCAGCAACCTGGTGCGCACCTGGCACTTGCAGACGGCGATCTTCTGGATCGCTACGGCCTACGTAGCCGCGGCGCTGTTCCTCGGCCGTTCGCTGCGCGTCGACGAGCCACGCTGGCTCGCCGGCTGGACTAACGTGCTGTTCGCTGCGTTCGCGTTGGTGATTGGCGGCAGTCTTCTGGGCGAATGGCTCGGCATCTCGCAAATACTCGGTCGCTCGTGGTTCTGGCTCGGCAATCAGGGTTGGGAGTATCTGGAACTCGGCCGACTGTGGCAGTACCTGCTGGTGATAGGCCTTTTGGTGTGGTTCGGGCTGCTATGGATGCTGGTGCGGCCGCGCGCGCTTGCTGAAGCGGCTTCGAAGCCAATTGTCAAAATGTTCCTGGTGGCTGCACTGGCGATACCGGTTTTCTATATCCCGGCTCTATTTTTCGGTGCCAGGACCAACTATACCGTGGTCGATACTTGGCGTTTCTGGATCATCCACCTGTGGGTAGAAGGTTTCTTCGAGTTCTTCGCCACGACGGTGGTGGCGCTGACGTTCTATCAACTCGGCCTGACCCGCCGCAATGTTGCGCTGCGGGTAATCTACCTTGATGCCATCCTGTATTTCCTCGGCGGGCTGATGGGTACCGGTCACCATTGGTATTTCACCGGCCAAACCAACGTCAACATGGCGCTATCGTCGCTATTCTCGGTTCTCGAGGTGGTCCCGCTGACCTTGTTGACGCTAGACGCATGGGACTTCGTACGAACCACGCGCGGCGACTGCGACATCTGCGGCAAGGCGATTGCGATTCCACACAAGTGGACGTTCTATTTTTTAATGGCGGTGGGCTTCTGGAACTTCGTCGGTGCCGGCATTTTCGGGTTTTTGATCAACCTGCCGATCGTCAGCTATTACGAAGTTGGCACCTTGCTGACGCCCAATCACGGCCACGCTGCGCTGATGGGTGTTTTCGGCATGCTGGCGATTGCGCTCATGGTGTTCGTGCTTCGGCAGACCAGCGACGATACGCGCTGGGCCGGCACTGAGAAATACGTCAAGCTCGCATTCTGGGGCACTAACGTCGGCCTCGCGATGATGGTGGCGATGAGCTTGTTCCCCGGTGGCGTGCTGCAGGTTTGGGACGTGATCCAGCATGGATACTGGCACGCCCGCAGCCTTGACTACATCGGGAGTCAAAGGTCGCGTTTGATCGAATGGCTGCGCTTGCCCGGCGACCTGGTGTTCATCATCTTCGGCGCCGTGCCGTTGGTAATCGCGTCGATCAAGGGTTACCTCGGGGTGCGCGCCGCGATAGCGGACACGGCTCCGCGCGCAGGCTGAGCTATCGTTATGAGGAAGGAAATGGACCTCGAAGTGCAGATCCAGAAGGCACGAGCGTTGAGAAAAATGCACGATCGCTCGGATATCCTCGTGCTGCCCAACGCCTGGGACGCGGTCACCGCACGCTTGTTCGCTCGGTTGGGGTTCGCTGCCATCGCCACCACGAGCGGCGGTGTAGCCTGGTCGCTCGGCTATCCCGACGGCGAGCAAGCGCCGCTACGCGAGGTTGTCACCGCCAGCGGGCGGATCGCGCGAGCGGTCGATCTGCCGGTGACCGTGGACATGGAAGCTGGTTATGGCACGACGCCGGAAGCTGTCGCTGATGCGGTGCGCGCCGTCATTGCGGCGGGCGCCGTAGGCATCAACCTTGAGGATGGGTTGCACGCATCCGCCACGCTGCGAGCGCTCGGTGCGGCGGTGGAGCGGCTTCGCGCCGCGGTCGACGCAGCAGCTGTGGCAGGCGTGCCGATCGTGATCAACGCTCGCACCGATACCTATCTGTTGAAGTACGGGGCCAGCGACGGCGAGCGCTTCGAAGAGACCGTTCGGCGCGCGAAGGCTTATCTCGCGGCGGGTGCGGACTGCATCTATCCCATCGGCCTCGGTGATGCCGCGACAATCGCGGCGCTCGTGAAGACGCTCGATGCGCCCATCAACGTCGCGCCGAGGCCGGGCGTTCCCGCAGTGGCGGAGCTTGCGCGGCTCGGTGTCGCACGCGTGAGCACGGCGACACGTTTTGCGACCCTCGCGTTGTCTGCGGTGGAGAGGGCGGCGAGGGAACTTCGCGCAAGCGGCCGGTTCGAATGTCTGGACGCCGCGCTTACGTACCCGGATGTGCAACGGTTGTTCGACGAGGCCTGACGACATCGATCCGACAACAGTTGTTTTTCAGAGAAGGCAGGCAAATGAAAGAACGCATCGATTACAAGAAGGTTGCTCCGGGAGCGTATAAAGCGATGCTTGCGGTCGAAACCTACGTGCTCAGCTCGGGGCTGGAGCACTCGCTGCTCGAGCTGGTAAAGACGCGCGTCTCGCAAATCAATGGATGCGCGCATTGCCTCGACATGCACACCAAGGAAGCGCGAGCGAACGGCGAAACGGAGCAACGATTATATGTCCTTGCGGCGTGGCGCGAGGCACCGTTTTACTCTGACCGCGAGCGGGCTGCGCTCGCTTGGGCCGAGGCCGTCACCCAGATCTCTACGCAGGACACTCCCGATGAGCTCTACGAGGAGATGCGTCGACATTTCGATGAGAAGTCGCTTGTCGATCTGACACTTGCGATTATCGCCATCAACGGGTGGAACCGTCTCGCGGTCCCGTTCCGTACTGAAACGGGCAACTATAAGGCGAAGACAGCGCGCGCTGCATGACATCCCGCCGTGCCTTCGCTGCTCGCGGAACCGAGCTATATGCTCCATCTAGGAGCACATCGACCTCGCCGCAGTCGGATCGGGAACTGGACTGTAGCCAGTTTGCGTAACCGGCGTGTCTTCGCGCGTCGCAGCGCGCCGCTCTAGGACGCGGCTTTGCTCGTTCCTTCTTTCAACACCTCGCGCTTGGCAGCATCAGCGGACGCTGTATCAGGTGCCTTCGCCGCAGCCTCCTGCGCCTCGACATAGAGGTGCTGGTCTGGACCATTTTTAAGGGGCTGCGTTGGCAGCGGTTCGAGGTGCTCGTTGGCGAACGCTTCCGAGGCATTCGTACCCGGCGCCGCAGCGTTCGCATTGGGCGGTATCGGCCCGCGTTCCGGGGGCGCAGGTGGGGCCACGCCGCCCCACGCGACCTTAAACGCTGGATTGGCGCTGGATGCTTGACTCGTGTCGCGTTGGCCGCAGGCACTCAGCAGTGCGATCGCGGCGATGGCAATTACGATTGATGATTTCATGGTCTATTGGTCACAAAGAGATGGTTTCCAATCACACCCCGAGTATCGGGTGTGCCAAGGCTTGTAAGCACGTTGGAATCTCGGTCTGATCGACCCCTTTTCATTCGAGCGGCGTCAGACTGTGTTGGACCGAAAACCGGACGAGCGCCGCAAAGTTGTCAAGACCGAGCTTCTGCATCATGCCGTTGCTCGCCTACAGATTGGACAGCCGAGCGGGCCGATTGTTGCTTGCCGGGGTCACGCCGCCGGGGCAACGTCCCGGCTGGTGGTGGCATGTCCGGTTCTGGCCGTTCAGCGAAATTCGCGAACGCCCGCTTTCCTATCCAAGCGACCAGTTGGACGTGTCCGTTCCTTGAACAGCGCAGTTCGACAGGACCAGACAACGGTTTACATGGCTACCCATCGGCAATATAACGTGGGTGTCGGTTCGCAACCAGACGGAAAGCTTGATAGTTCCGGTAGGGAGTACTGGACTGTTCCACATCTGGAGTCGAGTTCTGCGGCCGAGCCAACGCCCGTTTCCCGGATATTGAACTCCGCGATCCGCGTCAACGCCCCTGTTTATTGGGCCTCGTCGGCGCACGCTTGGGTAGCAGCTCGGATGTGATCAGCGGACGGCGCTTACTCGATTGCCGTTCGCATTCTCGTGCTTGCTCCTGCTGCTAAACGAGGCGTCCGTGTGGAGGACCTGATCGGTCTGATCCATCGCGCGATATCCGGCCAGGTCTCCCTGAGGATGCGCGATCCCATGAACAGCCCGATGTGGCCGCCGGGAACGAGCTTCTTCTCGATCTTGC
>Ga0134128_10007556_pt1 | contig 13136 bp, 12 predicted proteins | sample KB31754_FD_96462 | JGI IMG/M metagenome (GOLD analysis project Ga0134128, IMG submission 96462) | Terrestrial soil microbial communities with excess Nitrogen fertilizer from Kellogg Biological Station, Michigan, USA - KB3-175-4 | ecosystem: Environmental > Terrestrial > Soil > Unclassified ... | reverse complement strand
CGCGCGCGCGATGATGCGGGCAGTGGTGGTCTTGCCCACGCCGCGCACGCCGGTGAGCATGAAAGCATGGGCGATACGCCCGGTGGCGAAGGCGTTCGACAGCGTGCGCACCAGGGCTTCCTGCCCGATCAGGCCGGTGAAATCGGACGGCCGGTATTTGCGCGCCAGGACGCGATAGGCTTCCTCGGGGGCGCCAAGGTCGAAAGAACGGGACTCGGACATGGGACGACTATAGCAACTGCGACGCCTGGGGGACGTCTGGATGAGCGGTTTTTTGTGGATGGGGTTTGAGGCGGAAGCCGGCACGACCCGGATCGAATTCGTTACGGCTGCTTCCTTCCGGACCTGACCGGGTTAGCGACAGATCCGCCCGCACCGACTTCCATGAGGGGATATAAGCCTTGGCCGCCACGATTGCGAGTCCGGGTCGGGAACCCTACAAAAGCTCATGCTTTCTTTCACCGGCAATCCTCTCGACCGGGCTTCCATGGCGCGCGCCGACCCGGGCTGGGTCGTGGCGCAGCGGGCGCGGGGTGACGCTTTGTTCCTGCCGCTCTGGCAGGCCAAGCCGTTGCTCAAGGACCAGCGAGCTGCGTTCCTTAGCAACGGCGATCTCGAGACCGCCGCCGATGCGCAGCCGATATTCTTGGGCTTGCAGGACGGGCGGCCGCTTTTCGCCGTGGCGATGCCGGACAGCGAAACGCCGCCGCTGACCGACCATGGCGAATTTCATGACATGCGCGCCGCCGCCTTCATCCTACCGGATGCCGATACCGCCATTGTCGGGCAAGCCAAGGCGCTGATCGATTGGCATCGCCGCCATGGCTTCTGTCCCAATTGCGGCAACGCCACCGAAATCCGGGACGGCGGCTATCGCCGCGTTTGTTCCGCTTGCTCCGCCGAGCATTTTCCCCGCACCGATCCGGTGGTGATCATGCTGCCCCTGCAGGGCGAGGAATGCCTCTTGGGCCACAACAAGCGTTTTCAGCCAGGGTTCTATTCCGCCTTCGCCGGCTTCCTGGAGCCGGGCGAGACCATGGAGGAAGGGGTCAGCCGCGAATTGCGCGAAGAGGCCGAGGTGAAAGTGAGCGAGGTGCGCTATCACGCCTCTCAGCCTTGGCCGTTCCCCTCTTCACTGATGCTGGGCTGTTATGCCGACGCGCTATCGAAAGACTTCCGCATCGATGGGCACGAAATCGAATCCGCGCGCTGGATGCACAAACGCGAAGTGCGCGAAAGATTGGCAGGGCAAAAAGACGACGGCGTGAAACTGCCTGCCGCCATCGCGATTGCGCACAAGCTGATCGCGGACTGGGCCAGCACCTAACCCGGCATGTCTTCTCTGAACGAATGGGCCGGATAGACTCCCATTATGGTGAGGCGAGAGGTGAAAAAGCTCAATTCCTCCAGCGCCCGCATCACCGGCGGATCGTCGGGATGGCCCTGGATATCGGCGTAAAATTGCGTGGCGTTGAACGAGCCGCCCAATTGATAGGATTCGAGCTTGGTCATGTTCACGCCATTGGTGGCGAAGCCGCCCATCGCCTTGTAGAGCGCGGCAGGGACATTCTTCACCCGGAAGACGAAGCTGGTGACCACCTTGCCGTTGTTGGGCGCGTCGTCGGGCTCGCGCGCCATGATGAGAAAGCGCGTCATATTGTGATGCTCGTCCTCGACGTCGCGCGCCAGGACCTTAAGCCCATAAAGCTCGCCCGCCAGGGACGAAGCCAGAGCTGCCGCGCTAGCGTCCTTCAACTCCGCGACATGCTTGGCGGCGCCGGCGGTGTCGTACCAGTTATGGGTGGTGAGCTTTCTTTCGCGCACGATGTTGCGCGCCTGAGCCAGGGCCGGCGCCTGGCTGTAGAGACTCTTGACGCCTTCCAGCGTGGCGTCCTTCAGCCCCAGCAATTGATGATGGATGGGCAGGAAATGCTCGCCCACGATATGCAGGCCCGATTCCGGCAAAAGGTGATGGATGTCGGCGATGCGCCCCATCAGCGAATTCTCCACCGGAATGATGCAGAGATCGCAATCGCCGCCTTTCACCGCATCGATCGCGTCCTCAAAGCTCGCTCTGGGAATGGCGGCGGCATGCGGGATCGCCTCGCGCGCGGCGAGATTGGCGTAAGCCCCCGGCTCGCCCTGGAAGGCGATGCGTTTGGCATGAAGGATGGACCGGATCATGACGACGGCTTCCGTGCAAAGAACGCGATGGCTTTGGCGAGATCGGCTGGAGTATCAACACTGAGGGGCACGCTGTCCACGCGCGCCACCGCAATGCTCATATTCGCTTCCAGAGCGCGAAGCTGCTCCAGTTTCTCCCGTTTCTCCAGCGGCGACGGCAGCAGGGCGACAAAACGCGAGAGCGCCTCACGCCGATAGGCATAAAGGCCGACATGGTGAAACAGGGGACCTTCGCCAAAGGGCGCGCGGCCCCGTGTGAAATAAAGCGCCCGGCCCAATTGGCCGTCTGGCCGCCATGCCACCACTGCCTTCACCACATTGGGATTGTCGCGCTCGGCAGGATCGGTGATCGGTGCCGCCAGGGTGGCGATGTCCACCCCGCTTTCCTCAAGCGCCGCCACAACCTTGCGTATCTGGCCCGGATCGAGCGCCGGCAGATCGCCCTGCAAATTGACCGCGACATCGTAGTGACCCTCCGGATCGAGCGCGTCCAGCGCGGCATGAATCCGGTCCGAGCCGGATGGCAGGGCCGGGTCGGTCAGTACGGCCTTGCCGCCCGCCGCTTCCACCACCGCGACAATCTCTTTCTCGCCTGCCGCGACCACCACCGGGCCCAACTCGGCCGCGATGGCCTGGCGCATCACCCTGACGATCATGGGCATGCCGGCGATGTCGGCCAAAGGCTTCGCCGGCAGCCGCGTGGCTGCCAGACGGGCGGGGATCAAAAGGATGGGTTTCACCGGTATTCCTAGGGCCAAGTTCCCGCGCGCGTTTTAGGCTGGGACGAGGCCCTAAAGCCAGCCAGCTACCTCGTTCTTGGCCCATTCTCGGCCCAATCTGTGCGGCGCTTCGCCGCAATGACGGGAGGGGACGGGCGGGTAATGTCCGCCCGTATTTTGACCCACCCGCATGCCCGCTAGGGGAGCTTCACGCTTATGGATTCCTTTGAGTGGAACAAGATCATTGGCGCCGTCCTTGGCACGGCGATCTTCATCTTTGTCGTCCGCACCGTCGCCGAAGTGATCTATGAGCCCGAAGTGCCCGCCAAACCCGGCTATGTGGTGGAAGGCGTGGTCGAGACTCCGGCTGGCGGTGCTCCCGCCGCTCCGGTCGCCGAAGTGATGCCCGATTGGGGTACCGTGTTGCCCGCCGCCGACGTTGCCGCGGGCAAGACCGTCTCGGTGAAATGCGAGCAGTGCCACGATCTTTCCAAGGGCGGCCCCAACAAGATCGGCCCCAATCTTTACGGCGTGGTGGACCGTGCACGCGCCACCCATCCCGGCTTCGATTATTCCAGTGCGATGAAGAGCAAGAACGACCCTTGGACCTATGACGAATTGTTCAAATACCTGAAATCCCCGCAGAGCTATGTTCCCGGCACCAAGATGACCTTTGCGGGCCTTCCCCGCGAGCAGGACCGCATCAACCTGATCGCCTATCTGCGCAGCAATGCCGACAACCCGGCACCCATCCCGGCACCTGCGCCCAAGACCGCCGCGCCGGCGGCTGCCCCCGCTGGTGGTGCCGCTCCGGCTGCTGCGGGTGCCGCTCCCGCCAAAGGTGCCGCCGCTCCTGCCGGCGCCCCCGCTCCGGTTGGTGCCGGAAATGCGGCCTCCAATGCAGGCAGCGCCGGTGCAGTGACCACGCCGGCGACGCCGGCGCCTGGCGCGAAGTCGGCCGCGACCGCTACGCCGCCGAAAAAATAAGAGAGCACGCTGGAAAAGCCGAAAGTCCTCTTCACGCTGCCGCCGGGCTGGGATGCCCTGGTCAAAAGCGGATTGAGCGGGCCTGGGTTTGATGCGGTGCTGATGGGCCGCGATACCTTCGCGCCCGAAGACATTCGTTATGTCGCGGGCTTCCGTCCGCCGCCGGGCTTCCTGAAAACGCTGCCGCGTTTGCGCGCGGTGTTCTCATTGGGTGCGGGCGTGGATGGGTTCCTGCGCGATCCGGAATTTCCCAGGCATCTGCCTCTGGTGCGCTTCGTCGATCACACCTTGATGCATGAGATGGCGCAATTCGTCACCATGCATGTCCTGATCTCCCACCGCGGCCAGCGTTTCTTCGATCGGATGCAGAGCCAAGGCAAATGGCAGCAGCGCATGCTGCCGAAACCATCGCGCGACACCCGCATCGGGATATTGGGCCTGGGCGATATCGGCGCCACCATCGCCACCACTCTTTTGCCATTCGATTTCCAGCTATCCGGCTGGAGCCGTTCGCGGAAAAATGTGCCCGGCGTGAAAAGCTTCGCGGGCAGGCACGAGTTGCCGCTATTCCTCGCCCAGTGCGATTACTGTGTCTGCGTCCTGCCGCTCACCGAGGACACGCGTGCCATCATGAACGCGGATTTCTTCACCAAGCTTCCCAAAGACGCGTTCGTGATCAATGTGGCGCGGGGTGGCCATCTTATCGAAGAAGATCTGATCGCGGCGCTGGATTCCGGTCATCTCTCCGGCGCGGTGCTGGATGTCTTTCAGACCGAGCCTTTGCCGGAATCAAGTCCCATCTGGCGTCATCCCAAGATCACCGCCACGCCCCATATCGCCGGCATCACCGACCCCAAGATGGCGCTGGCCTATGTCGCCGATTGCGTGGTGAAGTGCGAAGAAGGGCAGCCGCTGGAAAACGTGGTCGATCTGGGAAAGGGCTATTAAAGCCGCTTGATGGAAGTAACGGGCGTCGTGATGCGCGCGATCGCCGTATCCAACGGCTCGCTCGTCACCTGCATAAAATAAGCATTGGCGTGGAGAAGCGTGACGGCATCGCGCATCACCCCCATGTGACCTTTCCAGAAAACCAGGTCGCCCCGCTTGATCTGATCGCGCGTCACGGGATGACCGAGCGCACTCTCCATCATGTCGGTGTCGCGGGGACAAGGCGCGCCGGCAGCTTGCAATGATGTCTGGATCAGGCCCGAACAATCCAACCCCTGAAACGTCTTGCCACCCCAGACATAGGGAACGCCAACGAATTGCTCCGCCACCGCAACGAAATCAGATGCGGCGCTCTCAACCGGCGCCAAGGCCCGCGCCGCCACGAACCCATCCGCCACCGCAACGAAATTCCCTTCCTGTTGGCCCCGCCGGACCCGGGCATTGAGCGGCAGGAGATCGCGCAAGGGCGATTTCACCTCCGGGGCTGAGAGCAGCGGCGTGAGAAGATGGATCGCCCGGGCGTCCGCGTCGAACGCGGCGCTCAATCCGCTCTCGCGCACATATCCCATATAGGAATCGGTCTTGGCCTGGAGCCAGGCCCAGCCATCCTTGCGCTCATAGATGGTGACCGTCTCGCCGAACAGAAGTTCACTTACCTGCGCAGTATCGTGAGAGGGGCCGGCTCTGAGCGAAATACGGCCCCAGCCGACCGCCGCCTGCTCGCCATCGACGAAGCGCGCCGCTTCGACCTGGCCCTTGAGCGAGGATGCCGCCAGGTCAGGCCGCGCGGGTGTGGTTCGCTTATCGGCCATAACGTTCTTTAAGGAGCGCATAAAGGAGCCGCGCGCCGTTGGCTTCCGCGCCCACACGGCGGCCGGGCTTGGGCCGGTCCACCCATCCGGGAATATCGATATGCAGCCAGCTTTCGGCCTGTCCGACGAAGCGATTGAGGAACAACGCGGCGGTGATGGCGCCGGCCAGATTATAGCTGGGATTGTTGGTGAGATCGGCAACCGAGCTGTTGAGCGTGGTCTCATAGCCCCGCCACAGAGGCAGCCGCCACACCGGATCGGCCACCGCCGTCGCGATGCGCGCAACGTCGGCTGCCAATCTCTCGTCATCGGTGAAGAAAGGCGGCAGCTCCATGCCCGTCGCCATCCGCGCCGCGCCGGTGAGCGTGGCGCAATCGATCAGCAGTTCGGGCCTTTCCGCATCGGCATCGGCCAGCGCGTCCGCCAACACCAGACGGCCTTCGGCGTCGGTGTTGCCGATTTCCACCGTCAATCCTTTGCGGCTCTTGAACACGTCGCTGGGACGATAGGCCGAACCAGAGACGGAATTCTCCACCGCCGGAACCAGCACGCGCAGCCTGAGCTTGAATTTCGCCGTCATCACCATCTGCGCCAGACCCAGCACCACCGCCGCGCCACCCATGTCCTTCTTCATGGTGGCCATGCCGGACGTGGGCTTGAGATTATAGCCGCCGGTGTCGAAGCAGACGCCTTTGCCCACCAGGGTGACCTTGGGCGCTTTGGCATCGCCCCAGACGAGTTCGATCAAGCGCGGCGCGCGCGCCGAACCCTGCCCCACCGCCGCGACCAGGGGGTAATCGCGCGCCAAGACCTGACCTTCGACGGTGCGGAATTTGGCGCCATGCGCCCGCGCGATTCCCCGCGCCGCCTCGGCCAGTTCCTTGGGGCCCATATCGTTGGGCGGCGTGTTGATGAGATCGCGGGCCAACATGACGCCATCGGCGATACGCGAAACCTCTTCGCCGTCCACGCCCTTGGGAAGCACCAGTTTCAGGTGGCGCGCTTTGGGTTTCTTGTAGCGATCGAAGGCATAAAGGCCCAGCCGCCAAGCCAGCGCCGCCTGGCCGCCGCCGCAGAAATCGGGCACTTCGCCCAGACGATAGACGCCGTCCGGCAACTGCTCGGCAAAGGCCGCCAGCGCCAGCGGATCGTGGGCCCTGCCCAGTCCCAGCACGGCTGCGGCGAGGCCGCCCCGCCCCGGCACCAGGCGCACCTCGCCCTCCTTGCCGGAAAAACCCGACGCCTTGAGGAAGGGCAGCTTGCGGGCCAAGGCACGGGCATCCTGGGAAGCGACGGCATGAAGCGCGACCGCGTTTCTGGCATTTTTCACAAAGCTCGCATGCATGGCCGGCTCTTCAGCGAAAGACGCATCTGACGTTATGAATCAAATCAGGCCTGAATCAAATCCCAGGTTAAATCAATCAGGGGAAAGCCATGTACAGATTGATCGTCGGCACCAAGGACTGGTCGAGCTGGTCGCTGCGCGCTTATCTGGCGTTGATGGCGACTGGCCAACCCTTCGATGAAGTGGTGGTCCAGTTGCGCAAGACCGACGCCGACGCCACCAGGAATGAAATCCGCAAATTCTCTCCGGCGGGACGCGTGCCCGTGCTGGAGATCATTGAACCTGGCCAAACCATCACGGTATGGGACAGTCTGGCGATCTGCGAAACCCTGGCCGAACGCCATCCGGAGGCCGAGCTATGGCCGAAGGATCAGGCGGCGCGCGCCATGGCCAGGTCCTATGCCGCGGAAATGCATTCCGGTTTCCCGGACTTGCGGGACCAACTCAGCATGGATTTCGCGAGAAAGCTGAAACCGCCCGAGCTTCGCCCCGCCACCCAAGGCCAGATCGCGCGCATTTTGTCCAGTTGGGAAACCGCGTTGGCGCGCCATGGCAACGAGGGCGGCTTTTTGTTTGGCGCCTTCTGCGTGGCCGATTGCATGTATGCCCCGGTGGTATCGCGTTTCACCACCTTCGATGTACCCGCGTCCAAACCTGTCCAGGACTATATGGCGCGAATCTGGGCGCTCGCCGGCATGCAGGCATGGCTGAAGGCGTCGCAGAAAGAAGTCGCGGACGGGGTGGCCTGAGATCTACCTCTGCGCGCCGCGCGAAGCTTCGGCATAAAAACGCGCGGCGCCGGGATGGATCGGCGCCGGCGACATCAAGGCCGCGGTGCCAAGTCCGATCTCGCGCGCGGAAGGATGGCTGGAAGTCAGGGCGCTGCGGTTGGCGGGATTGAACAGCGCGCGCGTGATGTCATAGACCAGTGAATCCGGAACGCTGTCACGCACGATCCACAAGGCGCGCGTCGCCACCGTGCCGACCTGCGGCTGGCCGGGATAGGTCATCACCGCGGCTTGCAGCGCCGGCTCCCTTTTCAGCAATTGCGTGCGGGACGGTCCGGTGATAGGGACCAGCCGCGCGGCGTGGCTTGCCAAAAGCTCGCTCAATCCGTCGACCGGCACGCCGCTCACCACAAAAAACGCGTCGATGCGGCCTTGGCGGAGCTGATCCATCGCAGCCGGCGTATCGAGCGTGAAACGCCGCATATGCGAGAGCGACACGTTATAGGCCTTGAGAATCTCGTCGGCGGTGACGTTCACGCCCGACCCCGGCAGGCCGAAGGAGACGCGCTTGCCTCTAAGACCCGTCACGGATTCGATCTTGGAATCGGCCGCCACCACCAGATGCACGTCTTCACTGAAGAGCGAGGCGATCACCCGCACGTGACTCTGCTTGCCCTTGCCGCGGAACGGGCCGTTGCCCTTAATCGCGGCGGCGACCACATCGCTTTGCGCCAATCCGGATTCCACCTCGCCATTGTTGACCGCCAGAACATTGTCGATGGTGCCTTCGCTGGTCCGTGCGGTGACGATCAATCCGGCCGGCCCGCAGACATTGGCCGTGTCGCAACGCGCCACGCCGGGTGGATGACTGATCAGTCCGGCGATCGCTTCGCCCACCGGAAAATACGCGCCCGTGGTCGAGCCGGTGGCGATCTGAAACGAAATGCGGGGGGTGTCCGCCTTGGCTATCGCACCCAAACCCACAACCGAAATCGCGGCGATGAATCGAAGAGCGAAGAGACGGCGGTGCATGACGCGCATTTACCTCTCTCATTGCGTCAGGAATAGGACGTTTTCCGACGCATCGGAAAGCCGGAACAAAGACAGCCTTTCATTCTATATAAGTCAATCTATTTAAGGGTTTATTGACCCGCCACGCGCATCCTGAGCACGAACGAATGGGCTCGATCGCCATGCGCTTTGCTCTCCCCCTCGCCTCCCTTCTTTTGTGCGGTACCGTTCTGGCCGGCTGCGCCAGCGACAATACCGGCGTCCTGGGCAATCTGGGCCAGCACAGAAACTCGGCCGCGGCCGACAACGCCGCGCCGCTCAGCGACATCGAGGGCAACGTGCGCCAGGCGCAACTGGCCCGGCTGGCCGGCCGCTATGATGATGCGATCCATACCTTGTCCCAGTTGATGCTGGTGGCGGCGGACGACCCCCGTGTGGTGGGCGAATATGGCAAGACCCTGGTCGAAAAGGGCAGCGCCCGCGAAGCGGTGCAGTTCCTGACCCGCGCCACGGAATTGCAGCCCCGGGACTGGACCCTCTACTCCGCCCTGGGCGTGGCCTATGACGAGACCGGCGACCAGATCTCCGCCGGCCGGGCCTATGAACACGCCCTGGCGCTCAGGCCCGGCGAACCTGCCATCCTCAACAATTATGCCTTGTCGCGCATGCTGGCCGGCGATCCCGCCATGGCCCTCCAGTTGATGGCCAGCGCCGCCAGCGCCGGCGGCGCGTCCGATCCCAAGATCGCCCGCAACATCGCCATGGTGAATTCGCTGGCTTCACGTCCGGCGCCGGCTCCCACACCGATTGCACAAGCGCCCCATACACCTGCCAAGACGCGCGCGGCCGAGGCGGTCGCGCACGCCGCGCCCGCGGCTCCCACGCCCATCATCGCGCCTGCCGCGTTGCCGGCCGTGCCCGCGGTGAAGCCCAGCCATCCGCAGGTGGTAATGGAACCCCTCCCTGTCGATCCATTGGCCGGGCCCGTAAAGCCGCATGTGAAGGCGCAGGCCAAGCCGGCCGTTCCGGACGACAAGGCCCCCAAGGCGGCGGACGCCAAGACCGCAATCCCTGAGCTCCGCCAGGCTTCGTTGAATTACTAACCCTCCTCCCTCCGCAACTTTGCCATGGGGCCAGCCGCTTTCCCTCTCTGGAGCGCAGAGGCGGCGCATGATTGCCTTCCCATATACTCGCCCGGGCGCTAGGGATTTTGGCCGCTGGCTAGGAGCGTCGCGCGGAGCGGGCGTGAGGCCGTGAGCACGCGCGACAACGCCAGCGGTCAAAAGAGCAGCGCCTTTAGTGCCCAATATGCATGATCTTCATGATAGCCGGCCCCAGAATCACGACGAACAGGCACGGCAGGAAGAAGATGATCATCGGCACGGTGAGCTTGGCCGGCAGTGAGGCCGCTTTTTTCTCGGCTTCCTGCATGCGCATTTCGCGGTTTTCCTGGGCGGTGACGCGCAGCGCCTGGCCCATCGGCGTGCCGTATTTCTCGGCCTGGTTCAGCGCGATCGCCACCGCCTTGACGCCGGAATGACCGCACCGCTTGGCCAGATTGTCGAAGGCCTGGCTGCGGTCGGGCAGATAGGAAAGTTCGGCGGTGGTGAGCCCCAGTTCCTCGGCCAGTTCGGCCGACTGGGTGCCGATCTCGCCCGCCACCTTGCCGAACGAGGCTTCGATCGACATGCCGGATTCCACGCAGATCAGCATCAGGTCCAGCGCGTCCGGAAAGGCGCGCATGATGGATTGCTGGCGTCGGGCAGTGACGTTGGAAACGAAAATGTCGGGCAGGTAATAACCCAAAAACGCGCCGGCGAAAGCGGCGCACAGCTTCATCATCACCGACCAGTGGAAATGGGTGATCAAGAAAAGATAGATCAGCGCCACGATGAAGACGATGCCAGGCATGACGAAGCGGAAGAACATGAAGGCGATCAACGGTGCCTGGCCGCGATAGCCGGCCCGGGCCAGCTTGTCGCGGCTGTCCTCAGATTCGAGCAGGTTGGTGAGCTTGAAGCGGTCCAGCGTGGACTTCATAAGATTGGACGGCTCGACGCGCAGCGAGCCGCGCTTCTCGTTGAGCGCCGCGTGATGGCGGGCGCGCAACTCCTCGCGCCGCTCGGCCACCGCTTTCAGCCGGTCGCTGAGGCCGTCGCGTTCGATCAGCGGCAGACCCAAGGTGACGATGGTGGCAAAAGCCAAGATCGCCGCGGCCATGGTGGCGAGGAAGGTCTTGTCGAAAAGAATATTGAGGATGCCGACATCGAGCATGGCTTTGTCCTCAGAGCTTGAAGTTGATCATCTTGCGCATCACCATGATGCCGGTGCCCATCCAGAAAGCGCAGCCCGCCAGCATCAGATTGCCCATGCGCTCGGTGAACAGCAGGTCGATATAATTGGGCGTGGTGATCCAGACGATGCCCATCACCACCGGCGGGAGCGACCCGATGATGGACGCCGAGGCCTTGGCTTCCGACGACATCGCCTTGATCTTGCCTTCCAGGCGCTTGCGATCGCGCAGCACCCCGGCGAGATTGGCCAAGGCTTCCGACAAATTGCCACCCGACTTGGACTGGATGTTCATCACGATGCTGAAGAAACCCACTTCGGCGGTGGGCATGCTTTCATGCATCTTCTTCAGGCCCTGCTCCATCGAGACGCCCATCATCAGGCCATCGACCAGGCGGGTGAATTCGGCGCCCACCGGATCGGGCGTCTCGCGCGCGACAATGCGCAACGCCTCATTGACGGGGAGGCCCGAGCGCACCGAGCGCACGATCACGTCGATGGCGTTGGCGAATTCCTTGGTGAATTTCTTCATCCGTCGCGCGATGAGAAAACCCAGCACCCAGCGCGGCAGCCCCAGGCTCACGGCAAACACGGCCATGACAAGCACCCAAGGCGATTGGCGGGTGACGAGGCAGATCAGCGCCACCACCGCGCCCAGTCCGCCCGAGAAGATCCAGAAGCTTCTGGGGCTGGCGTTGCCGAAGCCCGCCTGCTCCAGCCGGCGGCGCAAGGTTGGCTTTTCCTGCTTGCGCTGCGCCGCCTGGTTCTTTTCGACATCCTCCAGCAGCGCGGCAAGGTTCTTGCGCTTCTGGGCTTCGAATTGGCCTTTGGCCGAACGGGCTACGTCCTTGGGCTTGGCCAGCGCTTGAATGCGCTTCTGCGAGCGTTCGTCGCCGCCGGCAAAGGCAAATGCCATGCCGCCCAGCGAAAGCAATCCCAGCAATGCCACCAGATAGATCATTGGTTGACCTTGTCCAGCGCGTCGGCCAATTCGCGCTCCAGATTGTAATAGCGGGCCCGTTCCCAGAAAGCGGGGCGCACGATGCCGGTGCCCTGATGCTTGCCGCTCAGGCGGCCATGCTCGTCCTCGCCTTGGACTTCGTAGGTGAGAAGATCCTGGGTGATCACCACGTCGCCTTCGGTACCGATCACTTCGGTGATCCTGGTGATGCGGCGCGAGCCGTCGCGCAGACGCTCGGCCTGGATGATCACGTCAATCGAACCCACGATCATTTCACGGATGGTCTTGGTGGGAAGCGAGAAGCCGCCCATGGTGATCATGGATTCCAGGCGGCTGATCGCCTCGCGCGGGCTGTTGGCGTGAAGCGTGCCCATCGAACCGTCATGGCCGGTATTCATGGCCTGAAGCAGGTCGAACGCCTCGGCGCCGCGCACTTCGCCCACGATGATCCGCTCGGGCCGCATGCGCAGACAGTTCCTCACCAGATCGCGCATGGTGATCTGGCCCTGGCCTTCGAGATTGGGCGGCCGCGTCTCCAGCCGCACCACATGGGGCTGCTGCAACTGCAATTCCGCCGCGTCCTCGCAGGTGATGACACGCTCATCGAGATCGATGAACGCCGTGAGCGTGTTGAGAAGGGTGGTCTTGCCCGAGCCGGTGCCGCCGGAGATCAGCACATTGCAGCGCGAGCGCCCGATCACTTGCAGCACGCGCGCGGCATCCGGACTGATCGAACCGAAACGGACCAGGTCTTCCAGCTTCAGCTTGTCCTTCTTGAATTTGCGGATGGTGAGGGTGGGGCCGTCCAGCGACAGAGGCGGCCCGATCACGTTGACGCGCGAGCCGTCGAGCAGGCGCGCATCGCAGATAGGCGAGGATTCGTCCACCCGCCGGCCCACCTGACTGACGATGCGCTGGCAGATGTTCATCAACTGGGCATTGTCGCGGAAGCGGATGTTGGTGAGCTGGACCTTGCCGCCCACTTCGATGAACACCCGGTTGGCGCCGTTCACCATGATGTCGGCGATGTCGTCGCGGGCCAAAAGCGGCTCCAGCGGTCCATAGCCCAGCACATCGTTGCAGATATCCTGCAACAGATGTTCCTGCTCGGCGATGGACATCACCACCGCCTTGATCGAGATGATCTCG
>Ga0134128_10007555_pt1 | contig 13136 bp, 9 predicted proteins | sample KB31754_FD_96462 | JGI IMG/M metagenome (GOLD analysis project Ga0134128, IMG submission 96462) | Terrestrial soil microbial communities with excess Nitrogen fertilizer from Kellogg Biological Station, Michigan, USA - KB3-175-4 | ecosystem: Environmental > Terrestrial > Soil > Unclassified ... | reverse complement strand
GGAATTTCGATCGCTACGCCGCCGTCGTCGAGCACATCGTGCTGCATTACAACCGCGGCTGGGACCACGGCTTTCATTACGGTCTCAAATACTGGGAAGTGTGGAACGAGCCCGACCTCGGTACGCTCTTCTGGGGCGGCACGCCGCAGCAGTTCTACGCGCTTTATGCAAAGCTCGCACGCGCCGTCAAGCACGCCGATCCTTCCGCCCTCGTCGGCGGTCCGACGCTTGCAAAGCCGAACGAGCCCTCGCCCTACCGCGACGGCTTCCTCCGGTTCGTCCGCGAGGAACACCTGCCGCTCGATTTCTTCTCGTGGCATTGGTACGCGACCGACTCGAACGACCCGCTCGATTTTGCACGCCTCGGCCGCAACGTACGCGCGCGGCTCGACCGGTTCGGGTTTCGAAACACGCTGAGCGTGCTCGACGAATGGAATTACGGCCTCAGTTATCCGCTGCCCACCGATCTCGAGCGGGCGGCGTTCGTCGCGAGCTCGCTCATTGTCATGGCGCACTCACCGATCGACCTCGCCGCGCTCTATCGCGCCGACAGTCTCTTCGGCAGAGACGGTGCGACACCCAACAAGACCGGGGCAGCGCTCGTCGCTCTCGGGCGCATGAAAGACACGCGCATCGAGCTGGCGGTCACACGTTCACCGGGCGGCTCGCAGGCTCGCTGCGGCTTCGAGGCCGAGGCCGGCCGCTCGCAGGATGGCCGCCTGCTGCAGATCATCGTGAGCAACTACGAAGTGCCCGCGGCGTCACGCCTGCCGCGCGGCTCGAAGTCCGAGGCGCGGGATCGGCGCACCCCATGCCGTCGAATCGATGGATACGATCTCACGATTGCGCACCTGGAGCCGGGCGTCCGTTACGACATCGAGCGCGAGCCGATCTCGCGCACCGCGACCCTGGAGCCGCTCGACCGACGCACGCAACTCGGACCCACACTGCGCATGCACGCCGCCCTGCCGGCGCCCGGGATCGAGCTCGTCGTTGTCAGAAGCGCAGACCCACCCTGATCGGAACGAACTCGGTCTTCTGATCCTCTGGCCCGATGCGCAGGTAGCGCGCGTCGACGAACCAGGACATCCCGTTGCCGACCGGGAATTCAAAACCGACCCCGGCATTCCACGAGAATTTCCAGTCGCTCGTCGTGCGGGCAACGACCGAGTTCCCGGGAAAGTAGCCCGGTCCGCAAAATCCCCACCACGGGTCGCAGAAGATGCCGCCGCCGATCACCGTTTGATAGAGCTCGATCTGACGCTTGTACGTGCCGATTCCGGCGATCAGATACCCCTTGGCGACTGGACCGAGAGCGAAATCGAGCTCCCCGTCCAGGTCCCCGCCCCAGGTGCGGCCGGTGCCCGAATCGATCTCCGTCTGCAGCGCCGTCTCGTTCTGCACGAGCAGGTTATGCGTCGCATTGTATTCGCTGTAGCTCAGATCGAGCCGCAGTCCGGCCGGCGATTGTGGCGAGGGGTACCAGGTCACTCCGCCACCGAGGGTCCAGCCGCCCTGCAGATAATCGGAGGTGGTGCCGACTGTGGGGCTATAGCCACCTTCGATCTGCCAGCGCAGCGGCCGATACGATTTCCCGGAGTAGTAATACTGCGCCATCGCCGGGGAGGCGCAAGCGAGCGTTAGCAGCGCGCCGAGCGCGCAAAAGGCTTTGATCTTCACGGCCGACACCTCGATTCCCTTTTGAGCCCGACGTTCGCGTGCACCCGCATCCGCTGTGCCTGCTCGATCGTGGCGGGCCGGCAACGGGGCACGAAGTGTAGTCCGTCAACGGCCATCCCGCGTCCGGGTTGACGCATCGCCGCCTGCAGGCCCGGAACCCCGAACTCACCCATCAGGCATTCGCGTACCGGCCCTCGCGCAAAGCCGCGATGCGCTCGGGAATGGGCGGGTGGCTCATGAACAGGCGCCGCAGCCCGGAGGTCGTCTCACCCGAGATGCCGAACGTGCGCAGCGAGCCGGGCAACGCGGCCCCTTCGCCCGCCTGCAGCCGCTCGAGCGCCGCGATCATGTTGCCTGCCCCATCGAGTCGCGCACCTCCCGCATCGGCACGGAATTCGCGTTGGCGAGAGAACCACATGACGATGATGTTCGCGAGAAGCCCGAGCACCACTTGCAGGACGATTACGCTCACGAAATAGAACGGTCCCGGTCCGCGCCTCTCCTGCGTACGCCCGCCCGAGATGAAACCGTCGAGCAACGTTCCGAGCACCCGCGAGAGAAAGATCACGAACGTGTTCACGACACCCTGGATGAGCGCGAGCGTCACCATATCGCCATTCGCCGCATGGGTCATCTCGTGGCCGAGCACTGCGTGCGCCTCCTGTCGGGTCATGCCGCGCAGCAGGCCGCTGCTCACGGCAACGAGCGCATGATTGCGGCTCGCGCCCGTCGCGAAGGCGTTCATCTCGGCACCGTCGTAGATTCCGACTTCCGGCATCGCGATCCCGACGCGGCTCGCATGCTCGCGCACCGTCTCGAGGAGCCAGGACGCGGACTCGGTCTGCGGCTGCCCGATGACTTGCACACCCATGAAGGTCTTCGCCTGCCACTTGGACAGGGCGAGCGAGATCAGCGAGCCGGCAAAGCCGATGACGGCTGCAAAGACGAGCAGGCTGTGCCAGTCCATCCCACGCTGAGCGAGAGCGGCATCCGCGCCGGTCGCGCGCACGATGATTGTGATGAGCGCGAGGACCGCGACGTTCGTGAGCAGAAAGAGAAGGAGACGTTTCATCGTGCGGCGGTCGTTCTATTCCGCAAGCCGCATACCTGGCGAACCTGCGCCGAGCTCCAGCTCACCGGCCCGCGCTCACCCCCAGCGAATCGGCTCTGGAGCCGGCGTCGCCGTTGTAAACGGGTCGTGAGCCCTCCCGCGCGCGAGCGCGGCTCGCACGGGAGACCGCTGCGAGACGGCGCGCAGCCAGGTAAGCGTGCGCGGAGTCCTCGATTCGCTGAGACGAGCGCCGCAGAGGCCCGAAAGATACTTGAAATAGGCGAACACGGCGATATCGGCCAACGAGAAGAGCGGCCCGGCGAGCCACTCGTTTGCGGAAAGAATCGTCTCGACTCGCAGCAGGGATTCCTCGACGCGCGCGTCGGCGCGCGCGAGCTGCTCTTCGCCGTATCCGCCGAGCGCTGCGCGCCAGCGGACCCGCTCCTCGAGCGCCTCGATCCGCTCGACCGCGCGTTCGAGCTCGTCGCGCGTCACGGACTGTAAGAATCGCTCTCGATAGGCCTGCCAGGCGAGCCCACTCACGGCGGGAGCAATGACGTCATCGACGTGTTTCTGCCAAACGCGCGCGCACCATCGGTCGCGTGCTCCCTTCGGCATGAGGGGCCGTTCGGGGTAGGCCTCATCCAGAAGCTCGCACACGGCGCTCACGCCGGCCGAGGCCACGCCGCCTCGAACCAGCACCGGAAGATCCTCTCCCGGTGCGAGCTCCGCGACAGGCGCGCGGCAATGCTCGAGCGCGAGCACATCGACGTAGTGGCTGCGAAACTCGAGCGCCTTCTCCTCGAGCACGATCAATACGCGTGCCGATGCGCCGGTGGGCTCCGCGTGATACACATCGAGCATCGTCCCGCGCCTCAGGCCCGAGCGGCTACCGCGCCGCGCTCCGAGACAGGCGCGCGCTGCGGCATGCGGGATCGGGCGCGCAGCTCCCGCACGGCGGGCCGTTCCTCCATTCGGGCGATCCAATCCAGAGTGCGTGGAGTCGTGAGCTCGTTCACAACCTCCGGCGACCACTTCGCAAGAAAGGCATAGAAGCTCAACAGATCGATATCGGCGAGCGAGAAGCTTCGACCGGCGAGCCACGGTCCGCGGGCGAGCGCCTGCTCGATCCGCGCCGCGCCGGCCGCGATCCGCCGATGCGATTCGGCGAGTTCCTCGGGCGGCGTTTGCTGCAGATAGGCGCGGCGCCAGGCACGCCGCCGGTCCGGGTCCGGCACCGACGCGATGATCCTCTCTACTTCCTCCGGCGAGCGCGCGCCGACGAAGGCCGGCACGATGCGGTTCCAATGGATCATCATCACCGCGCGTCCCAGATCGACGTCGAGATACCGACACCAGCGGCGCATCGTGCAGCGCTCGTCGAGGTCGGCAGGACGCAGCGCCGGGCCCGCGAACGCCTCGTCGATATACTCGCAAATGGGCGCGCCCTCGGTGAGCGGGCGACCGTCGTGGACGAGCGCGGGCACCTGGCCGCGCGGGTTGATCGCCAGATATGCAGGTCGCAGATGCTCGAATGCGACCCCGTCGAGCTCCCGCTCGATGAACGGAACTCCCTTCTCGATGAGCGCCAGAAAGACTCTGCCGGAGTTGGTGCCGAGAGGCTGGAAGAAGTAGAGCTCGATCGCCATTCGCCCTCCGTTGACATGTCATCGAGCGTCTGCGCAGTCGAAGTTACGCGCTCGTGCGGTGCGCGGCAAGCAAGGCAACGCGCGCGAGCGGCGCGGGCGCGCGAGGTGCCGCTCGCAGACCGGGCATCGCTCCGACGGCCGGCACCTGGGCGGCTGGTCATGAATTCGTCACCTCGACGGAAACAGCGGCGCGCGAAGCGCCGCTGCAATTGGCAAGGGGGGGTCTCCACAGAGTTATGCACAGATTCTGTGGATAACTCCACTGCGTCGGCGGCCGACGCACAGCCGCCGACGCGCGCTTCGGGTCCGCTCAGCCGCCCTTACGGCGGCAGGTTTGCATGAAGGCGACGCGGTCCTGCGCGGTGAGCTGCCGCGCGTTCGCGATGGTGTTGCAGCGGCGCTCGAGCGAGCGCATGGACTCGAAAAGCTCCGCCGGCGGCCTGGTGGAGGCGAGACATGCCTTCAGATAGGCGCGATATTCGGTATCGGAAAGGTTCTTGTGGGCGGCTGCCGCGTCGCACGCCTTCGCGCGGGCGACCGACGCATCGGCGGACGGCGGACTCTGGGCCGCAAGCGGCGTGGAGACGACCGCGGCGAAAGCCGCGAGGATCAGGACGCGCATACAAACGTTGAACGAGCGGCCGCAGAGGGTGTTCCCAACCGCAGCCGGGGCCGGCCGGCCACAGGCCGCGGGGGTGCAGGCGGCTGCAGAGCCCTCTGTGGGCCTCCGGGGTCCGTCCCCGTACCCGGGGGACGGACCCCGAGGGGCACGATCAGCTCTTTCGTACCGCCAGCTTGATGCGCTTCTGCCAGGCCTTGAAGCGCACGGCCGCTTCGCTGCGCCCGAGCTGCTTGGCGATGCGGCGGACTCCCTGCCGCCCCGCGAGCTTCTTCAGAGTGCTGAGCTCCTTGGAGGTCCAAAGAACTCTTTTGCGGCGACGTGGACGTGGCATGTACGGGCTCCCGTTGAAAATATTTGATGAGAGGGTTAGAAGGGCTTCAACCAAATCCGTGCAACTCTAACATTTCCAGACGCCCTTCAGCAACAACCGCGCCCGCGCGGAGCGTTTGTTTGGGCGCGCAGAGGCTTCGCACAACCAAAAGTGGCGAACATGCGAGCAAATTTGGGACACACGCACGCCGGCGGACCGCGCGGACGCGCTCAAGCATATCTTTCAACCTTTTGCAAGCCCCGGCCGCGGATGGCATCTTTGCTGAACGGGATGGAGATTCGATGGACTCCGATGGCTCGATTCAACGCTCGCTCACGATAGGCGGACTGTTTGCCGAGCCGGTTGCGGCATTCGAAGCTCGCGGACCGATCGATCCTCGAGTGCTCGCGCCCGAGGAGGCGGCTCACGTCGCGCGCGCCGTTCCAAAGCGTGTGGGAGAATTCGCCGCGGGCCGCGCCTGCGCGCGCCGCGCGCTCGCCGAGCTCGGCGTCCCGGATTTCATTCTGCGCGTCGGTCCGGATCGCGAGCCGCTCTGGCCGGAAGGCATCGCGGGCAGCATCACGCACACGGAACGCTTCTGCGCGGCGGCCGCCGCACGCACGACAGTCGTCGCGGCGCTCGGGCTCGACGCAGAGCGCCGCGATGCGGTGCATCGAGGACTGTGGCGGCAGATCGCAACTTCGCAAGAGCTCGCTTGGCTCGAATCGTGGGCAGCCGAGCGCGCAGATGAGATGGCGACGCTGATCTTCAGCGCCAAGGAGGCGTTCTACAAATGCCAGTTCACCCTCACGCGGGAGTGGCTCAACTTCAACGACGTGAGCGTGAGCGTCGGTCTGGACGGGTTCCGGATCGTGCCGCAGCGCAGGCTCGCCATCGAAGCGCTTGCGGCCCCACCATGGCGCGGTCGCCATGTGCTCGAAGGCGCGCTCGTCGTAGCCGGTTGCAGCCTGCCCCCGCGAGCCGTTTGATCTGTTTTGTAATGGATTGTATCGGAACGATTGCAGTGCTCCCCGGCGGCGCTCGCGCGTGGAACCAAATGCCCGCTAAACTCCACCAAATGGGGTACGCGGAGCATGCCGTGCTCCTCGTGCCCGTCGGCTCGAAACGCGAGCCGTGCCGTCCGTGCCTCCCGCCGCGCCTTTCGTGGCACGGATCTCGCGCCTCCGGACCGCATCCCGTATTGTCGCGCTGGACAGACGGGTAACGGGCCGCAGGTCGAGCTCGGACGACAGGACCTGAATGAACGATATTTCGCGAACGACCGACTTTCGTATGCCGCATCTGGCGCTGCGCGAGCCATGGTGGCGCCACACGGGCCAGCGCCTGCGGCACTCGAGGTTGGCGGCCTTGACGCTGGCGCTCCTCGCCCTTGGCGCGCTCGCGGGCCTCAGTTGGTTCCTCTCTCACCGCAACGCAGCAAACCAGTCGGGTCCGAACGCCCGGTTCCGCGCCGTGGCGACAGTCGGCGTGGCAGCGGCGGCGCGGGCTGATGTGCCGATCTATCTCGATGCGCTCGGCACGGTGACTCCGCTCGCGACGGCCGTCGTGCAGGCGCAGGTCTCGGGAGTCCTCACGCGCGTCTACTACCGCGAAGGTCAGACCGTAAAGAAGGGCGATCCGCTCGTGCAGATCGATCCGCGGCCCTTTCAGATCGCGCTCGAACAGGCCCATGGCAGCCTCGGGCGCGACGAGGCCAATCTAGCCAACCAGCGGGTCATCGTGCAGCGCGACCGGGTGCTGCTGCGGCAGGACTCCATCGCCCAGCAGCAAGTCGACACCGACGAGGCGACGCTCAAGCAGCTCCTCGCCGTCGTCGCGGCCGACTCCGCCGCCGTGGACAGTGCGCGGTTGAACCTGAGCTGGAGCCGCGTCACCGCGCCCATCACAGGCCGCGTCGGCTTGCGTCCGGTCGACGCCGGCAACTATGTCACCTCCGGCCTGCCGAACGGCGTCGCAACCATCACCCAGGTCATGCCGATCGACGTGGAGTTCGCATTGCCGTCGCAGGACGTCCCGAGAGTCGAGAAGCGGCTCGCCGCCGGCGCGGTGCTGCAAGCAACCGCGCTCGATCAAACGCGGAGCATTCAACTCGCCACCGGCACTTTCCTGACGCTCGACAATCAGATCGACACCCAGACGGGGACTATCCATGGGAAGGCACGTTTCGCCAACGAAAATGGCACACTCTTCCCCCAGCAGTTCGTGAACGTACGCCTGCTGCTCGATACGTTGCCGGGCGCGACCGTGGTGCCATCCGCCGCCGTCCGCGAGGGCCCGCAAGGTACATACGTGTACGTGGTCTCCCCGGATCACGTCGCCCACGTGCGACTCGTCAAGACCGGCCCTTCGGTGGGCGATAAGGTCTCGATCGCCTCCGGACTCATGATCGGCGAGGAGGTGGTCACCGAAGGCGGCGACCGCCTGGTCGACGGCGCGAAGGTTCGCCTCCCGAGCGATGTTCGCGAGCCGGGGCAGAGCCAGGGGAGGAAGTCCGCGCGCCGCAACGCATGAGAGTCCCCCTCCCCGCCCCATGAGTCCCTCCCGGCCGTTCATCCTCCGGCCCGTCGCGACCTCGCTGCTGATGGTCGCGATCGTGCTCGCCGGTCTCGTCGGTTTTCAGTTTCTGCCGCTCTCCGCGCTTCCGGAGGTGGACTATCCCAGCATTCAGGTGACGACACTCTACCCGGGGGCGAGCCCCGAGGTGATGAGTCAGACCGTGACCGCACCGCTCGAACGGCAGTTCGGCGAGATGCCGGGCCTGCAGCGCATGACTTCGGTGAGCGGCGCGGGTGCTTCCGCCATCACGCTGCAATTCACGTTGCAGCTCTCGCTCGATGTCGCGGAGCAGGAAGTGCAGGCCGCCATCAACGCCGCGAGCGCGCTGCTCCCGACCGATCTGCCCGCGCCTCCCGTGTACGCGAAAATCAATCCCGCGGACGCTCCGATCCTCACGCTCGCGGTCACCTCGAACACGATGCCGCTCACGCAGGTCGAGAACCTCGTCGACACGCGCCTCGGTCAGAAAATCGCCCAAATTCCCGGCGTCGGACTCGTGACGCTCTCCGGCGGTCACCGTTCGGCCGTGCGCATCCAGGTGGATACGCAGCGGCTCGCCTCGATCGGCCTGTCGCTCGATCAGCTGCGCACGGTCATCAGCAACCAAAATGCCAATACCGCAAAGGGCAGCTTCGATGGCCCGACCCGTCAGTACACCATCAACGCCAACGATCAGCTGCTGACCGCCGCCGAGTACGGCAATCTCATCGTCACATACCGCAACGGCGCGCCGGTGCGCCTGAAAGATGTCGCAAACATCATCGAGGGTGCCGAGAACGACCAGCTCTCCGCCTGGGAGAACACCCATCCGGCCATCATCGTGAATGTCCAGCGCCAGCCGGGCGCGAACGTCATCGGCACCGTCGATGCGGTACAGCGGCAACTACCGCAGCTGCTCTCGAGCCTGCCCGCCGATCTGCACGTGGATGTCCTCACCGACCGGACGACAGGAATCCGCGCCTCCGTCCGCGACGTGGAGATCGAGCTCGTCCTCGCCGTGGCGCTCGTGGTGCTGGTGATCTTCCTATTTCTGCACAGCCCGCGCGCCACACTCATCGCGAGCCTCGCCGTGCCGATCTCGCTCATCGGCACGTTCGGCGTCATGTACCTGTTCGGTTACAGCATCAACAATCTCTCACTGATGGCGCTCACGATCGCGAGCGGATTCGTCGTCGACGATGCGATCGTGATGATCGAGAACATCGCCCGCTATATAGAGGCGGGCATGCGGCCGCTGCAGGCGGCGCTCGAAGGGGCCGCACAGATCGGCTTCACCATCATCTCCCTCACGGTCTCCCTCATCGCCGTCCTCATCCCCCTCCTCTTCATGGGAGATGTGGTCGGGCGGCTGTTCCGCGAATTCGCCATAACGCTCGCCGTCACCATCATCATCTCCGCGGTCGTCTCGCTCACGCTCACAGCGGCGCTCTCGGCGCGCTGGCTGCGCCAGGAGCCGCATGTACCGCCATCGGGTCTCGGGCATTACTGGCAACTCGGATTCGACCGCATCGTCGACCGCTATGACCGCGCGCTCGCGTGGGTGCTCGACAACCAGCGACTCACGCTCGCTGTCGCCTTTCTCACGCTCGTGCTGACGGCTGCGTTGTATCTGATCATCCCAAAGGGCCTGTTCCCGACCCAGGACACGGGGCTCCTGCAGGCGGAGGTCCGCACGCGCCAATCGGTCTCCTTCCAGCGGATGGGAGAGCTGCAGCAGGAAGTGGCCGCCGCGATCCTCAAGGACCCCGGGGTCGCCTCGCTCAGCTCGTTCGTCGGTGTCGACGGAGTCAACTCGACGGCGATCAATTCCGGCCGCATGCTCATCAACCTCAAGCCCTTCGGCGAGCGCGATACGCAGGCCGTCATCATGGAGCGGTTATGGCGCCGGGTGAGCGCCGTCCCGGGCGTCTCGCTCTATCTGCAGCCGGTGCAGGATCTGACGATCGACACTGCGAACGGGCCGACTCAGTACGAATTCGCGCTCCAGGGTGCCGATCCCGATCAGATCACCGAGTGGACCGCGCGGCTCATTGCGAAGCTGGCGCAGAATGCGCATCTGCGCAACGTCGTCTCCGACACGCTCAATCACGGGCTCGCGACGCTCGTCAGCATCAACCGCGATACGGCAAGCCGCCTCGCCGTCACCGCCGCCACCGTCGATGAGGCGCTCTACAGCGCATTCGGTCAGCGCATCATCTCGACCATCTTCACCCAGACGACCCAGTACCGGGTGATCCTCGAGCAGAAGCCGGGCGTCATCACGAGCCCGGACCGTCTCGATCTGGTGAATATTGCGACGGGCTCCGGCAAGCCGACGCCGCTTACGGCCCTCGCGAGTGTGCGGACCGAGGCGGTGCCGCTCACCATCACGCGCGTGGGCCAATTCCCCGCAGCCTCGATCGGCTTCGACATCGCCCCGGGCGTCTCGCTCGGCGAGGCGGTGCAGGAGATTCGCGATGCGGAGCGAGAGGTCGGCTTGCCCGGCAGCATCACAACATCCTTCCTCGGCGCAGCCGATGCCTTCCAGACGTCCCTCAAGAACGAGCTCTGGCTGATCCTCGCGGCGATCGTCTGCGTCTACATCGTGCTCGGGGTGCTCTATGAGAGCTATATCCATCCGCTCACGATCCTCTCGACGCTGCCTTCGGCAGGCGTCGGGGCGCTGCTCGCGCTCCTCATCACCGGCAATGATCTCGGGGTCATCGGGATCATCGGCATCATCCTGCTGATCGGGATCGTGATGAAGAACGCCATCATGATGATCGACTTCGCGATCGATGCCGAGCGCACTGGCGGCAAGTTGGCACGCGAGGCCATCCATGAGGCCGCCCTGCTGCGCTTTCGGCCCATCCTCATGACCACAATGGCGGCACTCTTCGCTGCAATTCCGCTCATGGCCGGAATCGGTGTGGGCTCGGAGCTGCGCCAGCCGCTCGGCATCTCCATTTTCGGCGGCCTCATCGTGAGCCAGCTGCTGACGCTCTTTACGACGCCGGTCGTCTATCTGGCCTTCGACCGCTTCACCAAGCCCGCGCCTCACGAGGCGACGCCGCCGGCCGGCGATCTGCATCCGACATGAACCTGTCCGCGCCCTTCGTGCGGCGACCTGTCGCGACGACCCTTCTCACGACCGGCCTTCTGCTTGCAGGCGTCGGCGCCTTCTTCGTGCTGCCGGTCGCCCCGCTCCCTCAGGTGGACTTCCCGACGATCGCCGTCACCGCGCGGTTGCCGGGCGCGAGCCCGGAGACGATGGCGACGAGTGTTGCAACCCCGCTCGAGCGCCATCTCGGAGTCATCGCGAATGTGACGGAGATGACCTCCCAGAGCCGGGTGGGACAGACGCAGATCGTGATGCAGTTCAATCTCAATCGCGATATCGACGGGGCGGCCCGCGACGTTCAGGCCGCGATCAACGCCGCCCGCGTGGACCTGCCGGCGACGCTGCGGAGCAATCCCACTTACCGCAAGGTCAACCCGGCCGACACGCCCATCATGATTCTCGCGCTCACCTCGCGCACCAAAGCGCCGGGACAGATCTACGACGAGGTGTCGAACATCGTCGCGCAGCATCTGCTGCAGGTGAGCGGCGTCGGCGACGTGGAGATAGGGGGCGCCTCGCTGCCGGCCGTGCGGGTCGAGCTCGTCCCCTTCGAGCTCTCGCAATACGGCATCAGCCTCGAGGACGTTCGCGCGGCGCTCAACAACGCTAATCCGAACCGTCCCAAAGGTGTCATCCAGAACGACTCGATGCGCTGGATGGTCTATACGAACGACACGGGCCGCTCTGCCGAGAGTTATCGCAACCTGGTCATCGCGTGGCGCAACGGCGCGGCCGTGCGTCTGAAGGACGTGGCGAACGTCACCGAAGGCGTCGAGGACACCCACACGGTCGGCTACTTCAACGGCGAGCCCGCCGTCATCGTGATCCTGACGCGTCAGCCGAACGCGAACATCATCCAGACGGTCGACTCGGTAAAGGCGATCCTTCCCCAGCTGCGCGCCGATATACCGCGGGATATCCAGCTATCGATCGCCTCCGACAGGACCATCACCATTCGCGCGTCGCTCCACGAGGTCGAGACGACGCTCCTCATCGCGTTGCTGCTCGTCATTCTCGTCGTAAGCGTGTTCCTGTCGAGCGTGCGCGCGACCGCGATCCCCGCCGTCGCCGTCATCTCCTCCCTCTGCGGGACCCTCGGCGTCATGTATCTCGCCGGCTTCAGCCTCAACAATCTCTCCCTCATGGCGCTCACCGTTGCGACGGGCTTCGTCGTGGACGATGCCATCGTCGTCGTCGAGAACGCGACGCGGCACCTCGAGGCCGGGATGGGCCGCTTCGAGGCCGCGGTGACGAGCGCGCGCGAAGTCGGCTTCACGGTGCTCTCGATCAGCGTCTCGCTCGTCGCGGTATTCATTCCGCTCATCTTCATGGGCGGCATCGTCGGGCGTCTGTTTCGCGAATTCGCGCTCACGCTCTCCGCGGCCGTCCTCATCTCCCTCGTGATCTCCCTCACGACGACCGCGATGATGTGCGCGTACGTGCTGCCGCGTCAGCGCGAGAGCCGCCCGCCTAACCGGCTCGCCCGCTCCTGGCGCAGCTCATTCGACCGCGTGCTCGTGGTCTATGGCCACGCGCTCGACTGGACCCTCGACCACGCACCCGTGACGATGATGCTGCTCGTCGGTGTCATCGCGCTGACCGTCTACCTTTATATCATCGTGCCGAAGGGGTTCTTTCCCCAGGAGGACACCGGACAGCTCAATTGCGGGATGCGCGCCGACCAGTCGATCTCCTTCGATCTCATGAAGCAGAAGCTGAAGGCCGTCATCGATATCGTGCGGCGCGATCCTGCCGTCTCGCACGTCGTCGGCTTCACGGGCGGCTCGCGCGCTGGAGGCGGGTTCATGTTCGCGGAGCTCAAGCCGCAGTCGCAGCGCGGCGCGACTATGCAGCAGGTCATCGCGCGCCTGCGCCCGCAGCTCGAGCGCGTGACCGGCCTCAGAATCTTTCTCAATCCGCAGCAGGAGATGCGCATCGGCGGGCGCCAGTCGAACGCCAACTATCAGTACACGCTCCAGAGCGACAATCTGGATGAGCTCCGGCGCTGGGCGACGCAGCTCGCACAGCAGATGAAGCTCGCGCCCGAGGTTACCGATGTCGACACGGACCAGGAGGAGCACGGCGTCGAATCCTATGTCGATATCGATCGCTCGGCGGCGGCGCGCCTCGGCATCGCCCCGATCAAT
>Ga0134128_10007554_pt1 | contig 13138 bp, 6 predicted proteins | sample KB31754_FD_96462 | JGI IMG/M metagenome (GOLD analysis project Ga0134128, IMG submission 96462) | Terrestrial soil microbial communities with excess Nitrogen fertilizer from Kellogg Biological Station, Michigan, USA - KB3-175-4 | ecosystem: Environmental > Terrestrial > Soil > Unclassified ... | reverse complement strand
GCGGAGTCGTTGTTGGGCGAGATCGAGACCACTGGTCCAAAACGGATCGTCATGATCTCCGATTTTCAGATGCCCGGCTGGACCGCGGCGAGCGCGACTTTCAAACTCTCAAACAACACGCAGCTTACGACGCTCGACGTTGGTGGAAACAATCCCCCGCCAAACGTCGCGATCACGAACGTCGAGGCGCGTGGCGTCGTTTTTGGACAGAAGTATCTCGACAACCTCGTGGTCCACGTCAGTAATTTCAGCGACACGCCGAAGGATCACATCCAGGTCGATTTTCAGATCAACGAGCAGACAGTCGAGAAACGCGACATCAGTCTCAACAGCCGGGATTCGCGTGTGGTGGAGTTTACGGGTTTCAATCTCAACGAAGGCGCTAATCGTTGCACGATCGACGTCGGCGCCGGAGACTTCGCACCTGACAATCGCTTCTACTTCACTCTACGACGCGAGACGCCAAAGCAAGCTTTGATCATCGAAGGCGCATCGCGCGGACGCAGCGACAGTCTTCACCTGCAAAGCGCGCTCACGACAAACGACGACCTGCCCTTTACATTCGCGCTCAAGAGCGCCGGATCGGTCGATCCGGCGAGCATTTCCGATTATGCGCTCGTGGTTTTGAACGACGCCGGACCGATCTCTTCTGCCCTTGCTGATACGCTTGCGAAGTTTGTAAACGCAGGCGGGCAAATGATCGTGTCGACGGGGCCACGCACGCAGGCTGACACTTTCAACAACTCGCTACAGCAAATCGCGCCCGCCACTTTGCGTGAAGCAGTGCAAACGAAGGCGGGCGAGAGCGTTGCGATCACGGAAGTGAAATTCGATCATCCGATCTTCGAAGTGTTTCAGGAGAGCGGCAGACTCGCAGCCGCAAACGTGATTGGCTACTTCCGTTCGGAGCCACGCGCGAATGCCGCAGTGCTGGCGCGGTTTGAAGATGGCAGTCCCGCGCTCGTCGAAGGACGAACGGGCAAAGGACGCGTGTTGTTGTTCACGTCGTCGTTAGGACCAAGCTGGAACGATCTGCCGCTCACGCCGTTGTACTTGCCGTTCATTCATCAGATGGTGCGTTACGCGGGGACGCGCGAGGAGAACGCGTGGTACGGATTGGGCCAGACGTTTACAGTCGGCAAGCGACAAGAGCAGGCGCCGCCAGCGATCGACACACCGGGCGGTGCGCGCTTGTCAGAGAATCGCAGCACACCCGACGGCGACCTGCTCGTGACCGCGCGTGAGCCCGGGTTTTACCGGCTTCGTTACAGCTCCCAACCGGACTTCGCGGCAGTGAATATCGACGGTGCCGAAGGTGACTTCACGAAGTTAAACTTCGGCGAATTCATGGCCGGCGTAACCGGCGGAGCAGGCAGTGCCGAAGGCGCGGCGGCAAGTCGGAATTTGAGTGATGAGCAAGTCGAGGGACGGCAGAGGGTTTGGTGGTCGTTATTGCTGGTCGCGCTGCTGCTTTTACTGGCAGAATCTTTCCTGGCGCGACGAACGAAGATGGTGAAGATGATCGGTTAGGGGAGAGATTATGAGCCCTGAAACAAACCTACTACAGGATCTCCTGCGTCGAGCACGCTCGCGTCGCCAACTGTTACTTTCGTTGCGCGGCGTTGCGATTAGCGTCGGTGTTGTTGCCGGTCTGCTGTTACTGATCGGCTGGGCCGCACATCGTTATCGCTACAACGGCAGCGCGCTGCTGACATTGCGTATCGGCGCGTTACTCATGATCCTCGCCACGATCTACTTCGCTCTCATCCGTCCACTCTTCAAACGCATCAGCGACGCGAAGCTTGCACGTCTGATCGAAGAGCACTCGCCCGGCACCGAAGATCGTCTCGTCACCGCAGTTGAATATTCAAACGGCAACGCGCAATCGCACATCTCGCCCGCGCTCGTGAATCGTCTTTACCAGGACGCCAACAGTGTTTCAGGAATGCTCGACGTCGGAAACGTGATCCGCCGTTCGCGCCTCATGATTTACGGCGGCGCTGCGCTCGCGAGCTTGCTGCTGTTCGTCGGTGTGTTGAAGTTTGGGCCAAAAGAGATCTCGCAGGGCGTCGCACAACTCGTCACGCCGACGACACTCGCGGCCACAACCAACGCGATGAGCATCAAAGTGCGACCCGGCACCGCGCGCGTTCCGAAAGGCTCCGACCAGGACGTCATCGCCACACTCGTCAATTTCGATTCACAACAAGTCACCATCTTCTCTCGTCCAGTCGGTTCGAAAGACGATTTCCAGGGGCAGGTGATGGAACCCGCGAAAGCAAAGACTGACTTTCGTTTCTCGATCTTCAACATTCAGGATTCGATGGAATACTTCGTCGAGTCGAACAACGTTCGCTCCGAAGTGTTCAAGCTGAACGTCGTCGATCTGCCCTTCGTCAAGCAACTCGATCTGTCGCTCAACTTCCCTGCCTTCACTAATCTGCCGACGAAGGCGGTCGAAGACGGCGGCGACATCGCGGCGCTCAAAGGCACGGTGGCGACGATCACGGCGAAGCTGTCAGGGAAAGTGAAGGCCGCGCGCATCGTGTTCGCTGACGGCAAGAAGACGGACATGCAGTTGCAGGGTTCGGACTTCGTGGGCCAGTTAACCGTGAACGGCGACACGAGCTACTACATCGAGCTCGTCAGTGTCGATGGTGAAGCTTATCGCGGCTCGAACGAGTATGACGTGTCAGTGCTCTCCGATCAGCCGCCCGTGATCTCATTCGACAAACCCGGTCGCGATCGGAAAGCAACGAACCTTGAAGAAGTGTTTACGCAGGCGCGCGCCGAAGATGATTACAGCGTCGTCTCGATGGACCTGCACTTCTCGGTCAACGGCGGCGCGGAGAAGACTGTCAACCTGCAGAATCTCACGCGCGAATCAGCGAAATCCCTCACCGGCGCGTACACGTTCTTCCTAGAGGAATACAATCTCAAGCCCGGCGATTTCATCTCCTATTTCGCGAAGGCGCGCGACGCGGCGAGTGAAGCAACGAGTGACATCTATTTCATCGAAGTCAAACCGTTCGAGATGGAGTACCGGCAGTCGCAACAGCAAGGCGGCGGCGGCCAGGGCCAGGGCGATCAGGATCAGAACGCGCTGTCGCGTCGACAGAAGGATCTGATCGCAGCCACACACCGGCTCATGCGTGAAGGCGACAAGTACACCGATCAGGAACGCAAAGACGGCTACGAAGCCGTCGCTACGGGTCAGGAGAAATTGCGTACTGACACGCTCGAGTTTCTCGATCGCATGGGCCGCCGGCTCGGCGATGTTGATGAAGGTCAAAAGCAGGTCGCTGAGATGGCGGAACACCTCCGCCAGGCCGCGAAAGAAATGGAAGCGGCGCCTCCTCCACTCAGAAAAGAATCGGGCAAAGACGCGCTTCCTCCCGAGCAGCGTGCCTTACAACGACTGCTCGCGGCCGACGCGATCTTCCGCGAAGTGCAGGTCGCTTTCGGCAATCAGCAGAACGGCGGCGGCGGTAGTGGCGAACGCGAGCAACAGGAGCTTGCGGGTCTGTTCGAGCTCGAGCTCGACAAGATGAAGAATCAGTACGAGACCGTTCAGCGTGCGCAACAACAGCAAGCCGAGAAGCAGAAGAGTGAAGCTGAACAACGTCTCGAAGAACTCGCGCGACGCCAGCAAGCAGCACTCGAAGAACAGCGTCGCCGCATGCAGCAGGGACCGGCGAACGGCTCGGGTAGTCAACGACAACAACAGGAACTGATCGATGAGACGCGCAAAGCCGCGCGTGAGCTCGAACGTCTGTCGCGCGAGCGTCGCGATCAGCAGATGGCGGAGTTGAGTCGTCAGCTCAACCAGACTGCCGACGAGATGCAAAAAGCGCAGGCTTCGTCGCGTGGTAATTCCGGCGAGTCGGTCGCCCAGAACGAACGCGCGCTCGAACGACTGCAACAGGCGCAACAACGTCTACAGCAGATGAGCGGCTCTACCAGTCAGCGCGGTGGCCAGTCGGGATCGTCAGGACGTCAACAACAGATCAGCGATCTGCGACAGCGTGCGGCGCAAGCGGCGTCACGACAACGCGAGATCGCGAAAGATATGGAGAACCTCTCGCGTCGCGGTGGCCAGGGCGCACAGGATGAAAACTCGAAACGCACGCGGGAACAACTCGGCGAGCGCAAAGACACGCTTGCCGATAGCGTCAACAGTTTGCAGCAGGATCTTGAACAGTCTGCGCGTGCGATGGCTGGTGGTAGTCAGGGCCAGCAACGAACGGCGCGCCAGTTGAAGGAAGCGGCAGACTCGCTCGCGCGCGATCGTGTTGCGGATCGCATTCGCGAAGGTAAGCAGGCGCTGAACACCAATCAACAACGCCAGCAAGGGCAACAGGGTCAAGAGAGTCAAGAAGGTCAGCAGCAAAACCAGCCGGGTGGCGGTGGCCGCAGCGGTGAAGAACGCGCGATCGAGCGTAGCCTGAATAATCTTTCTGAACGTTTGCAGGCGGCTGAGCAAAGTGCGAAGGGGGCGAATGGTTCGAGTGCGGAGGAGAATCTCGATCGCACGCGGCAACTCGCTGACAATCTCGACTCGCTGCGACGTCGTTTGGATGAACGGGCCAACGGGCGCAATCGCAACGGTCAGCAGCAAGGCAATCAGCAAGGCCAACAACAGGGCCAGCAACAAGGTCAACAGCAGGGACAACAGCAAGGGCAACAAGGCCAGGAAGGACAGAAGGGCCAACAAGGATCACAAGGTGGAGAACAAAGCGGTCAGCAACAAGGGAACCAGCAGTCCGGCGGCTCTCAGAATGGCGGCAATCAGTCAGACGGCAACAGGCAGCGCATGGGACCAGACCGCAATGCTGTGATGGGTGGCGGCGAGGGTTGGGGCGACGCGCGACAGCTTCCGGCTGAGATACGCGAACGCCTTCGTGAAGCTCAGGATCTGAGACGTGAGTGGGGCACGACCGGCGCTGGACGTCTCGATGAAGTGATCGACGAGCTCAAGCGACTCGCGGATGGAAAGATGGAAGGTGATGCTGCGACTGCCGCGCTGTTGAAGGCGGACGTGGTTGAGCCGCTGCGACAACTCGAGCTTGAGTTGAGTCGCCAACTGCAACAGCAAAGTGGTCGCACGAATCTGCGTTTGCGTGATGAGGGCGCCGCGCCTGAGAAGTATCGACGTGCGGTTGAAGAGTATTACCGAAGATTGTCGGGCGGACGGCAGAAACAGTAGTTAGACAGGATTTTCAGGATTAATCCTGTCATCCTGTAAAAAACTATCTATGACTTCGCGAATTTTTAAAGCGCTCATCCTTCTTCTTGTTCTATCAGCGCTGCTGATCCCGATCGCGGGTCAGCGGTCGTTCGACGACTTCCGTCAACGCCGTCGCCCAACATCAACCAACCAACCGTCCGGCATATCGTTCGGTGAGTACACCTTCGTCCGCACCATCTACGATTCACCGACGCGCGGTTACGGGCGGCGCGGTTACTACGGCGGCGGCACATGGACCACAGACTACCCCGAAGCCGATAACAACTTCATCGTTGGTCTGCGCGAGTGGGCCGGTACAAACCTGAAAATCGCGCCGCGCCCCGAAGCGCTCGAAATTCTCGACGATCGCATTTTCGATTACCCAATCCTTTACATCGTCGAACCCGGTTTCATGGATCTCTCAACCGAACAGGCCGCACGCCTGCGCGAGTATCTCTCACGCGGCGGCTTTCTCTACCTCGACGACTTCTGGGGCGAGTACGAGTGGCAGAACGTTCAGGAACAGTTTCAGAAGATCGTTCCCGAATACGAGATCAAAGACCTGCCGCTGAGCCATCCGATATTTCATTCCTATCTCGACGTTGACGAGGTGGTCCAGGTGCCCAACATCTACAACGCACAGCGCGGCATCACTTCCGAGAAAGGCGGCATCGTCCCGCACTACATGGGCGTCGAGAACAAGAACGGCCGCATGATCGCCTTCATCTCTCGTAACTGTGATATGGGCGATGCGTGGGAATGGATCAACGATCCTTCTTATCCGGTGAAGTACGGCCTGCCCGCTTACAAAGTCGGCATCAACGTCGTCATTTACGCGATGAGTCACTGATCTGCTTACGAAGCAAATCCGTCTGCGCGAGTATCACTTCGTCCATCGATCTGGAACCACCTAACGAGATCCACTGCACCATCGACGCCACCAGCAACTCTTTCAGATACGCAAACGAGAAATCCTGCGTATTTGAAACAAGCCGCGCTGCGCCTTTCTCAGTGAGACGCATCTCGTACTGCAGCTCGCAATTCCACTTAGCAACATACGCGCGACGCTCTGCGTCAGCAGGTAACTGAAAATAGTACTTGCGATCGAAACGGCTGGGCCGCTCGAGAATGGACGAGTCGAGCTTCTCCGGATGGTTCGTCGTGGCCAGCACCACCATGCCAGTGTTTGAGTGAAATCCGTCGAGCTCGTTGAGGAAGAAGGCCCGGTTATTGTCGTCGATCATCGAGTCGAGATCCTCGAGCACGATCACACACGGAGTCCTCATGCGCGCACGCTTGAAGACTTCACCCATGTTCTCCTCTTCCGTGCAGTTTTCTGACTTGAAGCTGCGAATGTAGAGACACGGCTTGCCGAGCTGGTTTATCAGCGCCTTGAGCGTGTGCGTCTTTCCGTTCCCCGGTGGACCAATAAAAATCGCGCCACGCTTCCACGGAATGTTGTAGCGCTCATAGACTTCGCGTGAGTCGAAGAACTGTTGAAAGTCGTTCTGGATCTGTCGCTTTAATAAATTCGGAAGGATCAGGTTATCGAACGTGGCGCTCTTGATTGACTCAAAAAGCTCTTTGTCTTTTCGGAAATGAGCGTCGTGGTAAACAAGGATCTCGCCACGCACCTCACATGACCACTCACAAACAGCACTGAAGAAGTCTTCGGCGATCTGTTTCTCGTCAGCGACGATCCAGTGGTGCCGCCGCCGGCAAGGATGTTCGATCCACGTGATCAGCACAACGCTGATCAGATGCCCTTTCCACAAAACGTTGAGCCATGCGTTCTCAATCGAGTAGCTCAGTTTTGTTCCGATGCCTTCCCACTCAGTCTTCGTTTGATTGAAGACACACTTCTCCTCGATGACGGAACAGTGGCCGTCACTAACGAAATCCTCCAGGTCGAAGTACCAGGTCTGCCCGGCAACAACGCTTTTCGCGGGATGCAGCTCCGCCAATCTCCGCCCGACGTGATAACCGATGTAGTCGTTCGGTTTGTAGAGTGCGTCTTCAATGAAATTTTCTATGCCTAAGTTCAAAATCAATATCCTTCTAAAATCGAAATACCTTTTTGATCACAAGAGGCACAAAACTTTTTGTGATCTTTTTTGTGCCTCTTTGTGGCCTAACGTCGTGCTCGCTCGCGCTCGACTTTCTCACGCACGTCCCTGTCATCGTAGACGTCCATGAAGAGATACTTGCGCCACTCCGCACGTGCTTCTGCGTAGTGACAAAGCACCACGCGCTCGAGTTTCACACGCAGCGCGCTCTGCGAAGTGAGTAACGGCATACGCGCTTCGGCCGGAGTGCGATCGCCCTTGCGGTTGTTGCATGAAACACACGCAGTGACGATGTTGACCGGCGAATTATCTCCACCACGCGAACGCGGCATGATGTGGTCCAGCGTCAGCTCGCCTGCGACTTTCTTCTCGCCGCAGTACTGGCACCGGAACTTGTCGCGCATGTAAATCCGCAGGCGCTTCATACCTGACGCTTCGCGCCGGCGACGAACGTTGATGTAAGTGCGACGTCGAATCACCGACGGCACTCGGAACTCGGCTCGTGCCGAACGTAACACGCGCTCGCTATCGAATTCCTCGACAGTCACGGTGTCTTTGAACGTCATGATCACAGCCCGCGCGACACTCACAGTGCCGAGCGGTTCATAGGTTTGGTTTAGTAGTAATACTCGTCCATCGAGTGCCATACCCGGCACCTCCCTTCATTATTTTTGGCCACAAAAAGGCACAAAAAGCACAAAAGTCAGGACTGACTTCTCGTGATTCTTGTGCTTCTTTGTGGTTCGTTTTTGTTTTGTGCTTTTTGTGGGCTAGCCCTTCACACAAACGACTTGCTTGATCTCCGCAACGACTTCAACCAGGTCTTCCTGGTTCTTCATCACCGCTTCGATCGATTTGTAAGCGCCAGGAATTTCATCCAGCACGCCTACGTCTTTGCGGCATTCAACGCCCGCTGTCTGACGTTCCAGATCGTCTTTCGTAAACGCACGCTTTGCTGCACCGCGAGATAGCTTGCGTCCTGCTCCGTGCGAACAGGAGTTGAAGCTCTCTGGCAAACCGCGTCCTTTCACGATGAACGACTTGGCCCCCATGGACCCTGGAATGATGCCGTAAGTCCCTGCCGCCGCGTTGATCGCGCCCTTGCGTGTGACGAAAACTTCTTCGCCGTAATGCTGCTCGAGCGCAACGTAATTGTGGTGACAGTTAACTGCCAGCTCAGGCTTGAATGGTTCGCGATGATTGAACATCTTGTTGAATACTTTCAACAGACGCGCCATCATGATTTCGCGATTCTTCATCGCGTATCCTTGCGCCCACTTCAAATCTTTCCAGTAAGCCTTGAATTCCGGCGTACCCGAAATGAAGTAAGCGAGGTCAGGAGCAGGCAGCTCATTCAAACGCCACAAGCTCTTCGCGATCGAGATGTGACGCTCGGCCAGTTCCTTACCGATGTTGCGCGAACCCGAGTGGAGCATTAGCCAAACGAAGTTTTCTGTATCCAGACAAACTTCGATGAAGTGGTTGCCACCACCGAGCGTACCTAGCTGCTGCATCGCCTTCGCTTTGCGGTCGTGAACACCTTCGTGAAGATCTTTGAACTCATTCCAGCCGTCCCAGTACGACGACTCGTCAACCGACTCCTTGTATTGACTGAATCCGGTTGGGATTGCTTCTTCGATCTTCAAGCGCAGCTCCTTCAACTTACCGTCGAGGATGCCGCTTTTGAACGGTGTCTTCACGGCCATCATGCCGCAACCGATATCAACGCCGACTGTTGCCGGAATTACTGCTTCCTTCGTGGCAACAACTGAACCCACCATGCTTCCCTTGCCCAGATGCGCGTCAGGCATTAGCGCGACGTGCTTGAACAGGCATGGCAGACGCGAAACGTTGCGTAGCATGTTTTGCTCTTCAATGCTGAACTCGTGATTAGCCCACGACAGGATCTCCTTCTGAGCATCTCCGAGTTGTAGCTTTTCATAAGGCATGCGGTGAACCTCCTTTCCTGGATAGTTTTTTCGTGTCCCAAAAAGGTATTTCGAATGTCAAAAAACTGAAAAGAGCGGGCTTTGAGCCTCCGAGGGAAGCTGCCCGCTCCTGACAATTCTCGCGACTTTTTTTCGTTGGAGATTTGGGAGCGGGAGTCCGCTCCCGCGATCTAAGACCTATTGAGTGATAAGCCGACGGCACAATCGGCGATACTCGGTCGCCGTTTGGCAGTGGGTTGTATGTGTGTCCAGCTCATCGTCATGGGATTCACCTCTTCAGGGCGAAAACGCATCTTGTAAAGCAGCAGGCGTGGTCCTGTCAAGATCTTTTTGGCATCAGCTCGAAAAAATTACTCACGCAGCGGCGCAACGTAGCGTCGCTGCGCCGCCGCGTGAGAAATTGTCTTATATGCTATTTGGCGTAGTAGCCGGGGCGGTGGCGGATTTCGAGTTTTTCCTTTTTTAGCGCGGGATTTGTGAGCTCGATCGTGATCTTCCGGTAGGAGCCGTCGCGCTTTTTGTTCGTTGACGAGTAGGCGATTAGATACTGCGTTCGCAGTTCCTTCTCGATCTCCGCAAACGCCGCGTTCAGGTCAAATTTCTTGTCCGGAAAGAACGCGCGGCCGCCGGTGTGTTGCGCCAGATCACGTAAAGCGTTGCGATCCAGGCCGTCATGCTTACTTCCGATCCCGATCGCGTAGACAACAGCTTCTGCGCCCAGCACGCGATTGATCGCTTCCTTCTGACTCAAGCGACTGGTCGTGTTTATACCGTCAGTCAAGATAATGATCGCTCGTCGTCTCAGACTCGCGGCATTCGCGAGCACGTTAGTCGAGGTGAGTCCTACTGCATCCCAAATTGCGGTCGAAGCCTCAGCGGGCGGCCCAGGCAATCCTGGACCAGTCGGAATTCCAGTTAACGGTCGGCCCGATCCAAGATACGAGGGATACGCCACTTCGATCGTTTGCAACACGCGGTACACACTCAACATATCGCGCGTCAACGGTTGTTCTAAATACGTAAAACCGGTGAACGGAATCAGCGCCACCTGATCTTTGTTCGACCGGATCACGCTCTCGATGAACGCTCTCGCCGCCGCTTTCTCAGCCGGAAGTGTGGCTTCCTGCGAGAAGCTGACGTCGATCAAAAACGCGATCGAGAGCGGTCTGTCGGTTTCCTGTTGAAAAGTGAACAGCGTTTGCGGCACGCCGTCTTCGAGCACGCGCAGATCTTCAGCGCGCAGCGTCGTGATAAAACGATGGTCTTTGTCAGTTGCGGTGAAGGGAAGATTGGTGACGTCAGTCTCGACGCGAATCACATCGTCCTGATCGACATTCTGCGCGAGCGATACGCCGGCACAGAAAAGCAACACTACAAACAGCAGTAAAACTCGCATGTGAGGATTTTACTCGGGGAGTCCCATCCGGCGCACGAGCTCCCTGAACCGCGGATCGGATCTCAACCGATCAAACTCGAACGCAACGCTGAGCAGCGTCATCCGGAAATCACGTTCTTCATAACCCTTTTCCAACCAGATGAGCGCTTCATCATCACGTCCCAGCTTCGCGTAGAACGTTGCGATCATAAAAGCCGGAAAACGGCGCTGCGGCGCATTCACCACGAGTTGATCCAGGTTGAATTGCACGTAAGCCTTCCATCCGGACTTTTTGTAAACATCATTTGTCTTCACCAGCACGTCTTTGAGCACCGTACCAAGCTCGGAAGAACGTGTGTACGACTTAACCGCATTATCGTACATGCCCTTCGCTTCGTAGGCGCGGCCGAGGAAGTAGTGCGACGCAGGGAAGTTCGGATCGAGATCGATCGCTTTCTGATACTGTCGAATCGCTTCGTCATACTTTCGCCCATCAACCAGAATGTCCGCGTAAATGCGATTCATGATCACTGAAACCGGATCGAGCTCTAGCGCAGTTTTAATTTCAACTAGCGCCTCATCGTTGCGCTTCATTGCCGAGAGGTGCTCTGCCAACCACTGGTGCGCGGGGGCGTAATTCGGGTTGAGCTCGATCGCGCGCCGGTATTCTCTTTCTGCGGTCGGAAAATCGTAGTCGTAGTAAGCCGTGATCTGACCGAGCGAGGCGTGCGCCGCCGCGAGGTTGTCGTCGAGCGCGAGTGCTTTGAGCGCGGCTTCCTTGGCTTTCGGCATCAGTTGTCGCGGCGACTCAGTTGTATAGGCAGTCAGCAACGCGTAAGAATCCGCGACTCCTGTGTAGGCCATCGCGTAATTTGGATCTTTCACTACCGCCTGCTCGAAAAACGAAATCGCCTTTTGCAGATCGGAAGGCGTGCGCTTGTTCCAGTAAAAGCGACCCTTGAGATAGAGCTCATAAGCTTCAGAGCTCGCAGTCATCGGCTTGTTCATGCGCGACTGCTCGACGCCTGACAACGTTGGTCGCAGGTTGTTCGTGATCTCGCGCGCGATCTCTCGTTGCACTGAAAGCATGTCGGCAAGTCGACGCTCGTACTGCTCGCCCCAGAGCTGTTTGTTGTCGCGAATGTCGATCAGTTCGGCGCTGATCAGCATCGTATCGCCGCGCTGCGTGATTCGTCCGGTTAAGACGGCGCGCACACCGAGCTTTTGACCGACCATGACCGGATCTACGCCCTTGTAACGAAACACCGAGCTACGCGCGATCACTTTCAGATTTGGTAATTGTGTCAGGTTGTTGATGATGCTTTCGGTCAGGCCATCGGAGATCCACTCGTCGTCCGGATCTCTGTTCTGGTTCACGAACGGAATCACGGCAATCGACTCGACCGCGACTTCCGTACTGCTCGCGTGCAGGTAAGAGCGAATCCCAAATGCGGCCGCCGCGATCACAATCAACAGTGCGCCGGCAATCGTCGCCGTTTTGTGACGCTTCAACCCGTCGACGATAAATGATGCGTGGGTGGACGCTGTGGGCGATTCGCCCGTTGCTGTTTGCGACTGCGCGCGAGTCGGCTCGGCCTTGTAGAGCGTTCGTGCTTCGCTGCTCGCTGACGAAATGAGCGGCGCGGTGTTCTCGGTTTCCTGCAGGTCGCGCCGCACTTCTTTCAACTCGATCGCAATGTCCTTGATGTTCTGGTAACGCTCATCGGGATCTTTTGCGAGACAGCGTCGCACGATGCGTTGCAGATCGGCAGGTGCGTCCGCGTTGAGAGTCGCTATCAATGGCGCGGGTTCGCGGATCAGTTTGTTGAGTACTTCGATGTGGTCATTGCCGGCAAATGGTCTCTGCCCGGTGATTGCTTCGAAGAGAATGCAGCCGAAAGAGAAGATGTCGGAGCGGTTATCGATCGACTTTGTCTTGCCCTGCGCCTGCTCGGGCGACATGTAACCCAGCGTTCCGAGTATCAACCCCGGCGTTGAGTGTTGCTGCAAGATAGTGGGCTCTTCGCCGCTCGGCACACTGTCTGTTGTAGTTGGCTGCTCGACGAGTTTTGCGAGTCCGAAGTCGAGGACCTTCGCATGACCGTCGGACGTGATCATGATGTTGTCGGGTTTCAGATCGCGATGGATGATGCCGGCGTCGTGTGCTTTCGCGAGTCCTTCAGCGACGTGTTGCAGTGCGCGCAGGAGTTTCGAAAGGTCTTCGTGCTCTTTGTGAATCTTGTCGCGCAGCGTCGTGCCGTCGACGTATTCCATCGCGATGAAGTTGAGATCGGAAGCCACTCCGACTTCATAGATGTGCGCGATGTTCGGATGATTGAGAGATGCAGCCGCAGTCGCTTCCTGTTTGAAACGTCGCATACGATCCTGGTTTGCAGCGACGTCGAGAGGTAGAACTTTCAAAGCAACTTTGCGATTCAGACTGTTGTCTTGAGCAAGATAGACCTCACCCATACCACCCGCGCCGAGAAGGGAGCGAATCGCATAACGCCCGAGCTGTGTT
>Ga0134128_10007553_pt1 | contig 13138 bp, 12 predicted proteins | sample KB31754_FD_96462 | JGI IMG/M metagenome (GOLD analysis project Ga0134128, IMG submission 96462) | Terrestrial soil microbial communities with excess Nitrogen fertilizer from Kellogg Biological Station, Michigan, USA - KB3-175-4 | ecosystem: Environmental > Terrestrial > Soil > Unclassified ... | reverse complement strand
GCTGACCCAAAATGCCATCCGCGGCATCCCGCTCGGCCAAAACGCCGGCCAGCGTGTCCTTGCCGCCGCGCACCGGGAGGTGCAGGACGCCGTCGTGCGTGTCCAAACGCTGGGGCGGGAGGATTTCGGCGTGACGGCACCGGGCCTTGAAATCGCCCAAATGCAACATGAGCGCCAGCGGGCCCGCATGTTCATGTCCTGACCCCCAACCCGACGCTCCCTCACCTTTCGGGGTCTTTCCCCCGACGCTCCATCACCTTTCGGGACCACACCGGACACCGCAAACATTGACACAAGGAGACACACATGAAACCGATCAGGATTGGCATTGGCGGCCCGGTGGGCGCCGGCAAGACCCAGCTCGTGGAGCGGCTGACGCGCGCGCTGGACGGGCAGGTCTCCTGCGCGGCCATCACGAACGACATCTACACCATCGAGGATGCGAAGATCCTGGCCGCGAACGGCGTGCTGCCGCTGGACCGGATCATCGGCATTGAGACCGGCGGATGCCCGCACACCGCCATCCGCGAGGACACGTCGATGAACTCGGCTGCCGTGGCGGAACTGGAGGCGCGGCACCCGGACTTGCAGGTGATATTCATCGAGTCGGGCGGCGACAACCTCTCCGCCACGTTCAGCCCGGAACTGGTGGATTTCTCCATCTACATCATTGACGTGGCCCAGGGGGAAAAGATTCCGCGCAAGGCGGGGCAGGGCATGATCAAGTCCGACCTCTTCGTCATCAACAAGACGGACCTGGCACCCTATGTGGGAGCTGACCTGTCCGTCATGGAGGCCGACACCCTCGAATTCCGCGGCCACAAGCCCTACTGCTTCACCAACCTGAAGACGGACGACGGACTGGAACACGTCATCAACTGGCTCAAGCGTGACGTGCTCATGCTGGATCTCGCGAACTAGGGGCTCCGGTGGTCGAGTCTGCTCCGGTGGCCGAGCTTGTCGAGACCCAGGCAAGCCCAACCGTGGGGCGTCTTGGCGCCGTGGGCGAGTGGGCCGGCACCTTGTCCTTGGACGTTGGCCGCCGCAACGGCCGCTCGATCGCGGTGCGCCAGCACCATGCCGGCGCGCTGCGGATCCTGCGCCCCCACTACCTGGACCAGTCGGGTCAGGTCTGCTACGTGGTCATCAACCCGGGCGGCGCCTATCTTGGCGGCGACAGGTACCTGATCGAGCTTGATGTTGCGCCCGGGGCGGACCTGTTGCTGACCACACAGTCGGCAACGAAGATCTACCGCACGCCCAACGACCGGGCCGAGCAGCACATGCGCATCAGCCTCGGCGCCGGTTCGCGGCTGGAACTGCTGCCCGATCCGCTCATCGCCTACCGCGAAGCCAGCTACGGCCAGGTGACCTGCGTGGACATGGATCCGACGGCGTCGCTGGTCATGGCTGAGGTGGTGACACCCGGCTGGTCGCCCGACGGCGGGTTCTTCCGCTACGACGAAATCCGCCTGCGCAACGAGATCTCCATTGGCGGCCGGCTGACGGTGCTGGACAACCTCCTGATCCGCCCCGGTACCGGCTCGCCCGTGGACGGCAGCGCCTTCATGGGCGACTGCACCCACCTGGGTTCCCTGCTGGTGGTGGACGCCCAAGTCGATTCCACCCTCGCCGATGACCTCCATGCGCTGCTGGCACCCAAGGACGACGGCGGCCGGCTGGGGGTCACGCTGTTGGACGGCCCGGGGCTTGCGCTGCGTGCGTTGTCCCACTCAACTGAACAATTGAATGAGCTGCTGGCGGCCGCCGTCGACCTTCTCCGGAAGCGCTGGCACGGCCAGGAACCCTTGAACTTGAGGAAATATTAGATGACCGCCCCTGCCCGCCTGGGATATCTGGAACGGGAGAAGCTTCCGCTCGCCCGCAGGGTGGGTGCCACGTTCGTGGCGGTGGCCCTGCTGCACGCCGTCATGGCGGGACTCATGGTGTTTTCACTGATGACGGATGTGCATCCGCTGGCCATCGGCTTGGTGGTCACGGCTTATTTGGCCGGCGTGAAGCACAGCTACGACTGGGACCACATTGCCGCGATCGACAATTCCAGCAGGAAGTTTGCTTCCCAGGGCAGGGCGCCGGTCAGCGTGGGCTTCGCCTTCAGCCTGGGGCACAGTTCCGTCGTCATGGTGGCCGGGGTGCTGGTGGTCAGCGGTGCCGGCATCATGGGGGCCGTGCTGCACCAAGGATCCGCTCCGAACGTGGCGCTGGCCCTGTTCGGTTCCAGCGTCTCTGCCCTCTTCCTGCTGGCCATCGGGTTGTTCAACGGTTCCGCGTTCCTGAAGGCCAATGAGCTGTTCAGGCGGATTCGCAGGGGAGGGGCTGTTGCGGACGATGAGCTGGCGCCCACGGGCATGGTGGCCCGCCTGCTGGACAGGCCGCTGTCCCGCGTGAAGCGCCCCCGCGACATCTACGTGCTGGGCTTCCTGTTCGGCCTGGGCTTTGACACAGCCTCAACGATCGCGTTCCTGCTGCTGACGGCGTCCGCCGCGCTGGCAGGCGTTTCCGTTGCCGCGCTGCTGGCCCTGCCCCTCGCATTCACGGCCGCCATGACCTTGTGCGACACGGCCAACGGCATGGCCATGATGAAAATGTACCGCTCCGCCGTCATGCACCCGGCCCGCCGCATCGGCTTCAACATGGTCATCACCGGCCTGTCGGCAACCTCGGCGCTGTTCATCTCCGCGCTGACCATCGCCGCGATCGTCCACGAAGTCCTGGGCCTGAGCGATCCCGTCACCACCTGGCTGGCCACCGTGGACCTTGGCCATGCAGGGCTGCTGCTGGTGGGGCTGTTCCTGGCGGTGTGGGGCATTGCCGCGCTGGGCTGGCGGAAGGGCCGCCAGTAGTGTGATGTGCCGCATAAATCAGGCTTTGGGTGCCGTGCAACGGATGTCGCGACCCTAGGATTGATGGTTGGAATTATCCTTGGCGGGGCTTTGCATCCGCCACGCAATTTGACGATCAAGTGAGGCCCATGAAGAAAATTATTCAGTTGTCCGCCGCCGCAATCCTGGTTGCCACCCTGGCCGCCTGCGGTACCAATGCACCCGCCGCGACTTCCAGCGGGACGCCCAGCGAAACCACTGCCGCAACGCAGGCGAAGCGTGCAGTTCCCAACGTTGTTGGGATGACGTACCAGGAAGCGTACGAGACCCTGGTCAAGGAAAACTTCTTCGCCCAGCTGGTCGACAAGACCGGCGCGAGGTGGATTGAAGGAAACCCCTGGGCCGACGCCAAGGTTGCCTCCACGGATCCTGCTGCCGGCACCATGACCGATGCGTCCTACGTGAAGGTGGCACTGACCGTGACGCAGGAAGAGTACGCCAAGCAGGTCAAGGCAGCCAAGTAGGCCACAAAATTGAGGGAGCCTGCGGGCCACGCCGCCGCTACGGCAGGCGTGGCCCGGCCGCCAGCATGACGGAAAGGGCCGTCATCATTGCCAGGGAGTAGCGGAACATCAGGCGCGACCACCTGGCGGGGCGGTCAGCCTTCAGTCCGCGGATGCCAAGGGCGATCCAGCCCAGGCCCAGCAAGCCCATGACGGCGGTATAGCTCCAGCCCGTGTATCCGAACGGCTGGGGGAGCAGGGACACGGCCACAAACACCACGGTGTAGGCGAGGATCTGTTCCGTGGTGTTGGCGATGCCGCGCACTACGGAAATGACGGGCACCCCGGCCTCTGCGTACTCATCGTGACGATAGATCGAAATTGAATAGAACGCCGGCAGCTGCCACAAGAACAGCATGAGGAACACAATGGCTGCGCCGGCGTCGAGCTCCCCGGCGGCTCCCACATATCCACCCAGGATCGGAGCGGCCCCGGAAATGCTGCCCACCAGCGTGCCGTGGACTGACATCCTTTTGGACAGCATGCCGTAGAGCACCACGTAGGCCAGGTAGCCGCCCAGCCCCACGGCCACCACCAGCCCGTTGGTCCAGGCCACGAGCACCGACAGGCCGGCCAGGCCCAGCAGCGCTGAATAGATGACCGCATTGCGGGCCTGGACATGGCCCGTGACGGTGGCGCGCTTCCTGGTCCGTTCCATCACGGAGTCGATGTCGCGGTCAAGCACGTTGTTCACAACGCAGGCGGAGGCAATGACCAAGGTGGTGCCCGCACACACCGCCAGGAACAGCAGCCAGTCAATGTGCCCTGGGCTGGCGAAGAGGAACCCTGCCGCGGCCGTGAGGACGTTGCCGTACAGCACGCCCGGCTTGGCCAGTGAGTAGTAGCGAAGCACCGAATCCCGCCAGGAGGTGCCCGTGGCCCGGGCGGCCAGTGCACTGTCGGTGCCGTCGATCCGGGATGTGCCGTCCCCGCTGGCGGGTGGGGGCTGGGAACCTCGCGGGGACATGGCTGTGGACTCCATTCAGGGGGTGGTTAGGCCAGTTTATCGGCATGGAGGCGCCCACGCCCGGCCGTGTGATCGCGGCCACTGCCGGCTCCCGTGAAGGGCGCAGCACCCGGCGGTGATTAGGGCCGCTGTTGGGTCCGCGTGGCCTCCCACGCCATGACCGCCGCGTGCAGCCCTGCAATGACCTCCCCGTCGGCCAAATCGGCGCCGAGCAGGCCGCCAATGAGGTCCAGCCGCTGGTAGAACACGGACCGTGAGAGGTGGCTGTTGGCGGCGGCGAGCGTCCTGTTGCCCGGATGGGCCAGGTAGGCGCTCAGCACGGGCAACAGGTCGGTGCCGTGGCGGGCGTCGTGTTCGAGGAGAGTGCCGAGGCTGCGCTCCAGGTATGACTGCAGGCGCGGGTCGCTGCGCAGCTGGCTGATCAGCCGGCGCAGGCCATTCCCTCCCTGGCGGTGGAGCAGGGCCGGCCCGGCGCCGCCGCCAGGGAGGGGGCCCAGTACTTCCATGGCTTCCTGCAGGGAATCCGCCAGCGCACCAACCTGCTCGACGACGGCGCCCGCAGCCATGGTGGGCGGCCCCGCGGAGTCCCCCAGGCCGCGGATGAGCTCATGCAGCCTGACGGCAAAGGAGTCGACCGCGGCGTCCGGTCCGGGCCGGCCGGTGCCGGGTCCGGGCACAGATACGGCAACCAGCAGCAGCTGGCCGTCCTGGGCATCAACCCTGCCGGCCACGGCACTGGCGCCCATTGAACGTGCCAGCCGGGACACGTCGGCCGCGGAGGGCCACCGGAAGCAGGCGTTCGGTCCGGCCCCGACGGGTGGGAGCCCGCCCCCGGCTGCCCCCGACCGCAGCCGTGCACCAGCTCCCAAGGATTTAGGTGCACGTACAGCCAGTCCGCACAGGCGACGGTTCGTGACGGGCAGGCCCATTGCCTCGAAGCGGGCCCGCAGGGTTGTTTCACTGCGGTACTTTCCCTGCAGCAGGGAGGACAGCAGCCAGTGCTGGCTGGCGGGCATCCAGTTTTCCGTGGATCCGTCGGCGAGCCGGCTCAGCGAAAGGGCCACGGCAGCCTGTTCCAGCACCAGTGCCCGCCCGGCGGGGTGGGGTGCGCCGTCGAACGCGATCAGCCAGCCCCAGCGGGTGCCGCGGGCTTCGACCGGAGTGACCAGCCAGCCCTCCGAACCCAGGACGGAAGTGCGTGCGTCGTGCCTGGAATCCGCGGCGTCCCCCGGGCGGGCGCGGTGGGCGGCACGGGCGCGCATTTCCCAGCCGTCAAGCAGGGTGTGCTCGTCAAGTCCGGCCGTGTCGAAGGCAACCACCTGATGCGCCATGTCCTCCAGGACCACTGGACAGCCGAGGACTGCCCCGAGCTGGGCCACGATGTAGTCGGCGGGAGAGCCGCGCAGGCTTAGTTCCGAAAACAGTGCGTGGACCTCGTCACGGGCCTGCAGTGCCGCCATTTGTTCGGCGATGATGCGCCCATGCACCGATTCGGTGACGCTGACAAACTTGACCCGGCGGTGCAGCACCACCAGGGGCAGGCCATGGGCGTCGCACCGCTCCACGAGCTCCGCAGGGACATCCGCGTAGCGCGTGCCAAGCTCGAGCACCAGCCCGGCAACCTGGGCGGCGGCCAGTTCGGCCATGTATCCGGCCATCCAGTGGGTGCCTTCGGGCCAGCCGACTCCGGTGGCCAGCAGGAGCTCGCCGCCGTCGAGCAGGCCGGCCACGTTCCGCGACTCGACGACGTGGACCCAGCGCACCGGCAGGCCCAGTCCGGCAGAACCGGCCACCACCTCAGCATCGCCGGCCGCCAGCACTGGCAGGGCCAGCACCTCGGCCACCGTCGGCAGCCCCGGACGATCCGTCCGGACGCCGGCCGGATTCCACTCACTTTTCACACTCTGCTCCAGCCCAGGGATGCAAATATCACTATCAGGAGCCTACAACAGCTGTCGGACACATTGTCTGGCTGGCGCGGTCCATGCCTGGGTCGACTACCGCAGGCCTGAAAACGCGGGTTTTACCGAAGGAGACATTCATGACCGCCAGCCCTGACGTTGCGAACGACGTCGAAAGTTCCATCCGCCACAAGGACCGCCACCACGTGCTGCATTCGTGGTCCGCCCAGGCCGCCATTGACCCCCTGCCGGTGGAAGGCGGCCTGGGCTCCACCTTCTGGGACTACCAGGGCAACCGCTACCTGGACTTCGGCTCACAGCTGGTCAACCTGAACCTGGGGCACCAGCACCCGGACCTTGTTGCGGCGATCCAGGAGCAGGCCGGGAAGTTGGCCACCATCCAGCCGGCCTTCGCCAATGACGTCCGCGGTGAACTGGCCGCCCTGATCGCCGCCAAGGCGCCGGGTACGCTGAACAAGGTCTTCTTCACCAACGGCGGCGCCGAGGCCAATGAAAACGCCGTCCGCATGGCCCGCCAATTTACGGGCAAGTCCAAGATCCTGGCCCAGTACCGCTCCTACCACGGGGCCACGTCCACGGCCATGCAGCTCACGGGCGATCCCCGCCGATGGGCCAATGAGCCCGGGGCGGCCTCCGTGGCGCACTTCTTCGGCCCCTACGCCTACCGTTCGCCGTTCCACTCCAGCACGCCCGAAGAGGAGAGCGCCCGGGCCCTGGAGCACCTGGAGAGCGTCATCATGTTGGAGGGGGCCTCCACGATTGGCGGCATCATCATCGAGACGGTGGTGGGCACCAACGGCATCCTGGTGCCGCCGCCGGGCTACCTGCCGGGAGTGCGCGCGCTCTGCGACAAGTACGGCATCGCCTACATCGCCGATGAAGTCATGGCCGGCTTTGGGCGCACGGGTGAGTGGTTTGCCGTGGACGGCTTCAACGTGGTTCCCGACCTGATCTCCTTTGCCAAGGGCGTGAACTCCGGCTACGTGCCCCTGGGCGGAGTCATCATGAGCGACGCCATCGCAGCGATCTTTGACGACACGGTTTATCCGGGAGGGCTCACGTATTCCGGCCACCCGCTGGCCTGCGCCCCGGCGTGGCAACGTTCAAGGTCTTTGAGCGCGACGGCATCCTGGCCCATGTGCGCGACCTCGGCGGCCGCGTGGTCCGGCCAATTCTTGACTCCTGGGTGGAAAAGCACCCCAGCGTCGGAGAGGTGCGCGGCCGGGGCCTGTTCTGGGCAGTGGAGCTCGTTATGAACAAGGACAGCCGCGAACCCTTGGTGCCGTTTAACGCCAGCGGCGCCGCAGCCCGGCCCATGGCCGAAGTGGCGGCGGCGTGCAGGGCCCGCGGCGTTTGGCCCATGACCAACAACAACCGCATCCACATCTGCCCGCCGCTGGTCATCACGGAGGGTGAACTGCGGACGGGCCTGGCCGCCATTGATGAGGCATTGGCGGTGGCCGACGGGTTCGTGCGCTAGAGCCCTTTACAGCGTTGATATGAGTTGTAGACTCGAGTGAATACTTCGTATTCCGTAAAGGGGCTCCTGAATCCGTCGGATTCAGGAGCCCTGCCGTTCCCTGTCCGGCAGGCAGCGCAACCACAAGAAGGCCAGGAATGACCACCACCCTGTACAAGAATCGCGGACTCTTTATCAACGGCGCCTTTGTGCCGGCGGCCAGCGGGAAGACGTCATCCGTGGTCAACCCCGCCACGGGCCGTGAAATCGCCGTCGTGGATGTCGCCAACGCCGACGACGTCGACCGCGCCTACGCTGCTGCCAGCGCCGCCGCGCGAGGCTGGGGGAGGACAACCCCGTCCGAACGGCAGGCCGCCCTGCTGAAACTGGCCGGGCTGCTCGAGGAGCACGCCGCGGAATTTGTTGAACTGGAAAGCGCCCAGACCGGGCAGCCCTTCGAAATGGTGGCCGTGGACCAGGTGCCGCCCTGCGCGGACCAGCTGCGCTTCTTTGCCGGTGCGGCCCGCACCATGGGCGCCTCGGCCGCCGGCGAGTACGCACCCGGGAGGACCTCATTCATCCGGCGGGAGCCGATCGGCGTCGTCGGCCAGGTGACGCCCTGGAATTATCCGCTCATGATGGCCGTCTGGAAGATTGCACCGGCCCTGGCCGGTGGCAACACGATTGTGCTCAAGCCCTCCGACACCACGCCCTTGACCACCCTGCTCCTGGCCGAACTGGCGGCAGAGGTGCTGCCGGCCGGCGTGTTCAACGTCGTGACGGGCGACAGGGACACGGGGCGGGCCGTCGTCGAACATGCCGCCCCCGAACTGGTCTCCATCACCGGCAGCGTCCGGGCAGGCATGGAAGTGGCCAAGTCGGCGGCGCTGGACCTCAAGCGCACCCACCTTGAACTGGGCGGAAAGGCGCCCGTGCTGGTGTTTGCCGATGCCGACCTGGCGAAGGCGGCCAGGACCATCGCCATGGCGGGGCTGTACAACGCCGGCCAGGACTGCACCGCGGCAACACGCGTGTTGGTCGAGGCCGCCGTCCACGACGAATTTGCCGCAGCCCTGGCCGCGGAGGCCGCCGGCTACAGTGTTGGCGGGCCCGATGACCACGCAGACATGGGTCCGCTGAACAACGCGGCCCAGCTGGCCCGCGTGGCCGCCGCGGTGGATGCCCTGCCGGCACACGCCAGGGTCCTCACGGGAGGGCACGCGATTGACCGTGGGGGCTACTTCTATGAGCCCACGGTGGTCGCCGGGCTGCTTCAGCACGATGCCGCCATCCAGGAGGAAATCTTTGGTCCGGTCATCACCGTCCAGGCATTTGACTCGGAGGAGCAGGCCGTCGAGTGGGCCAACGATGTTCCCTTTGGGCTGTCCTCGAGCGTCTGGACCCGCGATGTGGCCCGCGCGCTGGACCTGAGCCGGCAGCTGGACTTTGGCGCCGTCTGGATCAACGACCACCTCACGATCAGCGCGGAACTGCCCCACGGCGGCTTCAAGCACTCGGGCCACGGCAAGGACCTGTCGATGTACGCCCTTGAGGACTACACCCGCATCAAGCACGTCATGGTGAACCTTGAGCGCGACTAGGGCTGGCTGGCAGGCATGCCGGCGTCGGAAGGCAAGCAGGTATTCTGTCAGTGAACGGCACACCATCCACCCCGCCGTCCCTGACAGCCGCACACAGTGCATGCCGGGACCGCCATTTTCGCGGGCGAGATCGTCGTCGACACGCCCACAAGGAGCTCCCCGTGACCACACACCCTGATTCCTCACTGAACGAACTTGACGAGATTTCCAAGCGGATCATTGAACAATTGCAGGAGGACGGCCGGCGGTCCTACGCGGCCATCGCCGAATCCGTGGGGCTGTCAGACGCCGCCGTGCGCCAGCGCATCAAGCGGCTCATTGACAGCAAGCTGCTGGAAATCGTGGCCGTGACCGACCCCTTGCGCGTTGGGTTCACCCGCCAGGCCATGATCGGGGTGCGGATCAATGGGCAGCTCGGGGACGTCGCGAAGGCGCTTGAGTCCTTCAGCGAGGTCAGCTACATAGTGCTCACGGCCGGCCAGTACGACCTTCTCGTGGAGGTGGTCTGCGAGGATGACGACCATCTCCTGCGCCTGCTTGGCCGCATGCGGGAACTGCCGGCCGTTACGTCCACCGAGACGTTCATGTACCTTAAGCTCCACAAGCAGCGCTACGACTGGGGCACGCGCTAACCGTCTTGGCATCCTGGGCCGTGAACAGGAGCCACACGGTTAGAGCAACTCCTGGGCTTTAATGAGGGCGGCGCGCAGAATACGTTCCATTTCATCGAACTCGGGCTGGCCGATGATCAGCGGCGGGGAGAGCTGGATGACGGGGTCGCCGCGGTCGTCGGCGCGGCAGTACAGGCCGTTGGCGAAAAGTTCGTGGGACAAAAAGCCCTTGAGCACCCTTTCGCATTCTTCAGCGCTGAAGGTTTCCTTGGTTGCCTTGTCCCTGACGAGTTCAATGCCGTAGAAGTAGCCCGCCCCGCGCACGTCCCCGACAATGGGCAGGTCCAGGAGCTTCTCCAGCGTGGACCGGAAGGCGGCTTCGTTGGCGCGGACGTGGCCGTTGATGTCCTCGCGCTCGAAGATGTCCAGGTTGGCAAGCGCGACGGCGGCCGACACCGGATGCCCGCCAAAGGTGTAGCCGTGCGAAAAGACGTGGCTGCCGTCGGCAAACGGCTCGTAGAGCTTGTCCGAGGCGATGAGCGCGCCCATGGGGGAGTAGCCGCTGGTCAGGCCCTTGGCGCAGGTGATCATGTCGGGGACGTAGTGGTAGCGTTCGGCGCCAAAGTACGTGCCCAGCCGGCCAAATGCGCAGATGACTTCGTCGCTGACCAGCAGCACGTCATGTTCGTCGCAAATTTCCCGGACCCGCTGGAAATAGCCGGGGGGCGGCGGGAAGCAGCCGCCGGCGTTTTGGACCGGTTCCAGGAACACCGCGGCCACTGTGTCCGGACCTTCCTCCAGGATGACGCGCTCAATCTGGTCGGCGGCCCACCGGCCAAAGGCCGCTGGATCCTCGCCATGGGCGTCCGCGCGGTAGATGTTGGTGTTCGGCACGCGGAAAGTGGAGGGCACCAGCGGCTCAAAATCAGCCTTGAGTTCGGGGATGCCCGTGATGGACAGGGCGCCATGCGTGGTGCCGTGGTAGGCGGTGGTGCGGGAGATTGCCTTGTGCTTGCCCGGCTTGCCCTTGATCTTGAAGTACTGTTTGGCCAGTTTCCAGGCCGACTCCACTGCTTCGCTGCCGCTGTTGGTGAAGAACACGTGGTTGAGGTCCCCGGGGGCCAGGGCCGCCAGCCGGCCCGCGAGCTCCGCGGCGGGCTCGTTGGCGTAGGACCACAACGGGAAGTACGCCAGCGTCTCGGACTGCCGGGCAGCTGCCTCGGCCAGTTCGCGGCGGCCGTGGCCCACCTGGACGGTGAACAGGCCGGCCAGCCCGTCCAGGTAGCGTTTTCCCTGGTCGTCATAGACGTAGGCGCCTTCACCGCGCACGATCATCGGCAACTCCGACTGGTCACCGGGCTGGGCGGAAAAGTGCAGCCAGAGATTGTCGTGGGCTGCCTTGCGGTTTGAGGTTCCCGACTCCGGGCCTGCCATCACTGCGGACATGTAAAGGGCTCCTTGGATCCATCGGATGCATCGTCTTCGATGCGCCCGTGCTAATCAGTCTGCCCGGCAATACAGCCCATGACAAGGGAATCTGAATATATTGTTTGAATATGCTTCTGCATCCATCGTTTCTACGGATAAATATTTGAAATGGCTTGAAAAGTCCGGGAAATTCGATATTGCTCACGGGGAAGCGGGGGCGGCCCCCAGTCAGCCGCGCGCCGCGCCCGCGCTTTCGCGCAACACCACTTCGCCAGTGATGCCGGGGGCGGGGGCGCCGTTGGGATCCAGCGCCAGGCCCGCGGCGATCCGCCCAATGTCCTCCAGCGGGAGCCGGTACGTGGTCAGCCCGGGGGAGTGGTCGCGAAGCGTGGGGATGTCATCAAAGCCGGCCACCTGCACGTCCTCCGGGATGCGCAGCCCGCGCGAGCGAAGGGCTGTCATGGCGCCCAGGGCCATGACGTCATTGGCGGCCAGGATGCACAGGCCGGGGGCGCCGCCGTCGTTCTTCCCGGCTCCTGCGGCAACCGGCATGCCCGGCAGGTCCAGGCACTCAAGGGTGGCGTCATAGCCGCCGCGGCTGTTGAAGGCCCCCGGAACCACGGCCAGAGGTTCGATTCCGGCAGCGGCTAGGGCGGCCGTGAAACCTTCGACACGGTACCGGGCGGTGTTGCGCTCCGGCGGCCCGGCGAGAATGGCAAAGCGGGTGTGCCCCCTGTCCAGGAGGGCGGCGGCCAGGGCTGCGGCACCCTCCCGGTTCGGCAGCGGGAGTGACTGCGCCCCGGGGATGCCGGTGGATCCCAGCGCCACCACGCGCCCGCCGTTCTTGATGTAGCGGCCCAGTGCGCTGGACACCCGGGGGTCCTCGTCCTGCAGCCGGGAGGCGGCGAGGATGATCGCATCGGTGCGGTAGGAGATGAAGGCGTTGACGGCGGACAGCTCGGCGCTGCCCTCCGGTTCGCCGCCGGCAATGTCCGTCCCGGCGAGCAGCACCTGGCGGCGGTGCTGGAGGGCCGTTTCCTGGACGCCGTGGGCGATGGCGGAAAAGTACGGGTCCGCAATGTCGTGCACCACCAGTCCCACCAGTCCCGTGGTGGAGCGGGCCAGTGCCTGGGCCTGCGCGTTCGCCACATAGCCGAGCTCCTCCGCGGCGGCCCGGACGCGGTCTGCAATGGCCGGGGCCGGAGTGCGCGCGGAGCCGTTCAGGACCCGTGAGGCGGTGGCGAGGGACACGCCGGCCATGCGGGCCACTTCGGTTAGTTTGACGCTCACGGTGGTGTCCTTGTCGTGGAGGTGCGGATGGAATATTTCAGTCCGCCCGGGGAAGCCCTTGACCGGACGCTTACTCCAGCATATATTGGAAAGCGCTTTCCAAATTCCAGGCCACGCCGGACCCTCCGGCACGCACTTACCACCACCGGGAGAACCACGTGACGCTGACAGCATCCACCGATCAGGCCACCACGGCAGCCGAGGCAACGGCAGGCGCCGCCGGCGCAGCTGCAGGTGCCAAGAAGAAGGTCATCCGCATTGCCATGAACGGCATCACCGGCCGCATGGGCTACCGTCAGCACCTGCTGCGCTCCATCCTGCCCCTGCGTGAATCCGGGCTAACGCTCGACGACGGCACCAAGGTGGTCATCGAGCCCATCCTGGTGGGACGCAACTCCGACAAGGTCCGCGAACTGGCCGAGCTCCACAACGTTGAGCACTGGACCACCGACCT
>Ga0134128_10007552_pt1 | contig 13138 bp, 10 predicted proteins | sample KB31754_FD_96462 | JGI IMG/M metagenome (GOLD analysis project Ga0134128, IMG submission 96462) | Terrestrial soil microbial communities with excess Nitrogen fertilizer from Kellogg Biological Station, Michigan, USA - KB3-175-4 | ecosystem: Environmental > Terrestrial > Soil > Unclassified ... | reverse complement strand
GCGCACTTCCATCATGATTCAAGCCAAACGTTGCTGAGGTAAGCTCAGGTTTTTAAACGGGCTGGTGTTGAAGATTTCATTTCTTCAATTCTCCAACACAAGCCCATTTAAAAACCTGAGCTTGCCTCAGCAACGTTGGGCATGAATCATGATGGATGAGCGCAACTTTCCGCGTGCTCCATCGTATATATCGAGCGAAGCCTATTGGATATCAAATAGAGCGTGCTATGCGAGTAGTGTAAAGTAAAACATCTGGCGTCTCTCTTTTTGTTACAGCTCAAATGCTTTATTACTATAAATAAACTTTACTCAGAAAGTGAGCGAATGCTATGTACCAGCAACAAATGCCCCAGCCGCGCGATGAGCATGAATGGAGCGGGAGCAACCCCGAAGCCGAGTATCAGGCGGGTTATACTGGCGCACCTCCACTGCAAGCCAACGAGATAGCTGATGCTGTCGCCCGCCGTTTGCAAGCGCAGGCCCCATCTTCCCTGCAAGCGTCGCCTTTTCAGCCACGCCAGAATCCTTTCTTGATCTCCGCAGGCCAACGCCTGGCCCTGGCTATTGTCTCCGTCGCGGTATTGATTCCCCTTGCTGCCATCTCTCTTGGCATACTCAAGACAGAGGGTTTAATCTCATTAGGCGTCGTTGGCGCGGTGATTCTTGGTATTAATTATTTGTTTAATAGCCACAAACCATAAGCTGTTTGTGTACTTGTCTCTGGTCCGCCAAAACACGGTTGAGGCAAGCTCAAGGTTCAAGTAAGATCGGCGCGAAGTTCTCAAGATCAATTAAAAATACAAGCGATGAAATCGCTTGTATTTTTAATTGATCTTGAGAACTTCGCGCCGATCTTACTTGAACCTTGAGCCATCCTTTATGACGGTTATATCTCCAATTGTTCTAGATCCCTGGCAATGCTCTGCAGTATTTCAGGCGTGAGTATTTCGGGAGCCATGCTGGCGAGCTGTTCGAGGCGCCAGTTGCTGACCATGCTCACCTGTTGAATATCAAACTGGGGCGGAAAGTATTTTGTGAGTACGGCGTGTGCCGCTGGATCGTCCAGCAACTGGGCGAGCGTATTATTCAGACTGAGGCGCGCGTGCTTTTGGTCCGCTGGACCGCCGAAGCGGCTCGACTCGGTGAGCGTAAATGTCCCGGTAGCGTGGATATCTCGCGCTGACGAGCCGACCAATACCTCAAATTCTCCGGCTTCGGCTATCCAGGCGCGTTTCAGGATATCGTAATACGCCAGCGCGTCGCGTGTAATGCTCAAAGTAACCGCCTGGCGCTCTCCAGCTTCCAGATGTACCTTTGCGAAAGCTTTCAGCTCTTTGTCAGGTCGCTGGACACTGGCAGCTTTATCGCGAATGTAGAGTTGCACAATTTCCTGTCCCGCGCGTTGGCCGGTGTTGGTAATGTCGATTGAGACGTTCAGCGTTTCGTCGGGACCGATTTCTCGCGCACTCAGGTTCAGCGCGTCATAGCTAAAGCTGGTATAAGAGAGGCCAAAGCCAAAGGGGAAGAGCGTCTCGATTTGCTTTTTTTCATAATAGCGATAGCCAACGAAGATACCTTCACCATAGCGAACCTGGCCGTTTTCGCCTGGATAGTTGATGTAGGCGGGATTGTCCTGTAAACGCAGCGGGAAGGTTTCAGTGAGCTTGCCCGATGGATTCACGTCGCCAAAGAGCACATCGGCGATTGCGTTGCCGCACTCCTGGCCGGGATACCAGGCCTCTATCACTGCTGCCACTTGATTGAGCCAGGGCATGGAGATGGGCGAGCCAGTGTTAAGAACAACAACGGTGTTTTTGTTCGCCGCTGCTACCGCCTCGATCAGCGCTTGTTGCTCCCCAACCAGTTCAAGATCTGGACGATCAAAGCCTTCGCTTTCCCATTCTGCGCTTAGACCCGCGAAGACCAGCGCCACATCCGAGCTGGCTGCCAGAGCCGCCGCGCGCTCCAGCGCGTTCGCAGGCAGCGGCATGAGACAACCCAGGCGTACAGCAGCGAGAGGTGCATTGCTTTTGCTATATTCGAGTGTCAGTGTATAAGCTTGCCCTCCTGTCAGCTCAATGCTATAGCTGATCTCTGCACTGCCCATACCAAAGAACGTCTCGCCAGGTCGTTGCTGCGTCCAGTTGTCGATCACTTCCTGGCCATCGAGCAAGAGCCGGCTCAGACCAGCGCTGACCAGGCTGAAACTGTAGCCCCCGTTTGTCTCAGGAGTGAAGTGTGCTGTAGCGCGTACCGAGAACTGTTGTGCATTGACTCGCTCAGGCATATTACCCATCCAGAGCAAGATGGAACTTTCATTGAGCGCGCTTGCGACTGGCGCGCCGGAGAGATCAGAAGAGTTGAAATACTCGACCTCCATCCTATGTTCCCCTGTGTCAGTAGTGAGCAAATTTGTATCCATTAAAGGCAACAGGTTATGATTGGTGCAGCCCATTTCGTAACCGACCTGCACATGCTCTCCTGCGCGAGCGACGATTGCCTCAAACGGCGTAATCGCGTAGTGAGCATTGACCTGCGCGCTCCCTCCAGCCATGATCCGGGCTGTCTTCGCGTTGGGACCAATAATTGCCAGTGAGGTCAACTTTGCAGCCTGAAGCGGAAGCATCTCGCGTGTATTTTTGAGTAGAACAATGCCTTCCGCCGCCGCCTCGCGGGCCACCGCGCGATGTTCTGGTCGATCTATAGCCTGCTCCGGCCCCTCGTGGGGATGTTCGAAGGCGTCGGCGCGTTCGATCAGCCGCAGCAGACGGCGCACGCTCTCATCGATGGTTGCTTCGCTGACCTCGCCGCGTTCAAATGCCTGGAGCAGCTTCTCGCCGCGCCAGTTTGCTGGGCCGGGCATCTCCAGGTCCAGTCCCGCGTTCACTGAGTCCGCCGTGCTTTGCGTGCCGAACCAATCGGACATGGCCACCCCATCGAAGCCCCACTCTTTTCTGAGAATATCGGTCAGCGTATACGGATTTTCACTGGCAAAGGTGCCGTTGATTTTGTTGTACGAGGCCATAATCGCCCACGGCTTGCCCTCCTGCACCGCTGCCTGGAAGGGCGCGAGATAGGTCTCGCGCAGGGTGCGTTCATCCACCTCAGAGCTAATGCTATTGCGCTGGTATTCAGAGTCGTTGCAGACATAATGCTTGACCGTGGCGCCAACTCCCTGGCTCTGCACGCCCTGGATATAGGCCACAGCCATTCTGCCAGTGAGATACGGATCTTCGGAATAGCACTCAAAGTTGCGTCCATTGAGCGGGGAACGATGGATATTGATCGTAGGCGCTAACAACACACTGGCACCCTTCGTTCTGGCCTCCTGTGCCAGCGCCTGCCCGACACGTCCGACCATGGCGGGATTCCATGTGGAGGCAAGCGCGATCCCGGCAGGGAAACAAGCCGCTTTTATGCCATCGGTGAAGCCTCCGCCGCCCCTGGCTCCGTTTGGCCCGTCAGTCACCTTTATCGCCGGAATGCCCAGCCGCTCAATAGATACCGTTTGCCACATGTTAGCCCCGGCCAGCATAGACACTTTCTCCTGAAGCGTCATCTGGCGCAGCAAGTCTTCTAAATCACGCATTCATCTTATCCTTTCATTGGGAAAAGCCTCGGCGGTCAGAGGAAAATCTTCCATCATGCGAAAACTCCCTTCACAAAGAATGGATATTGGCATACCATGCAACAGTGCATAGGTAAGCTGGACAGCATTGTGTACCGGGGGTCCGCTGGTGTGAACCGTTTTCAATTGTAACACGTGTCACACTCAATTGACCCAAGTGTACCTGCTGTGCCATACTGTTGTCAAGGGATTAGTGAGCAAGCAGCAGGAGTATTTAAAAGTCGTCATTTGGCCAGGACTGGCCTGCAAGCAGGCCTGCTTTTTTCTCTGTGGTGCGCAGAGGAAGCGAGCGCGCCGCAGGCGCGACTTTTAAATGGTTCTGGCGTATCAGCAAGGTGGTTGCCGACGGAATTTCGGTTAAAAATGTATGATAGAGAACAAAAAGCAGATCCCGCGTCAGAAATCCCTCACCAGTGTTGACGTTGCGCGCAAAGCCGGGGTATCTCGCACAGCGGTTTCCTATGTGCTCAATGGTATTCAGACTCCGCATGTGAGCGAAGAGACGCGTGTGAAGGTGCTCCAGGCCGCGAGCGAGCTTGGTTATCATCTCAACACATCAGCGCAGACGCTGCGCAAAGGCCAGAGTAACGAAGTATGCATCCTCAGCAGTATCTTGCTGACCGCCAATGATGCTGAGATTTTTGTTGCCATGCAGCAACACGCCCTGCGCCTGGGTTATATTCCGGTTGTCTATTTTATCGGCGGTTTGACAGAAGAGCAGCGGCGGGAATTACTGGTGAAGATTCTGGCTCGTCGCCCACTGGCTCTGCTGTTGGGTCCCGACTGTATCGAGGCTGGAGATATCGCCCTGGCCAGGCAGATGGGCATCGAATATATTCTGCTCCTGGCAGCCGAGCCAATTGAAGAGCACCAGCACAAAGATCCATCCATTGCCGAATTGCCAGCCTTCAGCGTGCCGACGATGGAGATTGGCTACCTGGCCGCGCAGCATCTACTTGAGCGCGGGCATCGCTCATTGGGCATCGTGTACCCGGACGAGGCCAGGCATGAGTTAGCCTTTCGCCAGCGCCTCAAGGGTATGCGTGCAGCCATAGCAAACACCGATTTGCCTGGCGCTGAAATCCAGCTTACAATTCTGCCTATGCATCTCTCCATGTCCGCCGCCAATATCCTTGTGGATACCTATCTCAGCGATTCACAGCGGCCAGGCGGCATCTACACCTTCAACGACGAATACGCCCTGCCTCTCATGGGCGCGCTCAGTGATCGCGGCCTGCGTATCCCCCAGGACATCGCGCTCATCGGCACCGATAACGTCGCCTTCAGCGCCTTCGTGCGGCCAGCCCTCACCACCATCAACTACGACAACATTGCCGCCGGCAAACGTGGCATCGAAGCGCTCGCCGCCCTGCAAAGAGGTGGCCAACTACCAGAAGAACTCACCCGTCCAACCATGCCAGAATTGATCGTGCGCTCGTCTACATGAGCAATGTTCAGCAGCTTTGCGCTCGATACTGCACTTTCAAGTCATTCCACGTCATCTCAAATTCATTGCAAGTACCCTCGCGGAAAAAATCGGTCACGGCGCGGGCAGCAAGGGCGGCGAGGGTTAGGGCAAAGGGGCGCGTCAGAGGATAGTCGCAGGGATCGCCGGGCGTTTCGCGGGGAACGACATAGTGCGGTTCCCAAAGACCGCTGCCGTAGAGTCCATCGGGACTGAAGCCGATGTGCAGACAGGGCAATTCGGCGCTGCGCGTCTCGAAGCTGACAGCCGCGCGGGCAAGATAGTTATCGAAGGCATCGATCACCAGTGCGCTCTCGCGCAGCAACTCTGGCGCGTTGGCAGCGGTGAGTTCAACGATCATTGGCTCGACTCTGGCCTGCACGGCGCGATAAAGCGTATTGGCCAGCGCGCGCGCTTTGGGTGCGCCTACCTCGGCCCGACTGTATGGCTGCACTGAGAGATTGCGAGTCTCGACTCGATCCTTATCGATCAAGCGCAGTTGTGTAAAACCCATACGTGCCAGGGTCTCGGTCAGATGCGCGCCAAGTGTGCCCGCGCCACAGATGGTAATTAACTGCGCGGCAAAGGGCGCCAGTGAGGCATGACGCTCCTCGTGGAAAAACGGGCTATGCGGATTAAGATCGGGCATAGATATTACTCCTCGTCGTATTCATTCCACGCTTCCGACGAAGCGCTCATCACGCTAACCAGGCTGGTCAGGTCGAAATCGCGGTCTCGGTCGCTCAGACAGATGCCGCTGGCAACGACGGTCAGGTGTGGATCAAGGTAGGAACGATAGTGATGAGTTTGGCCGAGTTCGCTCCATTCAACTTTCAACTGACTTACCGAACCATCGGCACTCATGATCTCGCTATAGCTGTGCAGTGTGGCATCAGCTTTGGCCAGGGCGTGACGCAGCTGATCCTCCAGGCTGAGCTGCCGGACCTGCTGACTCAACCAGGCATGTTGTTCCTGGCGGTTCTGGCGACGAGCCTGCTCGGTCAGGCGCGTACTCGTGGCCAGCGAGAGTTCAAGCTGGCGCAAACGCCAGAAGAGCAGAGCCTGGCGTTCGGAAGCTGCAAGACCTGGCAGCATCTCATCGCTGCTTTCCTGGTCAGCGGCAGTACGTAACCACTCGGCGTGCGTTGGATCGGCCAGCACATCTGTGCCCTCAAACCAGAGAGCGCATCCGTCCACCCGCGCTAGCACGCGTTCGAAGCGTTCGGCCCCGGCGGTAGGATCGCAGAGAAAGACCGGCAGTGGTTCCATACCCAGACCAAAACGCTGGCGAGCATCGCTCTCATTGTAGGGCAGCGCCAGCCAGGTACCTGGGTAACGCCCGCTGGTATCTGGCCAGAGCAGAACCACGCGCAGAAGCGGGAAAAGTTCGAGATAGCCAGCGCGCTCCCAGGGCTGCGCCTCGCCCAGCAGTTCGGCCTCGCGCTCGTTCACAGGATGGAAACGGCCCCAGCCCACAAAACGCTCGCGAGACCTAAACTCGTAGATCAACCCACTCAGACGCGTGCGAATGCGCCCGCCCGGCAGCGAGGGCGCAATAATTTCCCGTTTTAGAAGTTGCTGGCTCTCCTGGTTCAGACGAGCAATCAGCGCGCGCGGATCAACAGGCTGCGCGGCAGGCTTGCGTTTGCGTTTGTTGGACATACTTTCAGTATCCTCCAGCGGATCGATCTTCCGGCTAAGCCAGATCGTCCGCGCTTTGAGATACGATTTGATAAAAAGCTATGGAGGTCAGGTGTTTACGCAATACTGCTAGAGACTCGCAACAAGGATAAGCGACAAACTCCATTTTGTCGCTTATCCAGGTTACATCTTTAGACAATTTGTCCAGCGGCCTTTGGGCGCTTGGGCAGCGCATAGCTCATGATGAGTTCAGCAAGCTCAGCTTTGCTGGGCATAGCGAGCAGCGGGAGTATGTTCACAATGCTATAGCTGTCTCCGCTAAACTGATAGCGTGTCAACTCAACACCCTGAGCCTGCAAACCCTGCGCGAAACGCTCGTTGCTGCCCCCAACTTGCACAATAATGATTGAAGGTGCAACCTGCATCTTCTCATAATATTCTTTCCAGGCATTCACAAGGTATGGCGCGGTATTTTCCCCCTCATCGGTGACAATTAGAAGCTGTTCCGCGTAGATCCGGTTCTTAGTCATATGGGCCAATGCCACGCCCAGGCTGGTCCCGCCATTCGCCTTGATGAACTGGAACGCCTTTTCCCAATCACTGAGCGCTGGGCGCTGACCTTCGGGCACTTTCGTTTTGATCTCGAAAGCTGCGGTGTCAAAAGCGTAGACATAGAACTCAGCGGTAGTGACCGCGCTGATCAGGCCGGCAAGCTGCTTTGCCACTTCGATAGCCTGCGACATAGAGCCGCTTTTATCCACGAAGAGTGCGGTTGGACGCTTGATCTCGACTTTTGCCGCCACGCGCTGATCGGTGATTTCGGTTAGCGTGCGTTCGGTTTCGGTGTCCAGGTTCGCGGCCTGGATAGCCTTCTTTGCTTTCATCGTTGAAACGCGCTTGTCGGTGGTCGCCGCAGCCAGCTTCTGATCAATGAGTGCTTTGACCTCTGGATGATCCAGCGCACCACGCTTCTTAAGCGAAGCCATGTTATTGATGACCTCCTGCGGCGACATTGCGTTGATCAGCGCAACCAGCACAACGGGCGTAATATGCTTGAGCGCGCCCACAGCGGTTGTGTAGGGAATCTTATTCTCCAGAATCACACTAGCCTGTTCCTCAGCTGTGTCGGCAAGTGCCAGGTGTTTGAGTCCAAAGAGGGGGCTATCCTCTGGAGGCTTTTCATCAAACAGAATCGCCTGGGCGCGAGGCGCGGGCTTGATGCGCAGGCTGGCATAGAGATGCTTGAGATCCTTACGTGCGCGCAAGGCTGCGCCATCGAATTGGCGAATATTCTCTTCGCGTGTCTTCAGATAATGGACAATCGCACCTTTGAACGAGCGTGGCGTCTTGCCAATAACCTTTTTGGTATGGTCAAGTGCGCGTGCAACCTCGTAGGGTGCCAGTTGCTGGAGCAGAACCCAGGCAGCCTCGCGGAACTCCGGGTATTCGCTGGTCGCAAGATGAGCAACGAAGAGGAGTTTATGGTCACGCACTTCACCCTTCTCAAAGTACCAGGGTGCCAGGTGGCCATAGAAAAGCGGATCGCGTTCTAGAGCGCTGGTATGCAGAGGCGCGAGTTCCTCAAGTTTGCGGTGTGGCGTGGTCAGGAACGAGTTGAGGATCTGGATACGCACATCGCTTTCGGTAGAAGGATTCTGTGTCATTAGCATCACCATCAGAGTACACTAGCCAGTAGCTGTGTACAAGTTTGCAAATCGACAATCAAATGATATCTATCTAGGCAAAGCCATGCCTGGGCGCGCGAGTGAAAAGAGCGTGGTAAACAAATTCTGGTGCTCTCCCAACTGAGCTACAGTGGAAAACCGCCGGTGGGACTCGAACCCACGACCTCCAGATCCAGAGTTTGTAAGCTCTTCAAGTAAGAGCGCGCCCAGGCAGGGCCTTATTTGCGTCTATGAAAAGCAGAGAATCAGGCGTACGAGTCGCAAGAGCAGTTGATAGACTTTCGCCTTTGGCCGCTTGGCTACAGCCCGATTTAGCGGACTGGTGGGATTCGAACCCACGGAGATAGAAATCAAAAGTGTGTACGCTCATACAGTGAGAGCACGCCTGGTATTGATGCTCTGTATATCGAGGTCAGCACGCGCAAGTTGAAAGAGCTTGTAAACGAGTGCTCTATCCTTTGAGCTACAGCGGCATGGCAAAGAGCCGCTGACGGGACTCGAACCCGCAACCTCTGGATTTGCAGTCCAAAATGTTTGTACGCTCATCCGGTTGGAGCGCGTGCTGACCGAGATACCGTTGTGAAGATTCCCACCTGGGAAAAGGTCTGCTCTGTACAAGTTCAAAGAGCCTATCCCGAAGGACTTAACACCCTCGAAATGGTGAAGGTGGTTGGACTCGAACCAACTCCTTGCCCCTTGCGGGGAAAGTTACCAGTTTGTACGCCCTTTGGATGAGAGTACAGAGCAGAGAAGCTTCTAGTAAGTAAAACGATAAGCCAGGGCGTACAAGTCGCGAGAACTGTTAGAAACGATTGCGAGTCGTATGTAAGCTCTCCCTGTGAGGGCACGCCCCGGCATGAAGTTTGTTTTCATGCCAGACAAGAAACGAGCCAGGATGTACAAGTCGCGAGAGCTGTGGTTAACACGAATCAAGTGTATGTAAGCTCTCTCAGTGAGAGCACATCCCGGCGTCGAGTTCACTTGCGAAGATTAGCCGTAAATGGCTTCGGGGCGCACGATAATGGCCTGGCTGGTATGCACAATCACATGATTGGCCAGCGAGTGAGCCGGGAGGTCCAGATAGCGAGCGATAGCGTGCTTGATCTCAGTATCGGTTGCATTCGCCTGCAAGCTCAACTCGGCCAGTGTCAACTCTTCACTGCGTCCGGCGACGCGGATATGAACTGCGCGCTTAGCAAGCTGCATGATCTACCTCCCTGTTTTATTTTCGTTGACTATTCATTATCTGTTTGCTGTTTGTCAAGTTATTGTTGATACATTGATATTACCTGATAAAATGGCAGGTGTCAAGGGTTTTTGACAGTTTTTTTGACTGACAGTTTTTTTGACTGACAACCACTCATACATCCAATGCACGGCTTCGTAGCCGTATGTGCCATTGCTTCAGTCGGTCTGCCGCCTGCGGCGGCCATTGGAGAGAGAGGAGGTGCGGCATTGGCAGGCGACGCCTGCCAATGCCGCACCTCCTCTCTCTCCAATGGCCGCCGCAGGCGGCAGACCGATCACCCTTTGGGATGGGAAGCTCTGGCAGAGCGATTTATGAGTGGTTGTCAATTTTTAAGGGGAAAGCACCTCAATGAAGACTTTGAGGAGGGCTTATGGTAATTGTATACTGAGCGCAAATACATCTCTGGGAGACGCTATGTATACATTTACCGTTACCACGCGTAAAAAAGACCAGGTCATAGATATTACTGATACGGTTGATGACCATTTGCGCGAAGAACAGCGCTCGGATGGTCTCTGCTCGCTCTTTGTCGCGCATACTACGTGCGCGCTGACCACTGCCGATCTTGATCCTGGCACCGATCTGGATTTACTCGACGCATTGCGCCATCTGTTGCCCAAACTCTCGTATCGTCATCCGCACGATCCCGCGCATACGCCGGACCATATTCTCTCATCGCTGCTTGGTCCCTCGCTGGTGATTCCTTATGTTCGTCACCAACTCTTGCTGGGCACATGGCAGCGTGTGATCCTGGTGGAACTGGATGGACCTCGCCAGCGCTTGATGCACCTGTCAACCTTTTAGTTGCGCAAGAAGAAGGAGCATACTATGTCAGGTTATCTCTTACTCGCGGGCGGTGCCGAGTTTGGCGGGCAGATGGCGCAGCCGGATCGGCGCGCGCTAGAACTGGCTGGCGGCCTGGCGGCTCCTGTGCGTATTATTCCCACCGCTGCGGCTCCTGATCAGAATCATCAGCGTGCTGGCAACAATGGAGCGCGCTGGTTTCGCGGCCTGGGAGCAAGCGATGTTGAGGTCGTGCCGGTGATCGATTTTTCCTCTGCTAACGATCCCGATCTGGCCGCAGCAGTGGGCCGGGCGCGTCTGATCTATCTGCTGGGCGGCTTCACTGGCTACCTGGGCGAAACGTTGCACAAAAGTCTCTGCTGGCAAGCAGTGTTGGAAGCATATGTGGGCGGTGCGGTGCTGGCAGGGAGTAGCGCCGGGGCTATGGTGCTTTGCCAATACTATTTCGATCCTGCGCGCGAGCAGGTCGTTACAGGGCTGAATCTTTTGCCCAATACATGTGTGTTGCCTCACCACAACACCTTTGGCAAGCGCTGGGCCGCGCGTTTGACAGCCCTTTTGCCTGGCATAGTACTGCTGGGTATAGACGAATACACCGCTCTGCTTGACGATGGTCCAGGCCCGCGCAAGACCTCCTGGCGCGTCTATGGACAGGGCAACGTAACCATCTATCGCCAGGGCCAGCCAGCGGTGTATCGTCCAGGGCAACAATTTGATGATACGTTTCTCACATAAATTCTGGGCAGCGTTGCCAGAAAATTATCTGTTATTGAGAAACAATGACATATCCAGATCGCCGGGGGAGTGTTCCAGCGCAGTCAACATAAAGGCCACTTCGCTGCGGTGTTGTGTGCCATGATTGACCACATGTACCAGCGTTTGCCAGAGGGGCAGCGCAAATGCGGAGCCCTTGAGGTTCTGATACGTGAGATCGCGAGCCAGGTCGCTTTCTGTAAGTGCGGCCAGAAAGGTGCGCGTTTGCTGCTCCTCCTGTTGCCAACGCGCGCGAATAGAGGCCAGGGTCGGGAAGTCTCGTTCATCCAGAGGAGCTTTTGGGGAGACGCCATTCCAGCGTGAAAGCCAGATCCAGTTCGCGTTCATTGTATGCACAAGCGTAGCGCGCAGGCTGGCGTAGCCGTTTTTGGTGGGCGCGTCCAGTTGGTCCTGGCTGAGCAATTCACAGGTGTCTAGAATGCGCTGATTGCCCCAATAGTTATAGTCATAGATCATGTTGATGTATTCGAGCATTGTACCTCCTTAATTGCTGCAAGTTTCCCCCATTGTAGAGAATGTTCTAACGCTGAGTCAAGCAAAAGAAATTGATCGCATCTATCACTTTTTTTGATGACACTGAAGGTAGCTCTTCAGAAGAGATGCTCAATCAATCCCCCCCCAAATTATTGAGGCCAGCTCAATGCTTTCAAGATCAATTGGAGAAAATATCGATGAAATCGATATTTTCTCCAATTGATCTTGAAAGCATTGAGCTGGCCTCAATAAAAATCCTTCTTGTGAACATGTGCCGAGGTGTATCATAAAAACGAAGGGGTCTTCTTGGTAAAGCCGGAAAGGATACGTTTTATGAACAAGCAAACGCCTATTGTGCCTGAGCTTGTGGATGACAGCGTGGGGCAGGGAAGGAGTAGCCCTTTACAGCGCCTGGTATCTGCCTGGCTGCGTTTCAGTGGACCAGATAAAGAACGTTTTAGTCCCTCTTTAGAGGACCAGGAACGCTTGCGGCGTTCTCGTGTCCTAAGCTCGCTTCTCCTACTCATCCTGGTTGCTTTACTGATCGTCGTTCCTACCGCGATCCTGGTATCTGTTTACTGGGTACCCATTCTGGCATTTTTTATGCTTAGCCTCATTGCGTTTTTCTGCAACCGCGCGGCACTTATCAATCTAGGTGGTCTCTTTGTCATTATTGCAATCGATGCCGCGCTTACCATAATTATGGTAAAGGCGCCCACCGGGATCAGGAATAGCAATATTCCAGACTTCGATCTATTTCTTATAGCCACGCTAGTGGGTGGTATTGTCCTGCCACGCCATTTGCTGCCTTTCCTGGCAGGTTTCCACATTGCATTGATCATTGCCCTCTTTGCGCTCTTGCCCCATGATCCATTACTCACAAAAGAGATTGAAATCAATCAAGGGGGGTCGGCTTATGTCGTGTTGAGCGATGCTTTGCTTTTGCAGGTTATTGGGGCGGCGATTGCCTGGGTCAATGCGCGCAGTGTTGACCTCGCGCTTTTACGCGCGAGCAGGGCTGAAGAACTGGCGGCAGCGCAGAGAAACTTGAACGAACAGACACAATTGTCGATGGAGCAGAAGGAGCGCCTGGAATATGGTATTGGTGTACTCAAAGAGGCAATTGCCCGTTTTGCCAATGGGGATTATCGTGCGCGCGCGATCCTACAAGATAACGAACTGACTTCTCTGGCTATGAGCTTCAATTTGCTGGCTGATCGCTTGAATCGTATGGCCCACGACGCCCAGGAACAGGCGAATCTGAAGGAGGCTTTCCAGCAGTTGTTTGCTATTCAAGAAGAAGTTGTCTATAGGGGGAACTTGCGCCCACTTCCTGCTACCGGGACACTGGTGGATAAGGTCTATCCCTGGCTCAGACAGTATCATCTTTTTCGCCAGGTCTATAATCGTTCCGGTGT
>Ga0134128_10007551_pt1 | contig 13139 bp, 10 predicted proteins | sample KB31754_FD_96462 | JGI IMG/M metagenome (GOLD analysis project Ga0134128, IMG submission 96462) | Terrestrial soil microbial communities with excess Nitrogen fertilizer from Kellogg Biological Station, Michigan, USA - KB3-175-4 | ecosystem: Environmental > Terrestrial > Soil > Unclassified ... | reverse complement strand
TGCTCGAACCGACCCTTGCAGGACTGGGTTATGAACTGGTTGACCTGGAGCGGTCGCCAGGCGGAAAGCTGTTGCGGGTATTCATCGACAAGCCCGATGGTGTGAATGTGGATGATTGCGTGACTGTCAGCAATCATTTGAGCCGGTTTCTCGCCGTCGAGAACGTGGATTATGACAGGCTGGAAGTATCCTCGCCGGGCCTCGACCGGCCTCTGAAAAAGACAGCGGATTTTATCCGCTTTGCGGGAGAGTTCGTTAAACTCAGGCTGCGGGTGGCGTTACAGGGGCAAAGAAATTTTGTCGGCATTTTGCGCGAAGTGAAGGACGGGATTTTAAAACTGGAAATAGATGGAAAAATGCTGGACCTTGAACTCAATAACCTTGAGAAGGTTCGTCTCGTTCCGAAACTGTAATTATGAGTAACTGGCTGGAGATAACATGAGCCGCGAGGTTTTGCTATTGGTGGATGCACTGGCGCGCGAAAAGAATGTCGAGAAAAACATTGTTTTTGCGGCACTTGAACTTGCATTGGCGTCCGCCACGAAAAAGCGTTTTAACGAGGACGCTGACGTGCGCGTATCGATCGACCACCAGACAGGAGACTATCAATCCTTGCGCCGTTGGCAGGTGGTGGCAGACGATGCGGTGGAGGATCCTGCCCGTCAGATATCGCTGAGCGAGGCCTCTCGGCAAGATCCTGAAATCAAGCTCGACGAATATGTCGAAGAAATCCTGGAACCGTTGGAATTCGGACGCATTGGCGCCCAGGCGGCGAAACAGGTGATATTCCAGAAAATCCGTGATGCCGAACGCGAGCAGATCCTGAGCGATTTTCTCGAGCGCAAGGAATATATGGTTACCGGCACCATAAAGCGCATGGAACGCGGAAACGCGATTATCGAATCCGGCAGGGTGGAAGCCATATTGCCGCGTGATCAGATGATTCCCAAGGAAAATCTGCGTGTGGGGGATAGAGTGCGCGCTTACTTGCACAGGATCGACCGTACCACGAGAGGTCCGCAGTTAATCCTGTCAAGAATCGTGCCGGAATTTCTGATAAAGCTGTTTGAGCTGGAAGTGCCTGAGATCGAGGAGGGCTTGCTGGAGATCAAGGTGGCAGCGCGTGATCCTGGTTCGCGTGCGAAGATCGCAGTGAAGTCGAATGATCAGCGGGTGGACCCGATCGGCACCTGCGTAGGCATGCGAGGTTCCAGAGTCCAGGCTGTGACCGGCGAACTGGCGGGTGAAAGAGTAGACATCATCCTTTGGTCGGATGACCCCGCCACATTCGTAATCAATGCGCTGGCTCCTGCCGAGATCAGCAGCATTCTGGTGGATGAAGAGAAACACAGCATGGACATTGTCGTGGACGAAGGCAACCTTGCCCAAGCGATCGGGCGGGGAGGCCAGAATGTCCGGCTGGCCTCGGAATTGACGGGCTGGGAGCTCAACATCATGACGATGGAAGAGTCGCAGGCAAAAAATGAAGAGGAGTTTTCGGTTTTGCGTCAGCTATTCATGGAAAAACTGGATGTGGATGAGGAAGTGGCGGACATTCTGGCACAGGAAGGTTTTACTACCCTGGAAGAAGTGGCTTACGTGCCGCTCAGCGAAATGCTGGAGATCGAGGCATTTGACGAACAGACCATCAACGAGCTTCGCAATCGGGCTCGCAACGCGTTGTTGACCGATGCCATCGTGAGCGAGGAAAAGGTGGAGCACATTGCGGAAGACCTGCTCGCGCTGGAAGGCATGGACAGCCAGACCGCACGTGAACTTGCGGCTAAAGGAGTAAGCACCCAGGAAGACCTGGCCGACCTGGCCGTGGATGATCTGGTGGAAATGGTCGAGATGGATACTGAACGGGCCAGGCAGTTGATCATGGCGGCACGTGCCCCGTGGTTTGCCCAGGCCGATAGAGCATAGCCGACTGAAGGTAATTAATGTCTCAAATGAATGTAGAGCAATTTGCGAGTGAACTTGGCGTGCTTCCCACCGTGCTGCTGGAGCAGTTGCAGGCCGCCGGTGTGCGCAAGCACATGACCGAGGATAGCCTGACGGAGAAGGACAAAACTCAGCTTCTCGAGTATCTGCGCAAGATTCATGGCGCCAAGGAGGAGAAGGGCAAGATTTCCCTGCCGCGTCGACAGACTTCGGAAATCAAGAAGGCGGATAGCACCGGTAAGCCACGCAGCATCCAGGTGGAAGTGCGCAAGAAGCGCGTATTTGTAAAAGGCGATTTGACAGTCGAACGGAAAACGGCTGAAACCGTTGCGCCCTCCGCTCCTTCTGCTCCTTCTGCTCCTTCTGTGCCTCCGGTGCGAACCCCTGTTATCGATGCGGCGCAGCAGGCATTGCGGCAGGAGGAGGCAAGGCGGCAGGCTGAATTGATGGCTCGCCAGGCTGCCGAGTTGCGGGAAAAAAGGCTGCGTGAAAGGCCTCCGGTTGTGGAGGTCAAAGAGTCCGAAGAATCTGCAACGCCCCCGGCGCCGGTTGCTGCTCCTGCAGCCGGGCCTGAGGCGGCGCCGGTTGCGCCTGAAACTCTTTCGGCAACCCCGGCGGCAGCGGTGGCGCCTGGGGAAGCGGAAGCAGCTGCGTCGCAGCCCGCCTCTACCGAAGGTACCTTGCACAAGCCGGTAGTGAAGCCGGAAGAGAAGGCGGATAAGAAAAAGAAACCGGCAAAGCAGGTTGTCTGGAAGGAAGAAAAGGTCGAGAAGCGTGGTCTCAAGACCAGGGGTGATCTGACCGGAGCAAAGGGCGGCTGGCGCGCGCGCAAGGATAAACATGGCAGAACTTCCGAGGAACCCGCTCCTCATGCTTTTTCAGCGCCGACCGAGCCGGTGGTCCATGAGGTGCTGGTGCCTGAAACCATTTCCGTCGGGGCGCTCGCGCAGAAAATGTCCATCAAGGCGGCTGAGGTCATCAAGGCTCTGATGAAAATGGGCAACATGGTGACTATCAACCAGATGCTGGATCAGGAAACTGCCATGATCGTGGTGGAGGAGTTGGGTCACGTCGCCAGATACGCTGCGATCGATAGTCCTGAAGCCTTTCTGGCTGATACCGAGATCGCGCCTTCCGAATTGAAAATGGAAGCACGTGCACCGGTCGTTACGGTAATGGGCCATGTAGACCATGGCAAGACTTCGCTTCTGGATTACATTCGCCGCACACGCGTGGCAAGCGGCGAAGCAGGTGGCATCACCCAGCATATCGGGGCCTATCACGTCGAGACTGAAAGGGGCATGGTTACGTTCCTGGATACACCGGGGCATGAGGCGTTTACGGCCATGCGTGCGCGAGGAGTCAAGGTTACCGATCTGGTCATACTGGTTGTGGCGGCGGATGACGGAGTAATGCCGCAGACGGCTGAGGCAATACATCATGCCAAGGCGGGGAAGGTGCCGATCGTAGTGGCAATGACGAAAATCGACAAACCGGAAGCCAATCCCGAGCGGATTCGTCAGGAGCTCGTGACACAGGAAGTGGTGCCGGAAGATTGGGGCGGTGAAACCATGTTTGTCGAAGTTTCGGCGAAGACCGGTCAAGGTATCGATGACCTGCTGGAAAGCATACTGCTCCAGGCTGAAGTTCTGGAACTCAAGGCGCCGAAGGATGCGCCGGCAAAGGGAATTGTGATCGAATCACGGCTGGATAAAGGGCGAGGCCCGGTCGCAACCATGCTCGTGCAATCCGGTACCTTGAAGCGTGGGGATATATTGCTGGCGGGCGCGGCTTATGGCCGGGTGCGGGCCATGCTGGATGAGAACGGCAAACAGGTGGAGCAGGCAGGACCTTCCATTCCGGTTGAAATCCAGGGGTTATCGGAGGTTCCCGTAGCCGGCGAATCGGTGGTGGCTTTGATGGATGAGCGCAAGGCGCGTGAAATTGCCCTCTTCCGCCAAGGCAAGTTCCGCGATGTAAAACTTGCAAAGCAGCAGGCAGCCAAACTGGAGAACGTGTTCGAGCAGAGGGGAGAAGTAAAAATCCTTTCACTTATTATCAAGGCCGACGTACAAGGTTCTTACGAGGCCCTGGCGCATGCGCTGCAACAACTTTCCACTGACGAGGTGAAGGTCAACATCATTCATAGCGGGGTGGGCGCGATTACAGAATCGGACATCAATCTCGCATTGGCTTCCAAAGCAGTTGTCATTGGCTTCAACAGCCGTGCGGATGCGGTTGCGCGGAAGCTCATCAACTCTGCCGGAGTGGATGTGCGCTATTACAGCATCATTTACGAAGCTGTGGATGAGATCAAGGCTGCACTTTCCGGCATGATGGCGCCTGAGCGCAAGGAGAATATCACCGGGCTGCTGGAGATCCGCGAAGTATTCCGCATTTCCAAAGTGGGCGCGGTGGCGGGTTGCTTTGTGCAGGAGGGGCTTGTCAGGCGTGGTTCGCTCGTGAGAGTGATACGCAATGGCCAGGTGATCCATACCGGAGAACTGGATTCGTTGAAGCGCTTCAAGGATGATGTGAAAGAGGTGAGGGCGGGTTTCGAGTGCGGCCTGTCACTCAAGAACTTTAACGACATCCAGGTGGGTGACCAGTTGGAAGCCTACGAAATCCAGGTAATCGCGCGGACTCTGTAAGCGGGGCGAAAGCTCCGCATTGAAGTTTTATGCCCAAAGATTATTCCCGCACGTTGCGGATTGCCGATCAGATTCAGCGTGAGTTGGCTGATCTGGTACGCAATGAGCTCAAGGACCCGCGCATAGGCATGATTACCTTGACCGGTGTCGAGGTGAGTCAGGATTATGCGCACGCGAAAGTTTTCTATACCACGCTGCATAGTGAAAGCGACAACTTTCTCGTCCAGAACGGACTGGAAAATGCCGCGGGCTTTTTGCGCGGCCAATTGCTGCATCGATTGAAGCTACGCGTCATACCACAACTGCATTTCATTTATGATGAATCCATCGAACGTGGAGTCCGCCTATCGCAACTGATAGATGAAGCCGTAGCTTCCGACCGTTCTGAAAAAGAAACTGACAACACCTGAATTGTTTATCACGCTTATATCTGATCGAATTCATGCAGCTACTCCCGCAAGCTGCATGACCGGAGCTGGATATCACCAAGCCCATCACGATCGATGGCAGTTCCCAGCACTATCCACAAATCCCGCTCTTCCTTCGATAGTAACTGCCGGGATTAAGATTGGCTCCGAGACCCCATAGTTCAATGTCCGCAGGTACCAAGCGGCATATCAGCGGCGTGCTGCTGCTCGATAAAGCCTCCGGTTTCTCTTCCAACCAGGCCCTGCAGACCGCCAAACGCATTTTTTCCGCTCATAAGGCCGGCCATACCGGTACGCTTGACCCGATGGCGACAGGCTTGCTGCCCATCTGCTTCGGGGAAGCCACCAAATTTTCATCGGTGCTGCTCGGTGCGGACAAGACATATGAAGCCACGCTGAGACTTGGCTATATGAGTACGACCGGTGATGCAGAGGGAGAAATTTCAATTGCTGCCGGTGTGGAACCTCAATGCGTGGACCTGGCATGGGAGAAGATCGAGACAGTACTCAAAAGCTTTATCGGCGTAATTACGCAAGTGCCGCCCATGTACAGCGCAATCAAGCATCACGGGAAACCCATGTATACCTTTGCCAGAGCAGGAATGGAAATCGAACGGCAGCCGCGTGAGATAACGATCCACGACTTGAGTATCGAAGCGTATCAAGGCAATGAAATACGCATGCGGGTGACATGCGGGAGCGGTACCTACGTTCGTACGCTGGCAGAGGATCTGGGACGTGCGCTGGGATGCGGTGGTGCTTATCTTACCGCATTGTGCCGGAGCGCACTGGGCGGTTTTGATTTGCCACAGGCACACACGCTGACTGCACTCGAAGCTATGCAGCCATCTCAACGGGATTCCTGCCTGCTGTCAGCCGATAGTCTCCTAAGGTCTTTTCCCGCGGTTATTGTGGACTTCGCCGCGGCTTTATCTCTGCTCCAAGGACGCGCAATCCCCAATCACCCGGCAGGGGAAAGCCTCTCAGCAGGAAGACAGGTACGATTGTATGACAAGGGGCAGCGATTCCTTGGACTGGGAGAAATTTCAACGGAAGGTTACGTCTCACCGAAAAGGCTCATAAGGGTTGAGCAGTCATTGTGAAGCTTGACTTGCATGCATGCTTTCGGTGACGTCCTTGCCAATACCCCGATACCCAGTAAAGCGGCCGGAAGAATCGAACATGGGTTCACCGCTGACCATCAGATATTGCGTCGACCCATCCGGTTTGGTCCGTCTGTAGATAAAATCGATAAAAGGCCGTCTTGCCGTGATATTTGCCTTGAAAACTGAATACTCCGCTTCGTTCCAGCGCGTTCCATTATTTCCCTTGGATTCCCCCATCAAGTGGTCGACCTTAATTCCCAGCATATCCAGGACGGGACCGTAAATTTTGGTGAAATTTCCCTTTTCATCCTGTTCCCAGTACCAGTCAGAAGCCAGTTCCGTGAGACGGCGAAATCTGGCTTCACTCTCACGCAGTTCCGCGGTTCGCTCCGCTACCGTTTGTTCCAGCCTTTTATTGTAATCCTCCAACTGCTTATACAGCAGGCGCACTTCCAGCATATTTTGAATACGGGTCTGAACTTCAACCAGGTCGAACGGCTTGCTGACAAAATCCTTTGCTCCTGCTTGTAGTGCCCGCAACTTATGACCTGGTTGCGCAGTGATTACGAGTACCGGAAGATAGCCTTCCCGTTCAATTTTCTTTAGCGCTTCCAATACCTGAAAACCATCCATTCCAGGCATATACAGATCAAGAAGAATGAGATCGTAATGATTCTGCCGATAGAGATCGCTGACTTCGCGCGGCTCCATTGTCGAGGTAATGTTTTTATAACCCGCGTCGCCCAGCATCTGTTCAAGCAGCCGGACGTTGGCCTCCTGATCATCCACGATCAGGATTTTAGCGTTCAGAGTGTCAGGTTTATTGATCACTATTTTTATCCTGTTTGTTCCCGTTAACCGGTTTCATTATTTTCCCCTACTCGTAACCGTCTTATAGATAGATGAATAGGTACAAAAAAACTGATTCTTCTTTTTCTTGAACCAGTCATTATTATATTTTCTCGGCGAGCAGAAACAGAACGTTGTTTTCCGATAAATGTTCTGATTTCAGCAAAATACGGGAAATTTGCGGCGACACAGTAATAATGGCGGAAACGGGGCTGAACGCTAGGCGTTTACTCGTTCTGAAATTCGATAAGTATTTTTGTTTGCCTGCTTTGCTTCCAGCAGGGCAGCATCCGCATTCTTCAAAAGCATTTTTGCATCTTTGCCATTATCAGGAAAAATCCCGACACCAGCACTTGCGGTCAGGGTGATGGTATTTCCCTGAATGCTGTAAGGTTGCGACAGTGCTTTTATTACTTTTTCCGCTGTACGACTTACGCCATCGAGATTGCTTACGTGCGGCATCGAAATTACAAATTCATCGCCGCCGAGCCGAGCCACGGTATCTTCCTGGCGAACTGCGGCAATCAGGCGGGTCGCGACCAGCTTCAAAAGCAGATCGCCTATATCGTGACCCAGTGTGTTGTTGATTTGCCTGAACCCATCCAGATCCAGATACAAGACTGCCATAACGTTATTGTTGCGCTTTGCATGGATGATAGCCTGGGATACTCTTTCCACCAGAAGCCGCCTGTTGGCCAGTCCCGTCAGCGGATCATGCAGCGCCATGAATTCCTGCGATTTTGCGTAACTGCGCGCTTGCTGATGTAGCAGTCGCACTTCGAGCAGATTATGCACGCGGGCGAGTACTTCGCTCATGTCAAAAGGCTTACTGACAAAATCTTTAGCGCCGGACTGAAGCGCTCGCAGCTTGGAATCGGGGTTGGCGGTGACGACCAGTACAGGGAGATATCCATCTGCTTCGATTTCTTTCAGGGCTTCGAGTACCTGAAACCCATCCATGCCAGCCATTTTCAAATCGAGCAAAATCAGATCGTAGTGGTTTTTCCGGTGCAGCTCATACACCTTGAAAGGATCGGTCGTCGAGGTGACAGATGTGTAGTTTGCGGCGGCTAGCATGCTTTCCAGCAACTGGACATTTGTTTCCTGATCATCAACAATCAGAATCCTTGCTGTATGAATATCAGCTTCGGTAATCATGTTGCCTACACCTTCATAAGGACTTATCGCCTTTCTAAACCCTTTAACCTTCGGGCGGCCTGTCCCCTTTCTGCTTATCCGAGCCCAAATGGCTGAGGGCAGCAAGTAAGCGGAGCTTAACGTGCACAGGATCGCAAGGTCGAATATTGCCCCTATTTTACCCGTCTCTCTGTGCGCTAACTCTCATAAGAAAATGGGAATTAATGATAGTATGTAGGAGAAGGCGGCCGTTTTTTCCTTTTCCAGGAGGTCGTTTTCCTCTTCCCGAAAGGCATTCAGCTCAAGGTAAGCATAAGCCCCATGATTATAATAAAAGAGATTTGACCTTTATAAACCCCGCTTGTTATAATCTCATTTCTCTGGCGCGGGGTGGAGCAGTCTGGCAGCTCGTCGGGCTCATAACCCGAAGGTCGTAGGTTCAAATCCTGCCCCCGCAACCATCGACTTGTTGATTTAAGAGGAATTTTCTGAAAAGCGGTAGATTAAATAGGTGCTAAATGGGTGTATTTTGGCATCGGAATTACAACTTAATCACAGCCTTTCCGAGAAGATTTCTACCACTTTTTCTCCAGCATTCGGTACAGCATCTGGCATAAATCTGTCTTAAATCTGCCGGATCATCCCCCAGTCAGAATGCACCATCTGCTGAGTTACCCACATGGGTGACTTCCCGGCAAGGAGCATCATAGATGCATAAGTGTATCGCGTCTGATAGGGGCGACGGTACCTCAATCCTGCTCTGTCCACGCCAGGTTTCCAATAGCTTTCACGCGTTGCCTCATTGTCTCGTTTCCCCTTCCAGCGCCTCAGCCTGCCTTGAATACCAGAGCTTGTTCAATCAGCAGGCATCCGCTGCAGCATGGGCCGCAAGGGCAACTGCTGAAATAATGCTGTGATGGAGCGCTTCTTTCTGAACTTGAAAATGGAACGTGTGTGGCAACGTGACTATGCCAACCATGGTGAAGCTCGGCGTGATATCACCGATTACATCGCGAGCTTCTACAACGGGATTAGATTACACTCGAAATTGGGCTATCTGTCACCCACCGTCTTTGAGCGGAAAATGGCAGCAATACCACCTATCCCAGTGTCCGAAATTATTTGACCACTAAAAAGGCCCGACGAACGCCGGGCCAGGAAGTGAGTTTACTGCAATCGCTTCTCCGTTCAGGGAGGAAAGAAGCGAGTAGGCAGATTAACAATACAAGAAAGCTTTTACCGTTAAATACTTAACGTATGGAAATAAAAAACCCACTCGGGCGGGTTGGGGAAAAGAGAAACGGCTTGGGCTTACAATGGTTAATTAGGGTTGACTTTGGTGCGTTTTGTATAAACAATATGCGAATTTAATTGCCAACAAAGAGTTGACGATTAAATCGGCATACGATCCTGGTACTGAAGGGTTGCGTATATACAGAAAGGTAGCGCAACCTATTGATTAACTGGAAAGGAGAGGGCCATGATTTATCGAGAGACAATCGAGAGCACGAAAGAGGAGCAGGATTCAAGAGAGCCTGACGCAACAGAAGAGTTTGTCGCGATCACCCCAGATGATGTGCCGGCATTGACAGACAAGCATTATTTGCAACCTGTCTCAATACGACTTGAGAAATCTTTGATTGAGGATTTTAAGCTTATCGCTTCGATGTATGGAATTGGCTACCAGCCTCTGATGCGTCATATTTTGAAACGATTTGCAGATTCGGAGAAGAAGCAAATATTGAGAGAAGCCGCTTCAAAGATGAAGTCAATGAGGAAGGAAGCATTAAGAGAAGCCGCTTCAAAGATGAAGTCGATGGGGAAAGAAGCGGCAAAAAATCTGCGTCAATTGGCTGCAAAACAAAGAAAAGTAGCTTGATAACCCGCTTCGGCGGGTTTTTCTTATCAGCCCTTTCTCTTGCGAAATTCTCAGGGTGGCGTAGAGGAGGGACGAGCCATGATCCGCGTCTCGCTATCATTGCTGCAGACTGCAGAAGATAGGTTTTGATCCTTGGCGTAGCCTCGATACACCGCTGACATCTACTTCTCCCCATACCTTTGATAACGGTATATTTTGAATCAGGTCGCCTCTCTTATCCGATTCTGTATTTCTAATATCATTGATGTGCTCCGCTAAATAATCATCCATCTCAGCGTTAATACACTTGTCAAACAAAGGTTATCAAAAAATCTCCTGTATTGACTATCCAGGGGGCGTATAAGATAAAGCCGTAAATGATACCCTGCTCAATGCATTCTCAATGCTTGGTGGGACCGCTGAATCGACTTCCTGCCCGCTTCGTTAGGGACTGGAGAATGCGGACGAACTGCTGGCAATGAGCTAAAAGATTCAGATGCGGCCTCAATTAAGGCTGATACTGGTCGTTTGGAAAGAATGGTAGTAGACGCGGGCTTCGAGTCCGGGCAAAATATCGGAATTACGGATACGCACAATTTCTCAATTTGTGGGGATTGTGCTTTTTTAATTTTTTCTTTTAGCTTTACGGCGGGCCTCCCCGCATTGCATGGTAGTGAACCTGGTCAGGTCCGGAAGGAAGCAGCCACAGCTATTTTTTGCAAGTGCCGGGGGTCAGGCTCGCCACCCTTTTTGTGCAGGTTGGGTGGATGGACGAGTACCATCTTCCCAACCTGCACGCTTCAAGGATTCATACCGTCAGTTACGGCCTCAGCCTGAAAATCTGAAATAACCGTTTCGCCGATTCGATTCTCGACATAGCGTGTCCTCCCCGACTCAAGTCCTTGCCCGCAAATGGCGGCCCCGGCGCTTTTCCGAACTGACCGGACAGGATCACGTTGTTCGTGCACTTACCAATGCGCTTGAACAGAAGCGTTTACATCATGCTTATCTGTTTACGGGCACGCGCGGTATCGGCAAAACGACCATTGCGCGCATCCTGGCGAAAGCGTTCAACTGCCAAGCCGGGATTACCTCGGAACCTTGCGGAATCTGTTCTGCTTGTATCGAAATTGACGGTGGGCGTTTTGTTGACCTGATCGAAGTGGATGCCGCCTCCAATACGCAGGTGGAAAAAATGCGCGAACTGCTGGAGAACGCGCTGTACGCTCCTACGGTCGCACGCTACAAGGTGTACATCATCGATGAAGTGCACATGCTTTCCAAATCGGCTTTCAACGCCATGCTGAAAACGCTGGAAGAGCCGCCGGAGCACGTCAAATTCATACTTGCGACCACTGATCCGCAGAAGATTCCAGTAACGGTTTTGTCTCGCTGCCTGCAATTCAACCTCAAGCAGATTCCGTTTCCGCTGATCGTCTTGCACCTCAGGCATGTTCTCGAGGAGGAGCATATAAACTGTGATGCAACTTCCCTACAGTTATTGGCGCGCGCGGCGCAGGGCAGCATGCGCGATGCCTTGAGCATTCTGGATCAGGCCATCGCCTTTGGGGAGGGAAAGATCGAAGAAGCAGGTGTGCGCGATATGCTTGGCGCGGTCGATCAGGGGTACCTGTTTGATCTGCTGGAGGCGCTGGCGCAACGAGACGGCGCACGAATGCTTGCGATCGCCGATGCAATGGAAACCCGCAGCCTCTCGTTCGACGCCGCCTTGCAGGATCTGGCGACACTGCTGCACCGTCTGACCCTCGCGCAAATCGTGCCAGCGGCGATTGGTGACGATGAACCTGAGCGGAATCGAGTTTTCGAGTTGGCGAAAACATTCGCGCCAGAAGATATTCAATTATTCTATCAGATTGCCATACACGGCCGCGAAGACCTGGGCCGGGCACCGGATGAGTATGCAGGTTTCACCATGACTTTGCTGCGTATGCTGGCTTTCATTCCGGAGGATTTCCTGTCGGGAGGAGAGGAGACAGGCAGGGACAGAGGAACGTCAGGTTCTTCGCCTACAAAGTCAGGGAGTGGCAAATATCCTTCGATCCTTCGACAGGCTCAGGACTCAGGCCGAACGGAGACGAAAGGCTCAGAGCGAACAGAGATGGGAAAGGAAGGGCGCTCCAGGGAAGGAAGGACGGCCAGGAATGCTTCCACTGGTGATTCAAGGCGGTCGGCAGGGCCGGTGTCGGATTCGCCAGAGCGCGATCCGGTGCCGGAAAAGCCGGGCTCCGCAGAGTCTTTCAGTCATAGCTGGATTACGATAGTCGGCCAATTGAAGGTGAGCGGATTGACCAGAATGCTGGCGCAATATTGCGAGGTGAAGAGTTTTTCCGAGGATGAAATAGGATTTTGCGTACCGGAACTCCATAAGCATTTGCTGGACAAGACCTATCAGGACAGACTGCAAGCCGCCGTGAGGGAGTATCTTGGTAAGCCGGTGCGGCTGAAGTTTTCAGTGGGAATCGTTACCGGCATGAGTCCGGCTGAGCAGGAGAATCGTGAAAAGCAGGAGAAGCAATCGCAGGCCATCGCGGCTATCGAGTCCGATCCGTTCGTGCGGGAACTCGTTGAAAATTTCGATGCAAAACTGATCGTTTCTTCGATCAAACCTATTCAATAGTGGAGGTAAAATGATGAAAGGTGGCTTGAGCAACCTGATGAAACAGGCTCAGCAGATGCAGGAGAACATGAAAGCCATGCAGGAGAAATTGGCTTCGATAGAAATTGAGGGCCAATCCGGCGCAGGTATGGTGAAAGTCGTGATGACGTGTCGTTATGATGTCAGGCGCGTCAGCATTGACAGCAGTCTAATGGGGGACGATAAGGAGATGCTGGAAGATTTGATCGCGGCAGCGGTGAACGACGCGGTGCGGCGGGTGGAGTCGACCACACAGGAAAAAATGGCGGGATTGACCTCCAGTTTGGGCCTGCCTCCGGGAATGAAACTGCCGTTCTAACGTGAATTCCGGGTTGACGCGATTCCGCAACTCCTGATCCTGTTGAGTAATTTTAGGTTTGAGTGAACGCCCCGCGTAGTCTCGACGAACTGATCAATGCGTTACGCTGCTTGCCCGGTGTCGGTCCCCGATCAGCACAGCGCATGGCGTATCATTTGTTGCAGCGCGACCAGGAGGGTGCTCGCTGCCTC
>Ga0134128_10007550_pt1 | contig 13140 bp, 9 predicted proteins | sample KB31754_FD_96462 | JGI IMG/M metagenome (GOLD analysis project Ga0134128, IMG submission 96462) | Terrestrial soil microbial communities with excess Nitrogen fertilizer from Kellogg Biological Station, Michigan, USA - KB3-175-4 | ecosystem: Environmental > Terrestrial > Soil > Unclassified ... | reverse complement strand
CGCTCATCACGGTCTGGAGATAGGTGACAAGGATCGCGCCGATGATCGGGCCGGCGAAATCGCCGACGCCGCCGATGTAGGTCATCAGAATGACGGTTCCCGACTCGGCCGCCCCCATCTGCGCCGAGTTTACGATCTCGAAGTTGATCGCCGCCAGCCCGCCGGCGACGCCGGCGAACAGGCCCGACAGACTGAAGGCGAGAAAGCGGACCGCCTGCGTGTTGTAGCCGATGAAGCGGGCGCGCTCCGGGTTGTCGCGCACGGCGTTGCAGATGCGGCCGAAGGGGGTTTGGGTCAGCGCGTACATCGACGCCGTCGACGCCAGGCACCAGGCGGCGATGAGATAATAGACCTGGATCTGCGGCCCGAAGGTGACGCCGAGCAGATGGATCAGGTCGGTGCGGTCGGTCGTCACGCCCTCCTCGCCGCCAAAGAAGTGGCGCAGGATCAGCGCACTCGAAGACACCAACTCGCCGACGCCGAGCGTTATCATGGCGAAAGCGGTGCCGGCGCGCCGGGTCGACACGGCGCCGAAAATAATGCCGAACACCAGGCCGGCGGCGCCGCCGACGAGCGGAAACACCATCAGCGGCAACGGCGCGTTGTGGCTTTCGACCACGTTCATCATATGCGCGGTGAGGAAGCCGCCAAGCCCGAAGAAGACGGCGTGCCCGAACGACAGCAGGCCGGTCTGTCCGAGCAGCATGTTGTAAGACAGAGCGAAGATGATCGCCGTCCCCATCAGGCACAAGGTGGTCAGCGCCAGCCCCGAACTGAAAAGGTGTGGCAGCGCCGCGAGCACCACAATGGCCGCGATCCAGACGCCATAGCTGGCGAAAAAGCCGCTGCCGCGGCCCAATGGCGCAGCACTGACCCCGGGCCCGGCGGCGCTCACGTCTCGCGTGTCCCCATCAATCCGCGCGGTCTGAAGATCAGGATCAGCACCAGCAGCAGGTAAGGAAGAATGGGGCCGATCTGCGCCACGGTTATCGTCCAGATGTCGCCGAAAAAGTCCCTCAGCGCGCTGGCCGCCGCCAAATGGCCGAACGCCCCAGCAAGCGAGGCGTTGGAGGCGATGGCGAAAGTTTGCACGAGCCCGATCAGCAACGAGGCGACGAAGGCGCCGCCCAACGATCCCAGACCGCCCACCACCACCACCACGAACAGGATCGGCCCCAACTGCGCCGCCATGTTCGATTGAGTGACCAGCGCCGGGCCGGCGATGACGCCGGCGACCGCCGCCAGCGCCGTGCCGACGCCGAACACCAGCATGAAGATGCGGTCGACATTGTGGCCGAGCATGCCGACCATTTCAGGATGGCTGAGCGCCGCCTGAACGATCAATCCGATGCGCGTCCGCTTCACCGCCGCCAGCAGCGCGACGAAGATCGCGGCGGCGATCGCCAGTTCGAAAATCTTGTAGGCGGGATAGTCGATCGAAAACGCAGTGAAGGCAGGGAAATCGAGCGCGCGCGGCGTTTGGTAGTTCACCGGCAACTTGCCCCACACCATGCCGACCAGTTCCTCGATGACGAAGGCGAGGCAGAACGTGAACAGCAGTTCGGCGGCGTGGCCGTGCCGATGCACCCGCCGCAGCCCGTAACGCTCCACCGCCACGCCGATGCCGCCCACCAACAGCGGCGCGATCGCCAAGCCGGCCCAGAAGCCAAGACGCCGGCTGATCTCGAAGCCGAAGAAGGCGCCCAGCATGTAGAAGCTGGCGTGGGCGAAATTGAGCACGCCCATCATGCTGAAAATGACGGTCAGGCCACTGGCCATCAGGAACAACAGCATACCGTAGAGGACGCCGTTCAGCGTCGAGATGAATATGATCTCAGTCACGGCTCATCGCACCCACCGTTCCGGGAATTTCCGATTGAATGTCGCGCCGCCAGGGCCGCGGCGGAGGACGCTCGCGCCGCCGCGGCGCCGCCTACACTATTGCGGACGCTTCATTTTGCAAGTGGTGGGAACGATGGTGTCGGCGAGCGGGATGCTCGCCGACAGCTTCCAGCCCCAGCCGGTGTGCTCCTCGTCGAACGGTTGGCGGGCGTTGAGCGGGCCGAAATCAGAGATGTAGAGCGGTTGGAAGAACTGATGGTCTTCCTTGCGCATGAAGCCTTCCTGACCGCTGCTGAAAGTGGCGTATTTCATGCCTTCGAGCTTGGGCGCGATCTTCACGGGATCATCCGACTTCGCCTGCGTGATCGCCTCGAACAGCATTCCCGTCAGGTTGAACATGCGGGGATAGAACACCGGGTCCGATTCATATTTGGCGATATAGGCGCTCGCGGTCGCCTGCGCCGGCTTATAGGGCAGGTTGTTGAAGCCCTCGGTGATTTGGAAAACATGATCGGGCAGGTTCGCCTGCTTGATCGCGGTCGGGCCGCCGGCGCCGCCGGCATAGAATGTGTACCAATTGGCTTTCAGCCCCGCGTCGCCCGCCGCCTTTATCAACAACGCAAAGTCCTGGCCCCAGTTGCCGGTGATGACGGTGTCGGCTCCCGACGCCTTGATCTTGGCGATATAGGGCGAAAAGTCGGTGACCTTGACCAAAGGGTGGAACTCGTTGCCGACGATTTGGATGTCGGGGCGCGCCGCCTTCAACAAGCGCACCGCGTCGTCGGCCACCGAGTGACCGAACGAGTAGTCTTGATCGATCAGATAGACCTTTTTGATGTCCTTGCGCGGCTTGATGAAATTGGTCAGCGCCTCCATCTTGATGTCGACGCTGGCGTCCCAGGCGAAGTGCCAGTAGCTGCACTTCGCGTTGGTGAGGATCGGGTCAATGGCGGCGTAATTGAGGTAGATCACCTCCTTGCCGGGATTGCGCTCGTTGAACTTGGTGACGAAGTCCTCAATCGCCGCCGCCACCGAGGAGCCGTTGCCCTGGACGATAATGCGCACGCCATCGTCGATGGCCTTTTGCACCTGGACCAGACTGACCTGCGGATTTACCTTGTTGTCGTAGGGAATGATTTCGATTTTATCGCCCATCACGCCGCCCTTGGCGTTGACCTCGTCGGCGATGAATTTGAGCTGGTTGAGGCCGATCTGGCCAATGCTGGCCGCCCCGCCCGAGAGCGGATCGACATAGCCGATCTTGATGGTTCCCGCGGCCGCCGCCGGAACGGCGGCAACGGCGAGCATGGACAGAGCAAGCGCCGTCGAAACAAGGGCTTTATTCACCGGTTTCCTCCTTTTTGTTGGGTCGGATCGTCCGCTGCGCGAACGAATGCCATCAATGCTTGATTGGCGTCGGTTCCTCCCGTTTTTTTGCAATTCCCATTCGCCGCGCGGTCTCGTTTCGAACCGAGCGCTGCGTCGCGGTTCGGCGGCGATCCGCGTCGGTCGTCCTCCTTTGCTGCTGTTGGCTCCCTATGTTCGTTGTACTCGCGCGCGACATATGTTCACTAACGAGTGAGTGAGTTATGTAGACCCAAAGCACGCTTCTTCGCAAGACCCATTCAGATCTTTGGCTCGGTCTTTCGGCACTGACAGATCGCCAGCAGCCCGGCCGTCATGAATGGCGCCATGCGCTCCTTAACCGCGGCAAAGTCGTCGGATTTGCACAGGCCGCCGGAAAGCCTGTCGATGCGCCCGGTGCGCGCCAGGGTGAGCATCAGCGCTCCGGTGACGAAGTGATAGCCCCAAAACAGGTCCGCCTCGGCGCAATCGGGAAGCGCCTTCTTGAGCAGTTCGATCAGGCGCAGCACCACCGGATCGAAATGCTGGTCCATCATTTCGGCGCCCCACTCGGGCGTATTGGCGACCTGCGCCGTCATGGCGCCGTAGTTCTGCCAGCCTTGTTCGCCTTGAATGTAAAGATCGAGATCGGTATCGAGAAAGGCGCGAAAAGCCCCCTCAACCGAGGGCTTGCCTTTCGTCGCCTCGTCGTATTCGCTGAGCACTTTCATGCGACGCTCGCTGGTCACCACCGCGCGGCGGGCGAATGCCGCGTCGAACAGCGCCTTTTTGTCTTCGAAATAGTAGTTTATCAGCGTGTGATGCACGCCGATGCGCGTCGCCACGTCCCTCAGCGTGACTCCGTAAAACCCGTGCTTGGAAAATAGGAACTCGGCGGCGTCGATGATCTGCTCCATCATTTCCACGCGCCGTTCCGAGTTGGTCGCCTTCTTTTGCCGGGGCTTCTTTTCTTGGGGCAAGCTCAAGCCTTTCCGCATTCCTGCTGCGCGTCCAATTTGCGATGGAGCGGCAGCGATAGCAAATGTAGCCTTGGGATGGCGCGATTTCGCGCCAATGCAAGCGCACGCCAGGACACTCCGCCAGCTCTCGCCGGCGGGGGAGATCCGATGTCCGCCGTTCGTTGGGCTCGCACGTCTTCAGGCGAGCCCGTTCGCGCCTTTGTCGGGCGCCCCGCCTCAGTAGACAGCGGCGAACATGACGGCTTCCGGGGTCGCCTGGTCCGGCGAAAGCTCTTCGACGATGCGGCCTTGCCGCGCCACCAGCACACGATCGGAAAGGTTCAAGATCTCCGGCAGATAGGACGATATGACGACCACGGCGAGGCCGTCGTCGGCGAGCCCGCCAATCAGTTGATGGATTTCCGCGATCGCGCCGACATCGACGCCGCGCGTCGGCTCGTCGAAGATCACTAAGCGCGGACTTTGCACCAACCCCTTGGCGATCACCACCTTCTGTTGATTGCCGCCCGAGAGTTCGATCACCCGCGAATCGCTGTTCAGCGCGCGGATGTTGAGAGTCTTGGTCCAGCGCGCCGCGAGTTCGCGGCTTTCGCCGCGACTGGCGAACGGGCCACGCGAGGAACGGCTGGAGATTTTTCCGATATAGACGTTGTCGGCGACCGACATGGTCTCGAAAAACCCATCGCCCTTGCGATCCTCGGTGACATAGACGACGCCGTCGCCGACCGCCGATCGCGGCGTGCGATAGCGCACCGGGCGGCCGTCGATGCGCACGTCGCCGCCGTGAAAGGAATCGCGCTTGGCGACCCCGGCGATGATCCTGGCCGTCTCGGTGCGGCCTGAGCCGACAAGCCCGAATATTCCCGTCACTTGACCCGCAAACACCGAGAACGAGGTATTGCGCACCAGATTTTGCATCGACAGATTCTGCACGCTGAGCCGCTTGGCCCCGGCCGGTCGCGGGGCGCGGCGCGCGCCGGCGCGGCCATAGAGGTCGTCGCTCAACGCTCGCCCGACCATGTGGCGGATGATGGTTTCGCGCGAAAACGCTTTTGCCTCGTCGGTGACGACGTGCGCCCCGTCGCGCAGGATGGTGATCCGATCCGAGATCTCCAGCGCCTCTTCGAGCGCGTGACTGATGAAGATGATCGAAACCTGATCGCGGCGCAGCCGGTCGATCAACGCAAACAGATGATGCTTTTCTTCCGGCGTCAGCGTTGCCGTCGGTTCGTCGAAAATGATGACTTTCGCTTTCAGGCGCACGGCGCGGGCGATCTCGACCATCTGCCGCTTGGCGGTGCCGAGCGATTGCACCGTCGCTGTCGGCTCGACCGGAAAGTTGAGCGATTGCAGGAATTGCTGCGCGTCGATATAAGTTCCGCGCAGACGGTTGAAGAACTTTTCGTCGCCGAGATAGAGATTTTGCGCCACCGTCATGCTGGGGACGAGGCTGGTCTCCTGATAGACCATGGCGATGCCGTAGCGGCGCGCCAAAGCGGGGCCGGCGATCTGCACCTTTTGGCCTTCGATGCGGATTTCTCCCTGTGTCGGCGTCACCGCGCCGGAGAGTATCTTGACCAGCGTCGATTTGCCGGCGCCGTTCTCGCCGAGAATGGCGTGCACCTCGCCGCGCCTGAGATCGAAGTCGATGTCCTTGAGCGCAGCGACGCCGCGATATTGCTTGCCGACGCCCTTCATCTCCAACAGCGGCGGCAGGGCTTGCGGCGAGCGGTTCACTGCGTCGCTCCGTTGTCGGCCAAAGCGGCGACGACGCCGTCGCCCTTGGCGGTGAAATAGAGGCGGCCCTCGAACTCCAGACACGAGGTGACGCCGTGGCGATGGCCGTGGGCGCGACTGTGGAGCGAGGCCGTTGGGCGATAGCTGCCGTCGAGGCGCGCGATGAGCCCGTAGGATCGGCTCGGCGACCACGGTTTCAAGACCCCGAGCTGCTTGACGCCGCCTTGCTGGATCGGTTCGAGCGCCGATTGGCCCGAGCGCAGGCAGGGGGCGACCCAAAACGCCGGATCAATCTCCGCCATCATGCGCTCGCGAAAGCGGCGTTCGCTCAATACGAACTCGACGAGTTGGCTGCGCGGGGCGAACAGCGCCAACCAGATGGCGTCGTCGGCGCCGCGCGACAGCCGGCTCGGATAGGCGGGTAGCGCCTCCACCACGGTTTGCGGACGCACGCGCCCGCCGGGGGAAATGCGCGTCAGGGCGCAGCGCCAGCTTTCGCTGACGACAATGGCGCCGCCCTCGTCGATGAGGCCATAGGGAAAGGCCAGAGGGCCTGAAATGCGGCTCCACGCGCCGCTATCGGGCGCCAGGCGCCAAACAGAGCCCGAGGCACGCTTGGCCATCAGATCGCGCTGCCAATCGGCCGCCGCATAAGTTGCGGAGCCGTTGGCGACGATCAGCGCGCCGTCCGCGGCTGGCGCCAGCGCGGTGATGCAGCGGATTTCGGCATGCGCCGCGATGGTGCGGCTGTCATGCTGACCGCCCAGGAACACAATGCGCCCATCGACGAGGCCGACCGCCGCGCCGCCGTCCGGCAGGCCGGCCACGGCGCCGATCTCGGCGTCAAAGGACGCCGCCGGGGCGGCGGGGTCATTGATGCCGATCAGCTTCCGCCCGCAGGACGCCAGCAAGCCGCGCGAGGTGACCGCCAGCCCGTCGGGCGCGCCCACCTCAAGCACGACGCCGGCGGCTTCCAGCGCATCATTGGCGCGGAACGCCCCGTCCAGCGGCGGCACGGTGATCGAGAACTCGCCGCGGCCGAACCAGCGATCTAGGGCCTTGGTCAGCGCTATCATCGCGCCGCCCCGCGGTAGGACGCCAGTCCCGACCAGTTGGGATCGGCGCCCGCGAGCTTGATGCGTCCGATGCGATTATTGGTGACGCCGCCGAGATAGAGGTAGCCGCGATGCTCGCGCATCGAGGTGATGGCGGGGTGGTTGTCGCCGCCGGCGTCCCACAGCGTCTCCAGCACCTTGCCGTCGGCGTCGAAATGCACGACGCAACCGACATTGACGTTGGGAAACAGCCATTCGTCGCCGGCGACCCGGCGCGCCATGCGGCGGCGAAACGCCGGCATGGTCATGGCGAGGTCGTAGCTCGGCGTCCGCGTGCCGGCGAGCGCCGCCCAATAGGTTCCGCCCGATCCGCGATTGATGTTGTCGGGATAGCCGGGAAGGTCGGAGATCACCCGCTCGACGGTCCCCGCCTTCGCACCTTCGAGCCAGTAGCGGCTGACGCGGCAACCCCAGGTTTCGGCGAATAGCAGCGATTTGTTGTCGTGTGCGACGCATACGCCGTTGGCGAATAATAGATTGCGCAAAATCGTGCGCGTCGTTTTGGTTGCCGGGTCGTAGCGGATGATGCGGCCGTTGCCGCGTCCTTCCAGCGCGTCGACCACCCACTCCTCGAAGCCGTAGCGGATGGTCGCCTCGCTGAAATAGACTTTGCCGTCCGGCCCGATGTCGAGATCGTCGGTCAGGCGCATCCGCGAATCGTCGATGATCGAGAACGGCGAGCGGTTGGTCTCGGCGCTCAGCTTCCGCACGTTGCGGTCCTTGTCGACGCGATAAAGGCCCATACCGGCGATGCAGACGACGAGGCCGCCGTCCTGATCGAAGGAAAGCCCAAGCGGCCGCCCGCCGACATGAGCGTAAACCTCGCGCTTGACGTAGTCGGGGGCGAGAAAGCGCACGATTTCCCCATGTCGAACGCCGCAATAGAGATGGCCGTCGGCGTCGAGAATGACGTCTTCCGGCCCGTCGACTTCGCCGCGGCCGATGGTCTCGACATCGCGTAGCCGGTCGTTGATGGCGTAGGGCGAGGCCGAGCCGGCGACGAAAACCGGCGCCGGCGGCAGCGCCAGAAACGCCGGCGAGACATAGACTTTCGCGTGCAGCCGATGCCGCCATTTGCTCCATCGGACGTCGATGCCGATGGCGCACAGCAGCACCAATCCAATCACCATCGACGACGCGCCGTTTTGCAGGCCAAGCCGGACGAGGCCGTTGGTCAGCAGCGAGACGATGATCGCCCCCATCAACGCCTTGCCGACCGAGCCGCGACCGCCGCCGATGCTGTTGCCGCCAAGCAGCGCCGCCGTGATCACGTTGAGTTCGAGACCCAGCCCGGTGTCGGGACCGGCCCCCGAGAGCCGCGCCGCATAGAGCACGCCGGCAAGCGCCGTCAGCAAACCGGAAACGACGTAGGTGAGACAGACGATCGCCCGCACCGGGATGCCGGCGTTGTGGGCCGCCCGCCGCGATCCGCCGACCGCCATGATCCGCCAACCGACGCGCAGCCGCGTCAGAATAACCTGCGCCGCCAGCGCCACCACAACCAGCGCCACCAGACTGACCGGCGCGCCGAGCACGGAGCCGATGCCGAGGAAGTCCAAGACGGGAGCATCGACGTCGCTCGACGCGATCCGCACCGAATAGATGCCGAGCAGAAACTCGACGATGGCGCGAATGAGCGTCAGCATGACCAGGGTGGTCAGGAAGGCGCGCAACTTGAGATAACCGATCAGCAATCCGTTGACGAGGCCGACGAGGGCTCCGACGGCCAGCGTGGCTCCCACCGCCGCCGCCACCGGCCAGCGCGCGACATTAATCAAGGCGAGCGTCGTGAAGTTGGCGAGCGCGAAAATCGAGCCGACGCTCAAATCGATGCCGCCGCCGACCATCACGATCGTCATGCCGATGACGATCAACCCGAATTCGCCGATCTGGCGCGAGGTGTCGGAGAGATTGCCGGCCGAGAGGAAATGCGGAATGGTCGCGCTCAGATAGGTCGTCAGCGCGACAAGCAGAACGATGGGAATGACATTGTCGACCCAGCGGCGGCCGAGCAGTTCGCCAATGACATGATCGGGCACATACCGATAGCGCAGTCTGGTCGCCCACTCGCCCGTCGTCATGTTTCATTCCATTCCGAACATAAGCGCGCCGAGCTGTGAGGCTCGGCGCGCTTGCCGCTTTGGCGTTGCGATTACTTCTTAAGCGCGGCGGCGCTCCAGCAAAGCCCAGGACGCAGCGTCTCCTTGGAGATGATGACCTGCGGGCTGTAGATCACCGCCTTGAGTTTGCCGGCCGGCAACCCGGTCTCCAACACGGTGGCGATCATGTCGTTGAGATCGCGGCCCTGCTGCATCACCTGATAGGCGACCTCCTTGTAGAACACGCCCTTCTCGACATTGTTGCAAGCCATCTGCTCGCCGCCGCCCGAGGTGACGAGTGTAATCGGCTTGCCGGATTCCTTGATCGCCGCCGCCGCGCCGAGATCCATGACGTCCCAGAATCCAACGACGCCGCAGAGATCGGGGTGCTGCTGGATGACGGTCGAAATAATCGAGTGCGCCTTGGTGGCGTCCCATTCGCCGGCAAGATTGGCCACCACCTTGATCTCGGGATGTTTGGAGAAGACGTTGTCGGCGCCTTTCATCATGCCGCTGTCGGAGCCCGAGGTCGGTTGGCCCTGGAGGATGGCGACCTTCTGGCTGGTGCCCGGGCCGCACTTTTCCATGACCGCGTTCGCTTCCGCCTCGCCGATGCCGATCCAGTCGGCGCCGACATAGACATCGGAATTATAGTTGGAGCGCATGTTGATCTGGATAACGTGAATGCCCGCCTGCTCGGCGCGCTTGAGCAGACGCGCGTAGGAGCTGACGTCGGGATTGTGGACCACCAGCACGTCCGGCTTCTCGGCGATCAGCGCTGTGATCGCCTGCGCGCCGGCGTCGGCGCTGAAATGTGGATCGCGAATTTCGAACTTCATATGCAGGCGCTTGGCCTGCTCTTTCATGACTGACGCCCAACCGTCGGTGAGGTCGATGCCCATAGTCACCGGCACGAAGGCGATGGTCTTGCCGGCGAAGTCCTTGAAATAGTCGCCGCGCCGGGGGTCGTCGATGCCCGCGGCGTGAGCGGCCAGACCGGTCAGCGAGACCGCCAGCCCGAAAAACGTGGCGATATGTTTGGTTCGCATATTTCCTACTCCCTTTTGAGTTTATGGCGTTACGAGGGGCGCCTTGTTGCGCGATCGCCGCGCGGTTTTGAAGTCTGCGGCGAGCCCGTTTTGCATTTCACTTCCTGGCGACGGCGCAGACGAAATTGGCGGCGGAATTGGCGTCGCCCTCGCCCTTGTACCAAGCGCGCTGCGGATAGGGGCAGAGCGGCCGCTGCATGGCGATTCCCTTCGAGGCGTCGCCATCGACGAATTTCGTCGCGATGACTTGAGCCGGCGCAACACCGTCCTCGACCCAATGCGAGAGCGCGGCGAAAATATCGTGCTGGGGGTCCGAGGCTGGCGGTTGCAGGCCGCCGTAAGCGGCGGAGTCGAACCGGTTCGGGCCCGTGCCGAAACCGCAGTGGCCCATGCCGGGAACCATGAACAGCCGCGCGAACGCCTCCGTCTTCGCCTGGCCGCCGAACTCGCTCACCAGGCCGTTGTAGAACTTGATGGTTTGCTCGACAGGAACGATCGGGTCCGCCCAGCCCTGGAACAGGATGATCTTGCCGCCGCGATCGCGGAACTTGCTGATGTCGCCGGTCACGGCGCCGTTGAGCGCCGCCCCGAGGGCGGCGTCGACCTTGACCATGTCGGGCCCGACGTGGAAGGCGCGCCAATCCCAGTTGGGGCCGAACACCCACTTGAAGAGACCATCAAACGCCGGTTCTCCCGGGGCGTTGCCGGGCGCCTCAAGAAATCCCCAATTGAAGAAGCCCGACTCGCTGCCAGGCAATTCGCCGTAGTACAGCGGCTTGCCGTTGTCGTCGGCGGGGCCGAGATAGATCGCCTTTGCGGTCTCCACCTCTTTCGGCGTCAGACAATCGTCAGCGGCGGCGCCTTTGCAGGTCAGCGCCGCGGGGTCGAAATCGCAGGCCAACGGCGCGGCGATGAACGGGTCGGGCTTGAGCCCGTTCTCCTTGCCGCCGCAGGCGGCTACGGCTGATTTGGTGAGCAATGCGAGCTTGGCTGTGGAAAGCTTGTGTTCGGGCGTCAGATTGGCCGCCTGATAAGTCGTCACGGCGACCGCGTGGCCCCAGGTGCGGTTGATGACCGGCGCGCCGGCGAGAATGCCGTCGAAGTCTTGCGGGTAATATTCGGCCTCAATCAACCCTTGCTGACCGCCTGTCGAGCAGCCTGTGTAATAGGAACGTTTGGGGTTTGCGCCGTAAAACGCTTCGGCGATCCGCTTGCCGGCGAGCGTCGCCTCGTGGGTGCCCAACAGGCCGAAGTCTTTCCACTTTTGCGGATGCCCGACAAGCGCGTCGCCGTCGAGCGGCGTCGCCGGCGCCGTCCCGAGGTCGGTCTCGGCGGAGGCATAGCCGCGCTTAAGCGCGGCTTCCATCGCGCCATAATTGTAGTTGAGGATTCCCGCGTAGCCGCCGTTGCCGTTGAGGTGGAAAACGCCTTTCCAGCCCTGGTCAGGCAACCACAATTCGAGGCGAACGTCGGAGTCGGGCGCGTCCTTGATCGAGGCGACGACACGGCAAAACGCCGGCATGTTCTTTCGCGTCACCTTGTCGTCAGTCGTCAGGTCGCCGGCGGCGACGGCGACGGCGCTGACAATTGTCGTATCGGCGATATCAGCCGATTTTAGGCTCTCGCATGTGGCGGCGCGCCCTGATGCGGAGAAGGTGAGCGCCAACAGCCCGATGGCGGTCGCAATGTGACGATCCCGCATTGTTTCCACTCCCTGTTATTGCGGGCGCTCTAGATGTCGCCCTGTTGCTCGGTCTGCTCGTCGCGTGGATTGACGAGGCTATCGAGCACGATCGCGGCCAGAAGGATCAGACTGCGGATCACGTTCTGTAGCGTGTACTGGATGTCCATGATGGTCATGCCGTTGAGCAGAATGCCGATCAACAGCGTGCCGACCAGCACATTGCGTATGCCGCCGCGCCCGCCCGAGAGGCCGATGCCGCCGAGCACCACCACCAGGATCACGTCATAGATCAGCGACGAATTGGCGACGTTGGTGTTCATGCTGGAGACCGACGTCGCGGTAATCATTCCCGCGACATAGGCGATGCATCCGGAAAGCGCGTATTGCAGCACGATGACGCCGCGCACCGGCGCGCCGGAATTGCGCGCCGCGGCGAAATTGTCGCCGATCGCATAGATGAAGCGGCCCGCCTTGGTGAAACGCAGGAACGCGAAGCCCAGCAACGCGATCAGCGCGAAAAACAGGATCGGCGTCGGCACGTCGCCGACAAAGCCGCCGCCGATCCAGGCGATGCCGTTGGCACTCGCCGGCATATAGACGACATAGAGCGGCACCAGTGCGAAGCGGACGAACCCGTAGACGAACGCCGCCATCCCCAGCGTCGCGAACAAAGCCGGAATCTCGGCGTAGGCGATCAACACGCCATTGGTCACGCCGATGGCGAGCGCGAGCACGAAGCCGAGCGCCAAGGCCGGCGCGATGGCGACGCCGAGCGTCGCCAGATGGAACGTCCACGCCGCCGACATCGCGTAAGTGGCGACGATCGTCAGATCGATGCCGCGGCCGATCACGACCATCGCCATGCCGACGCCGAGGATTCCTAGAACGGAGACGCCGCGCACCAGCGTCAGCAGGTTGCCGGAGCTCAAAAAACCCTTCAAGAACAACGAGAACACGCAAAAAAGCACGATCGCCGTCAAGAGCACGATCTTCTCTTGACTGACCTGCGCACCCTTTATTCGTCCGAGCATCATGTCGCGGGATTGTCGCTATCTTGAGAACGCCGGGGCCGATCTGCCGCCGACCCCTTTCGGGGCGCAACTATCTCGGGCTATTTCGCTTTCCGCTTGCGCCGTAGCGCAAGGCTTTGCACGTCAGCGCAAAAATCGGCCGCTGTGGAGGCCCGCCCGCGATCTATGTCGCTGAAATCCAGCTTGCTTTTCCAAAGCGCAAAGTTACGCTCCGATAGGCCCGAGGTCCAGAGCCGGGCTTTGCCGCTCTGCGCCCGGT
>Ga0134128_10007549_pt1 | contig 13144 bp, 8 predicted proteins | sample KB31754_FD_96462 | JGI IMG/M metagenome (GOLD analysis project Ga0134128, IMG submission 96462) | Terrestrial soil microbial communities with excess Nitrogen fertilizer from Kellogg Biological Station, Michigan, USA - KB3-175-4 | ecosystem: Environmental > Terrestrial > Soil > Unclassified ... | reverse complement strand
CGACGCGTTCGCCTCCGGCGGCTCCGAGGGCTACGACCACAAGAAGATGGGCATCACCGCGCGCGGGGCCTGGGAGTCGGTGAAGTGGCACTTTGCCGCGCTCGGGCTCAACCCGGACACGGACGACTTCACCGCGGTGGGCGTGGGGGACATGTCCGGCGACGTGTTCGGCAACGGCATGCTGCTGTCCCGGCACATCAAGCTGGTGGCGGCGTTCGACCACCGGCACGTGTTCATCGACCCCGACCCGGACCCGATGGTCAGCTTCGCCGAGCGGCAGCGGCTGTTCGCCCTGCCCCGCTCGTCGTGGGCCGACTACGACGAGGCGCTGATCTCGGCTGGCGGCGGGGTCTGGCCGCGGTCGGCCAAGTCGATCCAGCTGGCACCGGAGGCAGCGGCCGTGATCGGGCTCGGCGACGGGGTCACCGCGCTGGCCCCGGACGAGCTGATCTCGGCCATCCTGGCCGCCCCGGTGGACCTGATGTGGAACGGCGGCATCGGCACCTACGTCAAGGCCGCCGTCCAGTCCAACGCGGACGTGGGGGACCGGTCCAACGACGCGGTCCGGGTCGACGCCAGCCAGCTGCGGGCCAAGGTGGTCGGCGAGGGCGGCAACCTCGGCCTGACCCAGGAGGCCCGGATCGAGTACGCGCTGGCCGGCGGGCTGGTGAACACCGATTTCATCGATAACTCCGCGGGCGTCGACACCTCAGACCATGAGGTCAATATCAAGATCCTGCTGGATCGGGTGGTTCGCGACGGCGAGCTGACCACCGAGGCCAGGAACGCGCTGCTGCACGAGATGACCGACGAGGTCGGCGGCCTCGTGCTGCAGCACAACTACCAGCAGAACCGGGCCCTGGCCGCGTCGCGGGCCCAGGACGTCCCGATGCTGCACGTGCACGCCCGCTACATCCGCAAGCTGGAGCGCGACGGGCGGATCAGGCGGCGGCTGGAGGTGCTCCCCGGTGCGCGGGAGATCGCCGAGCGCCGCTCGGCGGGCACCGGCCTGACCATCCCCGAGTTCTCGGTGCTGCTGGCCCACACCAAGAACGCCGCCACCCAGGAGGAGCTGGCCTCCGAGCTGCCCGACGACCCGTACCTGCGCCGGGTGCTGGTGGACTACTTCCCGTCCCCGCTGCGCCAGCGCTACGCCGGCCGCATGGGCGATCACCGGCTGCACCGGGAGATCATCACCACGGCGGTGGTCAACGACATGGTGGACCGGTCGGGGACTACGTTCCTGTTCCGGCTCAACGAGGAGACCGGGGCCTCGGCCCCGGAGATCACCGCCGCCTGGCTGGTGGCCAGGGAGGTCTTCGACCTGGCTGGGTTCTGGTCCGAGCTGGAGGCCCTGGACGGCAAGGTGGAGAGCTCGGTGCAGATCGCGGCGCTGCTCGAGGGCCGCAAGCTGACCGAGCGGGCGGCCCGGTGGCTCCTGCACGCCCGGCGGCCGCCGTTCGACATCCAGGCGACGATCGACTACTTCGCCGACGGCGTCCTGGCCGTGGGCAAGGGCCTGCCGGGGCTGCTGGCGGGCCGCGACCTGGCCGGGTACAACGACCGGTACGAGATGTTCTCCAGCCGGGGCTTCCCGGCCGCGCTGGCCCACCGGCTGGCCTCGATGGTGCCCGCCTACTCGGCGTTCGACATTGTGGACATCACCCTCGGCACCGGGCGGGCGCCCACCGAGACCGCCGCGGTCTACTTCGACCTGGCCGACCGGCTCCAGATCGCCCGGCTGCGGGACATGATCACCGCGCTGCCGCGCGACGACCGGTGGACCACGATGGCCCGCGGCGCCATCAGGGACGACCTGTACGCGGCGCACGCGGCGCTGGCCAGGGACGTGCTGACGGTCACCGAGCCGGGCCCCCCGGCCGAGCGGCTGGCGGCCTGGGAGCGCCGCAACGAGTCGGCCGTGCGGCGCGCGGCCCAGACGCTGACCGAGATCTGGGAGAGCAACGCGTTCAACGTGGCCACGCTGTCGGTGGCGGTCCGGACGATCCGAACCCTGGTGGCGACGAGCAGCCTCCCCGCCTGAGTATCCGGGGGGATAAACCCCCGGCCCCCAGACCGGGGGGCTTCGCCGCCCCGGACCCCCTTGCCGTCCGATCGGGCCGGCGAGGGGCGTCGGCTCTCCGGCCGGCATTGCATTTGCACGTGCCGTCTGCACCGGACGGCTGCACTGGACCCCTGCACGAACCGCCTGCACCGTTCGGTTTGTTGCGGTACCTGACACTGTCCGGTGCTCGGCCTCGCGTACGCTTCTACCATGGCAACCGACGCAGCGAGCGAGATCTCGGACCTAGTGTCGAAGCTCGCTAGCGTAGAGGCAGTGCTCAACCCAGATGCGATGCGCAAAGAGGCTGAGAGCCTGCGTGAGCGCTCGGCGGACCCTGATCTCTGGTCCGACCAGGAGCAGGCGCAGGCCGTCACGAGGCGGCTGTCCTACCTAGAGGGCGAGCTTTCCCGGCTGTCTGGCCTCCGGCGCCGGCTGGACGACGTGAGCGTGATGTTCGAGCTGGCCGAGAGCGAGCAGGACGAGCCCACCCGCGAGGAGGCCCAGCGCGACCTGGCCGGGGTCCGCAAGGAGATCGACCAGCTTGAGGTGCGCACGCTGCTGTCCGGCGAGTACGACGCCCGTGAGGCGCTGATCTCGATCAACGCCCAGGCGGGCGGGGCGGACGCAGCCGACTGGGCGGAGGGGCTGCAGCGGATCTATCTGCGCTGGGCCGAGCGGCACGGCTACCCGACCGAGGTCTACGACACCTCCTACGCCGAAGAGGCGGGGATCAAGTCGACCACCTTCGGCATCAAGTCCCCCTACGCCTACGGGACGCTGCGCGGTGAGCACGGCACCCACCGGATGGTCCGCATCTCCAAGTACGACAATCAGGGCCGCCGCCAGACCTCCTTCGCCGGGGTGGACGTGCTCCCGGTCGTCCAGCAGGCCGACCACATCGACATTCCCGAGGATGAAATCCGGGTCGACGTGTTCCGCTCCAGCGGGCCCGGTGGTCAGGGCGTGAACACCACCGACTCCGCGGTCCGGCTCACCCACCTGCCGACCGGGATCGTGGTGTCCTGCCAGAACGAGCGAAGCCAGATCCAGAACCGGGCCAGCGCCATGGCGGTTCTTCAGGCCAAGCTGCTGGAGCGCAAGCGCGAGGAGCAGGCGGCCAAGCTGAACGAGCTGCGCGGCCCCGGCGCGCGAAGCTGGGGCACCCAGATCCGCAACTACGTGCTGCACCCCTACCAGAACATCAAGGACCTGCGCACGGGCTTCGAGACCGGCAACACGGCCGCCGTCATGGACGGCGAGATCGACGGCTTCATAGAGGCCGAGATCCGCTGGCTCCGCCAGCAAGGGCTGTAATACCCGGGGGGTAACCCCCGGACCCCCAGACCGGGGGGCTGCCGCCCCCCGGAGCCCCCCTGCCGGGGGCTCGGGCCGGCTTCGCCGACCCTCACCGCCGGCACACGGTGGTCCCCTTTGCCTCGGCGGTCGCCGACCCTCACCGCCGGCACACGGTGGTCCCCTTTGCCTCGGCGGTCGCCGACCCTCACCGCCGGCATACCGTGGCTGGGTTTAAGGCCGCCACGCCACCCGCGGTGGACGGCGCGTAATGACACCGTAAGGGGACAGCGCAGGGTCAGGGCGCCGGGAGACGGTCCTTCAGATGGCCAGGTGCATGGCGGCCAGCGTCAGGAGCGCCGCGATGATCACCGCAGCGACGATCAGCGGCAGGCCAGGGACGTGAGTGGTGTGGTGAACGTGGTCGCGGGCCAGGCGGCAGGACGGGCACCTGCCTTCGGAAACAGGCCCAGCACACTGAGCGCAGATCAGATGCTCGCAGCTCATTTGGCTTCCTCCGGGGCCGGCGCCTACCCGGTCACTTCGACGATGTTGGACGTTCCAACCCAGTTTCCCCCCTAGACTGGCCCGTGGCCAACCCAGGGCACCGTTTGACCCCCCGAGCCCTTAGGGCGAAGCCTGTCGGAACTCGTCGAGTCGTGTGATGGGCCAGTGATCCACTTCGATAACGTCACTAAGACGTACCCAAATCAGAGCCGCCCGGCTCTGGAGAACGTCACGCTTGATGTTGAAAAGGGCGAGTTCGTCTTCCTGGTCGGGCCCTCGGGTTCGGGCAAGTCGACCTTCCTCCGGCTCGTGCTCAAGGAAGAGCGGCCGACCGATGGCCGCATCCACGTGGCCGGCAAGGACCTGGCCCGGCTCACCAACTGGAAGGTTCCCCACCTGCGCCGCCGGATCGGCTGCGTGTTCCAGGACTTCAGGCTCCTGCCCAGCAAGAACGTCTACCAGAACATCGCGTTCGCGCTTGAGGTGATCGGCAAGCCGCGGCGCTTCATCCGCAAGGTCGTCCCCGAGGTCATCGACCTGGTCGGCCTGGAGGGCAAGCGGGACCGGATGCCCGACGAGCTGTCCGGTGGCGAGCAGCAGCGGGTCGCGATGGCCCGTGCGTTCGTCAACCGGCCGATGATCTTGCTGGCCGACGAGCCGACGGGAAACATCGACCCGGCGACCTCCATCGGCATCATGAAGGTCCTCGACCGGATCAACCGGACCGGAACTACTGTCGTCATGGCCACCCACGATGCGGCCATCGTGGACTCCATGCGCAAGCGCGTCATCGAGCTGGAATACGGCAAGGTGGTGCGCGACCAGTCGCGCGGGGTCTACGGCCAGGCCTACTAGCCGGCTGCTAGCCGGGTTACCCGAGGGAATAGCCACATGCGCGCCCAGTTCGTCTTCCACGAGGTCTGGATCGGCCTACGGCGGAACCTCACCATGACGATCGCCCTGATCGTCGTCGTCGCCATCAGCCTGTCCCTGCTCGGCACCGGCCTGCTGTTCGTCAAGCAGGTCGACCAGGCCCGCAGCTACTGGCAGGCCAAGGTCCAGCTGGCGGTGTACCTGTGCAATAAGACGCTCGTCACGCCGTCGTGTACCCAGAACGGCCCGGTCACCGCGACCGAGGTCGCCGCCATCGAGGGCCAGCTCAAGTCCAACTCCCAGGTCGCCAGCTACGTCTACCTCAACCAGACCCAGGCCTACCAGCAGTTCAAGCAGGAGTTCGCCGGCACCTCGCTGGTCAAGCTAGCCCCGTCCAACGCGATCCCGGCCACCATCGAGGTCCGGCTCAAGAACGCCGAGGCCGACGTCACCCAGCTGGCGGCGAACATGGGCGGCATGCAGGGGGTCGACTCGGTCGAGCAGAACTCCGCCATCCTGGACAAGTTCTATCGGCTGCTGGACGGCGCGAGGAACGCGGTGGTGGTCATCGCGATCATCCTGATCATCGCGGCCATCTTGCTGGTGGCCAACACGATCCGGCTGTCGGCGTTCAACCGGCGCCGGGAGACCAGCATCATGCGGCTGGTGGGCGCGTCCAACTTCTACGTCCAGCTGCCGTTCCTGATGGAGGGCCTGTTCGCCGGGCTGATCGGGTGGGTGGTCGCGACTGGGCTGCTGATCGCGGTGAAGTCACTGTGGCTGAACGGGCTGCAGGGGTACTTCCCGTTCAACATCCAGCTGAGTACCACGGACCTGGTCGAGGTGGTCATCCTGGCGATGGTCATCGGCCTGGCTCTGTGCGGCGCCACCTCATTCCTCACCCTCAGGCGCTACCTGCGCGTGTGAACGTGGCTGCGGAACAGGGCACCAAGATCGTCGCCCGGAACCGGCGCGCGCGGCATGACTACCACATCGATGATGTGCTGGAGGCCGGGCTGGTGCTGACCGGTACCGAGGTGAAGTCGCTGCGCGCCGGGCGAGCCTCGCTCACCGACGGGTTCGCCCAGATCTCTGACGGCGAGGCGTGGCTGCACGGGGTTCACATCCCGGAGTACACGCTGGGCACGTGGACCAACCACGAGCCGCGCCGGACCCGTAAGCTACTGCTGCACCGCAAGGAGATCGACCGGCTGGCCAGCGCGACACGCGAGCGAGGCTTGACGATTGTCCCGCTCTCGCTGTACTTCAAGGATGGACGGGCCAAAGTCGAGCTAGCGCTGGCACGGGGCAAGCGCACCTACGACAAGCGTCATGACCTGGCTGAACGGGACGCTGCCAGAGAGGTCGACCGTGCTTTGCGGCGCCGGAGATAGCGGAGTGGCGGATGATGCCGCGCACGCGTAACCGCGGTGCGCACGCCGCCGCTCATCGTGCTCCGCGCACGGCGCCCAGGCCCGGGCCGCCAACGCGGGAAACCCCGGGGCAGGGGGTCCAGGGGGACGGGGCGGGGTCCGGGACCGGAAACGCGAACGGACAGGTCGGGGGAACCACTGTGAGCGGGGTGGCACGACTGTCGAGAGCCACAGTCGGCAAGCTGGCTGCCGTCGTCGTGGTTCTCGGCATCATCAGCTTCGGCCTGGTCCAGGGCGGCAGCCCGTCGGCCGAGCCCACCGTGCAGAAGTTCCTGCTGGCCTGGGAGCAGGGCCAGTACAAGGCGGCGGCCGCCCTCACCACCGGCCGCCAGGACGTGGTCGCCGGCGCCCTGCACGGGGCCTACCGGCAGCTGGACGCGGGCGACCTGGTCCTCCAGATGGCCCGGATCATCCAGCACGGTTCCTCGGCCACGGTCTGGTTCAGCGCCTCGGTGGACCTGGGCAGCGGCGGGCTGAGCTGGCAGTACCGGGGCAGCTTCAGCATGCGAGCGGTGGATGGCAGCTGGAAGGTGCAGTGGAGTCCATCGGTGATCGTGCCCGGCCTGCGGCCCGGTGACCGGCTGGCCGTGCTGACCAGCGTGCCCAGCCGGGCCCCGCTGCAGGACTCCGACGGCCGCCCGCTGGTCCGCCCCTCGCGGGTCGTCGTGCTCGGGGTCCGGCCCGACCAGCTCGCGCACCCGCGCCATACCGCCGACGCGCTGGCCGCCATCGCCGGCATCGGCTCCTCCAGCCAGGTCTACGGGCAGATCATCGCCGCGCCGTCGACCTCGTTCCTGGGCCTGATCCGGATGACCCCGGCCACCTACGACCGGCTGCGCCGCCGGCTGGCCAGCGTGCCGGGGCCGCTGATCGTGCACCGGCGGATGGAGCGGCTGTTCGACAGCATCGCCCCCGCCGTCACCGGCGCCGTCGGGACCGAGACCGCCAGCGTGCTGCGCCAGAACGGAGTGCCCTACCGGCCCGGCACCACCGTCGGCCTGTCCGGCCTCCAGCAGGCCTACCAGCGCACGCTGACCGGCTCGCCGACCATCGAGGTAGTGCTGCAGAACTCGGCCGGCGGCAAGATCCGGGTGCTCAAGCGCTGGACCGGCAGCGACGGTAGCCCGGTCAAGACCACGCTGGACAGCCGGGCCCAGATCGCCGCCGACTCGGCCCTGGCCCGGCTGCCCCGCTCCGCGGCCATCGTCGCTGTGCAGGCCGGCACCGGCCGGATCCTGGCCGTGGCCGCGCACCAGGCGGGCGGCATGCCCGGCGTCAGCCCGCTCGCGGGCCGGTACGAGCCCGGCCAGGTGTTCACGATCGTGTCCACCGCCGCGCTGCTGGAGACCGGGTTCGACCCCCGCTCGCAGGTCCCGTGCAAGAGCGAGAACACCGTCGGCAACATCCGGTTCACCAACCGCCCGCCCGAGACCGGCCTGGGCGCCCAGCCGCCGTTCTCGGTCGACTTCGCGCACGCCTGCGGCACTGCCTTCGCCGGCCTGTTCCAGCAGCTCAAGCCCAGCGAGCTGAGCAGCGCGGCCAAGCGGTTCGGCATCGGCGCGACCTGGCAGCTGCGGGTGGACAGCTACTCCGGCACCATCGGCGCCCCTCAGGGCTACGGCCAGATCGCGGCCGCGGCCATCGGGGCGGGCGGGGTCCGGGTCAGCCCGCTGGACATGGCGCTGGCCGTGGGCCTGGTGCAGTCCGGCGCCTGGCACGTCCCCGAGCTGGTCACCACCCGCACCACGGCGCCGGGCCTGGCCGCCGCGGGACGGCCGTTCAGCAGCCAGGTCATCCTGGCGCTGCGCAAGCTCATGCGGGCGGCCGTGCGCCATGGCGCGGGCAAGGCCGCCGACGTGGGCGCTCGCCCGGTCTTCGGCCAGGTCGGCAGCTCGACGCTGGGCCTGGGCGGCAAGGGCCTGCGTACGGCCTGGTTCGTCGGCTATCAGGGCAAGATCGCGTTTGCGGTGGTTGAGCTCACTCGGTCCCCGTCTACGTCGGCCGCTCCGCTGGCCGGCGCCTTCCTGCGGCACCTGCGCGCCGGGTCGTGACCCGCGAATTACTCGCTTTTTGCTACCAGGGAGCAACCTTCCGACTACTCTCCGACGTCTTTCTATGTGACTGGGGTGCCGCTTGGGGGGTTGCGGCCCAGTCGTGATGAGAACCGGGCCTCATCTCGGGGGAGGCCCGGGGCCTGAGACCGGCCCCGACCCTGCCGGTCGACCCCCGTGGGCGCGTCTTCGGCCACCGCCAGCGCCCGCGGGGGCCTCATCACCCCTGATGGATGCCCGATGGGGTCCGCGCTCTGCGGATGGCCCATCGGGCGTTCTGCGCTCCGACCGGCGTTATCTGCGCCTTGACCCGGGTATCTCCCGTTTAGTGGCGACGACCTGGACGGGCATAACCGTGCCTCCTTCATCGTTTGAGCCAACGGAGTCCGTCTAGTAACGTGCTCTGTACAACTCAAGAGGGGGTGACAGGCTTCGACTTCGGTGGTTGATCCAGGGGAAGCGGGCCGAGGGTCGCGGTTTCTACCTCGTTAATCCAGGGATCGCAACTTACAAGTGCCAAGTCAAAGCGCACTAGCCTCGCCCTCGCGGCCTAAGAACCGCAAGTAAGAGGCTGTCAGCCCGGGAGCTCCTCCGGCCCGGTGTCTGGCATCAGCTAGGAGGATCCACCGTCTAGCCCGGTCGCGGGGCTTGGCGGGACACCTAACAGCGACTGAGCCCGTCGGCAGCTTGCCTGCGTGACTGCCGGGGCTGAGAAAAACACAGCAGGCTGCGCCCGGAGAAGCCCTGGTGATGTACTGAAGGACGCGGGTTCGATTCCCGCCACCTCCACGAGCCGGCCCACGCTGCTTGCTCGCCTTTGGCGAGCTGCGGCGTGGGCCGTCGTATTGGCCCAGGGGGCACGGCCCCCTGGAACCCCCACGCCCAGGGGGCTCCGCCCCCGGGACCCCCGGGTCGCTGTGGGTTACGTCCGCGTCGCTCTTGCGTCCGCGCCGGGCCTGGTTGCGTCCGCGGCGCTGCTTGCGTCCGCGCGCGGCTTCTGGTTGCGTTCGCGGCGCTGCTTGCGTCCGCGCCTGGCCCCGTTGCGTCCGCGCCGCTGGTTGCGTCCGCGCCTGGCTCAGCTCTTACTCCAAGAACGCGGAAATCCGTCAGCGCTATTCGCTGACGGATTTCCGCGGTCATGAGTTTGAGCGTTTCTCGCAAGCCAGCAGACCTGCGGCCGGGCCGGGCGCCGCCCCGCTGCCGGGCCCCGCCCTCAGTCGACCTCCAGAGCGGCCCTCACCACCCACGTCTCACTGGTCACACCGGCCACCGACTTGGGAGTGGTTCGGGTTTTGCGTGTGTGGGCACGGAAAACCCGAACCACTCACGGGGTCGGTGCGGGTGTGACTGGCGAGGCGGGCGACCCGAATCGCCTCATCTCTCACTGGCCTCATCAGCCACACCAGGCTCAGGCGGCCTAACAGGGCGGTTACCTGGTGACGGTGAGGGTGTTGAACTGGACGGGGTACCAGCCGCCGGTGCTGATGCCGGCGTCGCCGGTGGTGTAGGTGCGGTCGGTGATGGACTTGATGGGAGTGCCGTTGACGGTGCCGGTGAGGGTGTCGCCGCTGGCGGCCAGGGTCAGGGTGACGGGCGTGTTGACCTGGACCGAGTTGGCCGGGAGGTTGCCGGTCTCCAGGATCTTGGCCTTGCTGCCGACCGTGTTCTTGATGAGTTTCCACGTGCCAGAGGTGCTCACGGTGAGCTGGTAGCCGTAGAACTGCTGGGCGATGCCGTTGGCCTTGGGGTGGGTGAAGCGGGAGATCAGGCCCGCGCTCTGGCCGCTGGCGGAGAACGTGATGGTGGCCTTGACGGTGTAGTTCTTCCAGCCGTTGTCGCCGACCACGGCGTAGGGGAAGCGGGTGCTCACCGCGTTCTGCCAGAACACCGGCTGGCCAGCGGTGGTCTGCACGATGTTGCCGCCTACGTACTCGAACGAGCCGTCCTGCGGGCCGAGGTCGGTGGGCTCGTTGGAGGCGTCGGGCGTGGCCGTGTAGGGCAGCGGAATGGCCTTGGACGCCGGGATCTTGGGGCTGCCCTTGCCCTGGCCGCTGCTGGTGGTGAAGGAGTAGATGAAGCCGGGCTTGAGGGTGTAGCTGAACGTCCCGCCTGAGGGATGGACGGTGCCGCGGTTGAAGAACCAGGTCCCGGACTTGCCCGAGTTCAGGTTGGTGCTCCGCACGTGTACGGCGGTGGTGGGCAGCCCGGAGTCAACGTGCACGGTGATGGTCTGGCTACCCGGGGCCTGGCTGGTCTGGGTGACCAGGCTCCAGGCGTTGTGACTGGGCGACTCGTAGCTGGTGTAGGTACCGTAGCCGTCGCCGAGCGAGCCGCTGCCGCCGTTGATGTGCCGCCAGCCCGGCTGAGTGAACTGGGTGGTCTGGGCCAGCACCCAGGTCATCTGGTTGACGCTGTAGTGCCCGCTCCAGGGCTGCGGGGCGTAGACCAGGCCCCGGTCCTCCTCGGGCAGGTTGGCGGGCATCGAGCTGATCAGCGGCCACTCAATCATCCCGGTCGCCTTGACCTGGATGAAGGCGTTGATGAGGGACCGGGCCATGGCCGGGACCCCGGTGGTCTCCCGCAGCGCGCCGATCTCGGACTCCCAGATTGGCTTGCCCGACCGGCGGGCCGCCAGCGGCACCTCGCAGTTGTTGCCGGTAGCGGGGTAGCGGCACAGGTTGTGGTAGGCGAGCACCGACACGGCCTTGCGGAAAGCCGGGTGCCCGGCCAGGAAGCTGGAGATGTCGCCGGGCTTGCTGACCTTGGCGAACGAGTCCACCGCGGCGATCTGCACGTTCTTGAAGCCGTGGGCATTGAGCTGGGCCCGCAGGTTGACGAACCACTGCATGATGGTCGGCGTGATGCCGTGCGGCAGGTGCTCGTTCCAGCCGCCGATGTACTTGATCGTGAGGCCGTCCTGGGCCGCGCAGCTCAGCCAGTCGATGATGTAGCCGATGTCGGCCTGGGTCCAGCCGCCCTGCGAGCCGCCGATCCATTTGGGCGCGTTCCACTGCAGCCCGTAGAGCTGGAGGTGGGGGTTCAGCGCCACGGCCTTCTTGGCCAGCCAGAACTCGTAGCCGGCGTTGCAGTTGATGTTGCCCTTGGTCTGCTCGACGGAGACCTCGGAGCCGTCGGTGGCGTAGGCGTCGCCGCCGATCTCGAGCTTGAGGATCTGCAGGTCGGCCCCGTAGCCGGGCTTGAACAGGTAGTCCAGGATCTGCTGCTGCTCAGCGGGCGGGTAGTCGACCAGCAGCCGGCTGTTGCCGCCGCCGCCGCTGATCGCCCCGACGCCCTGGAACGCGGGCCCGACCCGTTTCCCGTTGAGCGTCACGTACGCGACGTGGGCACCGCTCGGTGCTGGCCTCGCTGACGCGCTGGGCGCGACAGCCAGGATCCCGGTCAGCGCGACGACCGCCGCGCCGAGTACCTGGGTCGACCATAGACGCATGAATCCCTGCACTTTCCCGGCCCGCGCCGGACGAGCGCAGGCCAATAGGCCCTGGGGGCGGCTGCACGCCGCGACCAGCCTGTGGGCCGCAGTTGACCTGGCCGATAGGCCTAGATGACTATATCGGGGGGATTGCCCTGGGTTAATCCCCCAGTTCTCGGATTCTCGGTTACCACTGTCAGGCCAGAAACTGATACTGGTACTGGCGGCTGACTATGCTGGCGACATGGCCCGATCCGGTGATCCGCAGGCGCTGGGCCAGCTGCTCAGGTCCCGGCGCGAGCGCCTGATCCCGGCCGACGTGGGCCTGCCCGCCGGGACTCGCCGCCGCGCGCCGGGGCTGCGCCGGGAGGAGGTCGCCCTGCTGGCCAACCTGTCGCCGACGTACTACACGTTCCTGGAGCAGGGCCGCCCGGTCCATCCCTCCGACCAGGTGCTCGACGCGCTGGCCAGCGCGCTGCGCATGACGGTGGCCGAGCACCGCTACCTGCGGGTGCTGGCCAACGGGCCGGGTGACGAAGGCAGCGGGCCCGACGGCACGGCGGCGCCGCCGGAGCGGCTCGATCCCGGCGTGGCCGACCTGGTGCACCGGCTCGACCCCAGCCCGACCTACGTCAAGGGCCGCCGCTGGGATGTGCTGGTCGCCAACCGGGCCGCGCGCCAGCTGTTCACCGACTGGGAGGCGCTCCCGGCCGGCGAGCGCAACCTGGTGCACTGGATGTTCACCACCGCGCGGGCCCGCGAGGTCTACATCGACTGGGAGTCCGAGGCCAGGGCCATGCTGGGCCGGTTCCGGCTGGCCGCCGCCCGGCACCCGGCCGACCCTGACTTCCAGGCCCTGATCGACGCGCTGCACCGTGACAGCGACCGGGTCCGGGAGTGGTGGCCGGCCCACGACGTGAGCCCGGTGGGCAGCGGCACCAAGAAGCTACGCCACCCGCGACTCGGCCCGCTGGACTACGCCCACCTCGTGCTGAATGTCGCCGACAGCCCGGAGCAGACGCTGGTCACCTACTCCGTGGCTAGCCCCGGCTGAATCACCAGGTCGGTGAACGTGACCTCGAAGCCGGGGCCCTCGGGCGCGGCACACATCGGCCCGGCCAGCACCTCGGCGCCCGGCGGCAGGTAGACCAGCGCGCCCAGTTCCAGCTCGCCCTGGTCCGCGGCGTAGTGCACCTCGACGGCGTCGCCGCGCCGGGTCACCCGCAGGCCCAGCTCGGCCAGGCCGTCGGGCAGCTCGCCCACGGCCCAGCTGGAGAACTCGGCGGTGTGCACGGTGCTGAACCGCATCCGGCCGTTGAAGAACTCGATGCCGGTCTTGAGCCAGCGCTGCTCGTCGACCCGGACCATCACCCCGGCGTGGTCGTACTGCGCGGCGTATGCGCCGCGGACCCGCACCGACAGGGTGAAGTCGTTCGCCAGCCGCTCGCCGTAGACGTGGCCGTTGTCGTGCACGTAGCCGTAGCCGGTGGTG
>Ga0134128_10007547_pt1 | contig 13144 bp, 10 predicted proteins | sample KB31754_FD_96462 | JGI IMG/M metagenome (GOLD analysis project Ga0134128, IMG submission 96462) | Terrestrial soil microbial communities with excess Nitrogen fertilizer from Kellogg Biological Station, Michigan, USA - KB3-175-4 | ecosystem: Environmental > Terrestrial > Soil > Unclassified ... | reverse complement strand
GACACGCTGCCGAAGATCATTGAGGAGATGTTCAGTTTCCATCGGTCGGAGCGCGAGAACCGAGCTATCGATCACGACCAGGAAGGCTCGATGGAGATGAAGAAGCGGGAGGGTTATTTCTAATGGCGCAGCCGTATGCTCAGGCGCAAGCCTCCACTTCGTTTGAGGATTTTCTGGCGCAGTATCTCGACCGCGATCTGCTGCGCTTCACCACCGCCGGCAGTGTGGACGATGGCAAGTCCACGCTGATCGGAAGGCTGCTCTACGACTCCAAAGCGGTGTATCAGGACCAGGTGCAGGCGATCCAGAAGAGCGGCCTGAATCGCTCGACAGCTGCGATCGATTTTTCTCTGCTGACCGACGGTCTGCGCGCGGAGCGCGAGCAGGGAATCACCATCGACGTGGCGTACCGGTATTTCACGACAACGAAACGGAAATTTATCATCGCCGATACTCCCGGCCACGAGCAGTACACGCGGAACATGGCGACCGGCGCCTCCACCGCCCATGCAGCCGTGGTGCTGGTCGATGCGCGAAAGGGAATTCTGCCCCAATCCCGGCGTCATGCGACCATTGCCGCGCTGCTCGGCATTCCGCACATCATTGCGGCGATCAACAAGATGGATCTGGTGGGATATTCCGAAGAAGTTTTTCGCCGCCTGGAGGCCGACCTGGAGGAACTATCGGAGCAGATTGCGCTTCCATCCGGCCAGCTTGTGCCCACTTCGATCAAGTGCATTCCGATTAGCGCGCTTGAAGGCGATAACGTTGTGAAACGCAGCACAAAAACATCCTGGTACGGCGGTCCGAGCCTGCTCGAATATTTGGAAGAAATTCCAGTGACGAAGGAGGACGAATCCAGTCCATTTCGTTTTCCTGTGCAATACGTTATTCGGCCGGATGACAGCTTTCGCGGATTCGCGGGACAAATTGTAAGCGGCGCAGTCGAACCGGGGGATCGCGTAGTCGCATTGCCTTCCCGGCAAAAGACGCGCGTACGTTCCATCGTCACATTTGACGGAAATCTTTCGCACGCGGCCACTGGGTCGTCCGTCACATTGCAATTGGAGGACGAACTCGATCTGAGCCGCGGCGATCTGCTGGTTTCCGAAGAGGACTTGCCCTATATTTCCCGACGGTTTGTCGCGAATGTGGTATGGCTGCACGATACTCCGCTCGAACTGCGCCGTCGATGGATTTTCCGCGTTGGCACGGATGAGCTGCGGGTGCATGCGCGCAAAATTCACAGCCGCCTCGACGTGAACACGATGGATCGCGTGCCGGCAACGCAACTTGGTTTAAACGACATCGGCTCGGTGGAGTTTGACGCCACCCGGGACTTCTCGTTCGATCTGTACGCGCAAAACCGCAACTCCGGCAGCTTTATTTTGATCGATCCGCTCACGAATGCCACCGTCGGCGCGGGAATGATTACGCAGAGTCTCGACCGAACCGCACATACAACGGACTACGCGCGGGAAGACGCTGGATATCCGTCAAATACGCCGGCGAGAGTTGCCGTTGCCAATGTGTTGCGTCCTTTTACTCCCGTTGCCGTGTCGGAGCGTTCGCGGCGATTTGGCCATCATCCTGCCGCAGTATGGCTGGGGACATGGCACTCGCTCGCCGCGCCGTTGGAACGCGCTTTGTTTGAGGCGGGCTATCAGGCAATCGTTCTGGACGGTGCTCGCGGAGCAAGCGAATGGAATGAGGGCCTGATTCGGGGGCTGTATTCCGCCGGGCTGATTGCGCTCTACACCACGTCTGGAATCGGCGATGAGAAAAAACAGCGGCTGTATTCGGCCATTCAACCGGACCACATTCTCGATGCCGATGGGCTGGACCATAGCGGGGACGAATCGAAAGCAGTGTCGCTGATCGTGCATTGGATTGAAGCGCTGCGAATTGGTCCGGCGGAGGATATCCGATGACTGCTCTCGATTTTGTTCGTCAAAGCTCGGTTGCGGACTCAGCGCCTGAAGCGTTGGTGCCGGAAGTGTTGCGGCTGGAAGGGAAGGCCTGCATCACCAATAGCTTTCAAATTGAAGATATGGTGGTGCTGCATCTTTTGCGTCAAATTGATCCCGACATTCCGGTGTTGTTTCTGGATACGGGTTATCACTTCGCCGAGACCTATGCGTATCGGGACCGCATCGCGAAGGAATGGAACCTGAACCTGATTTCTTTGCAGGCGAAACAATCGGTGGCGGCGCAGGAAGCCGAATTTGGCATTCTGAACCGGACCAATCCCACAAAATGCTGCGAGCTTCGCAAGGTGGGGCCTTTGATGAGCGGGCTTGCCGATTACGACATCTGGTTTACCGGACTGCGACGCGATCAGTCGCCAACGCGAAAAAATCTCCGTCAAGTGGAGCACCACACGCTGCCGGGAGGAAAAACGCTGCTGAAAGTGAGTCCATTGGCTGCGTGGAATTCAAAAGAAGTTTGGAATTACATCGTCCGAAACCAGATTGAATATTTGCCGCTTTACGACCAGGGCTATTCCAGCATTGGATGCCAGCCCTGCACGTCGATCCCGACGGACCCGAACAATCCACGATCAGGCCGCTGGTCCGGGCAAAAACTGGAGTGCGGCATCCACACATTTACTGAGAAAGAGTGATTTAGAAAACCAATGACAGAACCGGCTACACAATCGGTCGCAACTCCTCCACCCGTGAAGGAAACCAAGGCGCAGCGGATGGAGCGCCTGAAGCTTGAAAAAAATCCCTGGGAAGCGTTTGACGAAATCCGCAAATTCGCGCGCGAGGGGCGTGCCAGTCTCCCACCGGAATGGGCATCCGCGTATCTGAAATGGTGGGGTATTTACACCCAGGGCGATGGAATCGGCGCGGTGGGCGGCTCTGGAGGAGAAGGCAAGGCCACCGAGTACTTCATGGTGCGCATTGGCGTTCCGAACGGCATCGTAAACTCGCGTCAATTGCGCAGAATTGCGGAGCTGACACAGACCCATGCGCGCAATCAGGCCGACATTACGACGCGCCAGAATATTCAGTTGCACTGGGTCACGGTTGAGTCGCTTCCGGTACTGGTCGATGAGCTGACGAAGATCGGACTCTCTCCCAAGGGTGCATGTGGCGATGTGTCCCGCAACGTGACCGGATGCCCGCTGGCTGGGATTGGGGCCCATGAGATCGCCGATGCGTCATCTCTCGCCGTCGATCTTGCGCATATGCTGACCGGAAATCCTGAGTTTCACAATCTGCCGCGAAAATTCAAAGTCTCCATCACTGGCTGCACGCAGTGGTGTACGTATCCGGAGATCAATGAAGTTGGCTTGACCGCGATCCAGAGAAAGATTGGCGGGAAAGTCGAAACCGGATATTCGATCCGCGTCGGAGGCGGTCTTTCCAAAGAGCCGCACCTGGGCGTGCGATTGAATGCTTTCGTTCGTCCAGACCAGGTTTTGCAGGCGGTTCACGCGGTGGCGGAGGTCTTCCGTGAGCAGGATGTTCTGCGCGAAAATCGCGACCGCGCGCGCATGAAGTATCTCTTCCTGAAGAATGGATGGACTGCGGAGCGTTTTCTTTCCGAAATGGAAGCACGGCTCGGGTATCGGTTCGATCCTGCGGTGGAAGAGCAGATGCCGGACGATATCCTTCGCGATCATGTCGGTATCCATCCACAGAAGCAGGAAGGGCTGAGCTATGTGGGCGCGTCGATCCTGCGGGGTCGTGTGACCGGCGATCAATTCAAGGCGTTAGCCGAACTCGCGGAGACGTTTGGTACCGGCGATTTGCGCGCCACCGTCATGCAAAATCTTTTGCTGATTAACATTCCCAATGCAAAGGCGAATGAGCTCGCCAAGGAGCTTGAGAATATCGGGCTTCGTGTGGACGGGTCCAATTTCTGGCGGGGAACGATTGCCTGCACCGGCACGGAATTCTGCAAGCTCGCCATTACGGAGACCAAGGGCTTTGCGCGCTGGCTGGTGGAAGACTTGGAGCAACGGATTCCCGGATTCGATCAGCAGATCAAGCTGAACGTGACCGGATGCCCGAACAGTTGCGGCCAGCACTGGATCGCCGATGTCGGTATCGAAGGCAAAAAGATCAAGCAGGACGGGAAGATGGTCGATGCCTATTACTTCTGCGTTGGCGGCGCGGTTGGCCTGCATCAGAAGATTGCCCGTCCGGTCGGATATCGGTGCCCCGCAACCGAAGTGCCGGAGGCAATGGAGCGGCTGCTGCGCAGTTATTTGACTACCCGCACACAAGGCGAACATCTGCGTGAATATTTCAGCCGACATAGCGACGCCGAGATACGCGACCAATTGGCCGGAACGATCACTGCACCGGTGGAGCGGGATCCCTCTCCTGGCCCGGTCCCGCACATGGCGGGTGATTGAAGAACGATTTTTTGGAATCGATAATGGCACTTTTTCCGATATTTCTAAAGCTCGATGGACGCCCGTGCCTGGTTGTCGGCGCGGGAAATGTTGCGCTTGAAAAAATATCGAGTCTCCTGCAGGCGAATGCAAAGATTCATGTAGTCGCGCCGGCGGTTTGCAGCGAGATTGAGCAGTTGGCGAGTGAAGGCCGGGTCGCGCTCGTGCGGCGAAATTTTGAGGAAGCCGACCTGGAGGGGCAGACACTGGTGGTGACGGCGACCAATTCGAAGCCGGTCAATCGGGCCGTTTTTCTTGCGGCGCAGCGGGTTGGCCTGTTGTGCAATTCCGTCGATGATCCCCCGAATTGCGATTTTTATTTTGCTTCCATCGTTCAACGTGGCGACCTGCAGATCGCAATTTCAACTGCGGGTGAAAGCCCGGCTCTCGCGCAACGTCTGCGACGGGAGATTGATGCCCAACTGCCGAAGGACGCTGGCGATTGGCTGAAGGAACTCGGAAAATTGCGCCGGGAAATTCTCGCTGTCCACCCACCGGGAGAAGAACGCAAGGCGCTGTTGCACCAATTGGCGCAGCTTCCGCTCTGTGCATCGGAACAATGCCCATCACGGCAACTGGCGTTTCCTCCAAAGACCGAACTGGAGAACGTGCGATGACGACGGCGCAAAAAGGGACGGTCTATCTGGTGGGAGCCGGTCCGGGCGATCCGGAGCTTTTAACGCTGAAAGCCGCCGATCTGCTGGCGACCGCCGACGTGATTCTCCATGACGATCTTGTTCCGGCGGAAATCCTCGCCCGCGTGGGGAATCGCTCGCGTGTGGTGAGCGTCGGAAAGCGCTGCGGCGCGCGGCGCATTACACAGGAACAAATTCACACGCTGATGATTCAGGAGGCAAGGAAAGGCTTGAGTGTTGTTCGCCTGAAAAGCGGCGATCCCATGGTCTTCGGTCGCGCCGGAGAAGAGATGGATGCTCTGGAGCGTGCCGATATTCCGTACGAAGTTGTTCCCGGAGTGACGGCAATGTTTGCCGCCGCCGCCGCTGTGCGAAAGTCTCTGACCGACCGGCGCAGTTCCTCCAAAATCATTCTGACCACGGCACATCATGCGCCGAAAGAGCCAGGGCACCAGCCGACGTTTTGGCGCGGGCCGCTGCCGCATGACGCGACGCTGGGGATTTATATGCCTGGACGCGATCTTCGGGCGCTGGCCTGGGATTTGCTTGCCGCGGGTCTGCCGGGCGATTTGCCGTGCGTTGTCATCAGCCACATCTCTTTGCCGGACCAGCAGGCGAAGTCGGTTCTGCTGTCGCAATTGTCCGATCTTGCGCCAGGCTCCGCTCCTTTGCTGGTGCTTGCGGGCTGGCCGCTTCGGGAGCGGGGCGAGGAGCTTATGGTGGGAATCAATACCTCTGAAATTTTGGAGGAATTTCAGCGGACGGAATAGTTTCAGCCCGCGCAACGCGGATGAAACCTCGCAGTCCTAGTGGATCTGGACGCCCTGCACGACGCGATTGATGACGCCCTTGGGGCTGGGAACATCCGGCTTGAGATTGCAACGCAGAGAAAAGAACAATCCCAGCAATTGTCCAAATATGACCTCTACGGGCGGCAGGTATGCGTCTGGAATGGTTACGCGGGAGCCAGGGGCGATCACATACTCCGCCGCGCTGAGTAAATCCTTCGTGCTTTCCATGGCGACCGCCACCCGGGTCGGAACGACTCCCTTGCTGCCAATTTCTTTCAGAAGGTCGATTTCGTATTTTTGCCGACGATTGTCGGTGGAGATGAATGCGACAAACAAGGTTTTTTCATTCAATGCAGCCAGTGGGCCGTGCCGCAGACCCAACGTTGATTCGGACATCGAACGAATCTGGCCCGCGCTCAATTCGGAAACCTTAAGCGCGGATTCGTGCGCGATTGCCTTAAGCGCTCCTGAGCCTGAGAAACAGACGTTGGAGTATGGGCCTTCGGCAAGTTTCGCGGCGATGTCCGGCGCCGTTTCCAGCAGCTTTTCCCCACTTGCAATCAGGGAATGAAGAATCGGTTCGTATGCGTCGATGCCCCAGATATTTGCAAGGCAATGGCCGCTGACGACCATGTTGGAAAACGAACTGGTCATGGCAAGGCTGCGGTCGTTCACAGCATCGTCCAGCAGTAGTCCAAACACACGCGGGTCGTTGCGGTGCGCCTGAATCATATTTCCTTCCGCATTGCAGGAGACGACCAGATGAACCACGCTGGGGCATTCTTCCAGCGCTTTGTTCAGAACGGCCACTCCCTCGGGACTGTCGCCGGATCGCGAAAAGGAGATCCAGAGATATTTCCGGTCGCGGAGGACATGGTCTTCCATATTGGTGAGAAGATCGGTGCTCGCGACAGCGCGGGCCTCGCATTGCCACTTCTGCTGGAACAAGGTAAACAGCGCCTGTCCGATGTAGTCCGAAGTGCCGGCACCAATGAGAAAAACGATTGGATGGTTCCCGGATGCCGGCGCAATCCCAGCCGTATTCAGGAACGATTCAATTTCAGCGCGGCGTCGTTGAAAACCGAGAAACGTGCCTGCCCACGTAGTGGGCTGCTGTAGAATTTCCCCGGGAGTGTAGGCTAGCCCGCGATTTGCTTTTTCTTCACTGCTTAATTGGATCAAATCGAGCAAATGGTTCACGGCAAGCTTCTCCTGTTCCGTATCCCGAATCTTCTTGAAACTTGATGAGAATCAAGGGATAAGGAATTAGTGGGGCGGTCACGCTAACTGAATGCAATAATAAGATAACAAAACGAAATCGATCATAACCGATGAAATTTGCTTTAGCAAACTATTTGTTCGCCAGTAGGGCTGCGCTGCCATGACTTCCGGTCGCGCTTTTGATGTCAGCATCGCGGGCGAGGTGAATCTGGATCTGGTCTTATACGGCCTCTCCGAGAATCTTCCGCTGGACCGCGAAATCCTCGCTGGGGATTTTCAATTGACTCTTGGTGGATCGTCTTCAATCGTCGCCCACAACCTGGCTGCCCTGGGCGCGATGGTAGGATTTAGCACATGCGTCGGCCGGGACGAACTGGGCCGCATCGCACTCGAGCGCATGGCCGAAAGCGGCGTCGACCTTTCCCATGTCGTGTATGTGGATTCCACCCGAACCGGTGTGACCATTCTGCTGCACCATGGCGGTCCACGCCGGATTTTGACCTATCCGGGCACGATGAGCGGGATGACACGGGCCGACCTAAATTTCGACTATCTGGCTTCCGCGCGGCACTTTCATTTGTCATCACTTTTTCTGCAACGAGCGCTGGCTCCGGATCTTCCAGCCCTGTTCCGAGACCTGAAAAAAGCTGGTTTGACAATTTCTCTAGATACCAATGACGATCCCGAGGATCGCTGGGATGGAGTGCTCGAACAGCTTCTGGGTTTAGTCGATATCTTCCTACCCAACGCCGATGAAATTTGCCGAATCACGAAACGCAACAATGTGGAGGAGGCCCTGACACTTCTCTCCGATCGAGTGCCATGCATTGCAGCGAAATGTGGGCCGCGTGGGGCTCTGGTCCAGGTGGGCAGCCGTCTGTCGACGGTAGCGCCTCTTAAAGTAGAACCGGTGGATACCATTGGAGCGGGCGACAGTTTCGATGCGGGATTTATATTTGCATATTTGCGCGGGATGGATCCTCTCCAGTGCGCCGTCGCTGGAAATGTGACCGGCGCGCTCTCCACTTTACGTCCAGGAGGCACGGAAGCCTTCCGCGATGCGCAATTGCGAGACACCTTTTTGCGGGAGCATAATTTTCTGTTGAATTGATCGCATTCCCGCAAGAGGCGTCGGCTGTTTTTGTTCACATTGATTTGTACGAGGAAAAGAAAATGGCGGAGCTTGATCCAAACGATAAATTTGTGGCTATGGCGACAGCCACTGCGGAAATTGATTTGAAGTTGAAGGATTTTCAGCCGGTCTCCATGCTGGTCACGCCCGCCCACACCATCGAGAAGGCAAGCGTGCCCTTGATCGACTATCACAACCATCTGGATGCATTTGAGCCAGAGGAAGTGTTGTCGATCATGGATGCGTGCGGTATTGAGCGGATTGTGAACATCACCATGCGTCCGGGCCTGGGGGGTCTGGAAATCGCCGATAAGTTTGTGCCCTATCGTGACAGGTTTTCTGTGATGGGATGGATGGATTGGACTGGCGTCGAAAAGCCGGATTTTGTGAAAAAGTCCGTCGAAACCCTCGAACGGCTGGTCGACCGCGGGGCGATGGGCATCAAGTTCTGGAAGGATCTTGGGCTGAATGTCCGCGATGCCTCGGGCGACATTCTGCGCATCGACGACGAACGTCTTGCGCCGCTTTTCGACAAAGCGGCGGAGCTGGGCATTGTCGTTATGTTCCATACAGCGGACCCGGACGCATTCTTCCTCCCGATCGACGGTCGCAATGAACGCTATGAGGAACTGGCTGCGCACCCGGACTGGGCGTTTTCCGGTTCAAAATATTCGAAAGACGATCTGCTGGAGCAGCGCAGCCGCGTTTTCGCGCGACATCCAAAAACCACTTTTGTCGGCGCTCATGTCGGTGGATGGAGCGGCGATCTGGCGAAGGCATCCGCTGCGCTCGACAAATATCCGAATTTCTTTGTCGATATGAGCGCGCGCGTGGCCGAGCTTGGACGCCAGCCCTACGCAGCACGCAAATTTTTCCTAAAGTATCAGGACCGGATTCTTTTTGGCGCCGACCTTTTTCCCGAGACGGAAATGTATCGCCTGCACTATCGCTTCTTCGAAACGGACGACGAGTATTTCGACTACCCGTCGCACGCCTCGCGCCAAGGGCGCTGGAAGGTATATGGCATCCATCTGCCGCCGGAAGTGTTGCGAAAGCTCTATCGCGATAACGCTCTGCGGCTGTTGCCGAAGCGATAGCTTACAGCTTCGCCGGAAGCTGCTCGATGGCGGTTTCTCGTCGATCGGCGGTCGAGACGTCCCTTCGCGCCATGATGGTGGCGACTGAGATATTTTCAACCACGCCGTAGGGAAGCAGACTTTCCCGCAGTCCATGAATATCCGGCAGGGCACCGAGAATTTCAAAAGTCACGGAACTGGGCCGGACAGTGACGACCTGCGCGCCCAGTGAGGAGACGACCTGTAACAGCGGCAGCCGCGAGTCCTGATCGCAGAACACCTTGAACAGTGCAACTGTGCGGCAGAGCGCCTCGCCGGCAGCGAAGACCTCCACGGTCTGGACATCGCGTGCTTTGCGAAGCAGGTCCCCGGTGCGCCGCGCGCTCGCTTCATCCGCGTCCGCAATGAAGCTGATGCGGATCTCCGCGCCGATCCGGGCGGACGAAAAAGACCGCATCGGAACCATGTGGTGATCGAGAACCTGCAGAATGCGGGACTCGACCCGATCACGGCGGCTTGTGGCGACCAGAAACATCCATTCCATGACGATTCCTCCGAAATTTCCGCAAAATTAAAAAGCCACCGGCCCTTTCGGGTGGTGGCTTGTAGACCCTTTGAACCTTGTTTCCGGCTACATGCACCCACCCGTTGTCGAGGGAATCAGGAGGGAGATAATAAGGCCGAAAATAACGACAGACGCAGCCCCGCGTACCGGGGCTTCCGAAGCCGGATTGGCGTAGTGAAGAAACATGTTGAGATTAGAGTAGCAGATGGCGAAGTGAATGAAGGGGAAAGTTGCGATCGGCAATTTGCCTGAGATTGATTTGCGCATCTGGTCTTTCAATTGTCATACTCCGAGCAGTGCGACGATGACGCGGGACGAACAACGCGTCGCCGGGCGCATTGAGGAAATCATCTTGAGCAAGCTGAAAACCTTTCCTTCTGAAAAAACATCTGTGATCACCGGCGCTGGGTCGGAGCGCGGCATCGGAAGATCTGTCGCACGAAGACTGGCGGGGCTGGGTGTCGTTGGGAATTATCGATCTCGCAATCCAGGCGTTTGAGAAGGAGCTTCCTGCTATCCTAGCCGCTATCAACCTGGCGGGAATTAGTGACCCAACCCGTTCCTGGAACTCAACGCTTGCACAATGGGATTCGCGTTAGGAGGATTCATCGCTGCTGGATCGCTGCTGCTGTTATTTTGCGGATGCAATTCAGCGTTCAGCGCCGAATGCGGAGCGAGACGCCGCTGCTGAGATCGCCGTTTCACGGATGGAGCAGTAATCGCAAGATTGCGATCCAGGGTGCAGAATCGCAATCTGACCACATCAATACGGACTTCGCGATGGGCTGATTTTATTTTTTGGCTCCGCACCACTGCGCGGTGAAGGCTAATAGAACTTTAGCGGCGTCCACTAGCGTGTCGATCTCGACGTACTCATCTGCAGCATGGGTGTTTTGGCCCTTCGCTCCCCAAAGCACGGCTGGGGTGTGCGCGACCTGATGAAAAACAAACATGTCGCATGGAGCTTCCATTCCGGCGATTACCGGAGGCTTGCCGAGAACGCGGGTAGCGCAGTCGGCCAGCTCTGTCACGAGCGCGTCGTCTTTTGTGATCGCCGATCCCGGCAGCCAGCGGCCCGGGAAGACCGCTTCCGGCGGTTGCTGGGCCAACGGACTGCCCGGCAGCTTCGAGAGAGAGCCGATCCAGTCGAGAAATTCGCGATCGATATCCTCACCGCGCTCGCCAGGCATGGCATTCCAGTAGAGTTCGACCTTGCATTCGGAGGGTACCGCGACCGGCTCTTTCGTTCCCCAGGCAGCAGTAAAAATTTTCGTCACCGTCACTGGCACTCGGTTGTCGAGGTGTTCATACAGCGGATGTGATTTGGCATGCGCGCGGCGTTGCGCTGCGAACTCCGGAATACGCGCCAGCAGAAATGAGAGTTGCTCGACGACGCCCGGCGCGGGCGGACCTTCATTCAGGATGCCGCCGCTGGCTTTTAGAGTGATGTGAGCGATGCGGCCACCCATCTGCGCCGGATTAATCCGTAAGAAAGAAGGCTCGGAGAGAACCACAGCATCGGCATTGAAGCCTTTGAGGCGGCCGGCCAGCGTGCCATTCACACCACCGAATTCTTCATCGATCACAGCCTCGAACAGCACATCTCCGGCGAGTTTCAGATTCAGTTTGTGCAGACATTCCATGACGAAAAGGTTAGTGGCGACGCCGCCCTTCATATCGTTCGATCCGCGTCCGTAAAGACGATTGCCTTCGACGAGTCCGCTGAACTCCCCTTTGGTCCAGGGCGCGGCGCCTCTGGGAACCGTATCGATGTGCCCGGTAAGCAGCAGGGAGCGACCTTCGCCTGCTCCCTTGCGCCGGCCTTCCACGTTGGGGCGGCCATCATAATTTCGGCCCGAGAGATAAAGCGGATGCTCCTTCAGGCCCGGAACCTCGTCCATTCCATAGACAACTGGATTGCATCCAATTTTTGCCAGAAAATTGGCGATGTATTTCTGGCATTCCCCTTCACTGCCATCCGGGGGAGTGTTTTCGGACGGGATGCGGACCAGGTCCTGAAGAATTTCAACGAGGCGGCCAGACTGCCGCTCGACGTAGGTGGAAAGCTCCTTGTCGATGTCGGTTGGGTTCATTTCGCTTCCTCTCCGCTCCATTGGCTGGGTTTGCGCGTGAATCCGCGTGTGTGGAAGGCCAGATAGATCGCGCCGATCGCGAGCCAGATAAATCCGACAATCTTGGCGTGCGTGCTCAGGCTGAGCCAGATGTATGTGCAAACGCCCGCCCCGGCTCCTGGAAATATCAGGTTGTGAATGATCGCCATGCCGCTACGCTGTTTGCGCGCGATAAAGAAATGCTGAATGACCGATAGGTTCACAAGAATGAAGCCAACAAATGCGCCGAAGTTCAGCAGCTCGACGGCGATGGTGAAGTTCATTGTCAACGCGCCGATCAACGTTGCTGCGGACATGATGTAGATGGCTCTCGTGGGAGTACCGAATTTGTGATGCAGATGGCCGAACAGGGAGCGGGGAATAACGCCGTCCCGGCCCATGGCGAAGAGCAGACGGGAAGAGCCCGCCTGTCCGGTCAGTGCGCTGGAGACGCCAGCGACCAGCAAAACAATTGTCAGGATCAGAAACATGGTAGGGCCGCCAATCCGATGGCCGATGTCGAGTATTGCGGTATCCACCAGTGGGAACGTATGGAAATTGTTCCATGCGAGCGCGGCAAAGTAGACCGTCACAACGCAGATCACAGTCTGAATGATGCATGTGAGAACAGTGGAAAAGCCGATATCCTTTTCCGGATTGACGGTATCCTCGGCGAGCGTCGAGATTGCATCGAAGCCGATGTAGGACAGGGCGGCGATCGAGGCGCCGAGCATCACCGGGCGTAGAGAAAACCCATGAGGCGGAACGACCCCAACCGAGGAAACCAGCGCGGCAGCCCCATAGTGGAGTTTGACGTAGTGGATTGCCAGCGCGATGAACAGGACCGCGCAAATGCACATGACCGCCATCATGACGGTATTGGCCTGCGCCAGCATCCGGATTCCACGGACATTGACGATCGTGATGCCAACCGTAAAAACGATGACCCACACGAAATAGGGGACAGCCGGAACAAGACGCGCGGCGGTCAGCGCAGCGTAAATTATGCTTTCCAGCGGAATGAGAAAGTAATCCAGAATCATGGCCCAGCCCGCGAGAAAGCCCACATGGGGCGTGAAGCTTTGCTGCACATAGGTATATGTAGAACCGGCAGAAGGATACACGGTCGCCATCCGGCCATAACTGGCGGCGGTAAACAGCATGGCGATCATGGCCGCCAGGTAGCTGAGCGCAGCCTGTCCGTG
>Ga0134128_10007546_pt1 | contig 13145 bp, 13 predicted proteins | sample KB31754_FD_96462 | JGI IMG/M metagenome (GOLD analysis project Ga0134128, IMG submission 96462) | Terrestrial soil microbial communities with excess Nitrogen fertilizer from Kellogg Biological Station, Michigan, USA - KB3-175-4 | ecosystem: Environmental > Terrestrial > Soil > Unclassified ... | reverse complement strand
TCGTGACGGGCCAAGTGATTGGAGTGGATGGTGGCCGCACAATTCCGCAATGAGTTGACATCGCGGAATGCACGGCTCGCCGCAACCGGCTGTGTTAGAATGCAGGGTTACGGGCTATGGCGAAGATGGGGGGAAGTGTGAACGCACGCAAGAAATTCGTAATTGGGTCCTTCGTAATTATTGCCACGCTGGTTGTTCTTGCCTATGTCGGTTACACCCAGAGCAAAACTTACTACCACACGATCTCTGAAGTTTCCGCGATGCACGGAGCCATCTTGCAGCAGCGCATGCGCGTTTCCGGCAATGTGAAGGACGGCTCGATCCAACACGTTGACGGGCATATTCAATTTATGCTCGAGGAGGAAGGCAGGACGATGCCCGTGGTTTACACTGGCACCGACCCGCTGCCTGACACGTTCAAGGATGGCGCGCAGGCGCTTGTCGAGGGCCATCTTGCGTCGAATGGGCACTTCCAAGCCGAGCAGATTCAAGCAAAGTGCGCGTCCAAATATCAGGCGACGCCACCCGGCGTGGCACCAGCCCCAAGCCAGACCATGGCGAATCCCGCTCCAGTCGGCAGCGGCAGTTAGGACGGGAAGAAATCCGTGGATATTTTTGGCTCATTTGCACTGCTTCTCGCGTTGGTCGCGGCCGTATACGCGTTTGTAGCTGGAATTGCCGGCATCATCACGCGCCGTCCGCTGCTGATCAAAAGCGCGCGCAACGCAGGCATGGCCGTTTGTGTCCTCGTCGCGCTCGCCGTTGCGACTCTCGAATATTTTCTCCAGACGGACAATTTCTCGCTCGCTTATGTGGCTGCGCACAGCAATACCGCGCTGCCCTGGTATTACAAACTTGCGGCGCTGTGGTCCGGTCAGGAAGGTTCGCTGCTCTGGTGGACGTTCCTACTTTCGATTTACGTCTTCTTCGCGCTGTTCCTGAACCGCAAGCGCCATCCCGAGCTGATGCCCTATGTTGGCGTCATTCTCGCGGGCGTTCAGATTTTCTTCCTCACGCTGAATAATTTCATCGAGAGTCCGTTCCGTATTCTCGGCGCAGCCGATGGGACCGGCGTGATGCACATGGCGCGGATCGCCGAGGGCAGCGGTCTTAATCCGCTGCTTCAGTATCCGGAGATGGTGATTCATCCGCCGATGCTGTATTCCGGCTATACGGGATTCACGATCCCGTTCGCGTTTGCGCTAGCGGCGCTGCTCGGCCGATACCCCGGCGAAAAATGGATTCACATCACGCGCCGTTGGACGATGGTCGCATGGACGTTTCAGACGATTGGTATTCTGCTGGGCGCGCACTGGGCATACGCTGTGCTCGGTTGGGGCGGCTACTGGTCGTGGGATCCCGTAGAAAACGCATCGTTGCTACCTTGGATCACGGCGACTGCGTTCTTGCACTCGGTGATGATGCAAGAAAAGCGCGGCATGATGAAAGTTTGGAACGTGTGGCTCGTCTTCAGCACGTTCATGCTGTGTATTTTGGGCACGATGCTCACGCGAACCGGCTTGGTAAGTTCTGTCCATGCTCTCGCGGAATCGAATATCGGCGGTTGGTTCTACAGTTTCCTGGGCATCATTCTGGCGGTCTGCATCGTTGCCTGGTACAAGAATCGCGATTATCTGCGCAGCGACAATCAACTGGACTCGCTGGTTTCGCGCGAATCGAGCTTCCTCTTTAACAATTTGATTCTCTTGGCCGCTTGCTTTGCCGTTCTGTGGGGCACGCTCTTCCCGATCTTTTCGGAATGGATTACGGGCAATAAGATCAGTGTCGGCGCGCCGTTCTTTGACAAGGTGAACGTTCCGATTGCGCTGTTTTTGATTTTTCTCACGGGCGTCGGTCCGTTGCTGGCTTGGCGCAAGACTTCGCTTGACGGTTTGCGGCGCAATTTTGCCTGGCCTGCGGCGGTAGGCGTCGCCTCCGGCATTGCCGCATACATTTTTGGCTTCCGTAACTTTTACGCGCTGATTTGCCTCATTCTGTCGGTATTCGTGACTCTGACGATCTTCTCGGAGTTTTATCGCGGCGCTCGTGTGATCTCCGCCCGCGACCACACGGATATTTTCACGTCCGCCCGCGAGTTGACGATGCGCAACACTCGGCGCTACGGCGGGTACATCGTTCATTTCGGAATGATCGTGATCTTCATCGGCATCATGGGCTCTGCATTCAATAAGGATGTTGAGCGCCAGATGCACGTTGGCGACACGATGACCATCGGCCCGTATTCGCTACTCGTCCAGAATTACGACGAAGATACGAACGCCAACTATGATGCCCAGCGTGCCACGATGGAGGTTTTTCGCGACGGCAAGTCCGTGATGATGCTCTATCCTGAGCGCCGCACATATAGTGCTAGCCAAGTGACCGAAACAATCGTAGCGGTGGAAAGCTCGCCGTTGCGCGATCTGTACGTGGTCTATTCCGGCATTAGCCCGGACACAAACCAGCCTGTGATCCATGCATATCTGAATCCCTTGGTGAAATGGATTTGGTTTGGCGGCGTGATCGTTGTGCTGGGTACGGGACTGGCGATGTTGCCGAATCGCCGTACCGGGATAGTTTTGCGGCCTGTGGAAACGCGCATCAGCGAGCCGATCTCGCCCGAAGGAGCTGTTGCCCCTGCGATGGCTCCGATTACGCATCGTGCGAGTCTCAATGAGTGAGTTTCGCCAAGCCGCTAATATATCCCTCCGAGGCAAGATGACGTTTCCTCGTCTGTTTCTTTGCGCGACGACTGTGCTGTTTCTCGCCGCAGCCATGTCCGGGTCTGTCCAAGCGCAGCAGGGCGCCATCACCGCGCCACCGGATACAGGCCTTTCTCCCGCGCAGACTGCGCGCGCGGAGGAACTCGGTAAGCGCGTGAAGTGCATGTGTGGCGGCTGCGACGATGCTGCGGGCATGTGCACGCATAGCGGCGGGAACTTTGCAGGTCCGTGCGGTGTGGCCAAGGCGGAGCTGAAAGAAATCAGCGCAGCTGTCGCTAAAGGCCAGTCCGACGACCAGATTCTTCAGGCTGCGGTGCAGGAGTATGGCCCAACGGTTCTGGTAGAGCCGCCGAAGAAGGGTTTCGATCTGCTTGCTTGGGTAATGCCTGTGGCTCTCCCGATTATTGCCGTGCTGCTGGTGTGGGGCGTCGTTACCCGTTGGCGCGAGCGATCAACCACGGTTCCCGCAGATGGTCCGCCGATCGACGCAGCTCTTCTGGCGCGGGCGCATCGCGAATCGGGAGAAGGCGATGAGTAGCGTCGACATTATTGTGGCCTGCGTCTTGCTCGCAGCGGCGGTGATTCTCTTCGTTTTCAACGTCCGCCTGGAGCCGTCGGATATCGCCGCTCATCGCACGAAACTCGATCAACTGATGGAACGTCGCGATGTCATTTACGACAATCTTCGCGACCTTCGCTTCGAATATCGCGCCGGGAAATTTTCCGACGCCGATTACGAAGAGACGAAGCAATCGCTCGAAATCGAGGCGGCGCGAGTTTTGGCTGAAATGGACACGCTGATGGGCGCTGCACCGACGGCCGCGACGCGCCAAGCCGCATCGGGGAAGGGGCGCGCCTGATGAGACGAAAGCACGCTAACGTGTTGCACCGCGCCGTGCGCAGGCTTTTCCTTGCCTCCTTGCTTCCTTGCCTCCTTGCATCCGTTTCGCTTGCAGGCACAATTTCCGGTACGGTCACCAACGGCACTACGAATAAGCCTGCCCCGGATGTCGACGTCATTCTCATTCAGCTGCAGGGTACGATGCAGCCCGTGGCCAACACAAAAACAGACGGGCAGGGCCACTATCAGTTGAGCAGCGATCTCCTGGGCAGCGGTCCGATGCTTTTGCGCGCGGTCTATCGTGGCGTGAATTATCACCAGCCCGTCACGCCTGGAATGACGACTGCCGATGTACAAGTGTTCGAGCCGACGGATAAGACGAGCGCAATCAGCATTTCGACACACTATATCGTGCTGCAACCGAATGGCACGGACCTTACGGTCGGTGAGTTGTTCAAGGTCACCAACAATACCAATCCACCTGTGGCCTATTACCGTTCGGGTGGGTCCTTTCTCTTCAATCTGCCTAAAGGCGCGCAGATTGGCGATGTGTCCGCGGGTGCAGCATCTGGAATGCCCGTGATAGAGACTCCCGTCGACAAGGGCAACGGACTGAAGGCGATCGATTACGCGTTTCGGCCCGGCGAAAGCGAAGTCCAAATCAGCTATCACGTTCCATATCCAAATAACCAAGCTACGGTAGAGACCGTTTCGCCGTACGCTGCCGAGCAAGTGGGGTATGCTGCTCCCCCGACCGTTCATGTCGACGCAGCGGGCTTTGTCCCTGGCGGTACGGCCCAAGGCTACAAGCTTTACCTGCGCCAGGCTGTGGCCCCCAATGCCGAGCTGACAGCTTCTGTTTCGGGTACCGCACCGCCGCCGTCAAATGCGGACAACGCGCCGGCCGACAACACGCAAAGCAGTTCTGCCTCAGAGGCGCCGACGGCCAGCATAACCACCTTGCCGGCGCGCTTGGATAGCCTGAAATGGATTCTTGTCGCGGGATTCGCAGCAATTTTCGTGCTGGGCGCGGCGCTTATCGTGCGACGGCCGCAACCGGTTCTCGCTTCTGCGAATGGTGAAGCTGCTGCTGCCGCAATTCAGGCCGCGCCTGTTTCTCCGGGGCCAAAGCCTGCGGCTAAATCGACTGAATTTCGCTCCGTCACCGACCTCGATGCCGCCGTAAGTGGCAGCCTTGATCAGTTAAAGGACGCTCTCTTCCGCCTCGAACTTCGCCATCAAGCCGGCACCATCTCCGCCGACGACTACGCCCGCGAGCGCCAGCGCATCGATCAGAAATTGCGCGAGCTCGTGCAAGGTTAACTCGCGCCTTGGCCTCCGCCGCTGCGCCTTCTGTCGCAAAACCCGGACTAGGCATTCGCTTCGAGCGAATCGAACGCCGCTTCGGTGCACTCATTGCTCTTCGAAGCCTCTCGCTCGAAATTGCTCCCGGCGAGTTTGTCGCGCTCTTAGGACACAACGGGGCGGGGAAGACCACTCTGCTCCGAATCACGGCACAACTTATGCGGCCAAGCCGCGGCGCCGTAACGTTTTTCGCGGAAAGCACCGACCAGCAAGTTCCGTTCCGCGATGTAAAAGGCCGCACAGGGCTCGTCGGCCACAGCTTGCTTCTTTACGACGAACTATCCGCCGAAGAGAATCTGACGCTGTTCGCGAAGCTCTACGCCCTTGAGAACGTGCCGGCGCGTGTTGCGAGCGCGTTGCAAGCTTGTGGCCTCTCCTCCCGTGCTACGAGCCAAGTCCGCACCTTTTCGCGCGGCATGCGGCAGCGCCTTGCAATCGCGAGGGCCCTGTTACATTCGCCGAGCCTGCTGCTTCTCGATGAACCCGCCGCGGGCCTCGATCGTCAAGGCCTAGAATGGCTCGGCGCAACGCTGAAGCGGCTGCGCGGCGATGGTTGCACCGTGATCATGAGCACCCACGCGCGCAACGAATCTCTCGAACTTGCGACCCGAGCCATCGTGCTTGCCGGCGGACGGCTGCAGCAGGACACCGGCGCCGGCGGCGACCTTCGGCAATTGCTCGAATCCATGCGCGCCGAGGCCTGACCGATGAATGGCTTACGCGCTGCATTCACACTCTTCGCGAAGGAATGTCGTCTCGAATTTCGCACGCGCGAACTGCTGACGGCAACCGTAGTCTTTTCACTCATCATCATCGTTTTTTTTAACTTCGCTTTCGACCCAACTCCAGCCGAAGCGCGGCGCTTTGGCCCTGGCCTGCTCTGGATCGCATTCTTCTTTGCGGGCTCTCTGATGGTGAATCCGTCATTTGCGCGAGAGCAGACGAATGACACATTGGACGCATTGCGCATGGCGCCTGTTCCCAGTTTTGCCGTCCTGGCCGCGAAAATCCTGGCGAACCTCGTCTTTCTTTCCATCGCGGAAGCGATTCTGGTACCGGTCTTTAGCCTGTTCTACAATGTTTCGCTCGTCGGAATTCTCGGCCGGTTGGCGTTGGTTTTGTTTCTGGGAACGGTCGGTCTGGTCACCACCGGCACAGTCTTCTCGGCGATTTCCGCACATGCGCGGATGCGGGAGTTATTGTTGCCCGTATTGCTTCTCCCGTTTCTTACGCCGTTGCTGATCGCCGCTGTGTCGACCACGATTTCGCTCTTCGGTGAAGCACACGAACTCGACCGGACCTGGATGATTTTTCTGATCGGCTTCGATGTGGTTTTTCTTACAACGTCCTGGCTTCTTTCAGATTTTCTGGCAGAGGGGTAAACTGTAGCTTCGATGAAAGCCCGTATTTCCATAAGTATTGCGCTTGCCCTGCTCGTTTTTTGTGCGGGTTATGCCGCCTTGTTCATCGCGCCGGATGAAGCGACGATGCACTTAATTCAGCGCATTTTCTATTTTCACGTTCCTCTTTGGACAGCGATGACCGTGGTGCTCTCGATTGCCTGTTTTTCGAATATTGCATGGCTCGTCTCGCGCCGCCCTATGTGGGACTTGCTCGGCGCGTCGAGCGCTGAAGTCGGCGTCCTGTGCTGCACGGGCGGCCTCATTACGGGGATGCTTTGGGGCAAGCCTGTTTGGGGTATTTGGTGGACATGGGATCCGCGCCTGACCAGCACCTTCATTCTCTGGCTGCTTTACATTTCATATCTGTTGTTGCGCGAGCTGATCGAGGATCCACATCGGCGCGCAACGCTCTCGGCCGTGTTTGGCATATTTGCATACCTGGACTTGCCGATCGTGCTGCTGGCGACCACGCTCTGGCCAAGAGGGCAGCATCCGCAGCCTGTGCTCTTCGGAGGGCCAAAGTCGATCAACCACACGATGTTATCGGTCTTCTTTCTTTGCATGGTCTCGATTGTGTTGGTAATGATCCTCATCTTGGCCGACCGCTATCGTCTCGAAAAGCTCCGTTTCGAAGCGGACGAACTTCGCGTGGAAATCGAATCTCGGGAGATGGATGCGCAGTCCGCACCGCCGACGCGGGGAATTGTAGGAAGGGGTATGGCTCATGAGTGATTTTCAGTTTCTTTTCACGGCTTGGATGGTCGTATGGGCGGTTTTTTTCGTCTACGAGGTATCCGTAGCGAAGAGGATCGGCCATGTCCGCGAGGAAATCGAGCGCCTCAAGCAGCAGCTTCACGATTGATCGGCTGCGGGCCTGCAAATTCCTGTTCTTGACCTTCTGCGCTCACGGGGTATGGTATAAGGAGTGTTCCCGGTCGTCTTGGTGGTGCCAACGTGTCTGAACAAAGAAGAATTGGCGTCGTTTTATTTCAGTTGGGTGGCCCAGATACGCTCGATGCGGTCGAGCCGTTTCTCTACAACCTGTTTTGCGACCCCGATATCATCAATTTTCCCGGTTCCTTCCTGGCACGCAAACCCCTTGCAAAGCTCATTTCCACCACTCGCTCGAAGACGGTCGCCAAACATTACGCCGAGATAGGCGGAGGCTCGCCGATCCGGCGCCTCACGAATGAACAGGCAGTCGCCCTGGAAGCGGCGTTGTCGCATCACGTGCCGGCAAACGTGGTTGTAGCAATGCGTTACTGGCACCCGAACACGCAGGAAGCGATTGCCGCGCTTGAGCGTGAGCCTTACGAGGAACTGGTTCTCCTGCCGCTCTATCCGCAATATTCTTTTGCCACCACGGCCAGCAGCCTAAAAGATTGGGACCGGCACTATAAGCCGCACACCCCGGTTCGCTTGGTGGAGCACTTCTACGATCATCCGGACTATATTGCCGCAATCGTCGAACGGGTCGACAGCGTCCTTAACGATGTGCCGGATCCAAGCTCCGTCGTGCTTGTTTTTAGCGCTCATGGTCTTCCCATGGCGCTTGTGGAAAAGGGCGATCCGTATCCAAAGCACATCGAAACGACGGTTCAATTGGTGCGCCAGCTCGGCGCATGGAACAATCCGCACGTCCTCTGCTACCAGAGCAAAGTCGGGCCGCAGAAATGGCTTCAGCCGTCTTTAACGGGGACAATCGAGAGCTTGGCCCGCGAAGGCGTGCGCCGCGTGCTCGTAATTCCGATATCCTTCCTCACGGAGCATATCGAGACGCTCCACGAGATTAATATCGAAGCGCGTGAGCATGCCGAATCGCTCGGAATCCACGAATTTCACACGATGCCTGCTCTCAACGACTCGCCTCTGTTGATCCGCGGGCTTGCCGACCTCGTCCTCCGCGCAGTTGGCATGCGCGCGGGAGTAGCTTCTCTGGCTACGTGACGTTTTGGGGCACTCTAGCCGCATTTCGCAAAGCGTTTTAGTAGGCAAACCTACATTTGGCCAAAAATACAGCGTTTACAGTATGGATCGTTTTGTCTGCGCTACTTAAGCTCGTCGCATCTGATGTCGGCGGGGGCTTCGCCGAAACGTTGGAAGCAATCAAAGCGGAGACTCACGATCTCCCGATATTGCCTCCCTATACTACCAACGTTTCATCACGCGGTGAGGCTCCCGTCCTTCCTCCTGAGTTAAAAGCCTTGGATTTCTGTGAAAGCTCTTCAGAAGTGTCTGTTGGACGCTAGTGCCTCGTTTGTTAGAATAATTCCTCAGCATGATGGGCGCGCATGGCTTTTCTGCGTCTATCGCCTGCCGGTGGGCGGCTAGCTCAGTTGGGAGAGCATCGCGTTCGCAACGCGGGGGTCGGGGGTTCGAATCCCCTGCCGTCCACCATTCTCACTCGGTCCGCACAAAGACACTCGTCTCCGATATACATTCGCGAATTTCCAAAGCACTGAAGGATTATTCGTCAGTTGCGTTTGATGATGAAGACGGTCTTGTCGTCAATAAGATTCTCATCGCCGACCTGCCGGAGATAATCGTCTCTTCTTACGGCATAATCCAGGAAGGCATTACAGATTTCCTTCGCCGGTTGGCGGTAATGGTCCCGCATCACCGCTTCAAGCTGCTTGCGCTCTTCCTTGTCGCTGCCGTCGTAGACTCCGTCGGTGTAGAGCAAAAAGATGTCGCCAGGACTCATCAGTGTGAGCTCGGCAACACCCGAGGGTTCGTCCTTGCGCTCTTTCGAGTCCAATGAGAAATATCTCTTCCGGTCGGGGTGGTCGTCCGGAATGTGCAAACCCAAAGGCAGGAATTGCGTCATTCGGGTTTTGTCGACTTCCATAAACTGACGGTACTCGGCGGAGAACACCAAGGGAGCCGGATGTCCGAAGTTGACGAATCGGAAGTTTCCATACGGGCGCACTTCGCCGTAAAGCATCGTTGCGATTTCCTGTGCATTCTGGTTCCCGCTTCTTCCGAGCGCATTGCGAGCTGTCGCCGACTGCGCCAGGCGCAGATTCAGCCTTTCAAACAGCTCCGCGGTAATTTTTCCACGGTGATCCAGCTCGGAGAGCATCAGCGCATGGAACGTATCGTGCACCGTTGATGCGATTTTCGCGGAGATGAGCCCGTGTCCCTCGGCATCGACGAGCAGGACTCCCGCTGTGCTGTAGAGTTCGCGCAGATCTTCGGCAACACGCACTTGCTCGGAGCTGCGCGCTTCTCTGTACGCGGACTCCATTTCCGGCCGATAATCTGGCCTCGACTTCAACCAGTTAACATGATCGTCGACAGAATTATTGGGCGGCGTTCCTCCCGCGAGCGGTTTTAAATATTCTTCCGATAGCGCCAATGCCCGCTGAATGCGGGCATCGATGTCATATCGCTGTTGAAAATTGATGTACTCAAAAAGGTCGCCACCGACCGTTCCGGCGGGAATGGAGTTGCCATACATCTCGATTCCTTCGACGTGTGGAATCGCGCCTTCCACTGGCATGAGACGCTTACGGAGGTATTCGTCAATACTTGGAGCGATATAAGTATTTGCCATACGCGTGTAAAGCGATCTTACAAGCATGAGGCACCGACAGAGCGGAGTCCATTGTATTTTCTACTAGACGTGCTCGAATCGCAGCCGAGCAGGCGTCGAAAGCGCGCTCGGTTTGCTGCGCGCTAAATCGGCGAGTCGTTAGCTTCTCTTCTATCGCGGTGTTACCTCATAGCGCGCGATCATTCCCGCCATCATGTGATCGCTGATATGGCAGTGATAAAGCCAGATCCCAGGCGCATCAGGCACCATATCGGCGGTTATCATCTGAGCCGAGATAATATTTAGAACGTCTGTGCGCTGGCCTGCGACGAGCACGGTGTTACCGTGCCAATGCGGCGTGTGAGCATTATTGAAGTCCCCAAGGGTGGCTACATACCAGCGGACGTGGTCGCCTGCCTTCATCGTCATCATCGGCATGTTGCCGTAAATGTATCCATTGATTGACCACTTGATGTTGTCCTCGACAAAACCTGTGCCGATTATCGTTCCCACCATGCCATCGGGAGTTACGAGATGGCTCTGCGTCTTGTCGAGTTTTTGGGGATCGGTCGTGTGATCCCGGATGTTGTCATCCAGGTACCAGCTCTCGTTTTCATTGATAGCGATAAATATGGTCACGAACTCGTGATCCACGTCCTTCGGCCGCCCGTCCGGAAGCGCCATACCTCGCCGGGTTACGATGATTCCTCCGAAAAGGCCGGAAGCGACGTCACGCAGTTCATCGGCATGCGAATGATAGAGCCAGAAGACGGAACTCGGATCGCGCGGGCCGGGACCGGCGCGCTCCGGAATGCGCCACACGTAGGTGTGAGTCGCGCCCGGCGGCACGGCACCATCCTCCTTATCCGCGCCCGTAGTGCTGTCGTTATAGTCCGCGCCTTCGGAATCTTTCCCATAAAGGACGCCGTGGGGATGCATGCTGTAGGGATGTGAGGCGTGGTTCGCGAAAACGACTTTAATCGTATCGCCCACTTCGCCGCGCAAAATTGGCCCCACTACGCCTAGATATTGCTCGTCCGGCGGACGCACTTTGAGCTTCGTGAACGTGGCATCGGTGTATTCGCGGTAAACCGCCTTCTTGTAGATGCGCCCTATGTGATTCGGACCTGACTCCGTGTAGACCTTTTCTGTTTCGTCGAAGGGGTGGTTCATCGCCACATCGCGTCCTTCCGGCGCGTAATCCCACTGCACTTCATCCGCCGCGATGTAGTAAGTGCGCAGTTTGCCTGCGGTGGTATTGGGCTTTGTCTGCGCGGCCAGAGTGGATACTGCGGAAAGAATCACACCGACCGAAACGATCAGGGTGAGCAGAGTGCGGACGCGAAAATGAAAAATCATGATTCTCCCGAGTCGCGGCATTGGATTCTCTATCTAAGTTTCCGCCCGTAGCGCCGTCGAAGTGGCGCGTATCCTAGCATTTGCAGCTAACACGCGTCCACTCGTAGCGCGTTGCCAATGGAATGGCGGGCCGCGGAAAAATTGCGGAGGGAATTGTAAAACGGGGCTTTATTGGATAGCGTCGGCAAGGGACTCTCGCATCGATCATGAGTCGTCGCCTTCCTCTATTTGTGCACTTCGAACTCAAGCTCAGGATCGGTTGCGACAGCAGCATCCTCCGCTTTCTTCGTTTCTGCAACTTCCTTTGCGACGGAGGGTACGCTCGAATCCTGCTCGAGCAAATCGGCGAGTTGGAGCCGCATGTTGCCCGCGTTCGTCGCGTAAGAGAGGCCGGTATCGATATCGATGACCCCCGCACGAATCAGTTTCTCGATTTCATCGTCGAAACATTGCATGCCTTCGTTCGAACCGTCGCGCATGGCATCGAGCAGGGATTTGCCCTCCGATTCGCCCTTTTGCACGTATTCACGTGTCCGCAGCGTTGACTTGAGTATTTCGAAAACGGCCGCGCGCCCACTACCATCGCGTCTGCGCAAGAGCCGTTGCGACACGATGAAACGAAAACTTTTTGACAGGCGCATGCGGACAGCCGCCTGATCGCTGAGGGAGAATGAACCGATGATGCGCTCGACAGTCTTCGAGGCATCGATCGTATGGAGGGTGGAATATACGAGGTGCCCGGTTTCCGCGGCCTCGAGCGCCACTTCGATGGTCTCGCGGTCGCGCATCTCGCCCACCAGAATCAGTTTCGGCGCCTGCCGCAGCGCAGCACGCAGGGCCAGCGCAAAATTCGGCGTATCCGTGTGCAGTTCGCGCTGATGTATAGTGGCTTTTTTGTGTGAGTGAAGAAATTCGATGGGGTCTTCAATCGTGATAATGTGGCAGGCCTTTTCTTCATTAATCTTGTTCACGAAAGCGGCGAGCGTCGATGACTTCCCGCTGCCTGTCGGTCCTGTGACGAGCACAATGCCGGGCCGCAATTCGGCCGCTTCGGCAAGTTGTGCAGGAATTTTCAGCGACTGAAAATCCGGTACGTTGCTCGCGATAACCCGCATCACGATTGCGCAGCTGCCCCGTTGCGTGAAGATGTTCACGCGAAATCGAGAAATCTTCGGCAGGCTATACGAAAGGTCGCACGACCCTTCATTCTTCAGCTTTTCCACAGCGTGATTGTTCCGCCCGATCAGGTCGGCCGCAATACGCGCCGTATCTTCAGCATTAAGAATTCCTACGCCGGTGATCTTGAGCTGCATCAGCTGCCCGCTCACCTCCACCTGCGGAGCACGGCCGGGTGAAAAGATCAAGTCGCTGGTGTTTTTGGCTGCGCGCAGCATGGTCGCGATCAAATTTGCAGTGGGAACGGGTGTCTTGGTGTCGGTCGCCACGCCGGTAGTCGGCATATCCATCGCTAGTTCTCCTGGGCTCATGCGGGGCGATCACTGTGACGCGTTTACCGGAGGGCTAATGCGAGGGAGGTGCTCTGCCGGATCGATGTGCCCCAAAGTATGGTGTCCCGAAATAGGTTACGACGGGAGACAGGGTAGGAGTCTTGCGAATACGTCTGGCGTGCCCATCGCGGCAATAGGGGCTCTAGCCGGTCCGGTACTTCGCACGCAGAATTACAGCATTGTCCATTCGCTACTTGCTTCCATTCGGATGCCCTTAGGGAGTACGATGGCGTGAATGGCGCCAGGATTCTAAAGGGTGCCTTCGGCGGTACGCGATGCGACGGTTGAGCCGGTCAACGCCATGCGTCATTGCGATTTTTGCATGTGCCGTCTGTGTGTCTGCGCAGTCAGCTTCAGTTTCTTCCCCGAATAATACATCAGTGGGTTCAGCGAGTATCGCAAATGCGGGCT
>Ga0134128_10007545_pt1 | contig 13145 bp, 11 predicted proteins | sample KB31754_FD_96462 | JGI IMG/M metagenome (GOLD analysis project Ga0134128, IMG submission 96462) | Terrestrial soil microbial communities with excess Nitrogen fertilizer from Kellogg Biological Station, Michigan, USA - KB3-175-4 | ecosystem: Environmental > Terrestrial > Soil > Unclassified ... | reverse complement strand
TCAACATGCTTCATATGAAGCATGTGATACTATGCACATGTACGGCGCAAGAAAAAACGGGCTCGAGAATCGCGAAATAGCCCTTATTTTAAAGGGCGAAATGTCTTTCGCGACAGAAACTAGGCTAGCAAGCCTCGATTGCGCCGGACAGTCCAAATCGGCGCGTCGTCCACGCCTGTCAGTCCAAGACGAATCGACGCGAGAGTCCTAACGATCCGGCGCGACGGCCGCCGCCCCGTTGAGGTCGCGCCGCCCGAAATTTCAGGGAAAATCATCAAGGAGAGGAACGAGATGGATGCAACTTTTACGAGAAAATTGCTGCTCGGCGCCGCCATCGCCAGCAGTGTGGGCATCGGCTACGCGATCGGTGCGCAGCCGCACATGAGCGAGACCATTACCATCCTGCAATCGGCACGCGCGGAGCTTGCCAAGGCGACGCCGAACAAGGGCGGCCATCGCGAACGCGCACTCGGCCTGATCGACCAGGCGATCGGCGAAGTGCGTGCCGGCATGGCGTTTGCGGGCGGCTAGACCCGTAACCGCCCCCTCCATTCGATCCCTCTCACGGAGACCAAGATCATGCGAAAACTGATGGCTGCAGCTTTCTTCCTTGCCACGATCGCCGGCACCGCGCAGGCGATGCCGCTCGCGCCCGTCGACACCGCGCCTGCCGGCAACGTCATCCAGGTGGCGGGCGGTTGCGGCCCGGGCTGGCACCGCGGCCCCTATGGCGGGTGCCTGCGCAACTACGCCAACCCGGCCGACCACGCCTGTCCGCGCGGCTTCCACATCGGGCCCAACGGCGGCTGCCGCGGCAACGGCCGCTGACCGCTTTGGATTTCTGCCGGCCTGACAGGGCATGATCCGGAAAAGCCTGCCCGGCACTTGATGCGGGGCGTGAAGCGGTTTTCCGAAAGTCCTGCGCAAACAAGAAGCTGAAGCGCGATGATCTACCTTCGGTTCATCGCGCTTCAGGCGGCACGCACGTCTTGCTCGCCGTCGTCATGCGCGGGTGCGGCCCGCGCCGGCTCTTCCAGGAAACGGTGCACCAGCCAGGCGCTGACCGTGCCCGGGATGAAGCCGACCAGGCCGAACATGATGAACTGGAACGCGCCGGAGTCCTGTCCGCGCGAGCCGTACAGCAATTCGGCCGCGCCGAACGCGATCACGCCGACCAGCAGGATGCGTAACGTCGGGCCGATGCGCTTGATGTGGGAGAGGATGTCCTCGATCGCGGCGATCATCAGCGCCGGCAAGAGACCGAACAGATAGCTGTATTGCAGCGTGGAGAAGAAGAACGTGAGCAGCTTGCCGACTTCGCCGGCGGTCGGCGGATGGCTCCAATAGCCCGACACCAGCGTGTTGGTCAGCAACAGCCAGAACCCGCCAAGCAATGGGCCGACCGCCGCAAAGATCAGATAGCGTTTCATGCTTCCGCCTCCGCCTCGCCGCTATTTATAGCAGCGGCGCATGGAGGCTGAACAACTAAATAGTCGGGGGCCGCGGGCCGGGACTACTCGCCCCAGGCCGCAAAGGCGTCGTTGAAGGCGCGCTCGCCGGGGGCGCCCTTCTCGATCGCGATGATGGCGCGGCGCTGGTTGGTATAGACCAGCGGCACGTCGAACCAGGAGCGCTCCTTCAGGAGCTGGATGTTGCGCGAACGATCGGCATCGACGTTGGAGAGCCCGACCAGGAAGAAGCCGTCGGTGACCTTCACCGCAAGCCCCGCCAGCGGCGTGCCGCGCGCCTGCTCGTTGGACTTCATCAGGATGCCCGGCACGTTGGAGACGCCGCCGCCCGCAAAATCCGGCGGCAGGATGAAGGTGAGTTCCGCGGTGTGGCTTGCCGGCAGCGATGAATCGGTGTTGCGGCGGAACGACATCGTCATCTTGAACTTGCGGTCGGGAATCTCGATGTCGGCGCGGACGGCGATGTCCGGCTTCTGGTTGCCGGTCGCCTTGATCGGTTCGGTACGCCAGACCACCGAGCCGACATATTGCTTGCCCTTCGGATCGGATGGATCCTCGTCATAGAGCACGACGCGCTGCGCCACCGGCGCGGCTGGCTGCTCGCTCGAGGTCGACGACGGCTGGCCGACGCGATCCGGAATCTTCGGTTTGGCGAGCGGCGTCGAATTGTCCTTTGGCTGCTCGACCACCGTCGAGGATTTGCTGAACAGCCCGCTCACCGTGGAGACCACCGACCTGCCCCACAGGATCGCGGCGCCGACGAGGATCAGCACGATGCCGACGGCGATCGCGCTCTTGAACGGGAACACCGAGCCGGAGCGCGCGCGCTTCGGCTTGAAGTCGCGTTCGCGATCACCGCTGATGCGGGCGCGCGGCACCGGCGGCGCGGGAGGCGAGTAACGCTCGGCCTCCTCCATCGAGTCGTCGTAGGAATAGGGCTGCTCGTAGTCGCCGCGGTTGTCGAGATCGGGCTCAATCCGGTCGAACTCCGGGGAAGGCGACGGCACGTTGGCGTAGGTCTTGCGCGCGGCCCGGTTGGCCTGGGCGGCGGCGCGGCCGAGGTCGTCGGCGTCGGCCGTGATGTCACGGAAACCGCGCACGCCCGGCGCCTGCGATCCATTATCGGGGCCCCGCCGTGGCGGCGAGGGTGGGCCGCCGCGATCGCGAACCGGCGGCAGTTGCGGGTCCTGCATCGAAATCTGCGGCGGTTGCGGACGTGGCTGGGGCGATGGCGCATCGGCGCGCGACGGCCGGGGACGCTCCCCGTCCTGGCCGAGAGGCGGCCGGTCGTTGCGCGAGGGCGGCGGCGGCGGTTGCGGCGGGGCGGACGGACGCTGCTGGCGCGCGGGGCCGGCGGCCGGAGCCGCCGCTCCCTCTCCGGGACGGCTATTGGCGCGGCGAAGGGTATCGCCGCGGGAGGAGGCCGCAGCCCCACCGCCGGACCGGGCGTCCCGGGCACGCTGGGCGGCTTCTGATTCGACCTTGCGTACGGCCTCTTCCAGCGACAGCCGCTCGCGGGTGATTTCGGACTCCGAAAGCGGCGGCTGCACGCTGCGCAACTGGGAAATCAGCGCGGCCCGCGCCCGCTCATAGAGCGCGCGTCGGCTCTCGCCGGGAGCACTGGGGTCCAGTCCGGCGATGGCGCGAGCGATCAGCGGGTAGTAATCGGCCATATCAGCTCAACTGTGTGCACTTTCGAGTAATATCTCGTTAAGCCTCAAACGGATTTTGAACCAGGATAGTATCCTCGCGTTCCGGGCTGGTGGAAAGTAAGGCGATGGTACAGCCCACCAATTCCTCCACACGACGAACATATTTAATGGCCTGGGCCGGCAAATCCGCCCAGGAACGGGCGTTGGCCGTCGGCTGCTTCCACCCTTCGATGGTCTCATAGATCGGCACCACCCGGGCCTGCGCGCCCTCGCCGGCCGGAAGATGGTCGATCTCCTTGCCGTCCAGCCGATATCCCGTGCAGACCTCGATCGAGTCGAACCCGTCCAGAATATCGAGCTTGGTCAGCGCCAGGCCGTTGATGCCGCAGGTGCGGACCGTCTGCCGCACCAGCATGGCATCGAACCAGCCGACGCGCCGCTTGCGCCCGGTGTTGACGCCGAATTCCTTGCCGCGCCGGCCGATCTCCTCGCCGATCTCGTCGTGCAACTCGGTCGGAAACGGGCCCTGGCCAACCCGGGTCGTATAGGCCTTGCAGATGCCGAGCACATAGCCGACCCCGCCCGGACCGATGCCGGTTCCGGTCGCGGCCTGCGCCGCGACCGTATTGGAGGAGGTGACATAGGGATAGGTGCCGTGGTCGACATCGAGGAGCGCGCCCTGTGCGCCCTCGAACAGGATGCGCTTGCCCTCGCGCCGCCTGATATCGAGCAGCCGCCACACCGTTTCGGCATAGGGCAGAAGTTTTGGCGCGAGCGCGGTCAGCTCGCGCAGGATGCCCTTGCCGTCGATCTCTTCGAGGTTGAGTCCGCGCCGCAACGCATTGTGGTGAGCCAGGAGCCGGTCGATCTTGTGCGGCAGCGTATCGAGATCGGCGAGGTCCATCAGGCGGATCGCGCGGCGGCCGACCTTGTCCTCATAGGCAGGCCCGATGCCGCGCCGCGTGGTGCCGATCGCGGTAGCGGCGTTCGAGGTTTCGCGCAGGGCATCGAGCTCGCGATGCAGCGGCAGGATCAGCGTGACGTTCTCCGCGACCCGCAGATTCTCCGGGCTGACGGCGACGCCCTGCCCCTTCAGCTTGGCGATTTCGTCGAGGAAGGCCTGCGGATCGAACACGACGCCATTGCCGATCACCGCAAGCTTGGAGGGACGCAGCACGCCGGACGGCAGCAGCGCGAGCTTGTAGGTTTCGCCGTTGATGACGAGGGTATGGCCGGCATTGTGCCCGCCCTGAAAGCGCACGACGATGTCGGCCTGCTCCGACAACCAATCGACGATCTTGCCCTTTCCTTCGTCGCCCCATTGGGCGCCGACGACGACAACGTTGGCCATTCCTGGACTAATCCCTCTAAAACCCATTCATACGAGCACGATCCAGCCGGGAAACCGCTCCCACGTTCCGGCCGTCATGCGCCCTGCCCAGCCCAAATCACGGCCGGGGGCCGCTCGCATGCGAGGCGCCTATCCGGATAAAGGAAGAGGGTCTTCTAGGCAAGCAAGAAGGGCCCGAAATAGGGACCCCAAATGGACTACAACCCTTTGATATCCGCTATAAAATCTCAAACCCCCGATATCCTTTGGACCGCCCCTGACGGCGCTTATGGAGCCTTTCCGGGGCAGACCACCTGACGATCGGTCTGCCACAGCGCGATCCGCTCCTCCCTGGGCAGGTACATGGCATCTCCGGGCTTCACGTCAAAGGCCTCCACAAAAGAACTCTGGTTGCGCAGCGTGCCGTCGGCCCGGAATTTTCCGGGCGAATGCGGATCGGTCTTCAGGCGCTCGATACGGGCGGCCTCGCGCACCTTGTCGTGCCAGATCTGGGCAAAACTGATGAACAGCCGCTGCTCGCCCGAAAAGCCGTCGATGACCGGCGCCGCGCAGCCCTGGCGCGCCAGCCGGTAGGCGCGCACGGCGATCGCAAGCCCGGCATTGTCGGCGACGTTCTCCCCCAATGTCAGCGCGCCGTTGACGCGATAGCCGGGCAGCGCGGCGAAGGCGTCATATTGCGCGACGAGGCTGTGCGTCTGCTTGTCGAAACGGTCGCGGTCCTCCACGGTCCACCAGTTGCGCAAATTGCCCTCGCCGTCGAACTGGCTGCCGTGATCGTCGAACGCGTGACTGATCTCATGGCCGATCACCGAGCCGATTGCGCCGTAATTGGCGGCATCGTCGGCGCCGGCATCGAAGAAGGGCGGCTGCAGGATGCCGGCGGGAAACACGATCTGGTTGCGACTCGAACTGTAGAAGGCGTTCACGGTCTGCGGCGTCGTGAACCACTCCTGGCGGTCGACCTTGCGGCCGACCTTGCCGAGCCAGTACTCGTAATCGAAGCGGCGGCTGCGTATCACGTTGCCGGCGAGATCGCCCTTGCGGATGTCGAGCGCCGTGTAGTCGCGCCATTTCGCAGGATAGGCGATCATCGGCACCATGGCTTCGAGCTTTGCCAGCGCCTCGCGCCTCGTCTCCGGTCCCATCCAGTCGAGCGTGGCGACGCCGTCGCGATAGACCGCGATCAGGTTGGCGACCATGCGCTCCGCATGCGCCTTGCTCTCGGGCGGAAAAGTGCGCTCGACATAGACCTTGCCGAGATCGAAGCCGAGCAGGCGGTCGACGAGACTGACGGCCCGCTTCCAGCGCGGCTGGATTTCAGGCACGCCGCGCAGCGTACGCAGCTCGAAGGCGAAGTCCTCTTCGACGAACGGCGCCGACAGATATCCTGAATAGGAGCTGAGCAAATTGTAGGTGAGATAGGCCTTGAATGTTTCGATCGGCGTGTCGGCGAAGACGGCGGCAAGGCCTGCGAGAAAGCTCGGCTGCGCCACGATGACGGTGGTGACGTCGGCGAAGACGCCGGCCGCAGCGAGATAGGTTCGCAACTCGTCTTTCGCGATCAGGGCCGGCAGCGCGGCAACGTCGGTCTTGTTGTAGGTCTTGACGGGATCCCGGTTCTCGACCCGCGTCCATTGCAGCCGCGCAAGCGCGGTCTCGAGCGCGATGATGTTGTCGGCCGCAATCTCTCCGCCTCCCTCGCCTGCGAGCGCAAACAGTTTGGCGATATGCACGCGATAGGCCGAGCGTACGCCCACGAAATGCGCATCGTCCTTCAGGAAATAGTCGCGGTCCGGCAGGCCGAGCCGCCCCTGCTGGAGATGCACGACATAGGTCGTCGCGTCATGCTCATCCGGCGAGACGTCGACCGCGAAGGGAATGCGGACCCAAAGCCGCGCGAGATCGGCCAACAGCACCGGCAAATCGGCCTTGTCGCGCAGCGCACGGATTTTCGCGAGCGGCTCGCGCAGCGAAGTCAGGCCCGCCTGCTCCACACTGGCCTCGTCCATGAACGACGCGTAGAGATCGGCGAGTTTCCTGCGCTCGGGATGATCCTTGTCGTTCGGATCGATCATCGCTTCGATCGCGCCGCGGAGCTGGCCTTGGGTCTTCTCGCGCACTTCCGAAAACGTATCCCACGCGGCGCGGTCGGGGGGAATCGAGCTGGCCGCGAGCCATCTGCCGTTGGCGAATTGCCAGAAGTCGTCCTGGGGACGGACGGCGGGATCGATCGCCGAAGTATCGATGCCGGAGCGCGGTTCGGCTGCCGCCGCCGGCACGGCGAGCCCGATCATCACGGCCAATGTCAATTTTCGCAGCATTGGCGCAAAATAGACAAGCATGCGATGTTTTCCAATCAAGCCTGTTCCAGGCCCGGCTTTGCGTACCGACCGCTGCCTCGCGCATGGTCGCGATGCGTCCCACCCCATTGAACCGCGCCGGAAATCCGTGTCTGTGAGGCAGCCGGGCACGAAGCCGGCCCGGAATCCGACACCGGGCGGGGCCGCGGCGCATTGAACCGGGCCAAGCCGATCGCCGATGTCTGCCTCCGACCAAACCTCCGCGCCGCCGTCGCAGGGCCACTGGATCGCCAACCAGCCCTATCTCCTGCTCTGCATCACCGCGCTGTGCTGGGCCGGCAACGCCGTCGTCGGTCGCCTTGCCGCCGGCCACGTTCCGCCGGTGACGCTCGCGTTCCTGCGCTGGACCATCGCCTTCGCGCTGCTGCTTCCCTTTGCCTGGAAACATCTGGTGCGCGACTGGCCCGCGATCCGCGGCAAGCTCGGCGTCATGATCGTCGTCTCCGTGACCGGCATCGGGATGTTCAACACGCTGCAATACTGGGCGCTCGAACATACCCAGGCGCTGAACACGCTGCTGCTGCAATCCGCAGGTCCGCTTATTGTCGCGGTGTGGTCGCTGATCCTGCTCGGCGTGCGGCTGACGCTGGCGCAGGCGATCGGTGTCCTGGTGTCGCTCGCGGGCGTGCTGGTGATCCTGATGCATGGCGACCTCACCGCGCTGAAGAACATCCAGTTCAACGAGGGCGACCTGATCTTCATGGTCGCGATGGTGATCTTCTCGCTCTATTCGGTGCTCACCCTGAAGAAGCCGGCGATCCATGGCCTGTCGTTTGCGGCCTTCACCTTCGGCGCCGGCGCCGCCTGCCTTATCCCGCTGCTGATCTTCGAATTGTACGCCCGGCCGGTGATGGCATTCGATATGCGCAATGTCCTCACGGTGCTCTACGTCTCGATATTTCCCTCGATCCTCGCCTATCTCTGCTTCAATCGCGGGGTTCAGCTCATCGGCGCCAACCGCGCAGCGCCGTTCTTCCACGTGGTGCCGGTATTCGGCTCCGTGATGGCGATCGCCTTTCTCGGCGAGCATCCGCAGCCATTCCACCTGATCGGCTTTGCGCTGGTCCTGAGCGGCGTCTACGTCGCCTCGCGCCGGCAGGCGCGCTGACCGTCCCGTCGTCTTCTCCCCCGCAACGTTGATGTCATACCGTCCCGTTATGGTCTAGAATGGGGGTCGGGCGCGCTTCGCGCGGACGCCAGAAGACGTTCGGGGGTAGTGACGATGATTACCGTTCCTGAGCTTGCAGCCGACGCACTCGGCAAATTCCTCACCAATTACATGAAGCGCCGGTTCGGCTCCTCGCAGACGCATCTCGTCGAGATGGTGCCGTCGATCGCGCGCATCGTACTCGAATGCATCGGCAACAGCGACGCGCTCTATCACAACGTCGAGCACACCATGCTGGTGACGCTCGCCGGCCACGACATCATGCGCGGACGCGCGCTGCACAATCACATGCCGGCCGAAGATTATGCCCATGTCATCATCGCCTGCCTGACCCACGACATCGGCTATGTCCGCGGCGTGTTCAAGGCTGACGACAAGGACGGCTACATCGTCGACGCTTCGGGGCGCAAGGTCACGCTGCCACGCGGCGCATCAGACGCGTCGCTGATGACCTATCATGTCGATCGCTCCAAGATGTACGTGATGGACCGCATCGAGGACATCGCGCAACTCGACAGGCAGCGGATCGCACGCGCCGTCGAGGGCACGCGCTTTCCTCACACGGTGCCGAGCGAAGAGCATGAGGAACACGAAGAGGCCGCACTGCTGCGCGCCGCCGACCTGATCGGCCAGCTCGGCGATCCCCACTATATCCGCAAGGCGAATGCGCTGTACTACGAGTTCGAGGAGGCCGGCGTGAACCGGCAGCTCGGCTACTCCTCGCCGGCCGACCTCGTCAATCTCTATCCCCAGTTCTACTGGAACAGCGTTGCGCCGCATGTGCAGACCGCGATCCGCTATCTCAACGTCACCGCGCGCGGGCGGCAGTGGATCGCCAACCTCTACAGCAACGTGTTCCGCGCCGAGCGCGAGATCTCGCTGTCGGGGCCGCAGAAGTAGCTTCCGCGATTTTCAGCGAATCCGGTCACGTCTTTGCAACGGCAAATTTGCTGTACGCCTCGGTGGTCGCGATGATCACATGGTCTACGCATCCGTTACGGCGGTGCGGGTCGGACCGGTTCTCGTAGTCGGCCGAAGTCATCATGTCGATGAACGCGGCCACCGAAGGATAGTAGACCAGCGCCACATAGTCCCATTGATTGCCGTTCTCGGCGCCGAGCGCCACGCCCCTGGCGTTGCCGGTCCACAACAGCGTGCCGCCGCGCGCCTTGATCATCGGCACCGTCAGTACGCTGTAGCGAAGGTAGGCGTCCCAGCCCGATCCGTCGCCGTCGAGCGACCGTTCGCGAAACCGCATCAGGTTCACCATCACGACCGGCTCATCGCGCGCCATCGCCTCCGGGCCGTTACGTGATACCAGCTCATGCGGGTGATCGCGGCGCGGGTCGCCACTCCTGTTTCTCTATCTTACGAATTGTGGCGAGGCTAGGCAGCCAGTGCAGCTCTGAGCGTGACCAAAACTGGAGCTTTGGCACAAACTTATCACGCTGGCGGACGGTTCCAAGGCGGATGTTGTAGAACTCCGGCGCCCCAAAACGCGCCGCATAGATGGGTGAACCGCACCGCGGACAGAATGCCTGAGCGCTTTTTGCTCCACTCTCAGCCGTCTTCGCGTAGATCGTTGGCTCACCTGAGAGCATCCTGAAGTCATCGCTTGCGACCCGAATACCTATCCGGAACGCTGAACCTGAAAGCTCCTGGCAATCGGTACAATGACAAATAAAGGGCTTTTGTGGGTCAGCCTCGGCCTCATAGGTGATGTAGCCGCAATGGCATCCGCCGTCGATCCTCATTGAACCAAACCTCCTCCTGTGGGCCCCAGACTGGGGTTATCCTACCACCGACGGCGAACCCCATTGCACGCCTCAGTTTAGCGCTTGCGCTGTTTTCGCTGCTATTCGGCGTAGGCCTTGCCATCCAGTTCGCGCGGCTTGCGAACAGTGGTCGCCGCACGGCGCTCCTCTTGGCCAAGAACTGCCTTCTTTGGTCGAGTTGCACTACAGCAACGCCACCGCCGCGTCCTCGGCGTCGTAGGGAAATATCCAGCTCGCTGCCGACATCCACGCTTGCATCTTTTCGGCCCGCTCCGAGGGATCTTGGCCCAGGGACCGGTAGAACTTGCCAGCGATGCGCGAGGCAGCTTGAACCCGACTCGTGCGCTCAAGCCTTAGATCCTGGTAAGCCTTCAACCTCGCCGGGATCTCGTCGTTCGTTGCGCTAGCAAGCAAGATGGCAAGCGCAAAGCCGTCCTCAATGGACTGTCCGGCGCCTTGACCGAAATGCGGCACCATCGGATGCGCGGCGTCACCGAGAAGCGTCACGCGCCCCTTTGACCAATAAGGCAAGGGTGGCCGATCGTAGATGCCCCAGCGAAACGTCTGATCGAGCGCTGCGATGATGTCCTGAACGGGGGCATCCCAGCCCTTATACTCGCCTGCAAGGGCCTTGACGTCACCGGGCGCGAACCAAGTCTCCTCCATATCAAGGGAGCTTGGCACGAACGCGACAACGTTTATCAGGCGCCCTTGGGAAACCGGAAAACAAATTAGGCTACGGCCGGACCCCGTCCACATGTTCAGGCCGCGCAGTTCTGCAGCCCATGAGAGCCTCTCCGATTGGACAAGGCCTCGATAGGCCATGATGCCTTCGCTGGTCGGATAGGTCACGAGGCCAATCTCGCGCTGCACCGTCGAATGGATACCATCTGCACCGATGACCGCATCCGCATCGTGGACGGCGCCGTTGGCAAAAGTCAGTCGTGTCCCGATTTCCGTTTCACTGACACCAGTGCATCGATGCCCGAATTTCACCGAAGCTTTCACTGCACCTAGGAGCATGTTGAGGAATTCGACGCGGTGAACCTGATAGCTTTGCATCGCAATGGTAGCAGGCGGCGTCGAAACAGGCTCCCCATTCGCAGTTCGCAGCGAAAGTCCTTGACTTCTGGTGTTGATCTTCTCGATCACATCGCAAAGCGCGGTGCGCTTGAGCAGGGTGACTGCATTCGGAGGGATGGAAATTCCAGCGCCGGCCTCACGTGGTGACGCTGCCTCTTCAGAGACCGTCGCGTTCACGCCCCGGGCGCTCAACGCGAGCGCGGCACTTAATCCACCAATTCCCGCCCCAACGATGGCAACATTCAGTCTGTCGTTCATTGGCACCGATCCGATTTTCGAGCGTCTTCGTCAGGTCGATCAAACTGGTGTCAATTGCCAATGACGTCCTCAAGCAAGACCCATCTGCTACCGTCGAAGCGTGCCATCCGGGCCTTTCTCCATCCAATTCGCGCCGACGGGGACACGTTGATCGTCACGCAGGGAAGGAACATCGGCAGTTGTAACCCTCGAACGTTGGTCGCCTGATTGATGAGATTCTCGCGCGAGAGATCGTTGCCGCAATTCTTCAGGATCTCGACGATCATCTGAGCGGTCGAATATGCGAAAACCGAGTATTCGATATCCTCGTTCGGTGCCCACTCCTTCATGAAGGCTCGATACTCCTTCATGCCGGCATCGGCATCCCAGGTCGGGTCTTCAGGCGACTTCAGCCAGAGCGCGGTGACAGCGCCAGTCGACGCGGCAAGCCCCGCCGGACGCAGAACTGTGGAAATACCGCTGACGCCAGACAGCAGCACGTGCTGGACCTTCCAGCCAAGCTCGTGGGCCTTGCGGACTGCTTGCGCGGCGAAACGCGCGTTGGATGCATGAAACAACGTTTCGGCACCGGAGGCTTTGAGCGCCAAAATCTGAGAATCGATCGTCGGTTCCGTAATGTCGTAGGCGGCCTCTCCAACGATCATGGCCGACGACTTTGGCCCGAGAGCAGCCTTGAAGCCGGCAAGCTGCCCCCTTCCCAGGTCGTCATTTTCGTAGATGACGGCAACCTTGGCATCGGGCCGCGCTCGCAGCAGATACTCTGCGTAAATCTTGGATTCGACGGGCTGCGGCATCATGAACGTTGTTGTCCATGGCAGGTTTTCTGGATCATCCAGCTTGGGAGTGCTTGCAAGGAGGAGGATTTGGGGCACCTTCTTGCTGTTCAGATATTTTGCTACGGCAAGATTGGTTGGGGTACCCACAGACCCAACGATCGCAAGAACACCATCGCTCTCCACCAGCTTTCGCGTCTGCTCAACCGTCTTCGGCGGTGCGAAAGCGTCATCGAGCGATATAAGCGTCACCTTACGGCCATTGATGCCGCCGGACGCGTTGATCTTTCTCAGATAGGCCGCTTCCACTCGGCCGAAACCGCTCAGCGAAGAGATCGGCCCACTGTATGGCACAGTTTGGCCGATCTTGATTTCGGTGTCGGTTACGCCGGGGGCGTACTTCTTGTCCTCCCCGGCAGCCGGAGAAAAGCTGAGAACTGAAAGGCTTAACGCAGCGAAGATCACCGGGCGGGTCATGGACGGTTGCCTCTTGCTCGTTGCACTCTGGGAATCAGCCTCCTACGGGCTTTGCTATCCCATGTTGCGCCATGATGCTGTACAATCGGAACGGCGTCCCGAAATTCCGCCGAAATTTTCCGAAAGGGAGCTTGCGAGGCAGCCGTGCTCAACTCATCGCAGTACTCGATCAAAATCGGCGACCGGACCGTTGACCTCGTCCGTGAGTTGGTGATCGACGGACGCGGAGACATCGTCCCCTTACGACCCCGGGCGTGGTTGGTCCTTCAATTTCTTGCAACGCGCGCTGGGCATCTGGTGGGCAAAGCCGAGATCATGGACGAGGTCTGGCCGGACTGCGAGGTCACGGAAGACTCTCTCGTCCAAGCGATTGGCGACATCAGGCATGCTCTGGGAAAGGCCAATCGACCGGCCTTGAAGACCCTGCCGCGCCGCGGCTATATACTGTCGGGAGAGCGGGTTGCCGGTTCAGACCTTTCGGTCGATGCGTCCTCTGGACGTCCCGACGCTGTAGCTTCGACGACACCATCTGGGACGTCACATCTGTCCATCGTTGTGCTGCCGTTTGCAAACCTCGCCGACGATCTCAAGCAAGAGTATTTCGTCGACGGTGTGACTGACAGTCTTACAACGGACTTGTCGCGCATCGCCGGCGCGTTCGTCATCGGCCGAAACACCGCGTTCACCTTCAAGGGAAAAGCGGTAGATGTGAGGGAGATCGGCCGTGAGCTGAACGTTCGTTACGTGCTAGAGGGGTCGGTGCAACGCGGCGGCAACCG
>Ga0134128_10007544_pt1 | contig 13147 bp, 14 predicted proteins | sample KB31754_FD_96462 | JGI IMG/M metagenome (GOLD analysis project Ga0134128, IMG submission 96462) | Terrestrial soil microbial communities with excess Nitrogen fertilizer from Kellogg Biological Station, Michigan, USA - KB3-175-4 | ecosystem: Environmental > Terrestrial > Soil > Unclassified ... | reverse complement strand
GCCTCGAACTGGTGGCGGCGCGCCGCCATCATCGCGATTTCATTGGCCATGGCCTGGCGTACGGTGTCCTTGTCGAAGTGCGAGTGGAGTTCGTCGCCGAAATCCGGGGCATCGTGCCCGTCGCGTTCGGCAATCAGTCGGGCCTGCGTCGCCAGCGCGGCGTCACGGTCGGCTATCAGGACCTCGAGCTTGGAGCGGGGATCGCTGTCGTCGAGCGTCATCAACAGCTGGCCTTTCTCGACATGCGCGCCTTCGCGTACCAGAAGCTTGCGTATCACCCCGCCATAGGGATGCTGCACGCTCTGGCGCTTGCCTTCGACTTGCAGATTGCCGTTGGCGATCGCTGCGCCGGAGATCGGCGCGAGCGTGCCCCACATCATCATCGCTGCCGCGAACGCGGCCACGACGCCGGCCCCGACCAAGGCCGGCCGGGCCGGACGGGCATAGAAGGCGCGCTCGCGAAGGTCGCCGAACTCCTCGTCGATCGCGGTCATGATGCCTGCCTCGTGGCGGCCTGCTGCTGCAGGGCGTGATAGATCTCGCCGGGCGGTCCCAGCATGTCGAGCAGCCCATTGCGCAACACCATCATGACGTCGACGATATCGAGGATGGTGGTGCGGTGGGTGATGACGATGACGGTAACGCCCTCGTTCTTGGCTTGCAGCAGCGCGCCCTTCAGCGCTTCCTCGCCGGGCGCATCGAGATTGGCGTTGGGCTCGTCGAGCACCAGGAGAGGCGGCCGGCCAAGCAGCGCGCGCGCCAGCGCGAGGCGTTGGCGTTGTCCGCCAGACAAGCCAACGCCGCCGACACCGAGCTTGGTGTCATATTGCTTGGGCAGGTCGAGGACCATTTCGTGGATGCCGGCGCGTTTGGCGGCATCGATGATCTCATCCGTCGAGGCGTCGCCGAAGCGGGCGATGTTCTCGCGCACCGTGCCGGCGAACAGGCCGACGTCTTGCGGCAAATAGCCGACATGACGGCCGAACTCGAGCGGGTCCCAATGGCTGTAGTCGAGCCCGCCGAACCGCAAGCGGCCTTCGGCCGGCGCGATCGCCCCGACGAGCAGGCGCGCCAGCGTGCTTTTACCCGACCCGCTCGGGCCGACAATGCCAAGCGCCTGGCCGCCCTTCAGTTCGAACGACAGGCCCTTGATGACGGGCTCGCGGCGCGTTGGCAGCATGCAGCGCAGCTCTCTCGCCTCGACCGTGTTGCGCGCCCGCGGCACGATGGTCTGCGGCGGCGTGAGGTCGATCGATTGCAGCAGCTCGCGCACTTCCGCGTAGGCCTCGCGCGCGCCGATGAACTGCTTCCAGGTACCGACCGCCTGTTCGACCGGCACCAGCGCTCGGCCCATGATGATGCTGGCGGCAAAGATGGTGGCTGGCGCGATCGCGTGGTCGATCGCAAGCCAGGCGCCGGTGCCGAGCATCAGCGATTGCAGCAGCAGGCGGCAGAAGCGGATCGAGGAAGTCATGACCGCGTTCTTGTCGCTGGCAAAAGCCTGCCGCAGCAGCATCGACGAGCGCTGGCTCTGCCAGTTGCGCTCCACCGCCGGCTGCATGCCCATGGCACGAATGACGTCGGCGTGGCGCAGGATGTTCTCGGTGAAAACGTACGATTGGTTGCCGGCGGCCTCGGCCTGCTTCAGCGGCTCGCGCGTGAACATCTCATTGAGGCCGGCAAGGCCGAGCAGCAGCGCGGCGCCGATGCTTGCGACGATGCCAAGCAATGGATGGATGAAGAACAGCAACACGAGATAGATCGGAATCCACGGCAAGTCGAAGGCGAAATAGATTCCGGGGCCGGTCACGAAGGTGCGGAACTGATCGAGGTTACGGAGTTGCTGCGCGCCGCGCGATGCGCCGCGTTCGGCCGAGCGCACCACCAGCGCCTCGAATACGCGCGTCGACAGCTCCATGTCGAGGCGAATGCCGCAGCGGATCAGGATGCAGGCGCGTACCGCGTCCAGCGCCGCCATCGTCAGCAGCGCGACCGCCAGGATCAGGGTGAGCAGGACGAGGGTGGAGACGTTCTCGTTGAGCAGGACGCGGTTATAGACCTGCATCAGGTAAAGCGGCGAGGAGAGATAAAGCAGGTTGATGCCGCTCGAGAATAGCCCGGCCCAGAGAAAATGCGGCCACATGCCGAGCAGTGCGTCGCGAATGTCGTCGGTCTCTCGGATCGGCGCAATGGTTTCGTCGGAAATCGCCAGTTGGTCTGCCGACATTTGCCGGTGCCCCCTCGTTCGTATTGTGGACGGTGATGCAGACGCGAACGAACTCGGCGGTGGCGCGGGGTGCTCCCCCGCGCCACGCTGTTGCGAAGACGTGTGGACTTAGAGGAGCCCGTGCAGGAGACCACCGAGATCGAGGTGGCCGACATCAGCGGTGACGCCGACTGCGGTGGGAGCGGAAACCGAAACGTCGGCAAGGCCCAGCGCGTTCACGCCGACGCTCGGGCTGGTTTCGACCAGCGCGCCGAGGTCGAGAGTATGCGACGTGTCCGTGCTGGCGCTCGCGCTGCCCGAACCCGTAACGGATCCGGTCGCGCCGCCGAGCAAGCCATCGACGGTACCGAGCAGGTTTCCAAGAAGGGCCATATGATGATCTCCTTTGAGAGAGTTGGGGGATAGCGACGCCAGCGGACAACGCGAGTCGTCGCCGACAAGAGCCGCTGCCCTCAAAGCCCCATGGCGCGGGAAAAGTTGCGGACTCACATGAGGAGTTTTGGTGATCATTTCGTGCGCGGGGAACCGGAGCAGAGTCATGCAATCGTCATGATGAGTCCGACAGGCGCATTGTGCCATCTTCGATTCATTTGGGCGGTCACCCGACGCCTTTGCGCGTCCGAGCGTTGCCGATGTGCCGCTATGACGGAAATACTTGTTGTGCGCCTTCCGTTGAACATGATGTTGGCCGGAACCTTGCAAGCCGCCGCGAGCGAGGGGACGCCATGACAAGCCAGATCGAGACGGTCTTCATTCAAGGCGTGGCCGATGTCGAGCCCGGCGTTCGCCTGCATTGTGTCATGCCGGGCGAGGGTGATCGCACCGCGATTCTATTCCACGGATTTCCCCAAGCGACGCCGTCAGCACGACCGGTACGCTGATGGGCGAGGCCGCCGAAAATGTCAGCGAATTCCGTGCGCCGCGAATGGGTAACTGGATCGCGGAGGAGAGAATCCGGACGCGTTGATGGAGCGGCTCCGGCCGCTTCTCCTGGTATGACTTTTCGGCTGCCGGCCGTCATAGCAAGAGTGATCATCACTGCTTGATGCAGCGCTGCGAGCAGCGCCTGGGAGGAATCTTCCGATTTTGATTGTCGGCGGCGCCGCACTATCCCATGATGGAACCGAAACCTTTCGTTGCTGCGAGCGCTGCATGCCAACCGAACCCACCCGTGCCGCCGTCCACGAGCATCAGGCTTGGTACAAGATTCTCTATATCCAGGTCCTGATCGCGATCTTTGCGGGCGTGCTGATGGGACATTTCGATCCCAATCTCGGCAAGCAGCTAAAGCCGCTTGGCGACGGCTTTATCGCGCTGATCAAGATGATGATCGCGCCGGTGATCTTCTGCACGGTGGTGCATGGCATCTCCTCGATGGGCGACCTGAAACGCGTCGGCCGGGTCGGCCTGAAGGCGCTGGTCTATTTCGAGGTTGTCTCCACCATAGCGCTCGCTGTCGGCCTGATCGTCGGGGAGCTTCTCAAGCCTGGGGCTGGATTCAATATCGATCCGTCCACGATCGATCCCAAATCGGTCGCCACCTACGTCACCAAGGCCAGGGAAGACGGCATCGTCGCGCATCTGATGGCGATCATTCCCGACAGCTATTTCGGCGCGCTCGCCCGCGGCGACCTGTTGCAGGTGCTGCTGGTCTCGATCCTTTCCGGCTTTGCGGTCGCGCTCATGGGCAAGGCCGGCGAGCCGATCGCCCATGCCGTCGACCAGGCGGCAAAAATGTTCTTCGGCATCATCCGCATGATCGTACGCGTGGCGCCGATTGGTGCGTTCGGCGCCATGGCGTTTACCGTCGGCGCCTATGGCATCGGCTCGCTGTTGAATCTGCTGGCTCTGATCGGGACCTTCTATCTCACCAGCGTCGTCTTCGTCCTGTTCGTGCTCGGCTCGATCGCACGCTTCGCCGGCTTCTCCATCATCCGCTTCATCGCCTACATCAAGGATGAACTTTTGATCGTGCTCGGCACCTCGTCGTCCGAGACGGTGCTGCCGCAGATGATCCAGAAGATGGAGCATCTCGGCGCCTCCCGACCAGTGGTCGGTCTCGTCATCCCGACCGGCTACAGCTTCAATCTCGATGGCACTAACATCTACATGACACTGGCGACGCTGTTCCTGGCGCAGGCGACCAACACGCATCTGACCATCTGGCAGGAGCTTGGCATTCTCGGCATCGCCATCATCACCTCCAAGGGAGCTTCGGGCGTGACCGGCGCCGGTTTCATCACGCTGGCGGCGACGCTTGCGATCGTGCCCGACATCCCGATCCAGTCGATCGCAATCCTGGTCGGTATCGACAAGTTCATGAGCGAATGTCGCGCGCTGACCAACCTGATCGGCAACGGCGTTGCCTGTGTCGTCATCAGCCTCTCCGAAGGCGAGCTCGACAGAAAGGCGCTGCACCAGGCCATGGCGCATCCGATCCAGCTCGGCGAGGCGCTGGAGCCGGGCGCGGCCTAGCGGATGGATACGGCATCGATCGATGCTGCGATATCCGCAATGGATCTGAAGAGGATCAGTGGATCGCTCTTTGACGGAATAAAGCCGCGCCGTTTCCAGAACTCCGAGGCGCCGTCGTCAACGGCATTGACTATCAGTGCTCGGCCGCCAATCAGTTCAGAGGCCAAGACGCATCGCTGCAGCGCGTGCGTTAAAAGGCCCGTGCCAATTCCCTTGCCAATCCAATCCTGGTCGGTTGCGAGTTGACCAAGCAGCAGACAGGGGACGGGATCGGGCGGCTGCCCTGTACGGATCGATCGCGGCAAAATCGATGGCACGACAGCGGTTGGTGCCAGGCCGTAATAGCCTACGACGCGCTGAGCCTCGTGAACAACGAGGACCGCTGTAAATCCTTTCTGCTGATTTGAAAGCGCATGCGTCTTGAGCCAGCGATCGAGCGACGGCTTTCCGCACGAAAATGCAGAGACGTCGTGCTGAGCGGCCAATGGCTCGGGGACGGAAATGGCCACCGGTCATTTTGCCGCATCGGACTCCCAAGGTGCTTTACGTCGGAGCAGTTCGGTTATCTCGGGTACTGCCGTCGCCGGCTTGGCAAGCGTCTCCATGAAAGCTTTGAATGCAGCGGGGTCCATGCGGATTGGCGCGGTTTCCATCAACACGTCTTCGGCCGCGCGCACCGCGGCCTCACGGACGAAATCGGTCCGCGAGCGCCCGCGAAGGTTCGCCGCGCGATCAATGATCGCAATATCTGCCTCCGGCAATCGCATCGAAAGCGGATGTTCCTTGCGCTTTGCGGACTTCGGCATTTTGCGCGTCTCCAAAGGTTGCCACATTAGATAATCCTTCTGTATTGTGTTTTGCAATACGTGATCAGTGAACTTGGGTCTTTACAACCTCAGCATGTTCATGATTTGTTCTAGGTCATGACGTCGTTTCGTGCAAGCCATTCACGCCAGGCGGGCGAGTTGTTTCTCGCAATTCTTCCCGACGCCGAGACCTCCGCGCGCATTTATAAAATGGCGGAGATCCTGAAAGCGGCCCATGCGTTTCGTGGCCGATTGACCGCGCCCGAGCGGCTGCATGTGACGCTGTTTTCGCTCGGCCACCTGTCGCAAGACAGGGTCGAAGCGGCGTGCGCGGCCATGGAAGAGTTGAAAGCGGAGCCGTTTGATGTCTCCTTTGACCGCACCATGAGCTTTCGTGGCCAGCCGGGAAGCCGGCCCTTCGTTCTGGCCGGCGTCGACGGGCTCGTGCCATTGAAGCTGTTCCGCCGCAGTCTTGCCGCCGCTTTCGCGCAAAGAGATGGCCTGAAGCATCTGGGGCGGCGCGATTTCACGCCGCACGTCACACTACTCTTTGACGACCAAGCCGTTGATGAGCAGCCGATCGGTCCGATCGGGTGGACCGTCCGCGGTCTGGTGCTCATCCACAGCATGAAAGGCCATGAGCATCTTGCGCAATGGCCACTGCATGTATGATGAAGAGCTTCCGCGACCGAGAACAGTGACATGACCATCACCATCTACGGCATCAAGAACTGCGATACCATGAAGAAGGCGCGCGCCTGGCTCGATAGCCACGGCGTGAAATATGATTTCCACGACTACAAGACCGAAGGCATCGGCAAGGACAAGCTCAAGGCGTGGAGCGAGGAGCTCGGCTGGGACACGCTGCTCAACCGCGCCGGCACGACTTTCCGCAAATTGCCGGACGCCGACAAGGAAGGGCTGAACGAGAAGAAGGCGCTGGCCTTGATGGCCGAGCAGCCGTCGATGATCAAGCGCCCAGTGCTCGACCTCGGCAAGAAGCGCCTGGTCGGCTTCAAGCCGGATGTCTATGCCAAGGAACTGAAGGGCTAATCCACGCAGCTGCGATGGCAAACTGACCGGATGGATCGGACCATCGAAGCCTCCGTACTCACAAATTGCATGGACTTAATTGAACTCGATGACATCGCCGGACTCGATGCGACCGGGCGGACGGTGGAACAGATCGCGGTCGATGACGCAGCGCAGTTTGGGAGTTGGAAGCATGTCGAGGCCGCGCATCAAATTCTTGATTTCGAAGCCGCCGTCCTCGCTGATGGTTTTCAGTGACGCGACGATATGGGTGACGTCGCCGCCCTCCGAGAACGGCAATAGCATTCGCTCATAGGCGACGACACGGCCATAGATGTCGTCGATATGGGCGACGGTGTAGACCGGCAGCCGGCGCGCGATGCATTGGTAGTAAACCGGCATCACGATCGGCGCGAGACGTGCGCCCAGATATTCGTCGAGAAGCTTGCCCTTGCCGGTGTGACCATAAGCCCTCGACATCCGCGTGCCGTCGCTGTCGATGGTGATCTGTGGCGGCGAAAGAGCGGACTTGACGGTCATGAAGACGAGATCCGGAAGCTCGTCCTCGAGCCGCTCGGGCTCGTATTCCGTAAGGCGCGGCATCGCTTGCGTGCGGGCATAGAGCCGCAGCCACGTGTTCAGAAGATCACGCTGCTTGATCGATTTGACGACCGATGGCCTGGCGCTCTCGAATTCCAAGGTGGTAGTCCCGGTTTCCCCAAGCTCCAGACCATCGTCGGCATAGGAAAATTTTCTATGAAAGGACACGCGCCGGTGCGGACACCGTTAACGAAGGCTTTCGACAGGCTTTGATCCATCCTCGAGAGGGCAGCCGAAGCCGCGCGAACGGGCCGTCGCAAATCTTCGACTAACGGCCAATGCGTCGGCTTGCGCGAAGGGATTGCCTAAGCTTTCCGCCTTGCCTATTCCCGCTTGATGACGGCATATTCCGACGCGGAGGCGGCGGGTTCCGGACGACTTAGAGGGACGTCCGTGGAGGGCCTGTCGATAGGTAACGAAAAGCCCGTGGCGTCAGAGCGCGCGGGCAGGGGGAAGTTGTTTGGCCGATGAGTTCATTCTCGAAACCCACGGATTGACCAAGGAATTCGCGGGGTTCTTCGCCGTTCGCGATGTCGCTCTCAAGGTTCGCCGTGGGCATATTCACGCGTTGATCGGTCCCAACGGGGCCGGGAAAACGACGTGCTTCAACCTGTTGACCAAATTCCTGAGCCCGTCGGCCGGGACCATCACCTATAAGGGCCAGGACATCACCGCGATGGCACCGGCCGATGTCGCGCGCCTGGGTCTGGTGCGCTCATTCCAAATCTCGGCGGTGTTCCCGCACCTTACCGCGCTGGAGAATGTACGCGTGGCGTTGCAGCGCCAGCACGGCTCCTCCTTCGATTTCTGGCGCTCCAAGTCGGTGCTGTACCGCTTCAACCACCGCGCGCTCGAGCTTCTGAACGATGTCGGCCTGAGCGAGTTTGCCAATACACCGGCGGTCGAGATGCCCTATGGGCGCAAGCGCGCACTGGAAATTGCAACGACGCTCGCGCTCGATCCGGAGATGATGCTGCTGGACGAACCGATGGCCGGCATGGGCCATGAGGACATCGACAAGATCGCCGCCCTGATCAAGCGCATCTCGGCGAAGTACACCATCCTGATGGTGGAGCATAATTTGAGCGTGGTCGCCAATCTCTCCGACGTCATCACCGTGCTGACGCGCGGGCAGGTGCTGGCGCAGGGCAATTACGCCGATCTGTCCAAGGACGAGCGGGTCAAGGAAGCCTATCTGGGGGCCGGTCATGCCTGAGGCGAAGATGGCCGAAGCGCCCGCTGCCAATGCCGCCACAGAGGTTCTCAACGTCCAGAATCTCGAGGCCTGGTACGGCGAGTCCCACATCCTTCACGGCATCAATTTTGGCGTGAAGGCCGGCGAGGTCGTGACCCTGCTCGGGCGCAACGGCGCCGGCAAGACCACGACGCTCAAATCGATCATGGGCATCATCGGCAAGCGTGCCGGCTCGATCCGCTTCAACAATGCCGAGATCATCCGCGCCTCATCCGATCGCATCGCGCGGATGGGCATCGCCTTCTGTCCGGAAGAGCGCGGTATCTTCGCGAGCCTCGACGTGCGCGAGAACCTGATGCTGCCGCCGGTGGTGAAGCAGGGCGGCGGGCTGTCGCTGGAGCAGATCTTCGACCTGTTCCCGAACCTGAAGGAGCGGCTCAAGAGCCAGGGCACGAAACTTTCCGGTGGCGAGCAGCAGATGCTGGCGATCGCGCGCATCCTGCGCACCGGCGCAACCTTCCTGATGCTGGACGAGCCGACCGAAGGACTTGCGCCGGTCATCATCCAGCAGATCGGCCATACCATCTCGAGGCTGAAGAAGGAGGGCTTCACCATCCTCCTGGTCGAGCAGAATTTCCGCTTCGCCGCGACCGTGGCCGACCGGTACTACATCGTCGAGCACGGCAAGATCATCGATGGTTTTGCCAATTCCGAGCTGCAGGCGAATATGGACAAGCTGCATACTTATCTCGGCGTTTAATAAGAAGAAAAGGAAGCCGTCATGAAGAAATCGATTGCATCGCTGCTGCTCGGTACCGCGCTCTCGCTGCTGGCCGCAGACGTTGCGTTTGCGCAGGACAAGCTCGACAAGGTCGTCAAGATCGGCTCGCTGTCCGATCAGTCGGGGCTTTACGCCGATCTCGGCGGCCCGGGGTCGACGCTGGCCGCACAGATGGCGGTGGAGGACTCCGGTCTTACGGCCAAGGGCTGGAAGATCGATGTCATTGCCGGCGATCACCAGAACAAGCCCGACGTCGGCGTGAATATCGCGCGGCAATGGTTCGATGTCGACAAGGTCGACGTCATCGTCGACGTGCCGAACTCGGGCGTCGCGCTCGCCGTCAACAACGTCGTGAAGGAAAAGAACGGCGTCTTCCTTGATTCCGGCGCAGGCACGTCCGATCTCACCAACGCCCAATGCACCCCCAACACCGTGCATTGGAGCTACGACACCTACACGCTGGCGCACGGCACCGGTACGGCGCTGACCAAGGCGGGCGGCGATACGTGGTTCTTCGTGACCGCCGACTACGCCTTCGGCGCCGCGCTGGAGCGCGACACCACGGCGGCCGTGACCGCTTTGGGTGGCAAGGTGCTCGGCGGCGTCAAGGCACCGCTCTCGACCTCGGACTTCTCCTCCTTCCTGCTGCAGGCCCAGGCGTCCAAGGCCAAGATCATCGGTCTTGCCAACGCCGGCGCCGACACCACCAACGCGATCAAGCAGGCGGCCGAGTTCGGCATCACCCAGAGTGGCCAGAAGCTTGCAGCGCTGCTGCTGTTCATCACCGACGTGCATTCGCTTGGCCTGAACGTCGCCAAGGGATTGAACTTCACCGAGACCTATTACTGGGATCTCAATGACGGCACTCGCGCCTTTGCCAAGCGGTTCCAGGAGCGCGCGAAGAATCACTCGATGCCGACGATGGTGCATGCCGGCGTCTATGCGAGCCTCATCCATTACTTCAAGGCATTGGAGGCGCTGGGCGGCAATCCGCATGACGGCGCCAAGGTCGTCGCCAAGATGAAGGAAATCCCCACCGACGATCCGTTGTTCGGCAAGGGCTCCATCGAGCCGAACGGGCGCACCATTCATCCGGCCTATCTGTTCGAGGTGAAGCAGCCTTCCGAATCCAAGGGGCCCTGGGATTACTACAAGCTGGTCGCGACCATTCCGGCCAGCGAAGCCTTCACGCCGCTCGACAAGAGCACCTGTCCCTTGCTGAAGAAATGATGACGTTTGCCGCCGACGCGTCAAAAGCGCCGGCGGCTTGTTGAAACACAAGACCGAGCGCGAGAACGATCGATGGCGGCTCTCTATGCACAGCTTCTGGTGGGATTGATCAACGGCTCGTTCTACGCGCTGCTCAGCCTCGGGCTTGCCGTCATCTTCGGCATGCTGAATATCATCAATTTCGCGCATGGCGCGCTCTACATGATGGGCGCGTTCTGCGCCTATTTCGTGCTCAGCCTGACCGGCCTCGGCTATTGGTGGGCGCTGATCATCGCGCCCATCATCGTGGGCATCTTCGGCATGGTCCTTGAGCGGACCATGCTGAAATGGCTGGCCGGTCTCGACCATCTCTACGGGCTGTTGCTCACCTTCGGATTGGCGCTGATCATCCAGGGCGTTTTCCAGAATTTCTTCGGTTCGTCCGGCCTGCCTTATGCCATTCCCGATGAGCTGCAGGGCGGCATGAACCTCGGCTTCATGTACCTGCCGATCTATCGCGGATGGGTGATCATCTTCTCGCTCGTCGTGTGCATCGCGACCTGGTTCCTGATCGAGAAGACACGGCTTGGTGCTTACCTGCGGGCCGCTACCGAAAACCCCACGCTGGTGCGCGCCTTCGGCATCAATGTGCCGCGGATGATCACGCTGACCTATGGTCTCGGCGTCGGGTTGGCCGCCCTCGCGGGCGTCCTCTCTGCGCCGATCAACCAGGTGCGGCCGCTGATGGGCGAAAACGTGATCATCGTGGTGTTTGCGGTCGTGGTGATCGGCGGGATGGGCTCGATCATGGGCTCGATCGTCACCGGTTTTGCGCTCGGCGTGATCGAGGGATTGACCAAATATTTTTATCCCGAGGCGTCGAACACCGTGGTGTTTGTCCTCATGGTGCTCGTGCTGTTGGTGAAACCCACGGGTCTGACGGGAAGGGCGGCCTGACATGACGGCATTGACCGACGATACCCTGGCAACGACCCCCGGCGCGATGCGCGATGAGATGATCGTGTTCGCCATCATGGCGGTGCTGCTGGCGGCTGTTCCGTTCACCGGCATCTATCCCTTCTTCGTGATGCAGGCGCTATGCTTCGCGTTGCTTGCCTGCGCCTTCAATCTCCTGATCGGCTATGGTGGGCTGCTCTCCTTTGGGCATGCGATGTTTCTCGGCACCGGCGGCTATGTCACTGGCCATTTCCTGAAAGTTGGTGCGATCTCGTTGCCGTACTGGCCGGGCATGTGGTTCACGATTCCATTTCCGCCATTCTCGCCCGAAATGGCCATTATTGGCGGTACCGCGGTTTCCTGCCTGCTTGCCGTCATCACCGGTTACGTGTCGATCCGCCGTCAGGGCATCTATTTCGCGATGATCACGCTGGCACTGTCGCAACTGATCTACTTCATCTATCTGCAGGCGCCATTCACCCATGGCGAGGACGGCATCCAGGGCATCCCGCAGGGCAAGATGCTGGGCTTTCTCGATCTCTCCAACACGACGGTTCTGTATTATGTCGTGCTGGTCGGCTTCCTCGCCGGCTTCCTGCTGATCTTCCGCGCCATCAATTCGCCGTTCGGCGAAGTGCTGAAATCGATCCGCGAGAATGAGCAACGCGCGATCTCACTCGGTTACAAGACCGATCACTACAAGCTGCTCGCCTTCATCCTGTCCGGCACGCTGGCTGGCTTTGCTGGCTCGCTGAAGGTGTTCGTCGCGCAGAATGCGTCCCTGACCGACGTCGAAGTGGCGATGTCCGGGTTGATCGTGCTGATGACGCTCGTCGGCGGCCTCGGCACGGTATTCGGGCCCGTGGTCGGCGCCTTCGTGATCATCGCCATGCAGCAGTATCTCGCCGGTTTCGGCCAATGGGTGACGGTGATCCAGGGCGTGATCTTCGTCGCCTGCGTGCTGCTGTTCCGCCGCGGTCTGATCGGCGAGATCGCGCATTTGTTGAAGCGCTCGCTGTAAACGGCCGATTTTTTGGGCCTTTTTGGAAATCCACAAAGCGGTGGATGACCGCGATTTGGCGCCTCGGCGAGGGGCCTTTCCAGGCAATTCCGTATATGACAGTTTTGCGACAGGCCGCGCAGACGGCCTTTCCAGAACGACGGATGGCCCATGTTTCGTTGGTTTCGCGCCTTTCTCCCCAAGGAAGAGCGGTTCTTTGACCTGTTTGCCCGCCACGGGGCGGTCGTTGCGCAAGGCGCTCGCGCGCTGCAGGACATGCTGAAGGGCGGCAACGAGACGCCGGTCTACTGCCAGCGCGTCAGCCAGTTCGAGAACGACGCCGATGGCATCACCCGCGAAGTGCTGACGGCGGTTCGGCGAACCTTCATCACGCCGTTCGACCGCGGCGACATCAAGAACCTGATCACGGCGATGGATGACGCCATCGACCAGATGCAGCAGACCTCAAAGGCCGTGTTGCTGTTCGAAGTGCGCGAATTCGAGCCCTTGATGCGCGAGATCGGCACGCTGCTGGTCGAATGCGCCGACCTGGTCGGTCGCGTGCTGCCGCTGTTGCAGTCGATCGGCCACAACGTCGCGATGATCACCGCGATCACGGAAGAGCTGACCAAGCTCGAGGGGCGTGTCGATGACCTCCACGATATTGGCCTGCGCGAGCTGTTCCTCAAGCACCGCAACGCCAACGCCATGGACTTCATCGTTGGCGCGGAGATCTACGATCATCTCGAAAAAGTCGCCGACCGTTTCGACGACGTCGCCAATGAGATCAACTCGATCATGATCGAGCAGGTCTAGGACCGAGGGGCAGGACGTGCAAACCGCGCTTGGTCTTCCGGTGCTGACG
>Ga0134128_10007543_pt1 | contig 13147 bp, 15 predicted proteins | sample KB31754_FD_96462 | JGI IMG/M metagenome (GOLD analysis project Ga0134128, IMG submission 96462) | Terrestrial soil microbial communities with excess Nitrogen fertilizer from Kellogg Biological Station, Michigan, USA - KB3-175-4 | ecosystem: Environmental > Terrestrial > Soil > Unclassified ... | reverse complement strand
AGGTACAGGGCTGGGCACCCCGCTCACCACCATCCAGTTGCTATGGATCAACCTGATAACCGATATCTTCCCCGGACTGGCGCTGGCTGTTGAGCCCCCCGAGCCGGATGTTCTGCGGCGGCCACCGCGAGACCCGCGGGAACCCATCGTAGGCCCGGGCGACTTCAAGCGCTACGGCCTGGAGTCGTTGACAATGACTGCGGGTTCAATGGCGAGTTACAGCTATGCCATGGCACGTTATGGCGGAGGGCAGAAGGCCAGCACGGTCGTCTTTATGACCCTGACAATGGGGCAGCTGCTTCATGCATATAGTTGCCGTTCTGACCATATCAGCATATTCAGCCATGAGACGCTCCGCTCCAATCGCTATCTCGACACGGCGATCGTTGGAACAGCCTTGCTCCAATGGGCTACGGTGCTGGTCCCAGGCGTCCGCAGTCTGCTTGGTAACACCCCGATAGGCCCGCTAGATGTGGCGGTGATAGGCGCGGGCTCTGTGCTGCCCTTTTTCCTGAATGAAGCAACCAAAGGTGTCACCTTCAAGGGCAAGCGGGGTCACGAGCTGTTATCTCTACCACCACCGCCACAGGAGTATGGATGATGAAACAGAATTTCATGTTCACCTCCGAATCCGTGACTGACGGGCACCCGGATAAACTTTGCGATCAAGTGAGCGACGCGCTGGTCGACCGCTTTCTGCAGCAGGACCCCTTTTCGAAGGTGATAGCGGAGTGCGCAGTATCCACAGGAATACTTTTTATCGCAGCACGCTTCGCTTCGTCGGTTTCTATCGACATCCCGGAGGTCGCGCGCCAGGTTATACGCCAGATCGGCTACGAGCAGGCGGATTTCAATGCAAAAGATTGCACGGTCATGACCAGCCTTTCGGAATTGCCGCCACTTTCCCACCCGAATATCGATGAGAGGGAAATGAGTGAGGAAGAGCTGGAATCCGTTACCGCCAAGAATCAGGCGAATGTATTCGGTTTTGCCTGCAATCAAAGCGCAGCCTTTATGCCGCTGCCCATCTCGCTTGCGCATAAACTGGCGCGTCGGCTCACGGCCGCACGTTTCCAGAAGCAGATTCCCTATCTTGCGCCCGATGGAAAAACGCAGGTAGGGGTGGAATATCGCGAAGGCAGACCATATCGCATCCATTCCATCACCATCGTTGCCACTCAGGAGAAGACCGCCATGCGCGACATCGGCCCGCTGCGTGATGATCTCAAGGCGCATGTGATTGAGCCGGTTTTTGCGGCGGAGACGTTGCGGCCCGACTCCCGCACCCATATTTTCATCAATCCCGAGGGACTGGTTGCCGACGGAGGACCCTCGCTACACTCCGGGTTGACAGGTCGTAAGAACGCAGTGGATACATACGGTGAATATTCCCGGCATTCGGAGTCGGCGCTTTCCGGTAAGGATCCCTCCCGTATCGACCGGGTGGGCGCCTACGCAGCGCGCTACGCGGCCAAGAACGTGATCGCCGCGGGCCTTGCACAGGCGTGCGAGGTACACCTGGCGTATTCAATAGGAATATCGAGACCGGTAAGCGTGCAGGTGGATACTTTCGGTACAGGGAGTGTTCCAGATACCGAAATAACGGCACGCATTCTTGACCAGTTTGATTTCCGCCCGGCCGGAATCATCCGCGCTTTTAATTTACGCTACCAGCCTCAATTATTTCGCGGGGTGTTTTACCGCAGGCTCGCGGTTTATGGTCAGGTGGGGCGGATGGATATCGGATTGCCGTGGGAGAGCACGGACAAAGCTGGGTTGCTGCGTTAGCCCGATATTGGGCGGGTCGACGCATTTCGGCGAGCAATACTCCTAGTCTCAGATCAGTGCTGCGACCAGAGCGACAGCCGACCGTTCCAACGCAGTTTCCACGAGTTTCTGCACGAAAATATCCGCCACCTTCTGCGTTACCGGAGTCCCTTGTGCAGGTCCGGATAAGGTGCTGGCATTCTGGATATAACCGAGGTCATGCAGGGAATTGAGAATCGACGTGGAGTTCACCAGACATCTGTCATACCTGATCACGACACTGCCGGTGACAATGCTGGTTTCAATCTGAAGAATGCCGTTTACCCCTTCCAGGTACGACTTCAACTGCCGGGTGCGGGACTCGTTTTTTTTCAGGACCGGCATATTGACGCGCAATCTGCCAGGCACATGGTGGATATAGTGAGCCATGATTTACCTCCATTAAAGTATCTTTCTCATGGAAGTATTTAAGCGAGACTTTGTTACAAGGTGATGAACGAAGTGCGTTTCCAACGGCCTCCATTGATTTTACGGGGACGTCCCTGGCTGCGTTCAGAGGCTCGAATCCACGCCTTCCAGATCTTGCTTACGAGCAAGAAAGTGCATGACCTGCTGTACAAAACGAGGAAAACTGAGAGTGAAGCTGTTTTTGCGGCGCTTGTTTTTTTATGCCCGAAGGCTGGTTCATGGATATGAACAGGGCTAAGACGCCTGCGCCTCAGCCCTCGTGGCGGTTAAACCGGCTCGTTGTTTTTCGCGGGGGGAACATATTCCGGCGGCTGGGTACAATCCGAGGGAGCAGTATATTCCCCAGGCGGAATGCGATCGTCCGTGCGGTAGGACTTCGGCGTTGCAGCGCCTGCCACGTCCTTTACGCCCCCGACAATACTCAGGAGAATGTCGCGCACGCTCGTGACAGCGGTCGTGCCAATATCGCCTATCCCTCCAGCTGCCGCGTTTACGGTCGCTCGGACTGCCTCTACAACATTGCCTCCAGTCTCTCTCGTTCCCTCGGCCACGCCGTCCACTGCTCGCTTGGCAACCAGCAATGTGTCGCCACCAGCGTCAGCAGTACTACGAACCGCGGCCTTTACGGTTTCTGTGGCCGCCGTGATGACGTCGCCGCCAACATCGGATACGCCCATTACCACACCCTTGGCAACGCTTTTCGTGGAAAGCACCAATCCGGTCCCCACATCTTCGGTGGCGGCAAGCGCCCCCTTGACAACATCCCTTGTTATATCGACTGCTTCCGTACCGACCGCCCCTGTCGCTCTCAACGTATTGGATACCGTATTGCGCACCAGGCTCACGATGTCAGATTCAATTCCGTCGATGCCTCTCAAGCTGCTGGCAATGCCTGTTTTTACGGTATGGCCAGCGGCTCCTATAGTGCGGTCAGCATCCGAGCGATAAGGGGATGTCGTCCCCACGTATCCTTCATCTTTCGGGCGTGTTTCGCCGTGGGCATATGTTTCTTCCTTCGGCGTTTCTATATCGGCCCGCTTTTTTTCCTCGGGGTGCGGCTTTCCCCCGGCGGGCCTGTCTGATCTCGGGGCATTCATTTCGATTCCTCCTCGTATAGTTACGATTTCCGTCTATGACGATACAAATGCTTCTCTCATTCTGCTGCTTTTTACCGCTTCGATGCAGAGTTCGCTGGTTTGGACTCTTGCAACCCCTTGACTCACTTGAGTTTTTGCAACAGATTTTTGTTTTGCGAGATTTTCGGAAATCATCATTCAATCATTTCCAAATCTAAGATTCTTCGGGTAATTTGGTTTCAATGAGGGCGTGTTCGGGGTTCTCGCCGTCCGTCCCCGGAAGAACACAGTACGCATACCAGAATGCCGCTATCGCCGGGATCGCTATATTGCCCTTTATTACCTGGACGACCCCCATGCCCATCATTGCCAGGAATATCAGCCGCCGGATATCTGGTTTCTTTCCGGATTTCGTATATGACTCATGTTCAGCGTTCCTGATGCCAGCAGCGATTGAAGGGCGAACTGGCGTAGGCGCTACGGTTTCATTCTTTCCGAGTTGGAACAAATCGTGCTCAGCGATATGGCTCCAAAGAACAGAATCCTCCGCGGTGTGATTGATAAGCGCCATGCCCGTTCGCGGATTCGTCGTTACCGTTCCAACCCCGGGACACTCCGCCAGTTCTTTTTCCAGCGTCGCAAAGTACGTCGCGTCGCCGCGCTTTTCGTCGATCTTTATCCGCTTCCTGCCCGGCAGAGAGTGCGCCACCCGCGCAAACGGTGCCATCACTCCCCCTTGGTTGGCGGTCGATCTTGCGCTCCTTCATTGCGCTGGCTACCCTGATTCGCCTGCATAGCGGGTTGCGTGAGGGGGCTTTCCGGTGCCTTATCGGCTTCGCCTCGCGAACTTGCGGCCGGGGTGGCCGAACTTTGCCTGGTGCCAAGATCCGCCCGGGGTTGTGCAGACGGTGTCGCTGTCTTTCCTTGTGAAGTAGCAGCCTGAGTTGCCGAGGCAGCGATCGCCGCGCCTCCCGCCGGGTCAGCCTCCATCTCCGACTTGACCTCTGCCACGAGGTCATCCACCGTTTCGCTCAATTCGGCAAATGATTCACGCCCTTTCTCGTACAGAAGGACGCTACCCTTGATAGCCGCCTTGGTAGCGGGCCTGACGAGCCTGCCAAGGAACGGAAGCAGCACTGGCGCGAGCAGCGTCGCCCCCACGCCAGCCGCCAAGCCCGTGATCAGGTTGCTCTTGAAGTTTTCCGATGCCATGATTTTCCCCCTTGCTTCCAGGAGCTAAAATAGATTTATAGATAATTTTTGTTGTTTTTCAAGTGTTGACACAAAAATTTAATATTTGTGAATCCATTCCATTTGCGGAATGAGAGGCCATTAGAGGAGTGTGCATTCCTGCGCTGTAATAGCATGACTTTCGTCCGGCGCTTGCAGAGGGCATTGATCTCCCAGCCGAGGAGCTCTTTCGTACGGCTGCCAATTCTTTTTTTTCTTCAAGCAGCGTTCCAGCTCATGGCTTTCGGGTAAGCACGTCAATCAGCGTGGTGGCGCTGCGTAAGGTTGTGGTGGAGATTGCGCGCGATCTTCGAGATGCGGTGATAAGCCCGGGCGAACATCCTCATAGGCCGAGGTAAATTCAGGAACAGTGATGAGGGAAAACCCAGGAGATCTTCCTGAACAGAGTCTCTGGAGAAGAGGTGGTCCCAGGCGAATACGGAGCCTTCAAACGTGCACGGCCGCGAGCAATACTGCCGCGATATTTTCTATACTTTTATTTCGATGTCTGGCTGCTTTTCTCCTTCTTGATGGGGCTCTGCAACGTATAACCCTTCTCTTTCATCTTGTAGCCACCGTAAGCGCCGGCACCCCCCGCCAGGAGATACCAGCAGCCCGAGAGCGCGGGAAGAACGGCCAGCAGAGTAACGAGACTTATTATTTTCCTGAATTTCATTGCAGTTCGGGAATAAGAGGAAAATAATAATTGTCGCAGAAAGTCACCCCACAGAAAACAGAACAGGCGCTGTCATCCTTGTGTCTCCTTTTTCGTTAATAACACAAGGGGATGCAAAAGAATCACGGCAAGGATAACTGCATCGCGGCCGCACGTTACCCGGACAACGCCGGATTCAGCCTGAAGCAAAATTTTGGAGGAAAGATCATGAATCAAGCATCGATTTCAGCTACATGGATAAAGCGCTTGCTGCTCCTGGCCCTGGTTACGCTCCTGTCAGCATGTCAGTCCGCCGAAACGAGACGTGCCGGCGGCTTGATGGGCAGCATTGCCGGTTCCATTGGCGGCGGCTATCTTGGCAGCTACCTGGGTGGGGGAACTGTTGGCCGTATATTGGGTGCTGTGGCCGGCGGTGTGGGCGGATATTATCTGGGTGCGGAAATCGGAGGACGTCTCGGCCAGGAAGATCAGCGCCGCATGGCTCAGACTTCACAGCGGGCGTATGAAACCAACCAGACCCAGACTTTTACCAACCCCGATAGTGGCGTGAGCGGGAGAGCTGAGGTCGTGGGCGCTGATGATGACAGCAATTGCAAGACTATCCGGCAAACTGTCGTGCTGAAAGATGGAAAAACCGTTACGGAGGATGTGAAAAGCTGCAAATAGGAAGGAAAAAGGGCGCAACACCGGATCCTCTCGCCCCATAAGTGACAAATAAGCAAGCGAGCAGATCAGGCAGGCGTAAAGTCGCGCCTACTACATATAAACAACACATGAAGCTGATAATGTTGGAGTGTCCTCGAACCCGAAGCGATTCACCTCCGCTTCCGCTTTTTGGGTGTGGCATGCGGACAAACGCCCGGGCCGCGCGCGGATTGTCTCCGCACCCGGCGATCGAAAAGCCGCACACGACTACGCCGATTTCCGGGGATAATCGAAGGTTGCTGCCTATCTTCTGATCCCATATCCGAAGAATTCTCGATCTCCGCTTCCCAGCGTGCCAGGAGCTTCTCCGCCCTATCATCACTTTCCGGGTCGCCACTCAACCCGGACAGATCGACCAAACCCCTTTCCATTGTCTCGCCCTCCAGTTTCGTCTGATGTAAATTATCGCACTTTGCCGACCACCTTATCTGTGCGGTTCGCCGCTTATCTTCTGCCTTCTCACCCTTTCAACGTTACAGGTTACAAACCCGTTGACAGCCAATCAGAACTCCTAAGACGCGTGATCAGACTTTCCTAGTGAGGCTATGGATTAGAGAGTGGAAAAGCAGTTTCAGTTCGATCAGTTGAGTATTCCCCTCCCTAAAGGCAGGGGATTCCCACTTCACAGAACCCAGCGGAGCAGGAATGCAGGAAATTATGGTATGGGCGGGTATGGCGTGAAGACGTCTCTCCACACGAGAAGTGCTCTGTGAAGCCAGCACCCTGGGCCACTGGCAGGAACACAATGCCGAAGTGGCCCATTCAACCAAGCTCCAATGAGACAAACCTCAGGTGGAGCTCAGAACTTATTACTTTTTAGGCTTTGGAGTTTCGGACTTCGGGGTTTCAGGCTTTGAAGCTTCAGGCTTTGAAGCTTCAGGCTTTGAAGCTTCAGGCTTTGAAGCTTCGGATTTTGGAGTTTCCGGTTTTGAGGGCTCATGAGCAGGAAGCGCGGTTAACTGGACGCGAACCGTGGCAGATTTCTCAAGTTCCTCCCTGTCTTGACCTTTCTTGCTTGCAACTGCCGGGAGCTCAAGATTCAGGTGATAACTTCCTTTGTTTGCTCGCCGTAGAACCGGTTCTTTGCCGCCCGGCTCATTCAGTTTTATTTCTTTGCCATCCGGGCCCATTAAAGTGGCCACCAGATCACTTGAACCCGATTTTGATATTTTTATCCGGTAATCCGAAGAATCAGCAGTGGGCAAGCGAAGCTCCACTCTCGCGCTGGAGCTTACATCCGCGCTGGCTAGCTTGTTGTTCGTGACATTTCCCAGGCATCCCCCCGTATCGCAAGGGAATTGTCTCGGATTACTCTCCTGGCAGGTTATGAAATATCCACCGCGCGCGAAAGCCGCACTTTCCAGATTGACTTCCAATCCCATTTCATTCAGCTTGTTTACGGAGGTTTTTGCACGGCCCTTGGCAAAACTTGTCTGCCTATCCTGATTGCAGTGGCTTGCTTCCTTACCCGAAGCGCTTGCTCCGGCTTCTTTATCGTCGATTGCGAGCCGTGGCCCATCCTTGTTCGCCTGAACCAAAACCCGATTGTACGTCTTGGCGACGATTTCCACGGGTGCCCCTTTCGATTCCCCATATGACGGGACAGAAAACAGAGAAAATGGAGTGACGAGGATTAAAAGTTCTAGTTTTAGTGTTCTCATTTGTTATCGCCCTAGTTTTTTATCGGTGCGTGATGAAGAGCATCATCGCAGGACGGTCGAGCTGTTCCTCCCGATCGTTTCGCTAAAGAGCGAAGCCGTGGTATTCCAGTTTAGTACATTGCTTCAACGAATGGAATGCCGCTTTGGATTGCAGCCCGATGATTCCCTAAAATTAGTGTAAAAAAGAAGATAAAAGATGCAAATATAGCTAATGAGACAATATAAGGAGCTAGAGAATATAGTGGTAGCATTAATGCCATTTGCCTAAACTCAACTGTCACCCGTCAAAAACCCAATCAGTTGTGTTTAGGTCTTTTGTTGGGTTATTAACAGCAGAATCTTATCACTCGATACGCTGGTGACTACTGGACTAAAGTACACCTGGGGGTCGACGCACAGCTCGATGTGCCAACGTTAGTGGAAATTTTGCGAGACCAGGCGAAGGCTGTAAATGACGGTAACCTGGCACAAGCCGAGGCGATGCTGGCCAATCAAGCGACGAGCCTGCAAAGCCTATACACGCGGCTGACGGAGAAAGCGTTTTCCAGCACACAGCTTCCACACTTTGACAGTTTCATGCGGATGGCATTACATGCACAGAACCAGTGCCGGGCAACACTGGAAACACTTGCTGCATTGAAGAATCCACCCGTGGTGATAGCGAAACAGGCGAATGTGACGAGCGGACCTCAGCAGATCAACAACGGCATAGCGGCCCCGCGGGCGCGAGAAATCGAAAACAAGCAAATCCAACTATCAGCGGAAAACAATGAGCTACGAACGAACACCAGAATACCGGCGCTTACGGGCGGAATTAATCAGGAAATGGAAACCGTGGGAAAAATCCACGGGCCCGAAGACAAAAGAAGGTAAGGGCCGAGCAGCGCATCGTGGATTTAAAGGTGGGTGGCGGACGCAAATACGGGAAATACATAGTATGTTGCGGAGTCAAGAACGTGCGAGGCGGCAGGTGATGGAATAGTCCTGAAGCAAAAATTGCAATGCATATATTTTTCAGTGCATATTCCTATGATTATTCCAGCCTTTCACCAAGCTCACGAGTGCGAGTCCTCCGCCTTCTTGCGCCGCCCATGAGTCCGATCAAGCCCAAGCCAGCGAGCATCAAGGCATAAGTTTCAGGTTCTGGAATAACTCCCATGACGATCACTTGTCCATTGTTATTGATGCCAGCAGCGCTGGTAAGAATTATCCCAGGTAGATCAACCAGTGAATTGAGATCCACCATACCTTTTCCATCAGGACCGGTGATGAAGGCATGGGAAGTAATGAAGGCATAGGGATTACCTTCAGCCGTGGCAAAGTCTCCAACCACCTGCCCGGCATCGTTGATGCCGTTGGCAGAACTCCTGCTCGCGCCTAGCGTGCCCAGGTCTCTCATTCCCACCCCGTCAGGACCGGTGATGAAGGCATGGAAATTACCATCAGCCGTGGAAGCCTGTCCCACCACTTGCCCGGCCTCATTGATGCCGTAAGCATAGCTGTAAGTTCCGCCCAGAGTGCCCAGGTCTCTCATCCCCATGCCATCAGGACCCGTGATGAAGGCATGGGAATTACCTTCAGCCGTGGAAGAGTATCCAGCCACCTGCCCGGCATCGTTGATGCCGAAGGCATAGCTGTAAGTTCCGCCCAGAGTGCCCAGGTCCCTCATTCCCACTCCATCAGGACCGGTGATGAAGGCATGGGAATTAGCACCAGCCGTGGAAGCCTGTCCCACCACTTGCCCGGCCTCATTGATGCCGTAGGCATAGCTGTAAGTTCCGCCCAGAGTGCCCAGGTCCCTCATTCCCACTCCATCAGGACCGGTGATGAAGGCATGGGGATGACCTTTCGGGGGAGAGTATCCAGCCACCTGCCCTGCATCGTTGATGCCTAAGGCCCAGCTGTAAGGAATTTCGCTCAACGTGCCCAAGTCTCTCATCCCCATGCCATTGGGGCCGGTGATGAAAGCATGGCCAACTTCATCAGCCGTGGTGGAAGTATATCCCACCACCTGTCCCGCATCGTTGATGCCCCGGGCCCAGCTGTAAGAAGTTCCGTCCAATGTGCCCAGGTCAATTACAGTTGCTGACCTGCTATTGAGGTCGACAAGAAAGGCGTGTGTCGGGAATGTCTGGGCGTTGGCATGGGTAAAGAAGCCGAGACCGCAAACCAGAACCGTGGCGAGGATGAGACTGCGGGATTTGAAGCAATGAGCGGGTGTCATGGTATCCTCCGACAAGGTGGCATTTAGCATCCATTGCTTCACAAAGTAGGGGATGCAATTCAGTCTGTCAAGGCAGGCTTCGTGCCTGAGCTCATTGAGCTCCTGGCAATGCTGAAGAAAGGGAGAAAATTCATAAAAAGTTATTGAACTCTTATCCTGTTCTGCCTCTTGAGAAGCGGATAGCGTCTCAAAAAGAGGCGGCTTCGATCTTTCTGGAAACCTCCTGTCCTCGATAGCAGGAACAGGGATAAGGATCAGAAGTAGTGGGAAATTCTGATACGCCTGGATAATTTTCGGAATTCTGCTGGACAGCTTAAATTCCATCACCTAGGTTCAGGACTCATTAATTGAGATAGAAGATGACGGTAGCGGCGATGCAGATGGCTGAGAAGAAGGTATGGGCACAGCGGTCGTAACGCGTGGCGATCCTGCGCCAGTCCTTGAGCCGACCGAACATGTTCTCGATCCTGTGCCTTTGCCTGTGGAGGCTGTTGTCGTATTTGATCTGGATTTTGCGATTCCTTTTTGCCGGTATGCAGGGTGTTATGCCCTTGGCACGCAACGCTGTCCGGAACCAGTCAGCGTCATAGCCGCGGTCTGCGATCAGGGTTTTGGCTTTGGGCAATGACGGCAGCAGCACACGTGCTCCCTTGTAATCGCTCATCTGCCCTTCGGACAGGAACATGGCCACAGGCTTGCCCTGACCGTCGCAGACCACATGAAGCTTTGAGTTCAGGCCGCCCTTCGGGCGACCGATACGGCGGGGAACATCCCCTTTTTTAGCAGGCTGGCTGCCGTGCGGTGGGCCTTCAGATGGGTGGCGTCGATCATCAGCTGCCCGGCCTTCTCCTCTTTACCGGCCAGTCCCGCAAAGATGCGGTTGAACACGCCCAGTCGGTTCCAGCGCACGAAACGGTTATACAGCGTCTTGTGCGGCCCGTATTCCCCGGGTGCATCCTTCCATTGCAGGCCATTGCGGATGACATGGATGATCCCGCTGATCACCCGCTGATCGTCAACCCGGGGAACCCCGTGGGACAAGGGAAAATAAGGCTTTATACGGTTGAACTGTGTTTCGGACAGGTAAAACAGATCCCTCATGGCGCACCTCCACCATAAGTGAATCACAACCAGCGTCGTGCGTGAAGTCTCAAATTAATAGGTCCTGAGCCTAGCAGCAAACTCCTCTTGGGAGGTTGATCAAGCATTTTTACTGTAGTAAGTCCTGCTTGATTCGGGAAGCGGCCTTCTGCGCTGCTTTCACAACTGCCTCGGAATCCACCCCCACCAGTTCTCCTTTTTTTTTCAGAAGATAGCCGTCGATAAATACCCACTCAACATTTGCTGGCTGAGCGTTAAAGACAATTTGATTGACCCACTCAAAACGCGGAGCAAAGTTGACATTCCTCGGATTAACGATAATCAAGTCAGCTTTCTTCCCGGGCGTTAGGGAACCAATGCGATCAAACATATTCAGCAGCTTCGCCCCATCTACAGTGGCCATGCGCAGCACGTCAGCGACTGTAGGAAATATGCCCGGCTGGAGTGACCGGACGCGCTGCAACCCTACCGCAGTGCGCATGTCGTTAAACATGTCACTGGTGTCATTTGTACCGCCATCAATCCCCAGCCCCACCTGGACACCGGCCTGTTTCAGTTTGGGCAAACGGATGATTCCCGAGGCCAGCCGCATGTTACTGAGCGGGTTATGCAGGATACGAACGTCATGCTCAGCCAGGATATCAATTTCCTTATCGGTGAGGTGGATTCCATGGGCTCCAAGGAGATCGGGTCCCAGGGCGTTTGCCTCTTTTAGCACATCGAACGTTTTCTCGTCACGTTGGGCAATGTTCTCGAGCAAATGCACATGGAGTTTTACGCCTAATTCCCTGGCTAGCTTGGACATCGCGATGAGATCAGGCCGGAGTGCTTCCGAGGGGTGTGCGGCGACTTGAAAAGTAGCTCTAGGGTTGGGATCAATCAATGTCCGCTTGACGAGCCTCATATCGGCGATGATGGCAGGATCAGCGGTTCCAAGATACGCGAATACAAACCGCAATCCCGAGTCACTGAGGGCACGAATATTTCCTCGCACGAACTGGGGTGTAAAGGCATGCGACCAATCCACCGTCGTGGTGACCCCTGTCGAGATGAGATCCAGGGTACTGAGCCGAACTCCAGCATAAGCCTCGGTTTCAGTGATGGCAATGTCAGGATTAAACAGTGGAAACACACAGGTATCCAGCCAGCCAATGAGTTCCATATCAGCCCCACAACCACGGATGAGTGACTGCCATAGATGATTGTGCACGTCAACAAAACCTGGCATTACAATCTTGCCCGTCGCATCCACGACCTGAGCATCAGTTTCCTGCAAATTTTTACCTACCCCGGCGATCTTGTCTCCATCCAGCAGGATATCGGCATTCTCGATAACTCCTAACTCACCTGCGCCCACCGTTGGATCCATGGTGAGGATAAGGGCGGCGCCACGAATTAGCGTCTTTGAAGGCGCTCCTAATGCTAATGTACAGAAGGAACTCGCTATGATGCTCAGAATCAAGGAAACCAGAATCAGGCAATGGAAGCGTTGATGTCCGAACATAATGGCAGTGTGGCAGTTATGGGCTAAAAGGATTTTAAGTAAGGGGTACTCATGGTATGAGGTTGATGATGAGATCATCTTCAACCTTGAGAGATTTTAAAAGAGGATCGAAAGCCTTCGGTCACGGATATGAAATTGCAGGGAAGCATTGATTACTGGATTAGCTGGCTACCCTTTAAGGATAGAGCAGAAAAAACTGGATTGCTTCTAACTAAATTTCCCTGTTACATATCTCCTAAAACGTTCGTTTATTGGGCCCTGCCGTGGAGGGAGGGCAACTTAGCCCGATTCGACCCATGATAAAATACATTATCGATAATAAAAGAGGTGCACGAGCACCTCCGATCTTCCCGCCTCAATTCCTCTTTCAAGCCGGCTTCTAGCTGTGAAAGAGATTAAACGAAAAGCGGCCTGGACTGGAGTAGCGAAGCACATGGGGAAATCTCAAAAAAGCCGCAGGGCAATTTAATTGATGAATTCTCATGCACCCGCCCCCCGGCGGGTTTTTTCTTGCTCTGACATTCTCTTACGTAGCAAGTATGCAATCACTGGAGTGGTTCACCATCGGACGGGTAGCGTTGCTGTATGATCTTGTAGGGGCGTTGATTCTGGTGATCTGCTTTAGGAATTCAGGACCAGACAGAAAGTGAGTTTTTCGGCAAACTTGACCTTGAAAGGAGGGGTGTTTGCCATGAAGAAGAAGCGGTTTTCAATAGAACAGATCGTAGCGGTATT
>Ga0134128_10007542_pt1 | contig 13150 bp, 13 predicted proteins | sample KB31754_FD_96462 | JGI IMG/M metagenome (GOLD analysis project Ga0134128, IMG submission 96462) | Terrestrial soil microbial communities with excess Nitrogen fertilizer from Kellogg Biological Station, Michigan, USA - KB3-175-4 | ecosystem: Environmental > Terrestrial > Soil > Unclassified ... | reverse complement strand
GGATTTCCGCGCGCACGACGGCCACGGTTACGCCGCGGCGGTCGCGCCGCGCGTGGCGCAACTGTGCGAGGTCATCGCCGCCTGCGAGGCGCCGCCGGTGCTGGTGGGTTCCAGCATGGGCGCGTTCGCCTCCGCACTGGCCTCGCTGGAAATGCCGGTGGCGGCGCTGTTCCTGCTCGCCACGCCGCCGGCGATCCCCTGTTGCGCGCAGGCGCTGGAGCTGCGGGCCAACGTGCCCACGCTGCTGATCCACGGCTGGCGCGACGAGCTGTGTCCGGTGGGAGGCGTGCAGGATTTCGCCGCGCGTCGCCGGTTGCCGCTGCTGCTGCTGGACGACGATCATCGCCTGCTGGCCAGCATGGACACGATCGCCGCGCAGTTCGGCATCCTGCTTGGGGCACTGGCATGAGCCGCTGGTTCGCCACCTGTCCCAAGGGCATGGAATACCTGTTGCGCGACGAACTGGCCGCGCTCGGCGCGACGGAGGTGCGCGAGGCACTGGCCGGCGTGCATTTCGAGGGTCCGCTGGCAACCGCCTACCGCGCCTGCCTGTGGTCGCGCCTGGCCAGCCGCATCCTGCTGCCGCTGGCCGAGTTCGACGCGGCGACGGACGAGGCGCTGTACGCCGGCGCGCAGGCCATCGATTGGTCGCAACACCTCGCCGCGCACGCCACGCTGGCGGTGGACGCGCACACCGCGCTGAGCAAGCTCACCCACAGCCAGTTCATCGCGCAGCGGGTGAAGGACGCGGTGGTCGACCAGTTCCGACAGCAGGGCGGTACCCGTCCCGGCGTGGACACCGAGGAGCCGGACGTGCGCCTCAACCTGCGCCTGAAGCGCGACCGCGCCACGTTGTCGCTGGACCTCGCCGGCAGCCCGCTGCATCGCCGCGGCTGGCGCGAGCTGCAGGGCGAGGCGCCGCTGAAGGAGAACCTCGCCGCCGCCATGCTGCTGCGCGCGCGCTGGCCGGAGATCTACGCCGCGGGTGGCGCCTTGCTCGATCCGATGTGCGGCTCCGGCACCTTGCTGGTCGAGGCCGCCCTGATGGCCGCCGACGTGGCGCCGGGCTGGCGCCGCGACTACTACGGGTTCCTCGGCTGGCAGCAGCACGACCTCGCATCGTGGCGCAGCCTGCTGGACGAGGCACGGCAGCGCGCCGAGACGGGGCTCAAGGCCTTGCGCTCCTGCTTCTTCGGCTCGGACGCCGATCCGCGCATGGTGCAGACCGCCAAGCGCAACGCGCAGGAAGCGGGCGTGGCCGGCTTCTTCACGCTGGAGAAGCGCGACATGGCACACGCGGAGCCGCCGACGGGCGTGGAGCGCGGCCTCGTCATCACCAATCCGCCCTACGGCGAGCGGCTGGGCGAGCGGGCGCAGATGCCCGCGCTGTACCACGCGCTGGGCGAACGCCTGCGCACGCAGTTCCATGGCTGGCGTGCCGCGGTGCTGGCGGGCGACGCGGAACTGGGCCGCGCGCTGGGCCTGCACGCGGAAAAGAAATACGCGCTGTACAACGGCGCGCTGGAAACCCAGTTGCTCACGTTCGAGATCCGCGCGCGCGACGAAGCGCCGCGCGAGCCGAAGCCGCTCTCCGCCGGCGCGCAGATGCTGAAGAACCGGCTGGACAAGAACCTCAAGCACCTGCGCAAGCGGCTCGCGCGCGAGGGCATCGCCTGCTTCCGCGCCTACGACCAGGACCTGCCCGAATACGCCGCCGCGATCGACGTCTATGCCCGCGACGGCGGCGACACCTGGCTGCACGTGCAGGAATACCGCGCGCCGGCCGAGGTGCCCGCCGAGACCACGCGCATCCGCCTGCGCGAGATCGCCCGCGTGGCCGGCGAGGTGTTCGCGGTGCCGCGCGAACGCATCGCGGTCAAGACCCGCGAGCGCGGCAAGGGCGGCTCCAAGTACGGCCAGTTCGACCAGCGCGGCGAGTTCGTCGAGGTGGACGAGGGCGGGTTGAAGTTCCTGGTCAACCTCACCGACTACCTCGACACCGGCCTGTTCCTCGACCATCGCCTGGTGCGCGCCAGGCTGCGCGAGCTGGCGGCGAACAAGCGCTTTCTCAACCTGTTCGCCTACACCGCCACCGCCAGCGTGTACGCGGCGGCGGGCGGCGCGAAGGACACCACCAGCGTCGACCTCTCCGCCACGTATCTCGACTGGGCCTCGCGCAATCTCGCGCTGAACGGCTACACCGGCGCGAAGCACCGCTTGATGCAGGCCGACGCGCTGGCCTTCCTGCGCCAGGACCGCGCGCACTACGGGCTGATCTACGTCGACCCGCCCACCTTCTCCAACTCCAAGCGCGCCGACGACTTCGACGTGCAGCGCGACCACGTGGCGCTGCTGGACGCCTGCGGCGAGCGGCTGGCGAACGACGGCGTGATCGTGTTCTCCAACAACTTCCGCCGCTTCAAGCCGGACGAGGCGGCGCTGGCGGAGCGTTTCGACATCGAGGACTGGAGCGCGGCCAGCATCCCGTTCGATTTCGCCCGCCGCGCCGACATCCACGGCTGCTGGCTGCTCAGGCCGCGTCGTGCCGCCGAGGTCGATCCGTGGGCCGGTTCACGAATCAAGCGCTGAGGTTTTGCTTAGGCAAATCCTTCAGTGCGGATTAAGCGCATCGGGCCCAGCATCACTCCCGCAATCAACGGAGGTTTCTGTCATGTCCAAGCGCAATGTCGGCAAGTGGATGGCGATCGGTCTGGCCGTGGCCGCTGCGGTGGCGATGCCGCTGAGTGCGTCCGCGCACGGCTGGGGCCATGGCGGTGGCTGGGGCCATGGCGGCTGGGGCCACGGCGGCTATCACGGCGGTTACTACCGTCACGGTGGCGGCTACTGGAGCGGCGGCCGCTGGATCGCCGGCGCGATCGTCACCGGTGCGGTGGCCGGCATCGTCAGCGACGCGCTGGCGCCGCGACCGGTGTATTACGCGCCCGCCCCGGTGGTTTATGGGCCGCCCACGGTGGTCTACGAAGACGCGCCGGTGGTGACGCGCCGCGTGGTCACCCGCACGGTGGTGTATGACGATGGCCCGACGCGCTACGTGCGCGACGACGGTTACGACGGCGACTGATCGCCGCCGACACGAACCACAAAAGAGCCCGGCATTCGCCGGGCTCTTTTCGTATGGCAGCTGGCCTGTTTCTCAGGGCTGGGTGGGCTGGTCGGCGCCGCTGCCGCTGCGGCTGGCATGCGCGCTGAGCTTGTCGAACTCGGCCTTGTCGATCTTGCGCACCGACTGGATCGGGCAGGGTGGCTGGTGCAGCGCGCGTACCGATTCGCCCGCCTCGCCGCAGATGCTGAACGGGATCACCGCCTGGTTCGCCGGATTGGAGTGGAACAGCAGGGTGGGCGGACCGTAACTGAGCCTGGGGCAGGCGACCTGCAGCTTCACCAGGTAGCGGTCGGGACCGGTACGCACCGTGACGGTGCGCGGATCCACGATGTGCCATTCGTTGATGCGGTCGGTGCGCAGGCAGTCGGCGACCGGGCGCAGCGGGGTGTAGGCGGGCGCTTTGGATTTTGTCTGGGCGGACGCGGCGTTCGCGGCAAGCACGAGCGACAGCGCGAGCAGACCGGTCAGGGCGGATTTCATGGGGGACACCTCATCAGCGGACGTGGCGGACGCAATGGTGCGTCGTGAGGGCACCGTGCGCAATCATCGGCCAGCCGGGTGGCACGGAAGGTGAAGGAAAAGCGGCCCTCTCCCCCGGTCGCTCGGCCCTCTCCCCCGTCCCCTCTCCCGCTCGTGGGAGAGGGGAGGGAAGTCTGCCCCTCGCCCGCTTGCGGGAGAGGGGTTGGGGAGAGGGGGCCGGCTGGCAAGGCGCGGGAAGGGGGGCGAACGGGCGCCCGCGATCAATGCACGCCGTACAAGCCCTTCACGTCGCGCAGCAGGTCGGCCTGGCTGGACGGGCGGGCGTAGAACATGTGGCCGCCGGGATATTCCTTCACCTGCACCCGGCCGGGGTCGCCCATCGCCGGCATCTGGTCGACGATCAGCACCGAGGCCATGAACGGGCAGGAGAGGTCGTCCCAGCCGTGGGCGATCAGCACGCGCAGACCGGGATCGTTCGCCACCGATTCGCGCAGCTGCTTCACCGAGCCCAGGTTGGCGTCCTCGTCCTCGTGCCACAGCCGGCCCACGTCGTAGCTCAGCGCGTTGTAGCGGCCGTCGTACTTCCAGCCCACGGTGCGGGTCACGAAGTTCACCATCGCGGTGGTGGTGGGGGCGATGATGCCGTTGAGGATGGGGTCGCCCGAGCGCTGGTGCGGCGCGTAGGGGAACGGGTCCCAGGCGGTGACGTTGGAGTCGTAGCGGCTGCCCAGCTTGCCTTCGGCGCGGTACACCTCGCGCAGGTAGGCCTGGGTTTCCAGCCGGCCGCCGGAGCGCTGCACGAACAGCGGGTCGAGGCCGGTGAGCTCGGCGACCTTGTGGATCATCGCCTCGGTGGCGGCCGGGTTGGCGCGGCCCTGCATCAGCGTGGTGGCATAGGTGGTGCGGGTGTAGTCGATGATCGGCTGCATTGCCTCCGCCGTGAGCTTGTGCTCGCGCTCCAAGTGGGCGGCGGCGATCGAGGGCAGGGTCAGCATCCACGGCAGCGGCGAGACGTTCTCGTCGTCCGACGCGGCCGGGTCGAGGTAGGGCGACAGCAGCACCACGCCGTTCATCGCCACGCCGAGCCGGGTCTGCAGGTAGTCGGTGATGCGCGGACCGCGGAAGCCGCCGTAGCTCTCGCCCACCAGGTACTTGCGCGACTCCATGCGGCCATTCTTAACCAGCCAGTCGTAGACGATGCGCGAGAGGTACTGGATGTCGCTGTCGGTGCTGTAGAAGTCCTTGGTGGCCTGCTTGTCGTCCACCAGCGCGCGGCTGAAGCCGGTGCCGACCGGGTCGATGAACACCAGGTCGGTGAAGCCCAGCCAGGTGCCGGGGTTGTCGTGAAGCACGGCCGGGTCGGACGGGTTGTCGCCCTCCACGCCGAACTTCACCTTCTTCGGGCCGATCGCGCCGAGGTTGAGGTAGACCGACGAGGCGCCGGGGCCGCCGTTCAGCGCGAAGGTCACCGGGCGGTTCTTGCCGGGCATGGTGTAGGCGGTGAACACCACCTGCGCGATCACCTTGCCCTTCTCGTCGCGCACCGGCAGCGAGCCCACCGTGGCGGTGTACTTCAGCGTATGGCCGTCCACCGTGGCGGACTGGGAAACATGCGCATCGGCGGGGAAGGGCGGCAGGTGGAAGCCGTCGCTGGCGCCCGGCGCTTCCGCCGCGGCCGGCGGTTTGCTGTCGGCGGCCAGCGCCGAATGGTGGAATCCGGCCAGCAGCAGGGCTGCCAGCAAGCTCGTCTGCAGCGGCTTGCGCACGGGTCTTTACCTTGCGGGGGCAAAGCCCCAAGCCTAGCGAGCGGCGGCGGCGCGCAACCGTGCCTTTAGGCATGGATTGGCACGGCGCGTGCCTCCGGCGGCTGCGGTTCAAGCTAGTGCTTCGTCTTTGGCTTGGCTCGTTGTGCGCGACCAAGCCCTGTTGCAATTGGAATTGCTCTACCATCGCGTGGTTAGAATCATTGATGGGGAAGGGGGATGAAATGGTTGATTCGTTGAAATCGACAGGCGATGGATCATCGTTGTCGCTGGTATCCGGCCGCGGCAGACTGAGCTGCGTCGGACTGGGCATGACGCTCGGCTCTCACCTCACCCCGCTGGCGCGCAGCCACATCGTGCAGGCGGACGTGGTGTTCGCGGCGCTTTCCGACCCCATCGCGGAAGAATGGCTGAAGCGCATGCACCCGGACGTGCGCAGCCTGCAGCCTTACTATGCCGAAGGCAAGCCGCGCATCAAAACCTATCGCGAATGGGTAGCGCTGATGATGGATGAGCTACGCGCAGGCAAGTGTGTCTGCGGCGTGTTCTACGGCCATCCCGGCATCTTCGCCTGGTCGCCGCACAAGGTGATCGAGCAGGCTCGGGCTGAAGGTTTCGATGCACACATGGAGCCGGGTATCTCGGCCGAAGACTGCCTATACGCAGATCTTGGCATTGATCCAGGCCGCTACGGCTGCCAGCACTTCGAGGCCAGCCAACTGCTGTACTGCGAGCGGCGCATCGACCCGGCCGGCTACCTGGTGATGTGGCAGGTGGGGGTAATCGGCAACCGCTCTGTAGGGCGTCTCGATACCGGGCCGGCCTACCGTGCTTTGCTGGTGGAGTTGCTGGGCGCGGATTACCCGCTGGACCACGAAGTCATCGTCTATCGTGGCGCCACCCTGCCCATCGAGCAGCCGCGCATCAAGCGCATCACCCTGCGGGAACTGGCCGAGGTACCGCTGACCGCCGAGGAAACCGTGGTGCTGCCGCCGGCCGTGACCTTGCAGCCGAATCGTGCCATGCTGGAACGGCTGCAGGCGCTGGATGCGGCGGGACAGGCCGGCGTCGCCGCCTGAAACCACGTTACATTCTGTATGTCGGTGTCGTCACAATCACGGAAAGCACAAGGGGAATGCCATGACCGATACGATCGAGTTGCTGGAAACGATTGGCAGCGATGCGTCGCTGCGTTACGCGCCGGCCGATGAGCTGAAGAGTGTGCTGGAGCGAGCGAAGGCAAGTACAGAACTCACTATGGCGATGGCATCGGGTGACAGTACGCTGTTGCGCCAAATGCTTGGGCACAATGAAACCATTCAATGCACACCGCAGATGAATTCGGTCCCGTTCACAGGACTGGACTGGAGTAAGCCCTCAGTCTGATCAGCCTGGCGGGTTCTGGTTTTAGTGTGGATCATGGGGGATGCCATGACCGATACGATCGAGTTGCTGGAAACGATTGGCAGCGATGCGTCGCTGCGTTACGCGCCGGCCGATGAGCTGAAGAGTGTGCTGGAGCGAGCGCAGGCCAGCGCCGAGTTCGCGAACGCGGTAGCCTTGGGGGATGGTGCCCCGTTGCGCCAAATGCTTTGGGACAACGAAGTTGTTCAGTGGATACCGCAGTCTCAACAGACGAATGCAATTGCGTTCCTGGAGTCGGATTGGAGTAAGCCCTCGGTCTGATCAGGCTGGCGGGTTCGGGTTTTATTGCGGGTCAGGGGGAAACATGACCGATACGATCGAGTTGCTGGAAACCATCGGCGGCGATGCGTCGCTGCGCTACGCGCCTGCCGACGAGCTGAAGAGCGTGCTGGAGCAGGCGCAGGCGAGCGTCGAGCTCACGATGGCGGTGGAGGCAGGGGATGGCGCGCGGTTGCGCGAGGAACTTGGGCTCCAGCAAATGCCGCAAACGCACTCTGCGCCTCTTCATGAGGACGATGAGGAAGAAGAGGCGGACGTCCCGCAACCGGAGCCGCGTAATCCCGAGCAGCCTTCGCCTGCTCCTACCAAAGAAGCCCAGTGAGCTGAAGGCCGCAGGGCGCAGTGTCATGTCTCGGTGGCCAGGTAGCTTGCAGCGTTGTGCCGTCTGGGCAGTTCTTGCCGGCTGCCTGTGCGGGCACGCTGGATTTGCCACCACGTCGCCCGCCGACCCGGACGTCCTCATAAAGCAGGCCGAGACACTGGAACTCGCGGATCACCCGCGCTTTCTGCAACAGTTGGCCCAACTCAACCCACAAGCTTCCCGACTGACGCCGGACCAGCAATGGCGCCTGCGATACCTGAATGCCTGGGAGGCCATGTACGAAAGCGAATACACCAAGTCAGAGGCGCAACTTCGCGACATCATCCAGCACTCCGGCGATGCGAGTCTGGGCGATCGTGCATCTGCCCTGCTGCTGAGCCAGCTCGGGTTCACTCGGCACTACGAGGAGGCATTCGAGTTGGCCAATCGCCTCGCGGCGCGTTTGCCGCAGGTAACGAATCCGGATACGCGCTTCAGGTTGCTGCTGAACCTGTCTTCGTCGATGGGCCTGGCGGGCCAGACCGATCTGGCCGTGCGCTACGCGCACATGGCGCTAAGGGAAATTCCCGCCGGGGAAAGCGCGTGCTATCCCGCCAACATTCTGGTCGATGCGCTGGACATCGGTCATTGGCTCAAGTCCGACAGCCCGGAGTTGCAACAGGCCTTTGCGGTCTGCCCACTGGCCAAGGCGCCGGTGAACAACGCGGATCTCACGCTCACGCTCATAAGGCAGCACGTGCTTGAGGGGGAGCCGCGCAAGGCGCTGGCCTTGCTCGATCGGATTGCCCCCGTTGTCGATGTCAATGGCTACACTCCCAACAAACTGTCGATGCTGGTGAACCGATCGCAGGCACTGGCCGCGGTGGGCGATGACGATGGCGCACGGAAGGCTGCCTTGGCCGTGGTCGCCGCAAGGCCGACAGACGATTTCGGTACGTGGCTGAAAGATGCCTACGAGGTGCTCTACCACATCGAGAAGAAACAGGGCCATGCCGCCGCTGCACTCGACTATTACGAGAAGTTCGCCGCGCTGGACAAGGCCTATCTCGATGACATCAACGCGCGCGCGATGGCCTATCAGACGGTGCAGCAGCACGTGCTGGCGCAGAAGCTGGAAACCGAGAATCTGAGCCGGCAGAACGCGCTGCTGCGCATGCGGCAGACGCTGGATGCCAAGACGGCCGAGACCAGCCGGCTGTACCTCGCCCTGCTGTTGATGGCGCTGGCCTTCGCCATGCTGTGGATGTTCCGGCTCAAGCGCTCGCAACTGCGCTTCAAGAAACTGTCCCACCTCGATGGCCTGACCACGGTCTTCAACCGCCAGCATTTCATGGGCGAGGTGGAGCGCACGCTGCACCTGCTGGAGAAGCGAGCGGGTGCGGCTTGCCTGGTCTTCATCGACCTGGATCACTTCAAGCGCATCAACGACACCCACGGCCACGCTATGGGCGACGAGGTACTGCGCCAGGTGGTGGCGGCCGGCAGGCAGCAACTGCGCCCGGCCGACCTGTTCGGCCGGCTGGGTGGCGAGGAGTTCGGCATCCTGCTGGTGGGTTGCTCGCACGAGCAGGGCATGGTCATCGCCGACCGCATCCGCCTTGCGGTCGAGGCGACGGAGGTGGAGTGCGAGGGCGCCGTCATCGCGATCTCCACCAGCGTGGGCTTGGCCTGCACCGGCACCTGCGGCCACGAACTACGGCGCCTGAGCCGTGAGGCCGACGCCGCGCTGTACCGCGCCAAGCGTGGTGGCCGCAACCGCGTTGCGGCCGACATGGAGAGCAGCATCCCCATCGAGGCTTGAAGCACCGCAACGGCCACATGGCCGCATGCTCGCCGCTGCGTGCGGCAGATGCGGGCATCAAGGCGGTCGAGCCGAGCCGGGTGTACCTCGCCTTGCTGTTTGTGGTGTCGACCTTCGCGTTGCCTTGGGCGTGTCCCTTCCAGCCTTCCGGCGGGCAGGGCACGAGGCGCACATGGAGCCGGGCATCTCAGCCGAGGACTGCCGATATGCGGACCTCGGCTCCGACCCTGACCGCTACAGGCTGTCAGCACTTCGAGGCCAGCCAGCTGCGGCACATCGATACCGCAGGCTACTTGGTGCTGTAGCAGGTGGGGGTGGTCGGCAACCGTTCCTTGGGGCGTTTCGACAGCGGACCGGCTTACCGTGCCCTGCTGGTGGAGCGGCTGGAGTGGGACTACTCGCCGGACCACGAGGTCATCGTCTACCGCGGCGCCACCCTGCCCATCGAACGGCCGCGCATCCGGCACATTTTCTTGCGGAAGCTGGCCAGGGTGCCGTTGACCGCCGAGGAGACCGTGGTGCCGCCGCCGGCCGTGACCTTGCGACCGAACCATGCCATGCTGAAGCGGCTGCAGGCGCTGGACGCAATGGAACAGGGAGTGGCTGCAGTCTGAGGTGGGGCGGTGCGGCGCGACGGCGCCGACCGGACATGCGCAAGCGGGGGACAACATGACCGACACGATCAAGTTGCTGGCAACCATCGGCAGCGATGCATCGCTGCGCTACGCGTCGCCCGATGACCTGAAGTGCGTGCTGAAGGAGGCGGGAGCGAGCGTCGAGCTCACGTTGGCGGTGGAGTTGGGTAACGGTGCGCCGTTGCGCGTGGAGCTGCGCATACAGCAGGCGGAGCAAGCGCCACAGATTCAAGCTCCAGGTCACGGGGATGACGAGGAAGAAGGGACGGACGTTCCACCGCCGGAACCGCCCAAACCGGATCGCTCCTCACCCCCTCCAAAAAAGCGGGGCCGTTCGCGCCGCGGCTGACGGGTGCAGTCATGATCTGCTGGCCAAGCAGCCTGCGGCGACGTACCGCTTGGGCAGCCATTGCCTGCTGCTTGGGCTGGCACGTCAGCTATGCCGCTACCCCCAACGTTGACCAGGGTGTCGCCCTTGAGCAGATCGAGGCGCTGCAAGTCACGGATCACGCGCGATCCCTGCAGCAGTTGGCTCTGCTCAACCAGAACGCTGCCCGTTTGACGCGGGATCAGCAATGGCACTTGCGCTATCTGAATGCGTGGGAGGCCATGTACGAAAGCGATTACGCGAAGTCGGAAGCACTGTTTCAGGACACCATCCGACATTCCGAGAATTCAGTCTGGATCGACAGGGCATCCGCCACTCTGTTGAGCCAGCTTGTGCTCACCCGGCATTACCCGGAGGCGTTCGAACTGGCCGATCGTCTTGCGACACGCTTACCACAAGTCACGGACGCCAAGGTTCGTCGCTCGATACTGTTGAATCTCTCGCAATCGCTGGGCATAGCTGGCCAGACTGACTTGGCCGTGCAGTACGCGCGCATGGCACTGGCTGCCGCTCAAACTGGCAAGGATTCATGCTATTCCGCTGACAGTCTGGTCGTGGCGCTTTCCATGGGGCGCCGGCTAAAGCTCGACAGCCCGGAGTTGCAGCAGGCCATCCGTGCCTGCGCGGCGGTCAAGCTGCCGGTGTTCAGTACCGATTTGCAGCTCACCGTTGCCGATCTGTACCTGCGCAAAGGGCAGCCGCGCAAGGCGCTTGCGCTGCTAGATCAGATCGCGCACGCAATCGACGCCGACGGCTATACCCCCAACAAGCTGGAGGCCATGGTACAGCGGGCACAGGCGCTGGCTGCCATCGGAGACGATGACGCCGCCCGGAAGGTTGCCTTGGCCGTCGTTGCCAAGCAGTCAACCGGCGACTGGCCGAGAGATGCCTACGAGGTGCTTTACCGCATCGAGGAGAAACAGGGCCACGCTGCCGCGGCGCTTGATGACTACAAAAAATACACCGCGCTGGACAAGGCCCATCTCGATGACGTCAACGTACGTGCGATGGCCTACCAGACGGTGCAGCAGCACGTGCTGGCGCAGAAGCTGGAGACGGAGAGCCTGAGCCGGCAGAACGCCTTGTTGCGCACGCAGCGGGCGCTGGATGCCAAGACGGTCGAAACCAACCGTCTGTATCTCGCCCTGCTGCTGATGGCGCTGGTCTCCGGCGCGATCTGGATGTTCCGGCTCAAGCGCTCGCAGCTCCGCTTCAAGAAGCTGTCCCACCTCGATGGCCTGACCGCGGTGTTCAACCGCCAGCATTTCATGGGCGAGGTGGGGCGCACCCTGCATCTGCTGGAGAAGCGCGCCGGCATGGCTTGCCTGGTCTTCATCGACCTGGACCACTTCAAGCGCATCAACGACACCCACGGCCACGCCATGGGCGACGAGGTGTTGCGCCAGGTGGTGGTGGCCGGCAGGCAGCAGCTGCGTCCGGCCGACCTGTTCGGCCGGCTGGGCGGCGAGGAGTTCGGCATTCTGCTGGTGGGCTGCTCGCACGAGCAGGGCATGGCCATCGCCGACCGCATCCGCCACGCGGTCGAGGCGACGAAGGTGGAATGCGAGGGCGCCGTCATCGCGATCTCCGCCAGCGTGGGCCTGGCCTGCACCGTCGCCTTTGGCCACGACCTGCGGCGCCTGTGTCGCGAGGCCGACGCTGCGCTGTACCGTGCCAAGCGCGGCGGTCGCAATCGTGTGGAAGCCGGCGCAGCGGACGATCCCGTCGAGGCCTGAAGTTCCGCGCGACTCAATGCACCCCGACCAGTTCCACGTCGAACACCAGCGCGGCGTTCGGCGGCACGGCGTCGCCGGCGCCGCGGCCGCCGTAGGCAAGTCGCGCGGGAATGACCAGGGTGCGCTTGCCGCCCACGTGCATGTCGCGGATGCCCTGATCCCATCCGGCGATCACCTCGCCCGCGCCAAGCGTGAAACGGATTGGTTCGCCGCCTTGCGTGCTGTCGAATTCCTTGCCGTGGTGGTCTTTCGCGTCCGCGTCGTACAGCCAGCCGGTGTAGTTCACCCGCACCGTGTCGCCGTCGTTCGCCACCGCGCCGCTGCCGAGTACGTGATCGATCTTCTGCAACTGGGTGACATTGTCGGCGGCCAGCGCGGGCAGGGTGCCGGCGGCGAGGGCGAGCGTGGCGGCGAGCAGCAGGCGGAGCATGCGGTGGTTCCCCCGGGCGATGGTGCGCGCAGTCTAGCGGGGAAGCTCCCCTCGCCCCAGCCTTCTCCCCCGGGCGTGCCTGGCAGAGGGTTTATCGCGCGAGCTGCGCCTGCACCTCGTTGATCGAGTCGCGGATGCTCTTGGAGAAGCTGGAGTCGAGGTGGTGGATCAGCACCAGCCGTTCGGTGGCGCGGGTCATCGCCACGTAGAGCAGGCGTGCCTCGTCGACCTCGCGCTGGCCTTCGCGCGGCAGCGAGCCGAGGCCGGGGATGATCACGAACGGGAATTCCAGGCCCTTGCAGGAGTGCATGGTGAGCAGCTTCACGCTGTCCTTGACCACGAACAGCGCCTGCTTGCCGTGCTCGTCGGCGAGGCTGGAGGGAATGGCGATGCGCTCCAGCGCCGCGTGCAGCTTCTCGCCCTCCCAGCCGGCGCGGTAGATCACCGCCATCTCGCTCCAGGGGCGGCCATGGGCGTGCTCGTCGCGCACCTGGGCGATCAGCGCATCGAGCTGGGCGGCGGCGGTGTCGGTGCGAATCAGCTCGGGCAGCGGGCCGCGCCGGCCGGCGCTCTCCGGCGCGATCAGCGGCACGCCGTCGTCGTCATCGCTGCGCGCGGCGAGCAGTTCGCCGGCGAAGTTGCGGGCCACCGCGAGGATCTCCAGCGTGTTGCGGTAGTTGAGCTTGAGGATGGTGGTGCGGCCCTGCGCCTGCACGCCCAGGCTCTTCCAGCTCAGCTTGCGGCGGCCGGCCTTGCCGTAGATGTTC
>Ga0134128_10007540_pt1 | contig 13155 bp, 10 predicted proteins | sample KB31754_FD_96462 | JGI IMG/M metagenome (GOLD analysis project Ga0134128, IMG submission 96462) | Terrestrial soil microbial communities with excess Nitrogen fertilizer from Kellogg Biological Station, Michigan, USA - KB3-175-4 | ecosystem: Environmental > Terrestrial > Soil > Unclassified ... | reverse complement strand
CGGTCGCGCCAGATGGCGTCTTCGTGCGCGGCGATCTCCTCGAACGTACCGCCCACGTGCACCGTCCCCGCGCGCACGCACTCCGCCGCGCGCCACGGAATCGGCCCGTCGAGCGCCCAGTCGAGCTTGAACACGCCCGGCCCGTAGCGGTAGCGCTCCAGCCGGTCGCGGTAGCGCGAGGGCAGCCGGTCGCCCGCCAGCGCGAGCAGCCCACGCGGGGTCACGTCGAGCAGGATCGCGCGCGCGTCGCCGAGCTCGGCGAGCGACTCGACCCTGTGTCCCGTCTCGATCTCGCCGCCCAGGGAGCGGAGGTGGGAGGCGAGTGCGTCCGAGAGGCGCTGCGACCCGCCGCGCGGGAACGGCCAGCCGACGGCATGGCCGAGCAGCCCGAGCATGAGGCCGAACGCGGCGCTGGGAGGTCGCCCGAGGGGCAGCATCGAGTGGGCGGCGAGCCCCGCGAAGAGGCCGCGCGCCTTCGCCCCGCGGAACGAGAGGCGCGCCAGCGTCGTCGCCGGAGGCGCCGCCCGGGCCCCGAACCTCGCCAGCGCGACCGGATGCGCCGGCAGGTGGAGCGGTGCGAGCACGTCCTCGAGCAGCGTCTCGGCGTCGCGGGCGAGCGGCGCGAAGAGCCGGCGCCAGCGATCTTGGTCCTCGCCGAGGGTGGAGGCGGCCGCATCGCGCGAGCGCTCGAGCAGGGCAGCTGTTCCGTCCTCGAACGGGTGTGCGAGCGCCGAGGGGGGCTCGATCCACTCGAGGCCGTGCTCCGCGAGCGGCAGCGTCCGGAACAGCGGCGACGCGATCCCCAGCGGATGGATCGCCGAGCAGACGTCGTGGACGAACCCCGGCAGCGTCAGCTCGGCCGAGCGGGCGCCGCCGCCGACGGTGTGGGCCGCCTCGACGACCCGCACCGACAGCCCCTCCCGCGCGAGCCCGATCGCGGCCGCGAGCCCGTTCGGCCCTGCGCCGACGACGACTGCGTCAGACATCGCAGGAGCCTAGTAACCGGCCGCCGGCCGTTGTAGCCTCTCGGCGTCGGGCAAGCGAGGGCAAGGAGCGAACGAATGGCGGCAGTGCGGCGTGGAGCGTGGGTGGCCCTGCGGTACGTGACCACGATCTTCTTTCTCGGAGTGGTGGTCCAGTTCTTCCTGGTCGGCTACGGCCTGTTCGCCATGAAGCACGGTGCGACGATCGACGACGCGAAGTCGCTGGATTCGCACCGCGGCCTGGGCTGGATCCTCTCGACGTGGGGATCCCCGCTGATGCTGATTCTCGTGCTGCTCGCGTGGCCGGCACGCCGCCTGCTCGGAGCGTGGGTCTTGCTCGCCGTCCTCGGCTTCTTCCAGGCAATCCTCGCAGCAAGCGGCTATCACCACTGGGGGCTCGGCATGTTCCATCCGGTGAACGCGGTCATCCTGCTCGGGCTCTCCGGCCGCCTGGCGCACTACGCGTGGACGACCCGGAAGAGCCGGGATGCCGCGTCGGCGCCGGCGACCGTGCCGACGGGGTAGCCGTGGAGGCCCAGATCCGGGAGGGCCAGGCGCCCGCCGTCATCGTCTCGCTGCAGGCGGGCGAGCAGCTGACCTCCGAGGCCGGCGCCATGACGTTCGTCTCGGGCGACATCGCCATGGAGGTGGAGATGCCCGGCGGGTTCGCCGGAGGCCTGAAGCGCAAGGTGCTCGCCGGCGAGAGCCTCTTCGTCACCCGCTACGCAGCGAACGGGCCGGGCTCGGTCGGGATCACCGGGCCGTTCCCGGGCTCGATCCGCCAGCACGAGCTCGACGGCGAGATCATCTGCGAGAAGCACGCGTACCTCGGCCACTTCGGCGACGTCGAGATCGAGGGCGTGTTCGCGCAGAAGCTCGGCCTGGGCATGCACGGCGGCGGCGAGGGCTTCTTCCTGCAACGTCTGAAAGGGAGCGGGACCGTGTGGCTCCACGGCGGCGGCGACTTTCTCGACTTCGACCTCGCCGCGGGTCAGCGGCTGATCGTCGACACCGGCTGCATGGTGATGATCGAGCCGACGGTGCAGTACGACGTGAAGCTCCAGGGCGGAGTCGCCAAGAGCCTGTTCGGCGGGGAGGGTCTGTTCCTCGTCCACATGACCGGGCCCGGGCACGTGACGCTCCAGACCCTGCCCTTCACGCGCACCGCGCGCCGCGTGCTCGCGGCCGCCGGAGGCGGTCAGGGCGAGTCCGGCGTCGCGGGGCTCATGGGCAAGCTTCTCGAATAGGAGGTACGAACGATGAGTCTCTTCAACAAGGCGAAGCAGGCGGCCGAGCAGGCCGCGGCCAAGGCGAGGGAAGGCGTCGAGGACGTTCAGCAGAAGCGCGAGCTGAGCCAGGCCTACAACGAGCTCGGCAAGACGGCGTTCCAGCTGCTCGAATCGGGCGAGATCTCGCATCCGCAGCTCGAGACGACGGCCACCCAGATCCGCGCGCTGAACGAGAAGATCGCCGAGCCGCCGGCCGGAGCCGCGGCGGCCTCGGATGACGACCCGGGCGATCCCTCCCAGCCGCCCGCGATGCCGACGTAGGTCCCTGCGCAACGGGCGACGCGGGCTGTCGCACGGCATCGAGTTCGAGTGACACGTCCTGACCCGCCGGGTCCGAGGAGACATCACCGTCTGTGGATGCCGTGCCTTGTCCGAGTCTGGTTACGACTTCGGCACCGGGGCCTGCACTCTGCCCCGACCAAGGTCTGGTCCGGGCAGGACCTTCGTCCCGGAGGCCGCGCGCGCTACTGCGAGAGGAACTTCGTGGACGCGAGCAGCGCGTCGAGGCTCTTCTCGCTCTGCGCGAGGTTGGGGCCGCGCAGGCACGCAGTGAGAGAGATCACGCTGCCCTTGCCCAGCTCGACGGTGGCCTCGACCGTCCGGTCGGCGCCGATCCTGCGACAGACGCCGCCCGCCGACTCCACGAGGCCGGCCGGACGGCCACCGACCCGAAGCTGCTTGCCGGTGAGCTTGATCGGGCCGACGATCGGGAGCTCGTTGAACTCCCAGTAGGCGAGGACCCCGCCCGGCTGGAGCTGGTCCACCGGGAGCCCGCAGGTCGTCGTGTTCCCGTGCGTGGAGCACGGACTGTGGATCGGCTGCGTGCTCAGGTAGACGAGCGGGTGGAAGTGGAGCACGGGGGGATGCCACCGGTTCGCGTACGTCACCCACGCGGCGGGGTGCGCGAAGCTGAGGTACTGGCTCGTGTACTGCACGGCCGGAGGATCCTTCTTCGCCGCCGCGCTCGCGGTGCCGCCGCCGCAACCGCTCGCGAGCACGCCCAGGAGCACGAGCGCCGCGGCGCACGTGAGGAGGCGCCGCAGGGGCAGGCGGGCTTCCATAACGCTCTATGTAACGCCGCGCCGAAGATTGCGACCGGCCCGAACGGCCAGGCTCCGCCGCCGGATCGAATTGCCTGCGTTTGCACGGGTTTCCGTCATCGAACCGCGTGCGCGACGATCGAAAGCGCGAGGGTCACGATCGTCACGATCGCGAAGATCACCCCGAGCTGAGCAAAGCGTGCGCCGACCAGTGCACCGAGAGAGCGCAGGAACGACTCCTCGTTTTCCGGCGGAGCAGCGAGGACCGGGACGGGAGGAGAGACGAGAGCCGGGACCGGAGGAGAGGCGGGAACCGGTGGAGACTCGGGTGCGCGCGGCCGCGGCGCGGGCCAGACCGGAGGGCCGAGCCTCGCGAGCGCCTGGGCCCGAAGCTCCGGCGGGAGCACGAGCACGAGCTCCGGAGAGAGCGGCTCGTCAGGTGCAAGCTGTGGACTGACGTTCACGCAACAGTCTCTCTTCGGCGGCGCACGGCATTGTCCGTCTTATCGGCTCGTTTCAGCCGTAGCCGAAACGGGAGTCCGGTCCAGCCCAAAAGGCTGGTGGCGCGCGGCTCCGGGTGAGCGAAGGTGAGGATGTCGTGCTGCGGCTGCGAAGGCTTGCTGTGGGGTGCGCGCTCGGCTCCGCCGGCGCGACGGCCGCGTTCGTGCTCGTCGCGAGTCTCAACGTCGTCTACCGCGCTCCGGCCCTTCACGTCGCGCTCGAGACGACCGCGGCGATCACCGCGTCCGCCGCCGCCTTCCTGCTCCTCGGTCGCTACTGGCGCTCGGGCTTCCTCGACGAGCTGATCCTCTCCGCCGGACTCACGCTGCTCGCGCTCTCGAACTTCGTCTTCGCCGCGCTTCCGGCCGTCTTCGATCTGCAGTCGAACCGGGCCTCGCTGTGGAGCATGCTCTTCACGGGCACGCTCGCGGCCTTCCTCATCTGCGTCGCCGCGCTGCTACCGCGACGGCGGATCGCCGGGGGCCGACGTTGGCCGATCGCGGTCTACGCCGGCATGCTGACGCTCGCGATCGCCGGGTCTCTGCCGCTGGTCGTGGACCCGGGCCTCCTGCCTCACGGCTTCATGGTCCCCCTTTCGTCCACGACGCCGCACCCGCGAGTCGTCGGAGCCGTGCAGCTCGGGCTGGCCCTGCTCTACCTCCTGGCGGCGCTCGGCTTCCGGCGGCGCCACCGCCTCACCGAGGACGAGCTCAGTGGCTGGCTCGCCGTCGCGTGCATCCTCTCGGGGGCCAGCCGCGTCAACTACTACTTCCATCCGGCGATCCTGTCGGACTGGGTCTACACCGGCGACGTGTTCCGGCTCGGCTTCTACTTCGCGCTGCTGATCGGCGCCGCCCGCGAGATCGCCTCGTACTGGACGAGCGTCGTTGCGGCTGCCTCGCTCGAGGAGCGGCGTCGGCTCGCCCGCGACGTGCACGACGGGCTCGCCCAGGAGATCGCTTTCATCGCCCGGAACGCACGGCTCCTCCGGACGCACGGTGCCGAGCCGCAGCTCGTGGAGCGGATCCTCAGCGGCGTCGGCCGGGCGCAGGAGGAGTCGCGCCGCGTGGTCGGCGCGCTCGCCGCCAAGGTCGACGAGCCGCTGGACCAGGCGCTCGCCGAGGCCGTCCGCGACGCGGCGGCACGCTACGGGGCCTCCGTCGACATGGAGCTGGCGAGCGACATCGCGCTCTCTCCACTCCAACGGGAGGGTGTGGTACGGATCGCCGCCGAGGCCGTGTCGAATGCGGCCCAGCACAGCGGCGCAGAGGTGCTGCGGATCTACCTCGAGCGCGTCGAAGCAGGCATGCGACTGAAGGTCGTGGATGACGGAGACGGCTTCGACGAGAAGCAACCGCGGCGCGGCTTCGGCCTCGTCACGATGAAGGACCGCGCCGAGGCGCTCGGCGGGAAGCTGAAGATCGACTCGCGGCGCGGCGCCGGGACTCAGGTGGAGCTCGAGCTGTGAGCTTCGTGGCGCACGTCGCGGAACCGGTCGAGCCGCTCCGCGTGCTCATCGCCGACGACCATGCGCCGACGCGCGACGACGTTCGCCAGGCGCTGACACGCGGCGGTCTGGTGGTATGCGCCGAGGCCTCCGACGCCGCCCGAGCGGTACAGCAGGCGCTCGAAACGAGACCGGACGTCTGTCTCCTCGATGTGCGGATGCCCGGCGGCGGGGTCGCCGCGGCCTGGGAGATCGCAGCACGTCTGCCGACCACGAAGGTCGTTATGCTCACCGTTTCCGACGGGGACGGAGATCTCTTCCGTGCGCTGCGTGCCGGTGCGGTGAGCTACCTGCTCAAGGACGTCGACTTCGACAAGCTGCCGCAGGCGCTGCGTGACGTCGTGGACGGCAAAGCGGCAATTCCGCCTGCACTCGTCGCCCGGATGGTCATGCAGTTTCATTCCAACGACCCGCGCTTCCGGACGACGGAGGTCGGGACGGATCTCGGCCCGCGCCTCACGAGTCGCGAATGGGACGTCCTCGCCGGTCTCGCCGAAGGTCTCTCCACGCGGGACATCGCGAAGCGGCTGCAGCTCAAGCCGAGCGGCGTCCGCGCGCACATCTCAGCGGTCGTGCAAAAGCTCGGAGTGAAGGATCGCCACGAGGCGGTCGCGTTCTTCCACGAAGCCGCGAACGGCTGACCAGGACTAAATCGCCCCCGAAGGACGCTGCGAAGCACGAGTGCTGGGGTACTGGCAACTCCGTAGCTCAGTCCGCAATTTGCGCCCCCCGCCGAGTTGTTCACAGCCTTGGGGAGGCTTCATTTCGTACTCTTTTCGAGTCACCTTTTCGCTTCTCAAATCGGCTCGCAGCGCGATGCAAGCGCTGGAAAGCACAAGCGCTTGATCCTTAGTCTCCTCTTGTAGCCAGCCGGTTTTCGCGGGACGCTAACTCCGGTTAGAGGGACTGCGGACGACGGTCGCGCTTCGACTGTCGCCCCCTGACAAGGAGGATCGACAAATGAGAAGGAGATTCGGCTTGCGGCGGAGTCTCGCGGGGGGAACGATGGTCGTGGTCGCGGCACTCGTGCTGTTCATGGCGGCAGGTGCTTCGGCGAACGTGACCGGCGCCGTAAACACATCGGACGACCCCGCGTGGAATGGGCCGGCCGGCGATGGTCTAGACATGAGCGGCAACACGATTCAGGGCGCGCCGACACAGCCATGCCTGAACGGGCCGGTCCACACGGATCCACGGGTCAACTGCAACATCTACGCGGCGAAGGACGACGTCTTCCTGACCGGCACACCCAGCTCGGCTTCACTGGGCGCCGGGACGTACTTCTTCGCAGTACTCTCGCCCGGCGGCCAGCCCGACCCGAACGACGGCTCTGCGAAAAACCTCTCGTCGCCGGTCGACGCTGCCACGAACCGTGAGTTCTCGAGCGACGGAGCCGGGAACATCACGCCCCTGAACTCGTCGACCCACGCGTTCGACCCCCGGTTCGGCGGATTGATCCAGCTTGCGCCGTATGACGACACCGGGAACCCAGGCGGGGTCTACATCCTCGCCGTGTGCAAGATCAGCGACACGCCGGACGACGCTCAGAGCAGTGTCGCGCCGGTTGACCCGCGTGACTGCAAGTACGACGCGTTCAAAGTCCGGCAGGCACCGCCGGCGGGAGAGCTCGCCGACCTCGACGTGACGAAGACGGCCACGCCGAGTTTCACGCGCGACTACGAGTGGAGCGTGGACAAGCAGCAGACGACGAGCAGCGACCCGATCGACACGCTCAACTCCACGGTCAACGTCCACTACAAGGTACAGGCGACCTGGAGCGGCCCGATCGACAGTGGCTGGGACGTCAGCGGCACGATCACCGTGACGAATCCGAACGACTCGGACTTCACCGGTGTCGCCGTCTCCGACCACATCACGTACAACGACGGGTCGAACGACGTTGCCGATCCGAACGTGATGTGCACGGTCGCCAACGGCGGCTCTGGTGGAACGGTCGATCCGGGTGACGCCACGATTCCGGCGAACGGCTCGGTCGACTTCCCGTACGACTGCTCGTACTCGGCTGCGCCGGCCGCCTCGATCGAGACCAACACGGCCTCCATCAGATGGGATGGAACGGCCTTCAATACCCCGGACAGCTCGGCGAGCTTCGACGTGCCGTTCGTCTGGGACAACGGCGACGTGGGCAACCCGTCCGTCATCAACGATTGCACGACGGTGAGCGACCTGTGGTCGAAGACGAGCACGACGACCACAATCGGCTCGGCGTGCATCGACGGAACCTTCACGAAGGACATGGGGAACAACCTCTCGTCGTTCGCATCCGGCTACGACATCCCGTCCCAGACCTTCACCTTCACGTACACCCGGTCGGTGGCGGTCGTGAGAGGCGCCTGCACCGAGTACGACAACACGGCGACCGTCACGGACGGCGGGACCGGCAGCACCGACGACGACAGCACGACCGACGACGACAGCTCGTCGGCGTCGGTCATCGTCTGTGGGCCGGCCAACACGGGGGCCTTGACCATCGGCTTCTGGAAGAACACGAACGGCCAGGGCCTGATCAAGACCTACTGCCAGAGCGGCGCTCTGGGCACCTATCTCAAAGGTCTGGGCGCCGGCTCCGGACCGTTCAGCAACGCGCCGTTGACCTGCAGCGCTCTCGCCACGTACGTCTCGGGCATCCTGAGCGGAGCCTCGGCCACGAACATGAACGTGATGCTGAAGGCGCAGATGCTGGGAACCGCTCTCGACGTCTGGTTCAGCGGGCCGGGGTGGACCTCGACTAAGAGCGGAAGCACCAAGCCGCCGTCGAACTTCCTCCAGCACAACAGCCTGGGGACATTCAACATGGACACGACGGCCATTTGTCCCATGGTCGACAACACCACTGCTGGTTCTGCCAGCTGCCAGAACAACAATCCCTCGACCGATGCGTTCGCATCGGGTGCAGTGCCGATCTCGTCGATGTCGATGCAGGCGATTCTCGACTTCGCCGCGACGACGACCAACACGACGTTCAGCGGGCCGTTCAACGGGTCCACGTCGAACAGCATCTGGTACGGAGGCAATCGCACGCTTCAGACGGTGCTGAAGAACCTCTTCGACCAGTTCAACAACGGAGACGCGTTCGGCTCCTTCTAGGCAGCGAGAACGTCTTGCCCTTCGGAGAGGCCCCGCACGGGGCCTCTCCGCTGTTCAAGGTCAGGGACTCGGTGAGGAGATCGTCAACGTGAACGAGCACTTGCCGCCGCTCACGGTGTACGTGTAGCGCCCGGCCGAGAGGCTCGCCTTCAGGCTGACGACGCTCGGGCCCGTCGCGGCGGCGCCGTTCGAGAGCCCGAGCGAGAGAGCGCTGCATTTGGTGAACGCGAGCTGCGCGCCGGCCAGGCCGGCTCCGACGTTGACGGTGAAGCTCCGGGACGGATTCCGAGAGTTGAGCGAGCCCGAGTAGGTCATCGTCTGCGTCGCGGGCGGCGGAGACGCCGCTGCAACCACCGCGGGCGTGGCCGCGGAGGTCGCCGAGCTCGAGCCGCTGCTGTTCGACGCCGTCACCACGAGGCGCAGGGTGTCGCCGACGTCGCCGCTCTGCGCGATGTATGTGCTGGTCGAGGCACCCACTATGACGCTGCAGGATCCGCCGCTCTGATCGCAGTCCTGCCACTGGTACGCGTAGCCCGTCGGACTCCCCGTCCAGGATCCGGGCGAAGCGACGAGGGTCTGGCCGGCCTGCGGGGTCCCGGAGATGGTTGGCAGGGTCGAGTTGGTCGGCGGTGAGGCGGTCGGGGTCGTCGTCCCGCCAACCGGCGCGGAGAGAGGCGAAGCGACCGCCGTCGAGCCGAGGCCGTTCTTGACCGTGACCACGAGCCGGATGCTGTAGCCGCTGTCGGCCGACTGAATCGTGTACGTCGCCGCGTTCGCGATCGTCGAGCAACTCGAGCCGGTGCTGGTACAACGTTGCCACTGGGCCCCGGACATGCTGAGAGGCGCACTACCCGTCCACGTCCCTTGGCCGCGGAGCAGTACCTGGCCGACCTGCGGCGAGCCGGTGAGCGGCTGGTAGTTGTTCACGCCGTTCGTCTCGACGAACAGCTGTGGAGCTGACGCGTTCATCGGCGGGTTCGACGCTTGCGGATCGCTGAAGCCAAGCGCCTCGAACGCGGCGAGCGCGTCCACGCGTCCGTAGGACACGGAGAAGCCCACCGGCGAGGCGCTCGTCTCCAGCGCTTGCTCGACCTGCGAGTTCGTCAGCTCCGGGTTCGCCGACAAGAGGAGCCCTGCGATTCCTGCGACGACCGGTGCGGCCGACGAGGTGCCGCCGATCGGCGCGTAACCGGGGGCGCCGTTGATCGTCGGCCAGGCGGTCATGTCGCCTTCAGGGGCGGCGAGCGGGACCCAGCTGCCGTAGTTCGAGTCTCCCGCCTTGTTCCCGGAGTTGTCGACGCCGGCGACCCCCAGGACGTACGGGTCCGCGGCGGGGTAGTTGACGCAGTTGCAGTTCGAGTTCCCGGCCGCCGCCGTCATGAGGACGCCGTGCTGATGCGCATACGTCGTCGCGCTCCGCAGCGTCGAAGAATCGCTCGAGCCGCCGAGGCTCATGTTCGCCACCCTCGCGCCATGGTCGGCCGCGTACGTGAGGCCGTTCGCGACGTCGCTCAGGTAGGCGCCGGAGTCGGTTCCCACCTGGACGACCATCAGACGGCAGCCGGGGCAGAAGCCCGCGCTCCCTGTCGCGTTGTCCGTGGCGAGCCCCGCGATCCCGGCCACGTACGTGCCGTGGTTGCCGGCGTTCGTGGTGACGTCGGTTGTTCCGGTCATTGCGTTGTACGTCGAAGCGATCTGGCCGTCGAAGTCGCTCAGGCCCGCCGTCTTGATACCGCTGTCGAGAATGGCGATCACGACGTTCGGATCTCCGCGAGTGATGTCCCAGGCCTGTGTGGTGTGGGTCATCGACCAGCCCCACGCGCCGCCTCCGACCGCGAAGCTGCCGCCGGGAAAGGATGGGTCGCTCGGCAGCGTGTCCTGCGGCTTCAGGATCGCGTCGCGCTCGGCGAACGCGACGAGGGAGTTGCCGTGCATCTCACCGAGGTCGGCCTTCGCGCTCGCGGCCGGCACGGTGATCACCTTGATCCCGAGGTCGTGCACGAGCCCGATCTGCTTCGCGTGCAGCGAGCCGAGGAGTGAGGTTCGCGCCTGCTGGGACGCGGTCGACTTGAACTTGACGAGCAGTCGCTCGGATCCCGGCGCGGCGCCCGCAACGGACACGCCGAGAAGGCAGCCGATGATCGCGACTGCAGCGAGCGATTCGAGAGTAGTCCTGCGGAAGGTTGAGCTCATTGCGGCGCGCTCCTACGGATTCGGGCCTCCCGGTGACCCCGAGCCGGCGGCGGCGTTTGCTCGAGTCCGGATATCGGCTCGCGCGCCCGGAGGCGTAGTGGCCCCATCCCTTGAACGCGGGCACCCTTTCGAGGGGAGAGCGACGAGAAACGGCTCTAGTAGTCGCGTGTGCGCGCCGTCACGGTGACGGGCCGATCCATCTCCGCCGGTGCAGATTGCGCGAATGCCCAGAGCTTGTTCGCCGTGAAGCTGAACGGCGTAACAAGCACGATCGCGACGGCCTGCCCCGCCAGATCCCCCGCACCGGCTGCAATGAACGCGAGCAGGAACAGCTGGTTAGCGCCGAGAGAAAGCCCGGAGACGAGCAAGGCACGCGCGCCCTGCCCGAAGACGGGCGCCCTCGAGGTGCGGAACGTCCAGGCCCGGTTCCAGGCGTAGTTGCTGCCCGCCGCGATCAGGAACGAGATCGCCGCGGCCGCGAGGAAGTGCAGCCCATTGGCGAGCAGCGCCGCGTAGGCCGCGAGGTTGACCGCATACCCCGTGGCACCGACCAGGCAGAAGCGCAGAAACTCGGTCTCGAGCAGACAGCGGATCGGACGAAACTGCACGTTCCCAGGTTCGTGAGCCGAGCGTCGACTTACGTCGGCCGAACGGCGAGCTTCGCCTGACCGGCGGTCGAGTCGGGCTCAGGCCTAGGTGGCCTTCGCCTTGATCCGGCCACGCACCTCGCCCTTCGGATTCCGCCGCGTCTCGATGACGACATAGGCGCGGCCGCGCAAGACCGCCCGGACGAAGCGGCGGCTTGCGACATACGAGCCGCGGTAGTAGCTCGAGGCCCCCGAACTGCAGTCGCTGCAGAGGAGGAGGGCGAGTTGGGACGGCTTTGCGGACCTGCCGAAATAGATGCCTGCACGGCGAGCGGCCCCACTGAGGTGGCCGAACGTCAGCCTCCAACTCAAACTGCTGCTCTTGCCGGAGAGGGCCAGCTTGGCAGTGAATCGGCCGGTCGCATGCGGCGCGTGAATGGCTGAGGCTGTCCTCTTCAAGGGCGACGTCAATACGTGGACGCCGGGGGCTGCGGCAGCTATCCCGCCCGTCAGTGCAATGGCGCCTGCACAGGCCACTGACGCAAGGAAGCGGAGCGAGCGGGGGCCGCCCTGGCTGCCCCCGCTCGTCTTCGCTGCCTGTCCCATTACTTGTTGAGCTGGAAGAACGCCTCGAGCGACGAGCCGTCAGCGAAGGTGACGGAGGTCCGGTAGCACGTCGTTTGACTGACCTTCGGGGTCTGCCAGTTGTAGATCCACTGCAGCCCGGTGGTGTCGTAGCGGAGGCTTGTGCTGCCCGTCGCCGTGGTCGTGTAGTCGACCGGGTCGGAGTCCGCCGCGTTCGTGCAGCTCGTCATCTTCGCGAACTGGAATGCGGTGGCGAGGTTGGTGAATGTGTCCGCTCCGGTCTTCTCGGTGGCTCCCGCGAAGACATTGAACTTCAACGGAACCGTCTGGCCTCCCTTGACGGTGTTCCAGACATTCGCGGCACTGCTGAAGACCGTCGGAGGTCCCGCCGGCGCCGGCGTGAAGACGGTGTTCGCGATGCCCACGGGAGCGTAGAAGCCCTTCCCGGCCGCGTTCCAAGCGGTGATGCTCGCGGTGGCCGTGGGCATCGTCAGGGAGTAGTTGCCTCCGTCGCTGCCTCCGAGCGTGAGACCGGAAATCGTGACCGTCCACGTGCCGACCGCGCTCGAGGAGAACGCCCCACTGGCGCCGGCAGTGTCGAGCGTGACGTCGTCGAGCGGCGTGCCGAGCACGCCGAGCAATGACGCTCCGCCGGTGTTCAAGGTCGCGATCTTCGTACCGTCCCATACCTTGTTGTTCGCCGTGATTCCGGTGACGGTCAGGTTTGCCGGGGTGATCACACCGGTTGTGTTGTTGACGAAGTTGATGCTGTAGTTGTTGCCCGAGTTCCCGTCAGCGACCGAGCCGGACGGCGTCAACGTCTTGCCTGAGCCAACTGTCTTCGTGTCGAACGCCTGGCTGAAGTTACCGGTGTCTCCGTTGACGATCGTCCCGGTGGTCACCTGCGGCGTCTTGTTGGAGCTCGTCGTAGTGTCGTAGACCTTGTTGTCGGTCACGGCACTTACAGTGATCGGACGAGCTGTGATCGTGCCGGTGGCGGCATGCGTGGTGACCGAGTAGTTGTTGCCGGAGTTTCCGTCATTGATCGTGAACGCCGTGACTTGGAGTGTGCTGCCGTTCGTTCCCAGCACGTTCTTCGATAGGAACTCCTGTGTCCGGCCGGTCACGGTGTCGCCGACCTGCAGCTCGCCCGCACCAAGCGTGGGCGTCCCAGTCGATGTCTTGGTGCCGTCGTAACCCCTGCTGTCAGTGACGGCGTAGATGTCGAGGGGTGCCGCCGTGATGTTGGCCGTCAGGCCGCTCGGCTGGGAGACGGTGTAGTTGCCGGCGTCGCCGCCCTGGAGGGCGACTCCGGTCACGGTCACCGGCTTGCCGTCGCCGACGTTCTTGTTGTTGAAGTGG
>Ga0134128_10007539_pt1 | contig 13156 bp, 9 predicted proteins | sample KB31754_FD_96462 | JGI IMG/M metagenome (GOLD analysis project Ga0134128, IMG submission 96462) | Terrestrial soil microbial communities with excess Nitrogen fertilizer from Kellogg Biological Station, Michigan, USA - KB3-175-4 | ecosystem: Environmental > Terrestrial > Soil > Unclassified ... | reverse complement strand
GCCGCCGCCAGGATCAGCATCGAGAGCGCGAAGTGGGCCATCACCCACCCGTAGTCGAGCTCGCCCTTGACCGTGAGCCCGCCGAGCACCGCCTGGCAGATCACGCCGAGGGGCAACAGCGCGGCGTTCCAGGTCAGATCGCGCCTGTAGGGGCGGCGGCGCAGCGCGCCCAGCCACGCGAAGCCGGCCGCCAGCACGACCGGCACGCTCACCGCCCTGTTGGAGAACTCGATCACAGAATGCGCGTTCCCCGGCGGGTAGTAGTTGCCGTAGCACTTGGGCCAGGTCGGGCAGCCCAGCCCCGAGCCCGTGAGCCGCACGGCCGCGCCGGTGAGCACGATCAGCGTCAGCGCGCCCAGCGCCACGCGGGCGAGAACCATGTACTGGGCCGCCGTGACGGTGTAGCCGTTGGTGCGTTCGCGCAGCTGCTGGAGCATCCGCCTAAGGATGCCACCGGAACGGCATTTCGGTCCGCGCCTGCACGACCGCGCACCTTAGCGCCGGGCCGGCCCCTCCTCCCGCCGCGGAGCCCTAGCGGTGCTTGACGGCGGCGTGGTGGTGGCGGCGCTTCTTCTTGTGCTTCTTGTGCTTCGTCTTGGCGTGCGGGCCGCTGCGATAGCCCGAGAGCGGTTCGGTGTGCGACGCGGACCGCGGGTGGGTGTGGATGATCGTGATGCTGCGCGTGGAGACGTTGCGCATGCGGTCATACGCCTTGAAGGTCAACGTGTGGCGGCCGAAGGCGATGTGCTTGGCCCCCTGCCATTCCAGCCGGCCCGAGAGCAGCGACGGATACGTTTTGCCGTCGTAGTTGCGGATCAGGCGCCCGTCCACTTCGAGGCGGATGCGGAACACGCCGGCCCGGCTGCGCGCCGAGACCACGATCGGCAGCGGGCCGCTGTAGGAAGCGTGGTCCGCCGGCTCGGAGACGTCGATCGTCGGCCCCGTGAACACCCCGCATTCTTCGTGCAGCGTGTCGCCGTCGCGGGCGTAGTCGTGCATCGCGTCGAAGGAGGGCTTGTGTGAGCCGTTCGCGCGCACGAGACCGGACGTGACCTTGCCTTCGTCCGCGAAGGGGAACCACAGCGCGACCTTCACATACGGGTCCTGGGCGAGGCAGTGGTAGGCCTGGCGCAGGTAGGTGGCCTGCTGCTGGTCTGAGACGCCTTCGGCCTTCTGACCCGCCCACACGCCTTCCGAGCAGACCGCGTTCGTGGTCCGCCAGCTCATCTCGGTCATCCAGATCGGCTTGTCGTCGCCGTTGGCCTCCATCACCGAGTGCACTTCGCGGTAGGCCAGGAAGGAGTCCGGGATCATGCGGTTGTCGCTGCCGCGCAGGTACTCGTAGGGGGAGAGGATGTTGCAGGCGGTGTCGGTGTGGACGCCGACCGCGTCGAAGGAGCCGCGGCCGCCCGCCGCGTAGACGCCTTCGAGGAACGGGTAGTCGTTGCCGGTCAGCCCGCCGAGCACGATCGTGGCCTTCGGTTCGGCCGCCTTGACCGCCGGATAGACCACCTTCAGCAGCTGCGCGTAGCGGGCCGGGTCGGGAGCGCCGAGCCACCAGCGCGGTTCGTCCTCCTCGTTCCAGATCTCGTAGGCGGCGACGTGGCTGCCGAAGCGCTGGGCGACGCTCGCGAGCATCGACGCGTAGTCGTAGGGGTTCACCGGCGGGGTGCGCTGGTCCGGCGAGCCGGTCTCCCACTGCGGGCTGTCCACCACGTCGAGCAGGAACTTCGTCCCCTCCGGGTAGGCGCGGAAGGCCTGTTCGTAGGCCGCGAGCCAGTTCGGGGCGAACACGCCGCGGGCAGGCTCGATCGCGGGCCACGGCATGAACATCCGGACCCAGTGGGTGCCCAGCGACGCGATCCGCGGCGCCTGGCCGATTTCCGGACCGGGGAGCACGACGCCCGCCTCGGCGGCCTGCGCGGGCGCGGGCGCGGCCACCGCCACCAGCGACGCCGCAAGGGCGAGCAGGATTGCGGCCCGGCGGGCCGCGCGGCCCCTGCGGACGGGGGGGAGACGCTTCATCGCTTGGGAATCGGAGCCCCGGCCGCCGCCGTTGACGCTGAGCGGGCGTCCTCGACGGATCAACGAGTGCGGTGGGGCGAGGATCGCCATGCAGCAGCTAACCCGCGCGGGGCCGCAACGTTCCGCCTTCGCCCCCGGGGCTCGCGGCGCCCGCCCAGCGCGCCGCCGCGGCGGCGCGCGGCTCAGCCGCCCCCGCGCCCCAGCAGGCGCCCGGCGGCGCGCAGCAGCGCCCCGAGGCCGCGCCCGAGCCGCGAGTCCTCACCGATCAGGCCGTAGAGCGCGGCGCGCGCCCGCTGGAAGCTCTGCCAGGTGACCGATTCCTCCACGCGGCGCTGGAAGTGCTGCGCCGCGTCGAGCTCGACCCGCGTCTGCCAGAGCTCATCGCCCACCCTCAGGAGCTCCTGTTCGGCGGCCTGGAGGCGGCCCCCCACCTCCAGCACCTCGGCCCGCTTCTGCTCGTTCAGCTCGGCGAGCAGCCGGTCGCGCTCAGCGACGGCGGCATCGCCCGCGCGCTCTGCCTGACGGCGCAGCCCCAGGGTCGTGTCGGCCAGCGTCGAGGCGCCGCCGGCGCCCGGAAGCGGCCCCCGCGAGGCGAGCGCCACGCAGAAGATCGGCTCGGGCTCGGGCAGGACCTCCCACTCCCCCCCGGCGGGCTGCACGAAGAACGTCTCGCCGGCCTCCCGCTGCCCGCTGGCGTCGAGCGCGCTCAAGAGCGAGCCCTCGATCGTCCGCTGCCCCCACAGGGCGACGTGCTCGAAGTGCGTCCGCAGCAGCGCGCGGAACTCGGCCACGGTCAGCTCGCGCTCGTGGAACTCGTTGACCTGGCCCGCCGCCTCGCTGTAGCGCTCACGGTCGGGAGTCGAGACGACGAGCAGGCCGTCGCCGGCGAGCACCCCGCTGACCTCGGCCAGCAGCCGCTCCTGGTCGGCGACGTGCTCGATCATCTCGAACGCGACGACCGCCCCGAAGCTCCCGCGGCCGAAGCGGCTGAGGTCCAGCGCGCTCCCGTGCTCGAAGGCGAGCCCGTCGCGGGCGTAGTTGAGGCGGGCGTGCTCGACGGCCTGCGCGTCGACGTCGAGGCCGACCACCCCGGCGGCCCGGGTGGAGAGGATCGCCGCCCCGAACCCCTCGCCGCTGCCCAGATCCAGCACCCGCCTGCCGGTGAGCAGCTGCGCCGCCCACAGGTAGCGGTGGAAGTGCTCGTAGACGATCGCCGCGTCCTCGGTCCAGGGCACGCAGCGCTCCCCCGTCCACTCGATCAGGCGCGGGGCGCCGGGGTGTCGCAGCGGGGCCATCGCGGCGCGAGCCTAGCGCAGGGCGCCCGCACCGCCGCTTGGTAGTTTGGGCGCCGTGACGAGGGCGAGCAGCCGGCAGGGCGCATCGGGGCTGCTCGCGCGCGGTCTGCTGCGGGCACGCTACGTCGCGGGCCTGCCCGGGCGGCGGCGGGCGGCCGGACAGGCCGCGCTCCGCGAACGCCTGGCCCGCGAGTTTCCACCGGCGCGCCTCGCCGTCGAGGCCGAGACCGTGACCGAGACCCTCTACGGCCGCCTGCGGGAGGAGGACGTCGCGGCCGCCGAACGCCGGATCCGCGAGGAGCCGGGCGCATGGGAGCACTACTTCGGGACCGCACCGCGCGCCACCAACCACGGCCTCGTGCTCGCGCTGGGCGTGTGGCTCGGGTGCGAGCCGGTGATGGAGCGCACCGGGCTCGCCCGCGTCGAGCCGCCCGAGCACGTGCACGCGATGGCGCGCGGGCCGCTCAACGGAGCGGGTGCGCTGTACGAGGCGAACATGGTGGTCGACGCACTGCTCGGCGCCGGCGTGGAGATGTCGGCCATGCGTTCGGCGCTCGACTTCGGCTGCTCCTCGGGCCGGGTGCTGCGGCCGCTCGCCGCCTCCTATCCGCACGTCGCGTGGCACGGGTGCGATCCGAACACCGGGGCGATCGAGTGGGCGTCGGAGAACCTGCCCGGGATCGAGTTCTTCGTCTCGCCCGGGGTCCCGCCGCTCGGGCTCGGCGACGGCTCGCTCGACCTCGTGTACGCGATCTCGATCTGGTCCCACTTCTCGCCTCGGCGCGGGCTGGAGTGGCTCGAGGAGATGAGCAGGGTGCTGGCGCCGGGAGCTCACCTCGTCATGACCACGCACGGCGCGGCCGCGGTCGCCCACTACGCGTCGAGCCCGCAGCGGCCGCTCGAGCAGCTGGCCGAGATCGAACGCGACCTGTACCGGCGCGGCTGGTGGTACGCCGCCGAGTTCGGTGCGGCGGGCGACTGGGGCGTCGTGGATCCCGACTGGGGCACGGCGTTCATCTCCGCGGAGTGGCTGGTGGCGCAACTGTCCCCCCGCTGGCGTGTCCTTGAATACGCACCCGGGCGCAACATGGAGAACCAGGATCTGTACGTGTTGCAGCGCGTTTGAGGCGGGCGGCGGTTGGTAGCGTTCTCCAGGCCCTTGACGACCACAATCTCCCGAGAATCGGCGCCGGCCACGGCCTCCGCGCCGGCCGCGGCACCGGCGATCTCGGTGCAGGGGGTCTCAAAGACGTTCCGGCTCCCCCACCAGCAGTACTCCACGCTCAAGGAGCGGGTCCTGCACCCCTTCCGCTCCACCGAGTACGACGAGCTCAACGCGGTCCAGGACGTGAGCTTCGAGATCGCCGAGGGGGAGTTCTTCGGGATCGTCGGGCGCAACGGCAGCGGCAAGAGCACGCTGCTGAAGTGCATCGCCGGGATCTACGGCGTGGACAGCGGGCGGATCGGGATCGCCGGGCGCCTCTCCCCCTTCATCGAGCTCGGCGTCGGCTTCAACATGGACCTGACCGCGCGCGACAACGTGGTCATCAACGCGATCATGCTCGGCCTCAGCCGCCGCGAGGCCCGCAGCCGCTTCGAGCACGTGATCGCGTTCGCCGAGCTCGAGCAGTTCGTGGACCTCAAGCTGAAGAACTACTCCTCCGGGATGCTCGTGCGGCTGGCGTTCGCCACCGCGATCCAGGTCGACGCGGAGATCCTGCTGATCGACGAGGTGCTCGCGGTCGGGGACGCGGCCTTCCAGCAGAAGTGCTTCGAGCAGTTCTTCCGCCTGAAGCGCGAAGGCAAGACGATCGTGTTCGTCTCGCACGACATGCACTCGGTCGAGCGCTTCTGCAACCGCGCGATGCTGATGGAGCACGGCGTGATGCGCCAGATCGGCGACCCGCACGCGATCGCCCGCGCCTACCACAAGCTCAACTTCGGGAAGCTGCCCCACGACGCTCCGGCGGCGGACGCCTCCGGGGCGGGAACCGCGATCGCCGACGCGTGGTTCGAGAACGCCTCGGGCGAGCGGATTGCCGAGGTGAGCCAGGAGGAGCCGCTGCGGATGTGCTTCGAGGTCCGCTTCGCCGAGGACCTCGAGGAGCCCGTGTTCGCGGCGACGCTGCGCACCGAGCTGGGGCACACGATCGTCGTCGCGCGCAGCGACGAGCGGGGTGGCACGAGCGGCTCCTTCCGCGCGGGCGACAGCGCCGTGGTGCGCTTCGAGATGCCGGCATGGCTGACGCCGAGCCGCTACCTGCTGACGCCCTCGCTCGCGCGCGCCGGCACCGGCGCGGACGCGGTCGCCCTCGTCGAGGACATGACCTCGATCGTGATCCACGGCAGCTCGAGCGGCGGCATCCTCGAGCTGCCACTGAAGACGGAGATCGAGCGCTCGTGAGCGTCCCCGTCGAAGCCGCGGTTCTGGACCAGCAACCCCACCGGGTCCACGGGCCCTCGGCCCTCAGCGGCGATCTCCGCCGCTTCTGGTCGCTGACCGTGACGCTCGCGCGCACCGAATTCAAGGTGCGCTTCTACGGCTCGGTGCTCGGCTATCTCTGGACGCTCGTGCGCCCGCTGCTGCTGTTCGGCGTGATCTGGGTGTTCTTCACGCAGGTCGGGCACGTCAACGACACCACCCAGCCCGGCATGGAGCAGTACGGCTCGCAGCTGCTGGGCTCGATCGTGCTCATGCAGTTCTTCGCCGAAGCGACGGGCGGCGCCGTGCGCTCGATGGTCGATCGCGAGAACATGCTGCGCAAGATCCACTTCCCGCGGCTCGTGATCCCCGCCTCGGTCGTGCTGCTGGCGATGTTCAACCTGGGGCTGAACCTCATCGTGTGGCTGATCTTCTCGCTCATCTCCGGCGTGGAACCGATGGTCAGCTGGCTGGTGCTCCCCGTGATCGTCGGCGGGCTCGTGCTCGTCACCGCGGGGATGGCGATGCTGCTGTCGGCGCTGTTCGTGTGGTTCCGCGACATCCAGCCGATCTGGGAAGTGCTGCTCCAGATCCTCTTCTACGCCTCGCCGGTGATCATCTCGATCCAGACCGTGGAAAAAGACTTCGGCACGACGGCGCTGCACCTCTACATGCTCAACCCGCTGGCGGTGATCTTCCAGCAGTTCCGCCACTCGATGGTCACCCACGCCACGCCCAGCGCCGGCCAGGCGCTCGGGAGCTGGGCGGCGCTCCTGGAGCCGATGGCGATCGTGCTCGCGATCTTCGCCGTGGGCTTCGCCGTCTTCGATCGCTCGGCCGCGCGGATCGCGGAGAATCTGTGAGCGAGATGGAGACCCCGCAGAGGACCGAGCAGAGCGGCCTGGAGGCCGAGAACGCGCAGCTGCGCTCCCGCGTGCGGGAGCTCGAGACCGAGCTCGTCGAGGTCCAGGCGCGAACGAACGCCGCCGTCGCGCAGTGGCAGGAGCGCGCCTACTGGCTCGACCGCTGGCACCTCGACCTCAACGCGCTGATGCGCCGGCGGGGTGCATCGGAGTTCCGCGGGCTCCTCCGCGCCGCGCGCTCGGTCGTCTGGGCCGCGAAGCGCGCGCGCCGGCGCCTGCGGGGCCAATGAGCGCCGTCTCGGTCGTGATACCCGTCAAGGACGGGGAGCGGTTCCTGGACGAGCTGCTCTCGGCGCTCGCACGCGAGGGCCCGGACGAGGTGCTCGTGATCGACTCGGCCTCCCGCGACGCGTCGCGCGAGATCGCGCGGGCGCACGGAGCCGAGATCCTGGAGATCGACCCACGCGAGTTCTCCCACGGACGCACGCGCAACCTCGGCGCCGAGCACACGGGCGGCGAGCTGATCTGCTTCTTGACCCAGGACGCGACGCCCTGCCCCGGGTGGCTGACCGCCTACCGCGAGGCCTTCGCGCTCGGCGAGCGCGTCGGCGCCGCCTACGGCCCGCACCTCGCCCGGCCCGAGACGAGCCCGATGATCGCGCGCGAGCTGAGCGAGTTCTTCGCCTCCTTCTCCCCCGGCGGCACCCCGGTGCTCCAGCGCGAGGGCGATGAGACGTTCCTCTCCAACGTGAACGCCTGCTACGCCCGCGCCTGCTGGCAGGAGATCCGCTTCCGCGACGTCGCCTACGCCGAGGACCAGGCGTTCGGGCAGGACATGCTCGCCGCCGGGTGGAGCAAGGTCTACGCCCCGGGGGCGGCCGTGCTGCACGCCCACGACTACCCGCCGGCGGAGTTCATGCGCCGCTACTTCGACGAGTACCGCGGCCTGCGCGAGACCAGCGGGCACGTCGAGCCTTTCGACCTGGCCGGATCGGGCGCCCAGGTGCGCCGTGCCGTCGCCGCCGATCGCGCATGGATGCTCGAGCGCGGCATCGGCGGCGCCGAGCTCGCGCGCTGGACCGCTCGCTCGACCGTCCATCACGCCGGGCGCAAGGTCTTCTCGGCGCTCGGATCGCGCGCCGAGCGGCTGCCCGCGCCGGTGCAGGCGGGCCTCTCGCTGGAGGGTCGGGGCGCCGCTCCGAACGGGGATGGAGCGGGTGGCGCGCCCGAGGGCGCCTCGCCCGTCCCGCCGCCGCGGCACGTTCCGAAGATGCTGGGCGGCGAGGTCTACGACGTCGTCGCGCGCGTGCGCGAGCAGGGTCCGGCGCCGCTGCTGCCGGCAGCTCCGGGTGCCGCCGAGCGCGAGCGCCTGCGCCTGGCGATGGTGATCCCGCCCTTCTCGCGCGGCAGCGGCGGGCACAACACGCTGTTTCAGATCTTCACCCGCCTCGAGCAGCGCGGCCATGCGTGCAGCGTGTGGCTCGCCGACCTGCACGGCTACGCCAAGGACGTGTGGCCCGCGGTGCTCCGCAGCGAAATCCGCGAGTACTTCGCCCCCTTCGAGGGGCCGGTGTACAAGGACCTCTCGCAGTGGCAGGGCGCCGACGTGGCGATCGCGACGGGCTGGCAGACGGCGCACGCGACGCTCGCGCTCGACGGCTGCCACGCGCGCGCCTACGTCGTCAACGACCACGAGCCCGAGTTCTACGCGGCGTCGGTCGAGCACGTGCTGAGCGCCGACACCTACCGCCACGGCATGCACTGCATCGCGGCGAGCCCGTGGCTCAGCGAGCTGCTGGTGGAGCGCTACGGGACGAGCTCCGAGCCCTTCCAGCTCGGCGTCGACCACGAGGCCTACCGGCCGCGCCCCGTGCAGCGCCGCCGCGACACGGTCATCTACTACGCGCGCCACTCGACCCCGCGTCGCGCGGTGCCGGTCGGGCTGATGGCACTGGCCGAGCTGAAGCGCAGGCGACCCGACCTGCGGGTGGTGCTGTTCGGCGCGGGCGAGCGCCTGCACGCCTCCTTCGACTACGAGCACATCGGGGTTCTCAGCCCCGAGCAGCTCTCCTGGCTCTACTCGGAGGCCACGGTCGGGCTCTGCCTCTCGCTGACGAACTTCTCGCTGATGCCGAAGGAGATGCTCGCGTGCGGGCTGCCCTGCGTCGAGCTCGCCGGCGTGAGCGCCGAGTCGATCTTCGGCGAGGACGGACCGCTCGCGTTGGCGCCCCTCGAGCCGGCCCGTATCGCCGACGCGATCGAGCATCTGCTCGACGACGAGGAGCAGTGGCGCCGGCGCTCGGAGCGGGGGATCGAGTTCGTGGCCTCGCACACGTGGGAGCAGGCGACCGACGAAGTCGAAGCGGGGCTGCGCCACGCGCTCCGCGAGCGCGAGCGCGTCCCGGCGGTCGGCTAGGGCCCGGCTCAGCCGCGACGGGCGACGAGGTCGACCGCAGGCCCGTGAGGGTGGGTCTCGTCGAGCTTGGTCTCGATGTCCCGCCAGCCGAAATGCTCGAGCGCCCCGACCAGGTCCTCCAGCTCCAGCCAGTTGCTGAAGCCCCGCGTACCGCCCCAGAAGGTGCGGAAGCGCGTCGCCGCACCGTAGTCGTGGCGGTGGAGCGTGTAGTCGAACCCGGCCCGCTGCGCACGGGTCGCGACCCCCGCTGAGAAGGCCCTGCTCTTGTCCTGCCCGGGGGCGAGCTGCGCCGCGTCGTAGTAGTGGGTCCAGATGTACAGGCGCCGCGCGCGTGTCGAGATCAGCTCGAGCAGCTCGACCGGCTCGACCATGTGGTAGAGGATCCCGGCGCACCAGCAGAGATCGAACTGCTCATCGGTGCTGCGCAGGAACTCCGTCACGTCGCCGCACAGGAACGAGCAGCGCCCGAGCCCGAGCAGCTCCTTGACGACGAGGCACTTCAAGTAGGCGTCGCGGTTGGCCTCGACCGCCGTGACGTGCTCGGCGCCGGCGCGTTCGAGCATGTAGCTGTGCGCGCCCTCCAGGGGCCCGAGCTCCACGCACCGCGCGCCCTCCACGCTGCCGAGCCGTTCGAGCGCCCACCGTGCGCGCGCGTCGTCGAACAGCTCGGCGACGCCCGATGTGGTGCCGGGCACCGGGACCTTGGACGCCCACGCGACGGTCACGCTGTCGAGGGCCGACTGTGCGTCGGGGGCACCGGTCGCGAAGCGGCTGCGGCCACGGTAGAGCTCGCCGGCACGCAGCGCCTGGAGTGTGGTGATGGCGTTTTGGAGAGAGGGACGCATCCCGGGCCGCGTAATCTAGGGCGCTCCGCGGCGATCAGGTGTAGAAGCTGCCCAGCGTGAGCAGCTGCGAGGCGAAGCTCATGCCGATCATCGCGAAGACGAGCACGGTCGCGAACGGAACGTGGCGGCGCTTGCCGAGGCCGAAGGTGCCGCCGATCGCGATCACGGCCAGCGCCCCGATCGCGGGGAAGATGTAGCGGCCCTGTTCGGCGACGACCGTCCTGCCGCCGACCGGCGTGAAGAAAGCCGCCTCGACCGCGACCAGCGTGCAGAGCGGGAACAGGACGATCATGGCGAGCTCCCACCCGCGCCGGCGCACCCACGTGCGGAAGCGCACGGCGCCGGCGAGCGCCAGCAGGCCGACCGCCCCCATCGCGACCACGACCACCTCGTACACCCAGCGGGGGAAGTCGAACGTGTACCAGCCGAAGGAGGCCCAGCCCCTCTGGATGTAGATCTGGAAGAAGGGCCAGCCCGGCGGGAACAGGTGCCCCATGAACCCCAACGGCGGCAGGAACAGCTCCCACAGGTAGACCGCGAAGCGGCCGGGGTTGTGCTCGGCGAGGCTCACCGACCCGGTGGCCGAGACGCCGCCCGCGCTCTCGACCTGCCCCGAGGCGTGGTTGAGCACGTGGGGCTTGATCAGCGCCCAGGCCGCGAGCACGGCAACGAAGCTCCCGGCGAGCGCCAGCCACGGCAGCCAAGCGCTGCGGCCGCCCGTCTCCGGGGCGCCGGCGCCGGGCACGGCTGCATCCGCGCGCGCGGGCGCCTGCCCAGCGGCGCGAGCGCCTCGTCCCGCGCGGCGCGCCCGAAGCTCGCGCCAGAGGATCCCGAGGATCCCGACCGCGGCCGCAGGGTAGATCTCATAGCCGGTTTCCTTCATCAGCGGCGCGAGGGCGAGCGCCGCGCCGAGACCCAACGCCTCCGGCCAGGCGAGGCCGCGCCGCAGCGAGCGGACGAGCAGGTACAGCGAGATGGCCGCGGCAGCGTTGACCCCGCTGTCGTCGTTGACGGCACCCGAGATGAACCCGAACATCGGGTGGTAGGCGACGAGCAATCCGGCCGCGACGGCGGCGAGGCGCCAGCGTGGCAGCAGCTCGCGGACGATCCCGAACGCGCACATCGCGACGATCGCACCGAGCAGAGCCGAGACGAGGCGCACGGCAGTCAGCTGCGAGTAGACCGACTGGCCTTTGACGAGCAGGTAGGCAACCGCGCCGGGCGCGTAGTAGGGCGGGTCGTGGATCGACGCCGCCGGGGTGTACCCGCCGCCGTTGTCCTGCGGGTGCGGCGTGCCCGCGCGCAGATCCTCCCAGCGCCGCTCGTCGCTGCGCAACCACGGCGGCCTGCCTTCGGAGTTGCTGAGGGTGGAGTACGTGTTGACCCCGTTCAGCGCGAGCACCTGGTCGGTCGAGAAGGCCGCCTGCGAGGTCGCGATCTTCGACGGCTGATGCCCGGTCTCGGCGAGATGCTGGACGTAGGCGAAGTGGTCGGGCTCGTCCGGCGTCTGGAACGGCGGCGTGATCAGCGCCCAGCTGCCGGCGTTCACGAACGCGATCAGCCCGACGAGAAGACCCGTGCTCAGCCGGCGCCGCCGTACTTCGAGCGGGCGCCCGGCCGCCCCGCGGACGAGGAGCAGCAGCGCCAGCAACCAGGTCGCGGGCAGCACCACGAACAGGAGCACCGGGTAGGTCCACGCTCCGACGACCCCGGGGCGGAAGAGAGCCGCCCGCGAGAAGACCGTGCCGAGCGAGTCGAGCAGCGGGCGTTCCTCGCCCTTCGGGGGCAGGAACCACACCGAGATGCGGTTCGGGATCTGCGCGGCGGGGGCCGAGCGCCCGGCCGACGGGACGCGCCCGTGCACCGCCAGCGGGTGTGCGACCAGCAAGCGGCGCGCTCGCAGCGTGGCCGGCTGCTGCCCGTACTGGAGCCCGGCGGTACCGCCGATCCCGACCGGCCCGTTCAGCGGCGCGACGCAGACGGTGGCCGGCACGCTGGCCGCCCCGCCGGGCACGCGCACGGGAAGAGCCGGGTAGGCGTCTAGGTTCGCGCGCGTGGCTGAGACCGGCGCGGTGACGGTCGCGGCGAGCCTCTGGGAGCCCGCCGTCACGCCGACCGCCGCGCGAACCTCGGGCTGCTGGGAGAAGAGCGCGAGCCTGACCCCGCCCGTGCCGCGCGGGAGGTTCAGAGCGGGGACGCAGAGTTCCTGACCGGGCTGGACGTTTGCGACCACCGCGGCCGTGCCGACGCTGTTGGTGCCCGTGTAGAAGGGACGGGGGATCAGCAGCTGCCAGAGGATCAGCCCGGCGAACACGAGGGCCGTCAGCGCGGCGGGCAGCAGCACGCGGGGGCGCGCGCCGGTGCGGTCCTGAACGTCGGGCCTCCCGCGGGCGGCGGTCCTTGCCGCGGGCGCCCTGGCGGACCATTCGCTGGCCATTCAGCGGCGGCGCAGCCCGAGGATGCTCAGCAGGAAGGAGCTGAAGAAGATCTGGATGCCGACGATCAGGACCGCGGCCGCCACCACCGCGAGGCGTTCGTAGGCGAGCGACCCGAAGCCGTTGACGATCCAGCTGACGAGGATCGTGGTGCCGATGACCACGCCGACCAGCATGAACAGGCCGCCGAGCAGCAGCCCGTGCTCGAGCCTGAAGCGGGCGCGCATCCGGTCGAACCACGGGTCGCGCTCACCCATGAAGTAGGTGCCGTAGGCGTGGGCGCAGAGCCCGAGGGCCAGCACCTGCGTGCCGACGATCATCAGCAGCGCTCCCGTGATCACGACGTGGATCCCCCAGGGCCGCCCGAACAGGTCCAGCCGCGTCTCCGCGATCACGAGCACGATCGTGCCGAGGCCGGCCATCACGGCGCCGGGGAGGATGAAGAGGTGGTTCGGGCTGTGGACGAGCAGGAAGCGCAGGTGCCGCCAGCCGTCGCGGAAGCTCGACAGCTTGCTCTCGCCGCCGCGGGGGTGGTATTCGATCGGGAACTCGGCGATCTTGAGCTTCTCCTTGGAGGCCCGGATCACCATCTCCGAGGCGAACTCCATGCCGGTGGTGCGCAGGTCGAGGCGCGGCAGCAGGTCGCGCCGGAAGGCGCGCATGCCGCAGTGGGCGTCGGACACGCCCGTGCGGAAGAAGAGGTTGAGGACGCCGGTGAGCACCGGGTTGCCCACGTAGCGGTGGAGCCAGGGCATCGCGCCCGGATGGATCTTCCCGCGGAGGCGGGAGCCCATCACTAGATCGGCGCCCTCGTCGAGCGGCGCGATGAAGCGGGCGATCTCGCCGAAGTCGTAG
>Ga0134128_10007538_pt1 | contig 13157 bp, 12 predicted proteins | sample KB31754_FD_96462 | JGI IMG/M metagenome (GOLD analysis project Ga0134128, IMG submission 96462) | Terrestrial soil microbial communities with excess Nitrogen fertilizer from Kellogg Biological Station, Michigan, USA - KB3-175-4 | ecosystem: Environmental > Terrestrial > Soil > Unclassified ... | reverse complement strand
GTGCAGATGAATCCAGGACGGATTTGTCTGCACTTCAGTCCTTCACGTCAGTGTTTCGTCGCAAGCCAGCCTTGCGGATCGACCGGTTTGCCGTCGTGGCGCAGGCCGAACCAGGCGCCGCCTTGTTCGGAATTGCGCGCGACCGTCGCGATCGGCTGTCCCGGCCGCACCCAGTCGCCGGCGCTGACCGCCGCCGATTCGTTGCCGCCGTACAAGCTCATCCAGCCGCCGCCGTGGTCGATGATCACCAGCATGCCGTAACCGCGCATGAAATCCGCCCAGGCCACGCGGCCATAGGCCACCGCGCGCACCTCGGCGCCCGGCTTGGCGGCGATCACCAATCCTGGCGCGAGCACACCCGAGCCCGTGCGTGGCGCGCCGGCAACGGGCGACGGCAGCTTGCCGCGAAGTTCCGCGAAGGGCGTGTTCTTGCCGAGTTGGGCCGGAATGTCGGAGAACACGTTCTGCAATTGCTTCAGCAACTGGTCGAGTGCATCGGCATCGTGTCGCAGGGAAGCCAATTGGTCTTTCTGCTGCGCGATCCGGGCAGTGGCCTGGGCCAGCAGTTTCTGCTGGGCGTCGCGTGCCTGCTCCAGCTCGGCTGCCTGCGCCGCGCGCTGGTCGCGTTGCTGCTTGAGCGCGGCCGTTTCCGTTTCGATGGAGGCTTTCACGCTGTCGAGCTGCGCGACTTCGCCGAGCAATTCACGGATGCGTGCGACGCGATCGTGCTGGAAGTAACGCGAAGACGCGAGCGCGCGATCGATCTTCGCGATGTCGTCATCGCCCAGCAGCATGGCGAGGTCACTGCCGCGGTTGAGCGTGTACACCGCGCGCAGCAAATCCGCGAGCGCCGCGCGTTGGCCTGAAAGCTTTTGCGCGAGCGCCGTCCGTTGTTGCTCCAGATCGGCCAGTGATGCGGCTTTGGCCGTGATCGCCGCATCGCTCTCGCGCACCGCATTGGCGGCCTGGTTGAGTTGCGTGGCTTGCGTGGCGAGCTCCGCGTTGATTGCGTCGCGCCGCGTGGCCGTCGCGCGCTGCGCGTCCGCGATCCTCGCGATTTCGGCGCGCACTTCCGCAAGCTTTGCCTTGGTCGCGACTTCGCGCGCCGAAGTACCGGAAGAAGGCGCGGGCAGCGCCGCCCGGGCGCCGAAGCAAGCCAATGCGCCCAACAGCAGCACCAGCGGGCCGGTCTTGGCGAATGAAAGGGTCGGACACATGCGCGGCATTATCGCCGTGATCGTCCGCGCGTAGCGCTCCGGCTCAGCGTTCCACCCACACCGCAAGAAGAGCGATGGCCGCGGACAGCGAATCCGCTGCGACGTCGAACGCCACGCCACCGCCCGCGCGTCCGGCCGCCTCGGCGGCCGCCGCCGCGGCGCGCACGTCGCGCGCTCCGACCAATGCGGCCGCGCCCTTGATCCGGTGCGCGTGCCGGATCGCCTCCGGCAGGTTGGCGGCATCCAGCGCCGCCACGAGCGCGGCATGGTCCTTGCGTGCGGCGGCGAGAAAATCGTTGACCAGGTTGTGCGCCAGTTTCGCGTCGTCGCCCGCGATTTCGTGCAGCGCCGTGGCATCGACCGGCGATTCCGGCGTGAACAGGGCATCGTCGGCGGGCTCGGACGCTTGTGCCGCACCGCCCGCAGGTTCGCCGCCGGGCGGGAATGGGATATGCGGCAGCCAGTGCCGCAATGCCGCCGAAAGTTGCGCGATCCGGAGCGGCTTGCCGAGGAATCCGTCCATGCCCATCGCGATGCAGTGCTCGGGCTCGCCCTTGCTGACATTGGCGGTGATCGCGATCACTGGTGTGCGTGGGCGTTGCAGGCGCCGCTCGGCCTTGCGGATCGCGGCGGTCAATTGATAGCCATCCAGCCTCGGCATGTGGATGTCGGTGAGCACCAGCGCGTAGGCACCGGTTTCCCAGCGGCGCAGTCCTTCTTCGCCATCGGCGGCGGTTTCGCAGGCGAATCCGGCGCGGGCGAGCTGGCGTGTCAGCACTTCGCGGTTGGTTGCGTGGTCGTCGACGACCAGCACCAGGCTGTCCTCGCGTTGCGCCTCCTCGATACCCGGCAGCGGGCGGGTGGGGAAATCGTCTTCCCGCAAGACGGTACGCTCGGCTTCCACTTTCGACGCATCACCCCGCGCCAGCGGCAGGATCAAGCTGAAGGTGCTGCCCGCACCGGGCTTGCTCGCGAGTTCGATGCTGCCGCCCATCAATTCCGCGAGCTGCCGGCAGATCGCCAATCCGAGGCCGGTGCCCCCGAAGGTGCGCGTGGTGCTGGTATCCGCCTGCGAGAAAGGCTGGAACAACGCGCCGCGTTGTTCTTCGCTGATGCCGATGCCGCTGTCGCGCACGCGCAATGCAATCCGGTCGCGTCCGTCCGGCAGCGCTTCGATGTATTCCGCGCGCACCGTGACCCCGCCGGTCTGGGTGAACTTGACCGCGTTGGACATGAAGTTGGAGAGAACCTGGCGTATCCGCAGCGGATCGGCGACGTAGGCGGGGGCGAGTTGCGCATCGAGCGTGGATTCCAGCGTCAACCCCTTGCTTGAAGCGATGCCGAGGTAGTTGCCGACGGTGTGCTCGACCAGCCGGCGCAAGTCGATGTCGATCGGCGCCAGTGCCATTCGGCCGGCTTCGATCTTGGAGAAATCCAGGATGTCGCCGATGATCTGCAGCAGGCTCTGCGCCGAGCTTTGCACGATCGCGATGCTGCGGCGCTGCTCTGCATCCAGCCGCGTGTGTTCCAGCAATTCCAGCATGCCGGTGATGCCGATCATCGGCGTGCGGATTTCGTGGCTCATCGCGGCGAGGAAGGCGCTCTTCGCCTTGCTGGCGTCGCGCGCGCGCGTTTCGCTGTCGCGCAGCGCCGCGTCCTTGCGCTTGACCTCTTCGCGCATCGCAAGGAAACCTTCCATCACCTGGTGCACTTCACCTTTCAGGGGCGCCCCGGTGGACACATCGTAATCGCCGGCGCGCATGCCCCTGGACAGGCGCACCAGTTGCCCGATGCCGCCGTAGATGTTGCGCAGGATCGCGCGGCCGGCCACGAACACGATCAGCAGCGCCACCAGCGACAACCCGATGCGCCATGCATTCAGCCGCAGCGCATGTGTGCGGTCGTCCTGCAACTGCGTTTGCGCGTCGAGGATCTTGAGGTCCGCGAGCAGGTTGAGGTCGCTCAGCAGCGGATCGAGCGCAGGAAACAGTGCCGCGTCCGCGAAATCCCCGATTCCGGAGATGCTGTGCGCGGCCAGTTGCGCGCGCAGGCGCGCGATCGCTGCGTCGGCGGGCCCACGTTCGCGCTGGATGCTCGCGAACACCTCGCGCTGGCGCGGCGGCATGCTTTCGGCGGCGAGCGCGGCAAAGGCCTGGCCGCCGCGCTGTTGCGCATGATCCACCGCGGCGAGGCCCTGGTCGAACGTCATCAGCCCGTTGCGAACCTTGAAGGTGACGCCGATGACAGTGATGCCGTAGGCGTCGGTCAGCGTCTTCACATTGCTCTGCCCGCCCAGCGCGTTGTCGTACAGGCGATTGAGCGTGGCTTCGTGGCCTCGCTGGTAGATCGCGTCAAGCGCGAGCACCAGCCCGGCGGCGAGCAGCATCACCCCGAACAGAAGTTGCAGTTGGCGGCGGACGGTCCAGAACCTGGCTGTCCAAAACCGACGCGTCATGGCTGGCGGCGGCGCCACTTTTCGATCGCGACGGCAAGCTGGTCGCCCTGCACCGCCATGCCGATCAGTTCGCCCTGCGCGCGCGTGCAGCCGAGTTCGGCCAGCATCTGCCATTCCTCGACATTGCGCACGCCTTCGGCCACGGTGGTGAGGCCGAGCTTGCGCCCGAGTTCCAGGCTGGCCTCGACGACCGCGCGATTGCGCGGTTCGCTGGTCGCACCATTGATGAAGCCCTGGTCGATCTTGAGTTCGGTGACGGGAAGTTGCGCGAGTTGCGAAAGCGACGACCAGCCGGTGCCGAAGTCGTCCACCGACAGGCCAAAGCCCTTCAGCCGCAGGCGCGCGAGCACGTTCAACACCGGCGCGGCTTCGTGCATCATGGCCGACTCGGTGATCTCCAGCGTCACGTCGCGGGCGTCGATGCCGGCGGCCTGCACGATGGCCTGGTAGCGATCGGCGGCCGTGGTGTCTTCGAGGTTGTGCATCGACACGTTGACGGAAATCCCGAGGTCGAGCCCGGCTTCGCGCCAGCGCGCGCGCCATCGGCACGCCTGGTTGAGGATACGTTCGGTCAGGGCATCGATCAGGTTGCAGCGTTCCAGCTCCGGGATGAAACGCGCGGGCGGAATCGAGTGGCCATCGAGGCTCCAGCGCGCCAGTGCTTCGACGCCGGTGACGAAGCCGCTGCCGATCGCCACCTGCGGCTGGAACCACGCTTCGAAGGCGTCGCCGGCCAGCGCTTCCGCCAGCAGGCCTTCGTCGATGTCGGGCAGCGGGGCTTCGTCGGCCAGCAGGTCGGCGGTGAAATACAGATCCATGACACTGCCGAGCTTGGCCTCGGTCAGCGGTTTTTCGACGGTGCCCAGCACGCGGATGCCGGAGGCGCGCGCCATGATGCGGACGGTGTTGAGCAGCGCGGGGTCGAGCGCGGTCAGCACCACCACCGCGTTGGCAAGCCGCTCCCGTGCGACATGGCCGATGAACTCGATGCCGTCCATGTGCGGCAGGTCGAGATCGACCAGCACCACATCCACCGGCTGTTTCTGCTGGCCCAGCAAGGCGAGCGCGCTCCGCCCGTCCGCCGCTTCCAGCGCGGTGCCGGTGCCCATGTGCTGCAGCAGTCGCAGCGCCACCTGGCGCTGGAAATCGTGATCCTCGACCACCAGCACCGACATGTGTGCCAGCTTGGTTCTCATGCCGTCCCCCCTTCAGACACGGCAGGCTCGGCTGGAGTCTAGCACTTGGGCGGACGCGGGCGGTTCGGCACCGATGCGATAGGCTTGGCGCGATGTGCGTGATCGCTTTCGCCTGGAACATCCACCCGCGCTGGCGCCTGCTGCTGGTCGGCAATCGCGACGAAGCGCACGCGCGGCCATCCGCGCCACTGCAACGCTGGACCGACGCGCCTGGGCTCATGGGCGGCCGGGATCTGGAAGCGGGCGGCACCTGGATGGGCGTGCGGGAACCCGGCCGCGCGTGCGTGGTGACCAATGTGCGCGATCCGCGTGCCGCGCATGATCGCGCGTCCCGCGGCTGGCTGGTGACGGACTTCCTGCAAGGCAGCGATCCGGTGCCGCATCACGCCGAGGCGCTGGGCGCGGTCGCCACGCGCTACCGTCCGTTCAATCTGCTGCTGTTCGATACCCACGCCGCGCGCTTCGTTTCGAACGATCCGGAGGTTCGCGGGCGAACGATTGGCGTAGGCGTGCACGGCCTTTCGAACGGCGATCTGGACGCGCCATGGCCGAAAGTGCAGCGCGTGACTGCCGTGTTGCGGGACTGGCTCGGATCGTGCGAGGAAGATTTCGCGCCGTTGTTCGATGCGTTCACCGATGAAACGCCCGCGCCCGACGCGGCGCTGCCGGATACCGGGGTCGGCATCGAACTGGAACGCAGGTTGTCACCGGTGTTCGTGCGCGGCGAGCGCTACGGCACGCGCGCGACCACGCTGATTGCGCTGGAACGCGAAGGTGGCGGTGTCATCGAGGAACACCGCTTCGGCCCGAACGGCGTGGTGCAAGGACAGGCCACGCTTCGGTTTTGATCTTTCCCCTGCTCCGGGAAAGGATGTCCTGGAAAGTGCGGTTCGCGCCCGCCAAGCGGACACCGTCTTCGTCAGTGCGTCGAAGCGGCTGCCCCGGGCTGCGCCTCGGCCGTCGTGTGGAACACGGGCGCCTGGCCCAGCAACAGCGCGCGGATGCTGCGCAACTTCGTCTTCAACGTGCGTTCGTGCTCGGGCCCGATCCGGATCATCAGTTTCTGGCCCACCGACAACGATTCCCAGGTCGGATCGGCGAACAGGTAGTGGCCGTCCGCGGTGGTGGTGAGTGCAACCGGCGGTTGCGCATTCGGCGCAGCCAGCATGTCGTCGATCGCGGCGATCAGCCGGTCATTGAAGTAGGCCTGCGGATAGCCGAGTTCACGATAAGCCTGCTGGAACAGCGGATACCAGTGCACGTACCACGTCACCAGCGTGCGTGAGTCCACCGCCTCCGCAATCTTCATGTACGGGTCGTAGCGCGCGAAATTTCTGGTGTCCAGCACGGGTTTTCCGCTGGAAGTATCCACGGCGAACGTGCCCTTCGGCGTACGCAGCGGCAGGATGCTGGCGCCGATCGTGCGGCGGGGCAGGGCGTCCACGGTCGCCACGATGTGCGGAATCAGGCCGCGCGCGAGCAGCAGCCCGGTCAGCCCGTCGGCACCGGGAATGGCGGCCAGCGCCGACGCCACCGCGCTGTCACTGTTGTCGAGCGGCGGCAGCGGCGAGGTCGTCGTCGGCGCGGGGCCGGTCTGCGCCTCGGAAATCGGATGTTCGATCGGCGCCGGCGCGGTACTGGCCCTCGCCGGTCCGGAGGGCGCGGGTCCCTGGCGCGAGAAATCCACGCCCGGCATGCGCGTGAAATACCACCAGGCGGCCAGCGCGACGATCACGATCACCACGATCGCGCCGATGATCTTGCCTTGTGCCGAATTGCGTCGAGTCACGTCACCCCCGAAACCGGAAACCACCCCTTTTTGATGCGTGCGGGCGCCAATGGTTCCGTCAAATGAACGGACTGACGCCGATCAGGCGCAGATGCAGCAGGAACGCGAAGATCGCCCATGCCGCCACGCCAATCACCACGGCCAGCACATCGCCCATGGCCGTGCCCGCAGGGTACACGATGCCGGCTGCACGGTCGCGCCGGCGCGAGACCGCGAAATCCGCAACGGCCCAGACCAGGAACGCGCCGAACAACACCACGTCGTGCAGATAACCGATCGCCAGCAGATGCCCGAGCGCCCACAACTTCACGCCCGCCAGCATCGGATGCCCGATCTTCGCCTTCAAATGATTGCGCGGCACGTACGCCGCGGCGACCAGCACGAATGCGGCCAGCGTGAACAGCGCATTCAAGTGCCGCAGCCACGCGGGCGATGCGTACAGGAGATGCGAATCCGCGCGCGCCATGCCGAAGCCGATGACGATCAGCACGAACCCCGCGATCGACACCAGCGAGTACAAACCCTTCCATGGCAACAAACCGATGCGCGCGACCACGCGCTCGCGAAAACGCGGCGCCAGCATGTGCACCGAATGCGTGCCGAGGAACAGGATGAGGCCGAGGACCAGGATGGACATGGGGCTGATGCTTCGTGCGGGTGGATCAGGATTGTAAAGTCATCCGGCGGATTGTGAGCATTGAACCGGCGCCGCTCTCGGGCCATCGTCCTTTTATCCGGCGTGCGCCGACCGCCAAACAAAAAACCCCGCTTTCGCAAGCGGGGCTTGTCCTGGAACAGAGCCGAAGGTTTTGCGGAACGCGCGGGCCGGATGGAAGCGCGCAGCCGGAATACCGGGTCAACGGGAATCGAGCATGGACCTCAGCGGTCGCCGAGGAAATCCTTCTTGCCGATCGGGGTGCCGGCCACGCGCAGGATGTCGTAGGCGGTGGCGCAGTGGAAAAACAGGTTGGGCAGCGAGTATTCGGTGAGATAGGCCAGACCGGTGAATTCCACCTCGGCATGACGCGTTTTCATCACCACCTTGCGCGCTTCGCCGCCGTCGATCTGCTCGGGCGCGAAGGATTTCGCGTAGGCGATCGCGGCATCGATCCGCCGCTGCGCCTCGGCAAGCGTCTTCTCGTTGTCGTCGAACGACTTCGGCTCCACGCCGGCCAAGCGTGCGGCGCCGCGCGCGACGGTGTCGCAGGCGATCTGGACCTGCTTGATCAGCGGCAGCATGTCGAAGATCAGGCGCTGCTGCAGCAGGTTGTCGGGATCGACGCCTTTCTCCCTGGCGTGCGCCTCGCCCTTCTTCAACACATTCGACAAATTGGTCAGCGCGCGCACGAAAACGGGAACGGAAGCCTGGTACATCGAGATGGTCATTGAGAGTCCTTGGAGTTGCGGAAAGAAAAGGTCAACGTGCCGGGCGCCCGCCGAGCACGCGCGCCGGCAGCATGAACAATGCGCGCAGGAATTCGAACACGCCGTCCACGGCAAAACCGAGCAACCGGAACGGCAGCGCGATCAGCCACACCAGCGGCCACAGGATCAGTGCCAGCAAAGCCAGCGGCCAGCAGAAGATCAGCAGTACCAACCACAGCAGGAAGGTCATCATCGCGGCGTCCTCCGATCGGATGCGTGCAGGGTCACATGGGGTCGTGGCTCGGCGAAGGCAAGGGAATCCCTGCGGTACTGCTGCGCTGCTCGCCACACTGGCCGTGTTCACCGATAATACGCGGTCTCCTCTGGATCAAGACCCTTCGATGCACGAGTTCCTGTCCCGCTTGCCGTCATTCCTCGGCCACAACATCCTGCTGGTGGCCGCGCTCGTCGTGATCATTCTCGCCTTGATCGGCCTGGAGGTGTCGCGCCAATTCCGCGGTTTTCGCGAGCTGACGCCGGCTGCGCTGGTGCAGATGATCAATCGCGGCGAACCGCTGGTGGTCGACCTGTCCGCGATCGCGGATTTCGAGAAAGGCCACATCGCCGGTTCGAAGCATGTCACGCCCAGCCAGTTCGATCCCGAGAACAAGGATCTTGCGAAGGCCAAGGCCCTGCAGGTCGTGACCGTTTGCAAGAACGGAGCGGAGTCGGGCAAGGCCGCCAAGCGGCTGGTCAAGGCGGGTTTCACCAATGTCGCCACCCTGGCCGGCGGCATCAATGCGTGGAAGCAGGCGGACCTTCCCCTGGCAAAGGGTCGACGCTGACGCGCCTGTGCACTGCCGGTGCAGTGCATGCGGCAGCAGAGAGCGAGCCAGGGATGGTGAGCGGTGATAGCGCCGGGATGCTTGCCGCCAGCATCAAGCGACCAATCTGGCGTTCGCGTGATCAGGCGTCCCGTAGTATGCCCAGGAATCGTGCGCCATAGCGTTCCAGCTTGAGGGCTCCTACGCCGCTGATGGTGGCCAGCGCCTCGCGGTCTTGGGGGCGCTCGCGCAGCATCGCGTACAGGGTGGCGTCGTGGAAGATCACGTACGCGGGCACGCCCTGTTCCTTCGCGAGTTGCGCGCGGGTGTCGCGCAGGGCATTCCACAGCGGTTCCTCGTGTGGGGCAATGTCGAGGCTGCGGCGGTTGCCCGCGGCGCCGGCGCGGCGGCTGGCGCGACGTTGCGCGCCGTCCGGTTCCTGGCGCAGGTGCACGGCTTCCTCGCCGCGCAGGACCGGATGTGCCGCCGGCGTCAGGCGCAAGCTCCCGTAGCCTTCGAGGTCAGGGCTGAGCAGGCCGCGTGCAACCAGTTGCCGGAACATGCCGCGCCATTGCCGCGCGTCGAGTTCGGTGCCGATGCCGTGCACCGAAAGATGGTCGTGGCCCTGCGCCTGGGTGCGCTCGTTGTCCTTGCCCAGCAGCACGTCGATCAGATACGCGACGCCGAATCGCTGGCCGGTGCGGTACACGCACGACAGCGCCTTTCGTGCGGCCTCGGTGGCGTCCCAGGTGGGCGGCGGGTCGAGGCAGTTGTCGCAGTTGCCGCAGGGTTCCGGCAGGGTTTCGCCGAAGTACGCCAGCAATTGCTGGCGACGGCAGCGGGTGGATTCGGCAAACGCCAGCAGCCCGTCGAGCTTGGAGCGTTCCAGCCGCTTGCGCGCTTCGCTGGCGTCGGACTGCTGGATGAATTGCGCCAGCGTCACCAGATCGCTCAGCCCGTAGGTCATCCACGCGTCGGCCGGCAGCCCGTCGCGGCCTGCGCGCCCGGTTTCCTGGTAATAGCCCTCCAGGCTTTTCGGCAAGTCCATGTGCGCGACGAAGCGCACGTCCGGTTTGTCGATGCCCATGCCGAAGGCGATGGTCGCACACACGACGATGCCATCCTCGCGCAGGAAACGCTGCTGGTTGGCGGTGCGCGTCGCCGCATCGAGCCCCGCATGGTAGGGCAGCGCCTCGATGCCCTGCTCGACCAGCCAGGCCGCGGTGTCTTCGGTCTTGCGCCGCGACAGGCAGTAGACGATCCCCGATTCACCGCGATGGCCGGCCAGGAACGCCCTCAACTGCTGGCGCGGCTGGTCGCGTTGCAGCAGGCGATAGCGGATGTTGGGACGGTCGAAACTCGAGATGAACTGCGCGGCCTTGCCGAGTGCCAGGCGCTCGACAATCTCGCGCCGGGTCGGGGTGTCCGCGGTGGCGGTCAGAGCGATGCGGGGCACGCCGGGAAAGCGCTCGTGCAGCACCGTGAGTTCGCGGTACTCGGGGCGAAAATCGTGGCCCCATTGCGAGACACAGTGGGCTTCGTCGATCGCGAACAGGGAAACTTTGGCGCGTTCGAGCAGATCCAGGAAGCGCGCGGTGAGCAACCGCTCCGGCGCCACGTACAGGAGTTTCAACCCGCTGCCGAGGAAGCGTCGCTCGACGTCGGCCTGTGCCCGCGCATCGAGGCTGGAATTGAGGAACGCCGCCGCAACCCCGAGCTGCCGCAGCGCTTCCACCTGATCCTGCATCAGCGCGATCAGCGGCGAGACCACGATGGCGGTGCCGTCGCGCAGCAGCGCGGGAATCTGGTAACACAGCGACTTGCCGCCGCCGGTCGGCATCAACACCAGCGCGTCGCCGCCCGCCAGCAGGTGTTCGATGATGGCCTGCTGGCGATCGCGAAAAGCGCCATACCCGAACACGTCGCGCAGAACCGCCCGTGCCCGTGCGGCTGCGTCGGGTGTGGTATCGGCAATGGTGTCTGGGGAAGCGCCGGTCATCGTGACCCGCCTTCAGACTTCCTCGACGTCGGTCACCTTCGCGCGCCGCATCAGCCATGCGACGCCGCGCAGGTCGGCGAGACCGACCCATAGTCGATCGAGCATGCCGTATTTGGATACGCCGCGGGTGCGCGGGCGATGCCCGACCGGAATGCTGACGCTTCCGAATCCCGCGCGCTTCACCAGCGCTGGCAGATAACGATGCATGTGGTCGAAGTAGGGCAGCGCGAGGAACGTATCACGTTCGAACAGCTTCAGGCCACAGCCGGTGTCGGGCGTCGCGTCGCGCAGCATCCGCGAGCGCACGCCGTTGGCGATCTTCGAGGAGATCCGCTTGTTGAAACTGTCACGGCGGGTGGTGCGCCATCCCGCGAAAAGCTTCACCTTCGGCTCGGCTGCCTTGCGGGCTTCGAGCAGCTTCGGAATGTCCGCGGGATCGTTCTGGCCATCGCCGTCCAGCGTCGCGATCCATGGTGATCGCGTCGCACGCACGCCGTTGCAGATCGCGGTGCTCTGGCCACTTTGCCCAAGGTGCCGCACGATGCGAAGTTCGGGATGCTTCGCGCGCTCGGCCTTCAGCACGTCGAGGGAACCATCCGAGCTCGCATCATCAACGTACACCACTTCGTAATCAACGCGTCCACGCAAAGCGGCGGCGATTTCTGCAAGCAACGGCGGGATGTTGTCGCGCTCGTTGAATACGGGCACGACCACGGACAGATCGGGCATGCGTCGGCCTTGCCGTGGGGAAAGCGGGATTATCGCCGATGCGGCGAGCGTGTGCTCGACGCAGGTCGGGCTGATCGCTCTTTGCGAAGCCCAGCACCCGTCGCGGAACATTGGGCCTCGCCGATGAAACCGGCGTCGGCCCAACCTGCGATTCCAGGCTATCTCAATTTTTCGAGGATGCCTTCGAGTGCGTCGGCGCTGTGATAGTTGATCACAAGCTTGCCGCGCCCGCCGCGTCCCTGCGCGATTTCGACGCGCGTGCCGAGGTTTGCCGAAAGCTCGCGTTCCAGCGCGGCGATGTCGGGGTCGACGTCGCGCCTGCCGGGTTTGCCGGACGACTTCGGCAATTGCGCCAGGCGCACCGCCTGTTCCAGTTCGCGCACCGACCAACCCTGCTCGGCGGCTTTTTCGGCGAGCGCGACAGCGCGCGGTGCGGGCAGCGTCAGCAGCGCGCGCGCGTGGCCCATCTCGATGCGGCCATCGTCCAGCAATTCGCGGATCGTCGGGGGCAGTTCCAGCAATCGCAGCAGGTTGGCGACCGCCGCGCGCGAACGGCCCACCGCATCGGCGGCCTGTTGCTGGCTCAATTTGAATTCGTCGATCAGGCGACGCAATGCGTGCGCCTCTTCCAGTGCGGTCAGATCCTCGCGCTGGATGTTTTCGATCAGAGCAACCGCGAGCACCGACTGCGCCGGGATGTCGCGGATCACGGCGGGAATTTCGGCGAGGCCGGCCTTCTTCGCCGCGCGCCAGCGGCGTTCGCCCGCGATCAGTTCGTACTGGCCGCGCCCGACATCCCTCACCACGATCGGCTGGATCAGGCCCTGCGATTTGATGGATGCAGCCAACTCATCCAGCGCGGCTTCGTCGAAACGATGGCGCGGCTGGTATTGCCCGGCGCGAATCGATGCAACCGGAAGGCTGCCCAGCGTTTCGCCGGCTGCTTCCGGTGCGGTGCCGGCATCCGGCTCGCCGAGCAATACGTCGAGATCGCGGGAACCGAGGCCCCGGCGTTTGGCGGCGCTCATGCGGATACCTTCATGATGGGAGTGCGTGGCGCGTTCGGCGGCGGATTGGAGTTGCTGGCCGCCGCAGCGGGCGCCGCGTCGGCGTTGCGCGCCGCGCCGAGGCCGAGCTTGCGGATCATTTCGCCCGCCAGACCAAGGTAGGCGATCGCGCCTCGCGATTCGCGGTCGTAGAGATTGATGGGCTTGCCGTGGCTGGGCGCTTCGGCGAGGCGCACGTTGCGCGGTACGACCGAGTGCAGCACCTTGTCGCCGAAGTGCCTGGTGAGTTCGGTCGACACATCATTGCCGAGCGCGGTGCGCACGTCGAACATGGTGCGCAGCAGGCCTTCCACCTCGAGCTGCGGGTTGAGTCGCTTGCGCACGGCCTTGACCGTGTCGAGCAAGTCCGTCAGGCCTTCCAGCGCCATCGATTCGCATTGCACGGGGATCAGTACGCTGTCCGCGGCGGCCAGTGCGTTCAGCGTGAGCAGGTGCAGCGATGGCGGACAGTCGATCAGGATGATGGCATAGCGGTCGCCCAGCTTGGCCAGTTGCTCCTTGAGCCGCTGCTCGCGG
>Ga0134128_10007537_pt1 | contig 13157 bp, 15 predicted proteins | sample KB31754_FD_96462 | JGI IMG/M metagenome (GOLD analysis project Ga0134128, IMG submission 96462) | Terrestrial soil microbial communities with excess Nitrogen fertilizer from Kellogg Biological Station, Michigan, USA - KB3-175-4 | ecosystem: Environmental > Terrestrial > Soil > Unclassified ... | reverse complement strand
GCCTTCGGCGTCGAGCCGCGCCGGCGCGCGCGCATGCTGCAGCAGCAGGAGTGCCGCGAGCCCCATGATTTCCGGCTCGGCCGGAAAGAGCCGCAGCAGCAGCCGCGCCAACCGGATCGCTTCGTGGCAAAGCGCCAGCCGGATCTGCGCCGTCCCACCGCTCGCCGAGTAGCCCTCGTTGAACAGCAGGTAGATCATCGCCCCCACCGCCGCGAGACGCTCCGCCAGCTCGACGGCGCCCGGTGCCTCAAAGGCGATCTCGGCCTTGGCGATCCGGCTCTTGGCGCGGGTGATGCGCTGCTCCATGGCGCTTTCGCTCACCAGGAAGGCGCGCGCGATCTCCTTGACCGAGAGGCCGGAGACGATGCGCAGCGCCAAGGCGATCTGCTGCGTCGATGGCAGCTCGGGGTGGCAGCAGATGAAGAGGAGGCGCAGCACGTCGTCGCGGTAGCGCTCGCCGTCGAGGCGCTCGACTACCACCGCTTCGGCATCGTCGAGATCGGAGAGCAGCTCGTCCGCGGGCAGCGCTTCCTGCTTGCGCTCGCGCCGCACGGCATCGAGGCCGACATTGCGGCCGACGAAGATCAGCCAGGCGGCCGGATCGCGCGGCGGCCCGTTCTGCGGCCAGTGCCTAAGGGCGCGCAGGCATGCCTCCTGGAACGCTTCCTCCGCCCGGTCGAGATCGCGGAAATAGCGCAGGAGTGCGCCCACCGCCTGCGGCCGCGCGGAAGCGAGCGCGACACCGATCCAGTCGAGGCAGCTCACGCGATGCCGCTTCCGGGCCGGAACAGGCGCAGCGGCCGGATCTCGAAGCTGCCGCCGGCTTCGTCGGATTTCAGCTCGCGCGCGGTGGCGATGGCCTGCTCGAGACTGGCGCATTCGACGACATAGAGGCCGAGAAGCTGCTCTTTGGTCTCGGCAAAGGGCCCGTCGATGACCATCGGCTCTCGCCCGGAACGCAGCGTGGTGGCCGCGGTGGTGGGCATCAGCCGCACCACCGGGCCGAGCCTTCCCTGGGCAGCGAGCTTCTCCTGCACCCGGCCGCGCTTTGCCAGCACCGCCGCGTCCTGCTCGGGGCTCCAGCTCTCGACCACCGCCTCGTCGTCGTAGCAGAGTATTGCGTAAAGCATGCCTTACTCCTTCGCCTCACCCGAGGACGAACGAGTATGCCCGATCCCGACAGCAGGCCAAAAAAATGCGCCGGATGGCTTTCAGCCTTCCAGGCGGAAGCGGCGGGAATGGGTGAAGATCTCGAAGCCGTCGGCGCGGGCAACGGCGGCGAGCGTGATCCCGGCCGTCTCGGCAACGCGGACGGCCAGCATGGTGGGGGCCGACATCGCGATCACCACCGGCGCGCCGATCATTGCCGCCTTCTGCACCATCTCGACGGAGAGGCGGCTGGTGAGCAGCAGCGCGCCCTCCCCGGCCGCGGCGCCGCTGCGCGCCAGCGCCCCGGCCAGCTTGTCGAGTGCGTTGTGCCGCCCGACATCCTCGCGCAGCGCGACGAGGCCATCCCGCTCCCGCCAGAACGCGGCGGCATGCACCGACCGGGTGACCTGGTGGAGGGTCTGGCGGCGTGACAGGCTCTCCAGCGCCCGGCCGACGGCGCCGCAGCTCAGCGTGAGCTCGCTTTCGACCCGGGGCACCGCGCGCAACGACTCGGCGAGGTTCTCGATGCCGCACAAGCCGCAGCCGCTCGGCCCGGCGAGATGCCGCCGGCGCCGCCAGAAGCGCTCGGCACGGGGTGCACTGAGATCGATGCGCAGGACCACACCCTCAGGCTGCGGCAGAATGTCGATCGCCTCGATCTCCGCGCGGCGCGCGACGAGCCCCTCGGTGAGCGTGAAGCCCACGGCGAAATCCTCAAGATCGGCCGGGGTCGCCATCATCACCGCATAGGCGGCACCCTGGTAGGCGAAGGAGACCGGCGCCTCCTCGGCGAGCGGACGCTCGCCCGCGACCGCGACCGCGCCGCGCCAGGCGATCCGCGCCGCGCTCCGCGATGCCGCGGCCGGGAGCGCCGAGCCATCCGCCATCTCAGCTCCGCCGGCCGCGCGTCGCGAACCCCGCGGCCACGCCGAGGACGATGCCGATGCCCAGCGGCCAGGCCATGTTGGCGCGGCTCGCCCGCGCGATCTGGAGCGCCGCCACCGTGGCGCCCGCTTCGACATCGCGCGCGAGGAAGCGGAGCGGCGTCTCGACCCGCCTTTCGACCGTCTCGAACTCCTGGGCTGCCGCGGGCGAGGCGCGGACGAGGCGGACCGGCACCGATTTCGAGCCCGGCACTTTCGACCGTTTGGCGTGATGCCAGAGGGGCACCAGCGGATTGCATTCCGGGTAGTACCCTGCGCAGCAGCCTTCCGGGATGTCGTAGGCGGTGACCCGGAAGTTGCGCACCTCGCGATGGCGCCCGTCCTCGACGGCGCCCACCAGGTGAACCATATCGCCATCGCCGAGCCCCCGCCGCTCGATGTCGCGCCGGTTCATCAACACCACCATTCGTGTGCCATGCACGCCGCGGAAGCGGTCGTTGTAGCCGTAGATGGTGGTGTTGAACTGGTCGTTGCTGCGCAAGGTGATGAGCTGAAGCACCGCGCTCTCGCCACCGCCATGCGGCACGTCGGGGTCGTCGTCGAGCGTCTCGCAGGTGATGAAGTTCGCCTTGCCGCTGCTGGTATTCCATTTGCGCTCGCGCGGGCCGAGCGGCCGGTGGAAGCCGCCGGGCTGCCACATGCGCCGATTGAAGTCGTGGAAGATCTCCGGATAGGTCTCGGCGATGGCGTCGCGGACGAGCGCGTAGTTGCCGACCCACGCATCCCAGTCGGGGCCGCGCCCGGGCGGCAGCGTCGCCTTGGCGATCCCGGCGATGATCGCCGGCTCCGACAGCAGATGCGGGCTCGCCGGCGGATGAAGGCCGAGCGAGCCATGCACGCAGCCGGTGCTGTCCTCCACCGTCACCGCCTGCCGTCCGGTTTTCTGCCGGTCGAGCTCGATGCGCCCGAGACAGGGGAGAATATAGGAGACCTCGCCGTGTATCAGATGGCTGCGGTTGAGCTTGGTGGCGATCTGCACGGTGAGGCGCAGCTTCCGCCAGGCGGGCTCGATCACGCCATGATCGGGGACGGCGCGGACGAAATTGCCGCCGAGGCTGACGAAGCCGCGGACCTTGCCGGCAATGATCGCTTCGCAGGCTTCGACCGTCGCCAGCCCCTTTTTGCGCGGCGGCTCGAAGGCGTATTGGCTCGCAAGCTTGTCGAGAGGCACGAGCTGCGGTTTCTCGGAGATGCCCACCGTGCGCTGGCCTTGCACGTTGGAATGGCCGCGCACCGGGCAGATGCCGGCGCCCGGCTTGCCGAAATTGCCGCGCAGCATCAGCAAATTGACCAGCATCTGCACGGTCTCGACGCCGTGACGGTGCTGGGTGATCCCCATGCCGTAGACGCCGATCGCCGCCTTTGAGCGCGCATAGATCCCGGCCGCCGCCTCGATGGCGCTGCGGGTCAAGCCAGACCGCTCCTCGACCTCCGGCCAGCCGAAGCCGGCGATCGAGCGCTTGAACTCCTCGAAGCCCTGCGTGTGCTCGTGGAGAAAATCATGGTCGAGCACGCCGCCCTGCACCTCGTCGGCCGCGATGAGCGCCTTGCACATGCCCACCATCGCCGCGAGATCGCCGCCCGACTTGACCTGATGATACTGCTCGCTGATCTCGGTCGCGCCCGGCGTCAGCATATCGACCGGCGATTGCGGATTGGCGAACTCGACGAGGCCGCGCTCGCGCAGCGGGTTGAAGGTGACGATCGGCACGCCGCGCCGCCGCGCGTCCTGGAGATCGTGCAGCATGCGCGGACTCGAAGTCCCGACATTCTGGCCGAAGAAGAAGATGCCGTCGGTCTTTGCGAAATCCTCGAGCGTCACCGTGCCCACCGAGACGCCGATGCTTTCCGGCAAAGCGACCGAGGTGCTCTCATGGCACATATTGGAGCTGTCCGGCAGGTTGTTCGTGCCATAGAGCCGCGCCGTCAGCGCATACATGTAAGCCGTCTCGAGCGAGGCCCGGCCGGAGGTGTAGAAGACTACCGAATCGGGCTCGAGCGCCTTGAGCTCGGTGGCGATCTCGCGGAATGCCACGTCCCAGCTCACCGGAAGATAGCGGTCGCTCGCGGCGTCCCAGCGCAGCGGATGGGTGAGGCGGCCCAGCTCCTCGAGATCGTGATCGGCCCAGCGCTCGAGCTCGGCAAGCCTATGCGCGGCGAAGAATTCCGGCGGCGCGCGCCGCGTGGTGATTTCCCAGCTGGTCGCCTTGGCGCCTTCCTCGCAAAACTCGAAGGTGCGCGGCTTGCCCGGCTTGGCCCAGGCGCAGCTCACGCAGGCGAAGCCGCCCGGCTTGTTCTGCCGCATGAGCTCGAGGCTCGCGCTCGCCAGGTTGCGCTCGCGCGTGAGGCTGCGCGCGAGCGACTTGACCGATCCCCAGCCACCCGCCGGGGCGGAATAATCCTTGATGCGCGGCTGATGGGTGAATTCGACGACGTCGGTCTCGCCGACACGCTCTTTCTCCTGAACCGCCATGCGCCGCTCCCGCTGCGAAGAACCTGTCCAGTTCTTCAACGCTGCCGGGTTCGGTCTCTCTCAAGGGGAGAGCGGCAAAGGCAGGGTCAGCCTGGGATAGCCCCGCCGAGCGCCTTCCCGGCGCGTGCCACCACGCGATCGACGACGGCCTGGGCTTCGCCGAGATAGGCGGCAGGATCGGTGAGACGCTCGAGCGTGGCGCGATCGAGATGCGCCGAAACTTCGCCATCCTCGGCCAGCACCTCGACCAGCGGGCGCTTCCGCTCGATGGCGCGGTCGCAGGCGAGCTGCACCGCGTGATGCGCGGCGTCACGGCCGGTCTTCTCGGCCAGCGCCATCATCACCGCCTCGGCCATGATCAGCCCCTCATGGAGATCGAGGTTGCGGCGCATCTTCGCGGCATCGATGGTGAGCCCTTCGGCAACCGCGGCGGCATGCTCGAGTGCCCCCCCGCTCAACACGAAGATCTGCGGCTCGGCGAGCCACTCGCTCTGCCACGGTCCGGTCGCGCGTTCCTGGTCCTGCGCCATGGCGTTCAGCATCATCGGCGCCAGCGCGGCGACCCCGCGCTGAGCGGCGAGGATATACTCGCAGGCGATCGGATTGCGCTTCTGCGGCATGGTGCTGGAGCCGCCGCGTCCGCTCTGATGCGGCTCGAAGGCCTCGCCCAGCTCGCTCTGCATCAGCAGCATGACGTCGGTGGCAAGCTTGGCGAGGCTGCCGCAGACGAGGCCGAGAAAAGCGGCCGCCTCGGCAACGCGCGCCCGGTCGACATGCCAGGGTGCCTCCGGCACGGCGAGCCCCAGCTCCGCCGCGAGCCCTTCCGTCACCTGCCGGCCGCGCGTGCCCAGCGAAGCGAGCGTGCCGACGGCGCCGCCGAACTGAACGGTGAGCACGCGCCGGCGCAGCTCGGCAAGTCGGCCCAGATGGTCGATCAGCGGCGCGAGCCAGACCGCGCATTTGTAGCCGAAGGTGACCGGCAGCGCGTGCTGGAGGTGGGTGCGCCCGGCCATCACCGTGTTGCGATGTTGCTGCGCCTGGCGGGCAAGTGCGGCGATGATGCGGCGCAAGCCCGCCTCGATGAGATCGAGGCCATCGCGCATCTGCAGCACCAGGGCGCTGTCCATGATGTCTTGGGTGGTGGCGCCCCAATGCACGTGGCGCGCGGCATCGCCGCCGGCGGCGCGCCCCAGCGCCTTCACCAGCGCCACGACGGGATAGCCCACATTGCGGGTGCTGGCGCCGATCTCGGCGAGCGAGATGCGCTCGACGCGCGCCGCGGCGGTGATCGCGTCCGCCGAACTCTGGGGAATGATGCCGAGCCGCGCTTCGACGCGCGCCAGCGCCGCCTCGACATCGAGCATCTTCTGCACGAATCCCCGCTCGGAGAAGACAGCGCGCAGCGCATCGCTGCCGAAGAGGCCGCCGAAGACGATGGAATCCGCAGGATTGACGCTCATCCGATTTCAAACATCGAAGAACTGGGTCTCGCCCTCGCCCTGCAGCACCACGTCGAAGCGATAGGCGATGGACGCACCGTTCACCGGCCGGGCGATGAGCGTCCGCCGCGCCGCGTCGTCCTCGATGGCGCTCAGCACGGGGTCGGCCTCGTTCGCCGGGGCGAGATCGGCAAAATAGATGCGGGTCGCGAGATGCTTCAGCAGTCCGCGCGCGAAGACCGTCATGGCGATATGCGGCGCCTGCAGCGCGTTGCCGCGTCCCGGCACGGCGCCGGGCTTTATCGTCACGAAGCGATAGCGGCCTTCCTTGTCGGTGAAGACGCGGCCGAAGCCAACGAAATTCGCATCGCTCGCCTTCGCCTGCGTGTCCTCGGGATGCGCATATTTGCCGGCAGCATTGGCCTGCCAAATCTCGAGGAGCGCATCCGGCACCGGCGCGCCGTCGCCGTCGCGCACCTGCCCCTCGATGACGATGGTCTCGCCCTTCGCCATGCCGCCGCGGGTGAGGTCGGCGAGCTCCGGCCGCGCCAGCCCGACATGAAAGAAGGGCCCGACGGTCTGCGAGGCGGTCGGCACGAGCTTCATCTCATGGCTCCATCGGCGTGGCGGCGCGGCCGCGCAGCACGATGTCGAAGCGATAGCCCAGCGCATACTCGGCCTGGCTCAGCCCGGGGTCATAGGCCGAGATCAGGCGGTCTCGCGCGGTCTCGTCGGCGGTGCTGTTGAAGATCGGATCGAGCGGCAGCAGCGGGTCGCCCGGAAAATACATCTGCGTCACCAGCCGCGTGACGCAGGCGGGACCGAAGACCGAGAAATGCAGATGCTGCGGCCGCCAGGCATTGTAGGTGTTGCGCCAAGGATAGGCGCCGGGCTTCACCGTCAGGAAGCGATAGCGCCCCTCGGCATCGGTGATGACATGGCCTTTGCCGGTAAAGTTCGGATCGAGCGGCGCGTCGTGCCGGTCGCCGTCATGCAGGTAGCGCCCGGCGGCATTGGCCTGCCACAGCTCAAGCAGCGTGCCGGGCGCCGGCTTGCCATCCTCGTCGAGGACGCGGCCGGCGACGATGATGCGCTCGCCGATCGGCTCACCGCGCCCGTCCCGCGTGAGATCGGCAATCTCCGGACCCGTCCAGCCGCCGGCGAAGACCGGACCGGTCGTCTCGGTGAGCGTGTGCTCGAGGCGGATGAGCGGGCGCGCCGGCGCGCGCTTCACCGTGCTGGCATAGTCGGGATAGAGATAGGGCGGATGGTTGCCGGGCCGCTCGCGCCGGTAACCGGTGACGTCAGCCATTCGCCTTCTCCTTGTCCATCTCGTCGAACACGGCGCGCGCATGGGCGAAAGCCGTGTTGGCCGCGGGCACGCCGGCATAGACGGCCGTGTGCATCAGGATCTCTTTCACCTCGTCGCGGCTGACGCCGGTATTCGCCGTGGCGCGGAAATGCAGCTTCAGCTCCTCTTCCTGGCCGAGCGCCGTGAGCAGGGCGATGGTCAGCATGCTGCGCGTCTTACGGTCAAGGCCGGGCCGTGTCCAGATGTCGCCCCAGGCGTATTGAGTGATGAAGGTCTGCCAATCCTCGGTGAGCGCCGTGGCGCGCTGGCGCGAGCGCTCCACATGCTGGCGGCCCAGCACCGCGCTGCGCACGGCAAGCCCCCGCTCGAACAGCTCCGCGATCATTCCCATGGGCGTCTCCTCGTTGTTTTCGGCGTGGGCTCAGTTCACCTGGCGCTCGCGGCCTTGCCAGTAGGGCTTGCGCAGCTCGCGCTTCAGGATCTTGCCCGAGGGGTTACGCGGCAGCGTCTCGACGAAGTCGATCGAGCGCGGCACCTTGTAGCCGGCAAGCCGCTCGCGCGCATAGTCCATGAGCTCGGCGACCGAGGAGGCGGCACCCGGCTTGCGGACGATGATCGCCTTCACCGCCTCGCCCCACTGATCGTCCGGCACGCCGATCACCGCAACGTCGGCGACGGCCGGATGACCGAACAGCGCGCTTTCGATCTCGGCGGGATAGATGTTCTCGCCGCCGGAGACGATCATGTCCTTGACGCGGTCGTAGATGTAGAGATAGCCGTCCTTGTCGAAATATCCGGCATCGCCAGTGTGGAACCAGCCGTCGCGGATCGAGCGCCGCGTCGCCTCCTCGAGATTCCAATAGCCCAGCATCACCTGCGGCGTGCGGCAGATCACTTCGCCGACCTCGCCGGGCGGCAGCGCCGCGCCGGCGGCATCGACCACCCTGATCTCGATGCCGTGCATCGGCTTGCCGCAGGACTTCATGCGTTCGATGGCGTGCTCGCCGTGGTCCTCGGGCGGCAGATAGGTGATGGCGCCGGTGGTCTCGGTGAGGCCGTAGACCTGCGCCAGGCCGCAACCGAATACCGTCACCGCATTGCGCAGCAGATCGAGCGGCGCCGGCGAGGCGCCATAGACGATCAGCTCGAGCGAGGAGAAGTCGGTATCGCGGCTTTGCGGCGTCTGCAGCAGGAACAGCATCATCGCCGGCACGAAAAGCGCCTTGGTGACGCGGTTCCCCTCGATGATGCGCAGGATCGAAAGCGGGTCGAAATCCCGGGTTAGCAGGTTCTCGATGCCGCGATAGAGCCCGACCAGCCCCCAGCCGCTGCCGCCTATATGGAAGAGCGGCATGCAGACCAGGTTGACGTCGCCCTCGTGCCAATTCCCCCATTGCTCCAGCGCGCCGGGCAGCAGGGTCAGCAGATTGTCGTGGCTGAGCTGCGCTCCCTTAGGGTGGCCGGTGGTGCCGCTGGTGTACATCTGGATGGCGCAGTCTCGCCCCAGGATGGGCAAGGCGGGATCACCGGCCTTCTGCCGGGCGAGCCAGCTTCGGTAATCCTCCCAGCGCGCATGCCCGCCATCGAGCGCGATGATCTCCCGCACAGTCTTGAGCTCGCCCGCTACCTTCTCGACCAGCGGGTAGAAATCGGCGCCGACGAACAGCAGGTCGGCCCTGGCGTCGTTGACGACATAGGCGGCTTCGGGCGGCGCCAACCGGAAATTGACCGGCACCAGCACGGCGTTGGCCTTGGTCGCGCCGAACCACAATTCGAAAAAGCCGGGGCCGTTCTTCGACAGGATGGCGACCCGCGCCTGGGGCGCGACGCCCGCCGCGATCAGCCCCTGCGCGGCCTGGCTCGCGCGCCGGTCGAGCGCGGCGTAGCTGATGGCCTCGCCCTCGAAGCGGAGCGCGACCTGGTCCGGCCGCTCGGCGGCGTGGCGGCGGGTCACATCGGCCACCGTCGGAATCGCGAGATTCGGCATGGCGGTTGTCCTCCCCGGACGATTTTTTCCCATTCTAGACGGGCCCCGGCGCAAGCTCCACGGCATTGGGACCTCAGGGTGGTTGTCCGCAACTATCTTTTCTTTTGCCGAAGCACCCGCGATGCGCCCGCGGCGCGCGAATCTGGGACAGGGCCGGTGGGCGCTTGTTTCCCTTCGGGAGCAGCCCCTTGGCCATAGTGACCGACAGTCGCCAGCGGCTGCCGCCGGGACCGGCGGCAGCGCGCGTTCTCAAAGCAATATTGATCGTGGGGCTGCTGCTTCTAGCGCTGTGGCTCTTCGGCAATGTTCTGCTGCTGCTCTTCGCCGGCATCCTGCTCGCCGTTCTGCTGTCGGCGCCCGCGCGCTGGTTGAGCGAGCGCAGCGGGATCGGCGAAGGCTGGTGCCTCGCCGGGGTCATCGCCGCGGCGCTGGTGACCCTGGTCGTGCTCGGCTTCGCGCTGGCGCCGCAGGTGATCGCGCAGATCGGCGAAGTCTCGCGGGAGCTGCCGCGGGCGCTGCAGGGTACGGTCGATGCGCTCAAGGCAACCGCCATCGGCAAGCTCCTCGTCAGCCATCTGTCCGAGGCCGGCGGCCAGTCGCTGGGCGCGCTCACCGAGCCGATCCTCAAATCGGTCTCCTCGCTCGCGACCGCGCTGGGCAGCATCGTCTTCGTCGTGGTGGTCGGTATCTATTTCGCGGCGGCGCCAGGCCATTACCGGCGCGGCCTGCTGCGGCTGGTGCCCTCCGATCGCGCGGGCCGCGTGCAGGAGATTCTGCAAGCGACCGGCTCGACACTCAAATACTTCCTCTACGGCAGGCTGCTGTCGATGAGCGTCATCGCCATCTGCTCGATGCTGGGTCTCTGGGTGATCGGCGTGCCGGCCCCGGTGGCGCTCGGGCTGCTCGCGGGCGTGCTGAGCTTCGTGCCCTATGTGGGGTCCGCCGCCTCGGGCGTGCCGCCCTTCCTCCTCGCCTTCACGCAACAGCCGATCCTCGGCCTCTGGGTCATCATCCTCTATCTCGGCATTCACGTGCTCGACGGCTACATCCTGGTGCCGCTGGTGCAGCGGCGGATGGTGCATCTTCTCCCGGCAGTGACGCTCACCGCGCAGCTAATACTCGGGATTCTCTGGGGGCTGCTCGGCATAGCCGTCGCCACGCCCATGGCCGCGGCGCTGATGACGCTCATCGAGATGGGCTATGTCGAGGACGTGCTCCACAAGGAACCGCGCAGGATCGGCGCCGGTCGCCGCGCCGACGCGCGCCGCTGATCCCAAGGCGGCAAGTTGCGGCCGGTGCAGGCGGTCGGAGGCTCGGCTCAGGTGTCGTGCACCGCAACCTGATCCATCAGCCGATCGTCGCGCCGGGTGCGCGGCGGATTCGCCTGTAGCGCCGCTGCGAGAAAGGCCGCCTCTGCGCCGCGAAAGCGCAAGGTCAGATGGTCGGAGCCGAGCCTAGGCGTGGTACGCACCCGCACCACGATCTCGTAGTTTTCGGGCTCGACGCAATGCGGGCCGACATAGGTGACGCCGAGCACGTCGACTTCAAGGCTTTCCGCCATCGCTTCCTCCCTCCTGCAACGCGCATGCATGCAGCGCGTTCCGGACCTGCCGCGAGATCTCAGCGCATCCGCGACGGAAGCCTGATCGTCTCGCCATCGACGATGAAGGTGCCCTCACCACCTCGAGGATGAAGCGATTGTAGCGCGTTCCCTCGCGCGTGTCGGCCAGTTTGCGTTCGAGCTTGGCGAAGCTTCTATCCCACCCCGGACAGCGGCGCCATTGACCCAGATCAATGAACCGGCGCCGGCGCGGTGCTGTCCTTCGATTTTTCAAACCGGAGGAATGAGTCATGCCCGACGACGCGAAGCCGGCGAAGTCTCGCCGCGCCACGGCGCAAGCGCCGGAGATGAATTGGAAGCTCGCGGCGGCGCTGTTTGAAGGCAATCAGCGGCTCTTCAGCCGCTGGCTGGAGAGCGTCGCCGCGTTCTCGCAGGAAGTCGCGCGTTTCACGCAGAGCCGTCTGGAGCAGGATATGGCGGCCTGGCAAGCGCTCGCCGGCTGCCGCGGCGTCGATGAGGCGCTCGACTGCCAGCGGCGCTTCGCCGCCGATGCGGCCGATCAATATGCCGGGGAGATCGCCAAGCTGTCACAGATGCTGGTGAAGCTGGGCGGCGAAAGCCTGTCGCTCGCGCAGCGGCAGAGCGGCGGTCAGCCAAGCGCGTCATAGGCCCGGCGCACCGCCTGCTCGATCACCGCCTCGGCCTCGCTGCCCCAGGTCATGTACTCGCAGTGGTCGCAGACCGCGACGAGGATGGTAACCTCGCAGCGCACGGGGCCTCTGTCGGTCCCCTGCAGGAAGGCGATCGTCTCGATGCGCCTGGTGAAATGGCCGCGCCTGCAGACCGGGCAGAGCTCCGCGCCCTCGACATTCGTCACTCGCCGCGAGCTCGGATCACATGCGCCACACCCCAACCTGCCGAAGGCGGGAGTGACGGAGGTGTGACGGAGATCACACCCCGCTGCCGCAGTCCTGCGCTCTCACACCGAACCGTCTAGCGACAGCGGAGAAACAGCGAACGGTTGTGAAAAATCGCACGGCGGCACCTGGGGACGGGGTACGCGACCGGCCGGCCATTTCCGTCACGACGTTGATCCAGCGCAACCTTGCCCGCTGCGCGGCCCGCCCCGCCTTGCCATATCGAAGGCATCGCGCGCGAAAGCGCGCGCGGAGGTGAACCGGCATGAACGTCTCGACCGACCGCGACCGGACCATCGAGGAAATCCTGGCGCAGCAGCCCAGGGCCGCCCGCGTCTTCCTGCGGCGCAAGATGGCGTGCATCGGCTGCAGCATGGCGCGCTTCGACACGCTGCGCGAGGCGGCGCGCAGCTACGGCATTCCCGAGGCGGAGCTGTTCGAGGATATCGCCCGGCTTGAGCGCTAGGAGCCAGGCTCCTAGGAGTCGAGCTCCTCGGCGATGGCGACGAGCCGGTGCGGCTGGCGGATGACGATCCGCCGGCGGCCGCCGTCGAGGATGCCATCTCCTTCCCACTTCGCGAGCGTGCGGCTCACGGTGTGGAGCGTGGCGCCGGTCATGTCCGCGATATCCTGACGGGTGATCGGAAAATCGACCTCGACGCCCTCGGCGGTCTTCCGCCCGGAATGATGCGCGAGCCGCAGCAATCCGTGGGCGATCCGGCGTTCGACGCGCTCGGTCGAGATCTCACGGAAGCGCGCGCGCATGTCGCGCATCCGCGCGCCCATGCCGGCAAGCGCGTTGGTGGAGATCGCGGGGTGGTGCTCGACCAGTTTCTTGAGCGAGGGGACGCTCCAGGTGAGCGCCAGGCTCTCGCACAGCGCCAGCGCCGTTGCCGGATAATGCGTCTCGCCCATCAAGCTGACGCAGCCGAAAAACTCGCCGGGCCTCACCACATGCACCACCACCTGCTGCCCCGCCGACGTGGTCTGAACGGCTTTCACGTGACCGTCCAGCAGCACGAAGAATGCGGCGGCCGGCGCACCTTGCTCGAAGACGGGATCGCCCTTGGCGATGCGCTTCACATGCGCATCTGCCAGCACCTCCTGGCGCGCGGCGGCATCGAGTCCGGCGAACAGCGGCACATCGGCGAGGACCGAAGGATCGGGTCTGAACCTGGCAGCGCCCAGCATGGTCAAGGGGCACCTCCCCCCAAGAGATAAGCAGACCGATGGCTAGCGCCAACTGAATTCGCGTTCAAAGGGCAGAAAGCGCGCGAGATTGCTCCGGCGCAAAGACGCCGGCCGCTTCACGCCCAAGATTCCGCCCGTCATGAGGCGCTCCCATCGGATCGACGGGCGATGATACCGTTAACGG
>Ga0134128_10007536_pt1 | contig 13158 bp, 11 predicted proteins | sample KB31754_FD_96462 | JGI IMG/M metagenome (GOLD analysis project Ga0134128, IMG submission 96462) | Terrestrial soil microbial communities with excess Nitrogen fertilizer from Kellogg Biological Station, Michigan, USA - KB3-175-4 | ecosystem: Environmental > Terrestrial > Soil > Unclassified ... | reverse complement strand
TTCTTTCGATTTTGGAGCCTTGAAACTTATTTAAGGGGTAGCAACCATGACAACCGCATCTGCAACACCTGAAACAAAGCTCAACCGTGCATTGGAACTGATCGGCTCGATTGATCCGGAAATCGAAGAATCTTATTCATCTCTTGAAGAACGGATTCTCGCTCAAGCACTGGAAAATGTAGAGCTGGCCGAACGCCGCCTGCGCGAAATTCAGGAATTGATGGGGGACCTTTCTGCTGTTCTGGTTTGAAACCTCTACCCGGCAGAAGGTCCTCTATCAACTCCAACAATCCTACCCCTTCCTCAAGGTAGGTTTTTTTTGCCTTTTTCTCGCGTGTTTCCTACGAGTGCGCTTGCGCCAGCCACAGACGAGTTTCCCGTGGAGAACGATGACGCACAATGTGAAGATGAGCATATTCAGACTGGCTTGTAAGCTCCGTATAAACGCGCCGATTCTTGCGGTGGGTTTGCAGCGCCCAAAGGAGTATAGAATCTTTGCTAAAAAGCGCCGTTCCCAGGCGCTCACGATTGCCACTCCACAGCTCTTCACTTGAGAAGGCGCGCGTAAATGTGCGCGGTATCAAACGCGCCATAACCACCCATAAACTGTAATCGAGCCACACAACAGTATCAGCGCGGTCCCAGGTGAGATCGCGCAGTTTGCTGTAGTTTCCATCTACGACCCAGGCTTCCCCACTTAGCGCACTTTCTGCACGCTCGCGCAATACTGAGAGCGGGGCAGATGTCCAGTTCGGCTCCCAGTGCAAGGCATCCAACTCGACAACAGGTATGTTCAGTAGCTTGCCCAGTTGGCGCGTCAGCGTCGTCTTACCTGATCCCGATGTACCCACTACTACAATGCGCTGCATACTGCCTACTCCTGCTCTCAGACCAACAAATTGAGGGGTCGCTTTTTCAGCCATAACAGATACCCTTCTTTCTCATGAAAATCAAAACAACAGCAAAACAGGGTCTCTTCACGACTTCTTGAAATGAGATACGACAAACAAGGATGGCGCATGTTCCCACTTGCCCGTCTTTTGCTCAGCACAAAGACCCAGCAATCCGCCAGCAGGGGGTCCTGGTTACGCCGCGAGATTTCGCGGGCATGCGCCTACGCGGGATAGCGCGTAACTACCCCGTGTCCGCCTCGCACCCACCGAATTCCTTCTATGCGGGCACAAAACGTTGGGCTAGCTTAGCACACTCTTTGTCTACAGTCAATAGTTTTGAAGCGTTTTTCTATGCCATTTTTGCTGTTGATGAGGCAAGCGCGCAATTCTTAAGGTCAGTTGGATCAACCAATCGATTTCATCGATTGGTTGATCCAACTGACCTTAAGAATTGCGCGCTTGCCTCATCAACTCTCGACTGGAATCATGCCCCAATTCACCAGGGCGTCAAAATGCTCTAAAGCGGTTGGGTCTTCGTCAGCCGCCCATCCGGCGGGGTGCATTTGAATATGGCGAGTATAGAAGAGCCGGGCTACAACAAGTTTACGCCGCCCTGTGCCGGTGGGACCGCGTAGCAGCTCCGCCTCTGCCTGTTCCAGTAACAGCGTAAGAATGGTCAGTTGCGCCATACGCTCAACCAATCCGCGCATTGGCCATTGCGCGTTGACTGTGCCGGATGCTGATAGGCGCTGGAGGCGCTCTGCCAGGGCAGAGATGTGCTCATTTACCTGGCGAGCCAGTGGGAGCACCGGCGCTTGCTCTAACGCCTGGAGACGCTGGTGCAACGTGTCGCACAGCGCCCTGCCCGTGCCCTCGCGCTCTAGAGAACGCAGCACGTCGAGGACAATTACGTTGCTGGAGCCTTCCCAAATAGCGTTGACGATACAATCGCGCAATAAACGCGAATTGGGCCAATCCTCAATATAGCCGTTTCCTCCACGCATCTCTAGCGCCTCAAGGGTTACATATTCGGCGCGTTTGGGCACATAATATTTGCCCAGCGGAGTGAGGATGCGCAACAGACGGCGATCAGCCTCAGCACCATGCCGATCCACGCGTTCAAGCACCGCCGCGGTCTCAAAAGCCAGGGCCGCGCATCCCTCAACCTCGACCAGCAATTCGATCAACTGACGCTGCATCAGCGGTTGCTCTACCAGGGGGCGCCCAAACACAACGCGCCCACGCGTATGGATCAGCGCCTCCAGCAAGCTACGACGCATGGCGGCCAGCGAGCCGATTGCAGCCCAGACGCGCGTCAAGTTGATCATCTCGGTCATATGCACAAAGCCACGCTCAAGTTCGCCCACCTGGTAGGCCAGCGCCCCTTGCAGCGTGACTTCGCCAGAGGCCATTGAACGCGTGCCCAGTTTATCTTTCAAGCGGTGGATGATATAGCGATTGCGTGTGCCATCATCAAGCACACGTGGCACCAGGAAAAGGCCCAGACCGCGCGTACCCGCAGCCGCGCCTTCGGGTCTGGCCAGCGTCAAAATCAGATCAGCGGAAACATTCGAGCAAAACCACTTATCGCCCCACAGCTCCCATTCTGGCTGCAATTCTTTGCCTGCCAGCGGATCAAGCTCCCGGCGCTGCTTCGCCACTGTCGCGGTCTGGCCTACATCAGAACCACCCTGCTTCTCAGTCAAAAACATCGCACCCTGCTTGAGTTCTGCTATGCGCAACGCGGTCAAACCTGGCAAAAAACGCCGTTTGAGAGCCTCGCTGCCATGCTTTTCCAGCACACGGGCCAGTGCGTCGGTCATCGAAACGGGACAGAAGACGCCTGCCTCTGCCTGCATGGCCAGATAGGCCAGGGCAAACTTGACCGGCTGAGGAACACGCTCCGGCCAACCAAAAGCGCCCGCGCGATGGGTACAGGCCGCGACAGCGAAATCTTCGTAGGCGATCTTCTCCAGTTCACGATAGGCTGGATGAAAGACTACCTCATCTATCCGCTGACCACGCTTATCAAATTGTACCAACTCCGGGCCATTGCGCTCAGCCACAACTGCCAGCTCATCAATACGCTGCGAAGCTATTGCCCCTAGACTACAGAAAATTTCACGCGCCCGCGTAAATTCTCCTTCCGTGAGGCAACGCTTAAGAAGAAAAGCCAGATCTGGATCGGTTGTATAGAAATTAGCGCCCTTGCTATCCGGCATCAACTGAGAAAGCTCGAACATGCTGATTGTCCTCTCGTTAAGCGTGGCACGCATCTCTCGCAGACGCGTAGCATCTCTGATAAATGATCGATACTCTCAATCCGAGAAATATTGTAGCACAGGAATATGCCCACATAAACAGACTATCAAACGGATAACGCTGCGCTACGCAGCCGGGCCGTGTTTGTATGGCGTGGCTTTTGTCCTCTCATTTTTCTGGAATGGCACGCTGGGACTGATCGCCTGCGCGCTACTTGCGCTTGGCTATCTTCTTCCCTCGGTAGCAGATCGAGTGCGCTTGACTTCGCCAGATCGGCCTGACAGCAGATTACCACAAGGACCATCAGCATATCCGAAAATCGCCGCTCGACCAGCAGTTTTACGAGCAGAGCCAGAGCGTCCCTCCACAAAGCGCCAGGTCTTGCTCACAGGCGCGGCTGGTGGCATTGGTTCGGCTTTTTTTCGGCACGCGGCAAGTACCTATGCCTTCCGCCTGGCTAGACCGGGTTCCGCTTGACTTGATGGACGTGGCGAACCAGGGGCATGAGACAATGCTCCTGGATATAGCCGATCTTGCGGCCTGCCAGCAGGCTTGCCGGGGGATTGATGCTGTGGTCCACCTGGCTGCCGATCCCAGTCCAGAAGCCGATTTCGCCACGTCGCTGCTCTCCAATAATATCCTGGGTACCTATACTATCTTGCGCGCGGCGAAAGACCAGGGCTGCCGCAGGGTTATCCTCGCGAGCAGCGCCCAGGTGGTCCTGGGGCATGCTCTCGATATCCAAACGAATAGCAGCACTCCGGCCCGCCCAATGAATATGTCATGAGTCGTCCCCAATTTTTCTTGTTCCCAAGAATGCCGGTGAATGGAGCGACGCCGCTTGCCTGCGGCGTCTCCACCACGCACGATTCTCACCCAGGGACCACGACGCAGGCAAGCGGCGTCGCTCCATTCACCGGCATTGGCCTACGACAGCAAAATCAGGGATGACTCATAGAGGTGGCGCTTATCCCAGCACTCTCCGCTGCGTGGTCAGGAGGTCAGCGGGCGCGATGGCTAGCGGGCCACTGCCAGGTATTTTCGACGTTTTGCTTGGCGTTGGCGTGATGCCTGGCGTTGAGGTCGCGCCAGTTGTTGGAGTAGCACCAGGCGTTGAGCCGGGCGTTGGTGTGGTACTCGGCGCCTCCCTCATCGCTTGCCCTATCTGCTGGATAACAGCAGAATTACACACTGCGCTCGGCTGCTGATTGGTAAGACTACAGATGCCGGCGGTCATATAATTAGCTGTTCCCAAAATACCCTGGGCAAATGTCGATTTCGGATTGTTCAAAGAGCTGGCAATGGTCTGCCAGGAAAGGGCATTCCCTTTGCTATCCAGCAAGATGGTAAAATCGTAGCTGGCCCCTATTCCGGTATACCTATTGCCAATATCTACAAAGGGAAAGTTTTGCGCGCTATCGAACTTTTGGAACGTCGCCTGCTCGGCGGGTGTAAGCTTTTCTAGATCTGTATAGCCCGTCTGCGCGGCATTCAGTTCATTGCCTTTGACCTCTCTGGGTACAAAATCCACGTATGGACTGGTGTATTTGCTTCCATAGAAGCTAAAAGTCGGCACATTGTACTCGTAAGCCTGAATCTGACTCAATTTGCTGAATGTGCCAAAACGGCTGAGCGCGTTGATCATTGCCCAACGTTCAGCACCACAATAGGGACAGAACTCGCCGCCAATATAGAGAAATTGGGGCAGCCCACCAGCGCCTGTGAGAGGGGGCGTGTTACCCGAATTGCCATTGTATGCGAAGGCGTTTTTTACAACGCTGCCCTTGCCTACCGCTTCCCAGGTAGCCTGGGGCACGCTGGTCAGATCAAACACGACTGTCTGATCGGCAGGTGCCCGTTTGTGCGCAGGATTGGTGTCGGTAGGTGTGGGTTGATTACGCAATATGAAAACGACGACGATAAATGCGGCAATCAAGGCCGCAACACCAATACCCATATACCATCCGGTGCGATCCTTTTTGCGCACAGTTGGCCCTCTACCCGATGTCTTCTTCCCTTTATTTAATGCCGAGACGCGCCCTTCTTCTCGGCGTTGCCTCTGCTGGCGCTCCTGGGCACGCCGCTGAGAGGCTGAACCTGATTGATCTGTATTTGCCATAACTGCCACTCGTCTTCCTTTAGCTTCCATTGAAAATGTGTTTTTCTATTCTATCATAACGCAGAGAGGGAAAGGCTTCTCTCGTTATCTCGCTCTTACTCCCCAATTCTCCCAAACATGTCAGTAAGCTTCCCAGGACCTTCCAGTACACGCGTAATTGTTCTTTTCCAGAACTCGTCCAAAAAGCGCTTGACAATTACCCCTGTCATACGCTACAATCTCACTGCTTACATACGCACTGTGGAAATTTGCCTCGTTCGTCTAGTGGCCTAGGACGCCGCCCTTTCAAGGCGGAGACCACGGGTTCGAATCCCGTACGAGGTATGTATTTTGAGAGAAGCCTGTTGTGCCCCTTTATTTTCTGGCACGGCAGGCTTCTCTCGTTTAAATAAGTAGCAAATGGGTGTTGACCAGACACGGCATGTTTTGTGGGAGAAAAAAAAGATGATCAGCGTCGAAGAAGCTCTGGAACGTATCCTGGGCGAGATCCATCCCTTACCAACCACACAGGTTCCCCTGGCACAAGCGCCTGGGCTGGTCCTGGCCACAGATATAGTTGCGCAGGAAGATATGCCTCCTTTCGCTAATTCTGCTATGGATGGCTTTGCGCTACGCAGCCAGGACAGCCAGCCGCGCGCTGGCCAGCCGCCGCGCCTGCGCGTCACTGGCGGCGTGGCGGCTGGTTACGTGGCCGATCACGCGGTGCAAGAAGGCACTGCGATGCGCATTATGACAGGCGCCCCCGTCCCGCCAGGCGCGGACGCGGTTATTCAAATCGAACTCACCAGGTACGATGGCCCGGAAAGTGCCTGGGTGGATGTGCTGGAACCAGTTACAGCGGGCAACAATGTGCGCCCTGCTGGCGAAGATATGCGCCGTGGTCAGACTGTGCTGCGCCAGGGCACCGAGCTTGGCCCCTGGGAGATTGGCGTTCTGGCTACGCTGGGAGTTGCGATGGTCCCGGTGACGCGCCGCCCTCAAGTCGCGATCCTGGGTACCGGCGACGAGGTAATCGATGTGGATCAGCCGCTCGCGCCTGGCAAAATCCGCAATAGTAACAGCTATTTGCTGGCGGCGGCAGTTGAACGCGCTGGCGCCCAACCTGTACGCCTGGGTGTAGCGCGCGATACCGTCGAAAGCCTGCGCGAGAAGTTTCACCTGGCGATGGATAGCGATCTGATTATCACATCTGGTGGCGTCTCGGTAGGCGATTTCGATCTGGTGAAGAAGATCATGGCCGAGCAGGGCGAAATCCACTTCTGGCGCATTAATATGCGTCCTGGCAAACCCGTAGCCTTCGGACATATTGGCCAGGTTCCGCTGCTGGGCCTGCCTGGCAATCCTGTCTCAACAGCAGTCACCTTTGAACTCTTTGGTCGTCCTGTCCTGCGTAAGATGCTGGGCCATACACGTCTGCTGCGCCCACAGGTCGAGGCTATCGTGGAGGATGGTATCAGCGAACGTGCCTCGCGCCGCCACTATGTCCGCGCCCATGTAACGTGGCACGCTGGACATTTTGTGGCCCGCACTACTGGCAACCAGGGTTCAAACATTATGACCTCGCTGGTCGATGCCAATGCTCTACTTATCGTACCCGAAGGTGGCGCAGAGATTAAAGCAGGCGAAACAGCTCAAGCACTGATGTTAGACTGGCCAGAAATGTAGCCGGGCAGAACGATGACCGCGTCCGCTCGGACCCACTATAACAATTTCATGCGATAGCGCAACTGATCGCGCGTCAGGCCAAGCAGAGCCGCAGCTCGTACCTGATTGCCGTGGCAAAGTTCGAGCGCTTCCCGCACTAGTCGTCGCTCGATACCGGCGACAAACAGCGGCAAATCCATACCCGCAGGCGGTAGATGGATATTCTCTTGCCACTCGCGCAAGCGCTCCAGGTCGCTGCGGCTCACCTGGCATATGGCTTCGGGCAGGTCTGCGGGGCGAATCTCGTGCTCCTGGCAAAGAACCTGCCCGCGCTGAATCACGCTGCGCAGTTCACGCACGTTGCCAGGCCAGGGATAGCGTCTGAGCAACTCCAATGCCTCCGCGCTGATGCTCAGTGGTTCTTCACCCTCCAATGAATATAGGCGCAAAAAATAGCTTACCAGGAACTCGATGTCTTCCGGGCGACTGCGCAGGGGAGGAAGATACAGAGTAACCACCTGCAAACGATAGTAGAGATCCTCGCGAAAGGCCCGCCGCGCAGCCGCGTCATGCAAGTCCACATTGGTCGCGGAAATCACACGCAAGCGGACATGAATCTCTTTCAGACTTCCCACGCGCCTGAAACTACGCGTCTCTAAAAAACGCAGTAACTTGGCCTGCACTGTCTGAGGCATTGAACCAACTTCGTCAAGAAAGAGCGTTCCGCCATCCGCGCGCAAAAGATAGCCCTCACGCGAGGTCTTCGCGTCGGTAAACGCGCCTGCCTCCACGCCAAATAATTCGGTCTCCCAAAGCGTTTCAGGAATGGCCGCGCAGTTGAGATCGACAAACTGATAAGCTGCCCGCCGACTCAAAGCATGAATCGCGCGCGCAAAGACTTCTTTGCCAGTGCCGGTCTCCCCCTGGAGTAGCACTGTTGCATCAGGGGAAGCCGCGACTTGGCGCATTTGTTGGGCTACTTCGCGCATGGCAGAGCTATGACCAACAACCAGTCCAATATCAGTCAGGGGATCGCATGCACTGCTCCCGGCAGGCTGTTCCTCAGGCGGTCTGTAACCAAACCTGGATGACACACGTTGTCCCTTCACACATGCCTCACATCGCATTTGTAGGTAGAAATCTCACCGCAACGACATTAACACCACCACAGTGGTCAGCAAACCCTGCTCTCTCTTTTCACAAGCAGGACAAAATAACAATCCTGAAACAGGCAGACAAAAGCACACGCTCAACGTTACTGATACGCAACGCCACAAATACGATGGACAAGAATACACGAGCGAACTTAGCGATATCCACCCACAGGAGCATAAGCCGGGCTGGACTGACCCTGCCGCCAGCCTCCTCCCATCGAGAAGGGCGCGCCATTTGTGCTATTCCCCCGCTGAGATTGCATCTCGTTAGGAGCGGACATCATTGGCTGAGGCGTATACACGGGATACTGGGCCGATGGTGACATGCCCATCGCTGGCGACATCAGCTCGCTCAATGCACCTGTTGATGGGTTCAGCGGCATCACCAGGCCAATTGCCATCAACTCGCCTGCGACCATACAGACCTGTTCGGCAGGGGCGTTCAGAGCCTGGCAGAGAGCCTGCAATGGCAACTGACCATCAACCAAAGCAAACAAGCTCCATTGATCGGGCGTGAGTTGCACTTGAGGGTTGCGCTCGCGCAATGTAGAGAGATCAACGGGCGCTAATACCAACTCCGGCGTCATAAAAGAGGTATCGATGCGCGCCGGTGGCAGCGGATTGCGCACAGGTTGGGGAGGAAGAATAGAAATCTGATTGGGCGCGGCAATATCGATCTCGGCCCCAAAAATTGCCGCTGGATTCGCCGATGCAAAAGAAGGCGGGGGCACATCATCGAGCAACTGAGCAGCATTCACAGGACCACCAGCGCTCGCGGTATTGAATGGAAAGTCTTCAATCAATTGTGACGCGTTGAATATCCCCTCACCATTCCTCGGCGTCTCCGGCTGCTTAAATGCAGGAGAGTGCTCTATCAACTGCGACGCATTGAACATCCCCTCGCCATTCCTCGGCGTCTCCGGCTGCTTAAATGCAGGAGAGTGCTCTATCAACTGCGACGCATTAAGCAAACCCGGCGCGGGCGAAGAAAACGACGGACCACTATGCACCTGTCCGCCTGATCCTATCTCAACAGGAGGGAACGGGGTTGGCATGGAAGTAATATCACTCTGCGGTGCATGAGAGAGTTCATCAGTCGATGGCGCATTTACAGAGGCCGCGCGGGGCGCAAGGACGGCAGGGGGCAGCGCCTCAAGGAGCGCGGAAACGGAAAGAGCAATTAGCAAACGATCAGCGGGCGTCGGACAGTCATCCTCGAAATAGATCTCACCTTCCGGCCACGAAAAAATTGCCTGCAAAATCTGCGAAGTCTCGTGCGAAGACCAGGCACGCAAAATCTCGCGACTGAGAAGCCCTTCGTTGATCAATGTCAACGCGATACGCGTCTCATTTACCTCAGAAGGCTCAACAATCCGTTTCACCTGTGGCAAAGACTGGGGCGCAAGCAGGTTTGCCTGGAGGAGACGATCTATCAGAGTCACATTCGCGCGCATCGGACCCACACATACAAGTTGGCCCTGGCGAAAATAAAACTCAACCCACATCGTTCCCTGCTTGGCAACAAGCAGGCCAGTCTTCGTAAAGACCTCTATACGCCGTAAAATATTTGCGAGATCAAACTGCTCTAACGAACCTATGAGAGACACGATTACACCGTCCGTCCAAAAACGACCCCGGCACCAGCCAGTTCCGTCCGCACATTCATGCCTGACGAAATTGGCATCTGGCCAAAAGTCTACTACGAAACGCCGCGATACATCGATAATGGTCTATGGTAGCTAAGATCAGATCTGCTTGATCGACAACCTGTACATCCACTTAAAAAGGCACAATCCCCAATTGTGTCACGGCTCATTTCAGGCTGCGGCACTGCATACCCGAAAAAGCTTGCTATTGCTTGTAAAGCGGAGGGAGAGGGATTCGAACCCCCGGAGCTTGCACTCAACTGTTTTCAAGACAGTCGCATTAAACCACTCTGCCATCCCTCAGTAATGCCGCCTGCTCGCACAACACTTCACCCTTGTTTGTCCCCAACAAGATTACAATCGAAGTAAGCTGCGTAACAACCGCATTCAGAGTGTACCATAGGTTCTTTCCAAAAATCAATATATCCCCTATTTCTCCTACAGCGTCCCAGCACGTCCGGCAAATTTCCTATCCTCTTACTCTGGTTTCAGCACCGATACTCCCATAAAGGGCCGCAGCGCTTTGGGTACGATAACGGTTCCGTCAGCTTGCTGGTAGGCTTCGAGAATGGCGGCCATAGTGCGGCCCACGGCCAGGCCGGAGGCGTTGAGGGTGTGAACGTATTCGGCGCGCGCACTCTGGCGAGGACGATATTTGATGTCGGCCCGCCGTCCCTGGAAGGCTTCGCAATTGCTAATCGAGGAGATTTCCAGGTAACGCTGCTGCCCGGCCATCCACACTTCCAGGTCCAGGGTTTTCGCAGCAGAAAAGGGCAGGTTGCTGGCACAAAGCTCTACCACACGATAGGGGAGTTCTAGCTGGCGCAAAATGGTTTCCGCGTGCGTGACCATCTGCTCCAATACCTGATACGAACTTTGCGGCTCGACTACCTGGAACAATTCGACTTTGTTAAACTGATGGAGGCGTTGCAAACCACGATTCTGGCGCGCGGCTGAACCGGCTTCGCGCCGAAAGGCGCTGGTCCACGCGACATAGCGCAGCGGCAGCATCCCGGCAGGCAAAATCGAGTCGCTATGCAGGCCAACCAGGGGCACTTCTGCGGTAGGATTGAGGTAGAGTTCGTCTTCGGAGCAAAGATACATTTGATCCTCAAATTTAGGCAGTTGACCAGCGCCAAGCATCAATGAGCGCTTGACAAGATAAGGGGGCAAGATCTCTGTATAGCCATGCTCGCGCGTATGCACATCTAACATAAAAGAAATCAGCGCACGCTCCAGACGCGCCCCCATGCCTTTCAGCACTACGAAGCGACTGCCAGCTAGCCTGGTTCCGGCCTCAAAATCGGTCAGCCCCAGACTCTCACTCAATTCCCAGTGCGCTTTTTGCGGAAAATAAAAGCGTAAGGGATTACCCCATGTGCTGAGCGTGTGATTCCTGGCATGCTCTCCGCCATCTCGCACACTGTTATGCGGCAAGTTGGGTAAAGCCTGTAAAAGCGGCTGCATATGCGTCTCAATATTGCTGATCTGCAATTCTAAGAGACGAATATCTTTGCTTACAGCCTTTATCTGCTTGTTCAGTTCCTCACGCTTGCGCTCAGGCGCGGTATGTACGTTCTCATTGAGACGCTTTAACAACACATACAGCCCCTCGCAGCGCGTGGCCAGGCCTTTGCGCTGTTCTACCAGGCGTAACAGTTCTTCTATGTTCTGGGGATCGTGCCGGAGCTTCAAGCCAGCACTAACTACCTCTGGATGCTGGCGAATAAAATCAAGGCTCAACATGTTCCAAGTATATCACGACCTTTTTGCTCTGACTACTCTGCTGACAGATAAACAGGATTTTTCAAAAATCGACTTTTCCTCCTCACCCCCTTTTTAAAGGGTAAATTTGAAAAGGGGGTGAGGAGGAAAAGTGCTTCCATCAGATAGCATGGGTTATAATAGGAGTGCCTCTATTCAGACTGAGGTGCTGATCATGGTTTAATTAACTCGCAAAGGATACTCTATTACATGCAATTGCTTTGCTCCTCCGGTGCATTTGGACGCTATCCTATTCTGATCGATCATCTCGATATCGCCCGTTACGCGCCTCCGCTCCCCATTGATGGCATCGAAATCATGTATTATCCCGAATGGACGCCACGCATTGATGAAATTGCTGCTGATCTCCTGGCTACCGGCCTGCGTTTCCCCGCGCTGCACGTTGAGAAAAACGCCGCTCCGGCTATGCTCAGCGAGGATGCGACTGAACGGGCGAAGGGTCGCGCCTGGTTGGTCGGCAGTTGCCGTTTGGGCCAACTCGTTGGAGCGCGCGTGGCCGTCTTCCATCTCTGGGGTACTCCGGGATCGGACGAGCATATTGAACGTAATCTGGCTATCCTCAGCGAGTGCATCGATATTGCGCAAGAGTATGAGATGGAATTGGCAGTGGAAACCATTCCTTGCTTAAAAAGTACACCCCTGGCGGTTATACAGCGAGTAATTGAGCATGATAGCCGCAGCAAAGTAGCCCTGGATACCGAATTCCTGGCTATCCACGGACAAATTGAGCAGGCGCTGGATGCCGCCTGGCTCTGGTCCCCTAACCTGGTCCAGCACATCCACTTGAAAGACTATGACGGCCAACAATACACTGCCGAGGGCTACCGGCGCTATTTACATCCTGGCGAGGGCAAGCTCGATTTTGCACAGATCTTCGCTCGTCTACGGCAACAACAATTCGGCGGCAATCTCAGCCTGGAGGCATCTGTGGTCAGCCCCGATTATACAAGGGATAGCGCCAGACTTCTGAGTAGCCTTGAACATCTGCGCACTATGCTCGCATAATCTGCAAAACAGCAAACTCCATTTTTACAGGGGCAGGCAGAGCTATTTACTGTTCCAGTTGCATGCTTTGTGAATGTAGCTGCGCTACATTCACAAAGCATGCAACTGGAACAGTAAATAGCTCTGCCTGCCCCTGTAAAAATTTGCATCTCAGAGGCAGATGAGGTACACTAGCACCTGGCTGTTTTTTTCAGCATCTTCAAGCGGATCGCTATTCCGTCTCAACCAGGCTGCGTATACCCTGAGGATCAGCCGAAAGGGTCAAGTGTTTTTGCACGATGGTAACTGTTGTCAAATTAAATCCTCAAGGCAAAGAAAAAATTCGGTATCCAGCACAGGTCTCTGCTCGTTTAGAAAATGGAGTGATTCTTGATGCGTATTGGAATCACGCTCGCAAAGATCTGGGCTATACTATCTTTGAGCCTGGGGATCATTTTATCGAATATTTTTACAGCGACCAGTGGTTCAATATCTTCGCTATTGCAACCGCAGATGGTCAGCGCAAGGGCTGGTACTGCAATGTTGCAGCACCAGCGCTGATTGCTGCGGAGCAAGTTGAGCAAGTTGACCTGCTACTGGATGTGTGGGTAGCCCCCGATGGCCAACTGCTAATCCTGGACGAGGATGAATTCACCGCCGATTTGACTATT
>Ga0134128_10007533_pt1 | contig 13160 bp, 6 predicted proteins | sample KB31754_FD_96462 | JGI IMG/M metagenome (GOLD analysis project Ga0134128, IMG submission 96462) | Terrestrial soil microbial communities with excess Nitrogen fertilizer from Kellogg Biological Station, Michigan, USA - KB3-175-4 | ecosystem: Environmental > Terrestrial > Soil > Unclassified ... | reverse complement strand
TTCGGGAACACGAAGAGGTCTGCCCGATGCTCGCGGATCAGCGGAATCTCGTAGTCCAATGCATACATGTACTCCTGTTCGGAATGCTGGAAGAGGAGCGGAGCGCGGATCTTGTCCAGTTCGAAGGCAGGTGAGAGCACCTTCCAGCGCTCCGGAGTCTCCCTCGGCGAGCCCAACCCCCACATCTCCCGCAAGCCTTTGAAGAAGCCTTCACCTTTCATGCTGTTGATCAGGTAGTAGAGAGGCGATGCCACCGGATTGGCGACCGACGCGGCGGCGATTATGTTGGACTCGGTGAGCGTGAACATCGTCACCTCCCCGCCGAAGCTCAATCCGCCCATCCCCACTCGCGCACGGTCGATCTCGCCCTCCCTGGACAGCAGATCGATCGCGCTCTTCACCGCTGCCAGTCCCTCTCCATATCGCGCGACCGCGTCCATCGTGTAACCCGGGCGTTGGTTGATACACAGAGCCGAAATGCCAGCCTGCGCCAGGGACGCCAAAGGCCATTCGTCCCCTACCCCACCCCGCACGAAGCCGGGACAGCTGTAGTAGTTGACGAACAACGGCACCGGCCCATCGCCTCTGTGTCGCGCCGAATAGAACTGGCCCGTGAACCATTGACCCTGGTTGTCCTCCCAACCCAGCAGACGTGCGGGCGCAACCCTGATCACGTCCCTTGCGAGCGCCGCATTGGGGTCGAACAGGACACGACGTGTTCCACTCTCCAGATCGATCCTCTCCAGCCGCGGCGGACGGTTGGCTTGCGCCGTCACGCACACCAGTGCCTCGGCGGACACGCCGCAGCCCCACGTGGGGTCACGCCCGCCGTTGACCAGTCCCTTGGTCCGAACGACCACGTACACTTTCCCGGTCTGGACATTCCAGCGAAGGATCGACTGCGCCAGACCCTGGTGGGGATCGGTGACGGTGAACAGCACTTCGTCATGGTCCCGACGCCACTGAATCCCAGTGATAGCCTTGCCCGTGCACAGCTTCGAAACGCAGCGAATGGCCTGGCTTGCATGCGCTCGCGGTAGCGCGGACAGCAGCACATCCGGGCGTTGCCGCTGCCCCTTACTGTCGCCAATGCGCGTGAGCCAAGCCATCTTGCCGTCTTGCGGGTCGCGAACGGACTTCCAGGGATCGCCGTCCACACCGACCGTGCCCAGGGCGGGCGATGGGGCGGAAGTCACGTCCGAACCCGCAAGCGCCCGTCTCGCACCCGTCGCGAGGTCGATCTCCGTCCAACGGTCCGGCACGTCGGCCAGCAGTGGAACATGGTCGAACCAGACCTTGCCGTAGCGCTGCGTCGCCATGCGCCCCCCGACGAAGCCGGAGCGGAACAGCCCCTGGCCGATCGGCACAGAGTCATCGATGTGGATACCCTGGTCATATTCGACTCGCTCCGCCGACCGGATCTCCTCGCGGGTCGCACCGACGCTGTACCTGAGGACACGGCCGCCCTTGCCCAGGGCGAAATCACGCACGTCCGCCGCATCATGCGTCATGGGTTCTGCTCCCGAGCCATCCGCCGCCGCGCGCCACACATCGATCTTTCCGTCAACCAGGGCGCGGTAGTAGATCCAGCGATTGTCGGGGGACCACACTACCTTGGGGGGCAATGACTGGCCCGCCGAGTCGCGCAGCGGAACGCCGCCATCGGCAACGCGCCTGGGCCATGGGTCACCCAGGCCCTGCACGTACCAGACGGTGTCGTAGGTATTGCGCGCCACCGACGCCCGCTCGACCCGGAACGCCACGCCAAGGCCGTCTGGCGACACCGTCGGACTCGCGATATCGGCCACCTCCAAGAGACGACGAGGCGAAACGACCTCCGCATGGCAAACGGACGCGGAGGCTGCCAACAGGACACCTCCAACGAACAGGTGCCGCACGATGCACGTCAACTTGGACATAGCTACCCCTTTCCCGCCATCAGGGAATGCCGGCCGCAGTCGGCGCCCAGCAGGCATCACCAATGCTTGGAAACGGAAAGACTCAGGAAGCGGCCGATGGCCGAATAGTTGGTCGAGTCGTAGGGCGCCGCGTAGAGAGGCGACCCGACCTGGTACAACGGCGGGTCACGATCGAACGCGTTGTCCACGGACAAGGCGAATTCCATGCCCGACCAGGCATCGTCACGCCTGTCGGTGGCATAGCGAAGCGCCACATCGACCGTCGTGAACGAGGCGGATTTCACGTCGTCGACCAGGTTGGTCACCCCACCCCGATAGTTGGCAAAGAGTGAAGCGGCGAACCCTCCCCGCTTCCAGACCGCACCAAAGCGGCTACTGACCTTCGGCGGATTGAAGAGCGTGCCCGACAGGGCATACGCCGGTTCGGTTGAAATGGTTTGCTGCGTGCTGTCAAGCCAGCTCGCCGAGCCGCGCAGTGTCAACGCACCCTGGCCCAACTTGAACCGGTAAGACCCCGACAGGTCGACGCCCTGAATGCGCTGCTGGGCCGCATTGGCGTATTGCGTGTAGATAATCGCCGCCACTTTGTTCGGGTCGTAAGGCGCCCCGACAAAGTTGTAGAGCGTTCCCGCATTCGCGATGACATCTGCCTGCGCTTGTGGCGTCGGCGTGGCGTCGACGAACGGCGCGTAGATCGCATTGCTCAATGCCTGGCTGGCATTGGCAATCGGCTGGATCACACGATCGCGGTAGTCGATGCGAAACCAGCTCAACTCCGCCTCCAGATCGCGCAAGGCCTCGGGATGAAACGCCAACGACACCGACCGGGTGGTGGCACGCTCCGGCTGGAGGTTCTTGTTACCGCCATCCAGATCCAGCACGGTGGCATCAGTGGGGTATCCGGCACCGCCGAAGCTGCTCGGAGAGAACAGATACGCGTTCTGTGCATAGTTCTGCTCGAAGAGCGTGGGCGCCTTGAAGGACTTGCCCCAGGAGGCTTTCAGGGTGAAGTCGGGGTTGGGGCCATAGAGCACACCAAACTTTGGCGTCGTCACGCCACCGAAGGTGCTGTAATCCTCACCCCGCACCGCGGCCGTCACGTCCAGATGCTGGAGTCCACGGACCTGCTGGTCGGATCCGATCAGCGGCAGATTGAATTCCCCATACGCGAACCTGACACCTTCGCTGCCCCGGAAGCTATTGGCCCTCGTGACATGGTCGTCAACGCGAAACTCGTTCTCTCTGTAGCCGATGCCGGCCGCAAGACGTGCATCACCCCCGGGCAGCGGGAACAAGGGCCCTTCGGCGCCAAGCTCATAACTACGGCTTTCGTTGCAGTAGCAGGCGTCGAAGACGGTTGCCGCGCCAGTGGCGATCACGGTCTGCAGCCGGTACTGATGGTGCTTGCTGCTGCCGGACGTTGCACCGAGCGACAACGACCAGTCATTCGGCAACCAGACCTCCAGGCTGGGCGAGACCAGGGTTGTCGTCGTGTCTGGCGTGACCCGGCTGCTCCCACCGCTGGAGTTGTACCAATGCCGTTGGTCACGTTGAGAGCGCAGCGCATCCAGACGCAGTTCGGCAAAGTCTCCGAGCGACTGGTGGGCGCTGAGCAGGCCGCTGCGCAGGTCGCTGCCGGGATACAGGGTCGAGGGATCGACCAGTTGCGCGGTGTAGTCGCGCTGGTTGCTGTAGATGGGGTCGACCGACACGTCCTTGTAGGTTGCGATCAGCCCGCCACTGCGCCAGGTCCTGCCGGCGGTGGCGTCGTACTCGCGGCTGGCCAATCCTCCCTGGGTCGCCCTGCCGAAGCGCGTTCCCACGGTCACGCCTTCGAAATCCCGCTTGAGAATCACATTGCCGACACCGCCCACTGCATCGGAGCCATAGATCGCCGACGCGCCGTCGGCAACGATCTCGATGCGATCGACCGCCTCCACCGGGATCGCGTCGATGTCCACCGCTTGGCTGAAACCGCCGTAAGCCATGCGGCGCCCGTTGAGCAGCGTCAGGGTGGCGTCGGCCCCGAGGCCGCGCAGGTTCAGGCTCGATCCACCCGTCAGGTTCTGATTGGCGTTGCCTGCGCCGGCGAGGTTCCCGCTGAGCACGCCCGGGTTCTGTCCACCCGAGAAGTTCTGCGGCACGCTGCGAATCACCTCGCCGAGATCCGTGAAGCCTTCCTCCCGAATCTGCTGGCTGCCGATCGTGATGACCTGCGACGGCGTGCGGCCGCCGCGGATGCGCGTCCCCGTGACCTGCACGATTTCCAGGTTCTTCACCGCGGGTGTCGGGTCGATAACTCCGGTTTTGGTATCGACACCGGCATCGGCCAACATCGCTCCGGAAGAGCTGGCGACAGCACGCGTTGCGGCCGGCTCAGCCTTCGATGCCGGCGAAATCGCGATCGAATGGTCGTTGAGGAAACGGGACTGCAGATCCGTACCCCGCAGAAGGCGCTGCAGCGCTTCACGTGCCGTCATCCTGCCTTTGACCGCGGGGCTGGACAGCCCTTTCGCCAGATCCGCTTCATAGACCACCTGCAGGCGTGTTTGGTCGGCAAGCGCGCTCAAGGCGCTTTGCAGCGACTCCGCGGGAATATCCAGGGCGTACGTCGGTTCGCCGGCGCGAGCGATCGACACAGCCATGAATGCAGTCAGAAAGAAGACGGCGACGGAACGCGCGTGCATCAAAAACCCCCTGATGATTGGCTCATTCGGCCGTGCGCTTGCAGCGCACCAACAGGAGGGTATGACTGGTGGTCAGCGCGCAACGGCCACCAAGAATTTCTTTGGCCAACGGTCCCTAGGGCTCGATCCCGCCGTCTTTGCGCGACGTGAAATAGGTCACCGAGCCTCGCCGCAGGACCTTTACGTGCTGCACCTGCTCGAGATACTCGGTCAACGTTTGGGGCTCTTCCGCGTCGAACGTGCCGCTGATTCTGAGCGTCGCCAACGACGAGCTCATGACGCGCATCTGCCCCGCCGTGTAGCGGTTGAATTCCGCAATCACATCGGCGAGCGGTTCGTTCTGGAACACCAGGCGGTGCTGCAGCCACGCGGTTGCATCCGCGGTCGAGTGATCGTCGTCGCGAACCAGCGGGCCCTTGGCATGCATCTCGACCGACTCTCTGGCACCCACCGAGAGTTCGGCCGGAACGGCCGGCGCGGGCTGCCCGGGTTCATGCTCCTTGTCCAAGGCGGCGACCTGGACCCGGCCTTCGACGACAGCCACGCGCAGACGATCGCCCCGGCTGTACACGTCGAACTTCGTGCCGACGGCCCGCACCGTAGCGAAAGGCGTCTCGACGTAGAACGGCCGCTTCGTGTCATGTGCAACGCGGAAGAACGCCTCACCGTCCTTCAGCTTGATCCGCCGCTCCCCGGCAGTGAAGGCGACGACGATCCTGGACATCGCATTGAGCTGAACCACCGAGCCGTCATCCAGGTTGACCGTACGCTGCTCGCCACGAGTAGTCGCATAGACGTGACCCTCGTAGCGCGCGAGGAGCATTGAGCCGTAGAGTGCCGTGCCGAGCAGCACGATAGACACGACGGCCGCGATACTGCGCTTTATTCGGCTGATTCGCTTAGGCGCCGGCCGCATCGCCTCCGGATGCGGACCCGGTACACGGGGCAGCATCACGACGTTGGACGCGCCCCTCGCCGCCTCGATCAACTCATCGGCCGATGCCTTCGGCCAGACGTCGGCGGATGAGAGCGCTCCCCAGATCTCGGCCACGCCCAGATACTCCTGGACGTGTAGCGGCGAGGCTTCCAGCCAATTCGCGAAGCGCAGGCGCTCCCCTGATGACAACCCGCCCGTGCGGATCGCCGTGAACCATTCGGCCGCCTCGGCGGCGACGCGATCAAGAGAGGGGGTTTCCGCGCTCATCGCCATACCTCCGTGCGCTAGAGATCCGGGTCGCGCAATCGCCGGCGACAGTGCGCCAGCGCGGTGCTCAGATGCTTCTTCACCATGCCGACCGAAACGCGCATTTGCGCGCTGATGGCAGCACAGGTCAGTCCGTCCCGCAGGTGCAGGACCAGCGCGGCCCGTGGCGCCGGCGCGAGCTCCTCGATGGCCGCCCGGACACGCTTAGCGACGTGGGCGGACGCGGTGAGATCGAACGGCGTGAATTCAGCCGTAGCCGGTTCGTCCAGGACCTGGAAGCGCGCCTCGTTCCGTTGCCGCAGCTGGTGTTCGTATACGAGGTTGCTGGCAATGCGGAAGAGGTACGCTTCGGGATTTTCGATCACGCCGGGCTTGGCCAGCCGGATGAAGCGCAGATAGGCCTCCTGTGCGATGTCGCGCGCATCGGACTCGGTGCGCACACGCCGCCGCAGGTAGCGCAGCAGATCGCTGCCGCGTACCTCGAACAAGCGGCTCGCGAGCCGACTCACGTATGGACCTGCACTCATTGCCCTATTCGTCTCCGACGCGAGGCTCCCCGGGGCTGGTATGGATGGGTGGCATATGGAATGACTGGCATGGGCGCCCGAACGGCCACCATAGTCGATCAGGTGACCAGCTGCACCCCCGGTCGGGAATGAATCACCGGCGTCGCGGCGCCAGCGGGCTCCAGCACGAGACCCATATCACGGTGCGCCAGACGAACCCATCGGGTTGCGCAACCCAGGCCAAACGACCTGTCGGCCCTACCGGGCTCTGGTTGCATCGACGAGCCTCTGAACGGAAGGCGCCACCATCAGCAGAAGCACTGACTGCGGCTTTGCCGCATTGTCGAGAAACGCTATGTTCCGTTGCCGCACCTCAGCGCTGACGGTTCGATTGCTCTGCAGAGCATCCAAAGCCTGCAGACCGATTTCTGCGACCTGCGACAGGCTTCGTGAGACAGGCTCCAGGTCCTGGGTCAGGAACGACCGCTTCAGCAAGGGCTGCAGCCTGGCGTCATTGTCCCGCCAAAGTACGAGCCATTGACGGGCCTGCTGCCAGTCCTCCTGCGTCGCCTTGCCTGACGCGATCCGCTTTGCCATTCCATCGAACTCACGCGCCGTATCGCTCTCCGGCGGCACCACATCGTCAAGGCGATTCAGGGGTGTAAAGTCAGAGAAGTTGCGCAGCTGTTGACGCTCATAGCCCTCTGGTGGCTGGACTACGTCGGCAAGCACCCTCAGAGCTACCGGATTCGGATCGCCGCTCATCCGCTCGAGCGCTTCCTCCGTGATGAGCCGGTGGCGCAGGCCGTAGTACTGCAGTTTCATCGATACGATCGCAAGCCGCCGGTACATCGAGTCAATATCGCGCACATTCTGCGGGGACCAAAGGCGCTCCGCGATCGCCGCGGCACGCGGCCATACCCGATTGTCGAGGTTCGCGTCGGAAACGATGTCGGTCCACATTGCCGCCTCCCCGCCAAGAACACGGGCTTTCTCCTGCGGAGTGAGGGTGGCGGCGCTGGGATCGCCCATGGGATCGACGAGATAATGCTCGGCTGCCGGCTGGTTGAGATCGAGGTAGTAACCGGAGGAGAGTACGCCCCGGTTGCCGTGGCGTGCCGCATCGGCCAGCGATTTCGGTCCACGCCAGGATTGAATGACGACATCATGGGGGGTACCAGGCTGCAGCACCTCGTCCCACCCCATCATGATCTTCCCGTCGGCGGCGACCATCTTCTGAACTTTTGCGGTAAAGAGCGCTTGCAGCGCCGCGCCATCCTCGATGTGGTGAGCGCGCAGGTATTTCCGGATGCGCGGGTTCGACTCCCACTGATGGAAGTCACATTCGTCTCCTCCGGTATGGAAGTAGGCATCGGGGAAGAGCGAGCTCATTTCCCGGATGAATCCCGACAGGAACCTGTACGTGCTCTCGCGGGTGGGATCGAGGGCTGAACCGCTGCCCAGGGTCGGGTAGGCCCGGACCCACGATCCCGTATGACACGGCATATCGAACTCAGGCACGACCCGGATACCACGATCGCGCGCGTAAGCGACAACTTCCCTGATTTCCTTTTGGGTGTAGTAGAAGCCGCCGGATGCCTTCTTTTGCAGGAGAGGGTACTTCCTGCTTTCGATGTGGAACCCTACGTCATCCGCAAAGCGCCAATGAAACACATTGAGTTTGACCGCCTCCATGCCGTCGAGATTGCGCTCGATCACCGGAATACGAACGAAACGATGGCCGGAATCGATGAGCAGACCGCGCCAGGGAAAGCGGGGGGCATCCTCGATCGAAACAACGGGAACGGTGAAGCCCTTCGGCGTCACTCGGACCAGCTGCAGAAACGTCTGCAAGCCGTGCATCACCCCGAGGGGATTCGCCGCAGTCAAATCAACATGAGTGGCAGAGATCACGAGACTATAGGACTCGTCCTCTCCCAGTTTTTGGACTGGCAGGCTCGGTCCTACGGTGTGAATCGTGAAATGCGGCTGGTTGACGGCGGCTTCACGCCAGAGAGGAATCCCGGTCTCCCGGGACAGCGTGTCGAGGAAACGCTGCTTCGCGCGCGTCAGACGAGGCTCGGAATATCCCTTCAGCTCGACGCCGAATGTGCCGTCGATCACGAATTCGCCCTTGCCCAGTACTGCATGTGCAGGCAGAGGCATGATCGGCAGTTCCTGCCTGTCTTGTGCATGGCCACTCGATGGGAAGCTCAGCACGCAAACGAGAAAGCAAAAAAATCCTCGGAAGCCGATTCGACGAATATCCGACACTAGTGAGTCTCCGGAATTTCATGCGCTGGCCGGCTGCTGTTGTTGTTCCCGGCTCGCTCTCGGCTCAAGAGGTCCAGGACATATGCTCCGGCGCCATATCCGACCATAGGCCTGGCTCCCGTAGGGTCGCCCACCCTTCCGGGGAATAGACGGCAGGGCACGGCAACATACATTTCGGGGATGATGTCGTGATCTTCCGCAGCCTTGCTCACGATTCGCTCGAGAATTTTGCGCGCCTCATCATTGCGTCCCAGACGCCGATACACTTCAGCCAGGCTGAAGTCGACGAACAGAAATTCCTGCCGCTCATACCAGTACTCGAAGATCGCCGGATCGGTGTACGTGCTGCGGACGCGCCGGTAACCGCCAGAGGCGACCTTGAGAAGCTCCATCCTGTCGACGGTATTGCGCACGACGGCTGGATCTGTCACCACACCCAGGTCGATGATCGTCAGCAGAGCGCCATCGATGTCGTTCTTCACGCCCTTCTCGAGCGTTCCATGCAGCTTTCCGCCTCGAATGAAGGCGGCCTTGAACCCCCTTTTGAGCAGAGCGACGGACTTGAGAACCTCGGCTCGTGTCGAGCCGTCACCCTCCTGCCGCGCGAGCCGGGCGAACTCCTGCAAGCCTACGATCGCTTCGGCCGTCGAAAACGCAAAATGTTTCTTGTCCTTTTCCCGCTCTTCCCAGATGGACGTATCGGCTGCGACAATCAGGCCGCCATCGTATGGCTCCAGGTTCCTGAGCAGCGGTTTCACCACGTAATCGCGCACGGCCTCGTAAAGCCGCCCGCGATGGGTCCGGGTCGCGAGCAGGGCACGATCGTGGTAGCGCCGCATGTACTCGCCCAATGCCCACAGCGCCTCGCCCCAATCGTCGAATTCAATGTTGGTGCTGCCCTCCATGGTGAAGAACGGCTCCTCGGCTCCGTTGCCGAAATAGCGGACCACCGAGATCTGATAATCGGCGCCCCCGGTCTGCGCGCGCATCTTTCCCGTGGGCCGGGCATTGAAATAGGCCAGGAGCGCAGCACGCGCCTCAGCACGGTGCCCCATGCGAGCCAGTGCCACAGTCGCCCATGCCATGTCGCGCACCCACGGCGTAAACCACACCCCGTCGGGCAGGCTGGCTACGATCAGGCCATTGCCATATCTTCGCGGACGATTGGGCTCGCGGCTCTGCGCCATGCGGAGCATCACTTCACTCTGCCTCCACAGATGAAGCTCCGCCTCCGAAACGCCTGCAGGCGGGCTCGCGCGCCAGCGTTCGAGCTCCGCAATTTCGCGCTTGCGGAGTCTTCGTGGTCCGGACTCCGCCCGCCACCGATCGACCCGCCGAACGGTCCGCTGGAGCTCGCCGTCACTCTCGAGTGAAACCAGCGCCCACGCCGAACTGCCCGCGAGATCGTGTCGTGCCCCCGCAACCGCCGGCCGCGTCGGCTGCGGCGGCCCCAACGGAATGAGCAGCAGCGACTCGTCGATCCCGTCGAACTTCAGCAGCTCGACTTCCTGACCGGCTATCCGCAGGACCCGCCGCATCCGCACTGGCCGGCTCCACTCCACGTCCCACTCGCCCGCAGGCCCTGCAACCGGCGGTTCCGAGTCGATGATGAGCGCCGCCTGTCGCAGGCCAAAGGGCATGAAGAAGAAAGCATCGCCGGCGCTGCTGCGCGCGTGAATGACCTGCGAATCCCGTTCGTATTCCGTCGAGATGCCGTGCACACTCCGACCGACCCAGCGCATGCTCTTGATGAAATTGGCAGTCGCCACCCCTTCGCTCAGCGGCTTTGCGGGGTCCGGACGGGTGAAACTGTACGGATGCGCGTAGAACTTGCTCACCGTTGCAGTTTCGGGCGACACCACTGCGAATCCGAAACCGTTGCCGGTGACCAGATTCGTGGCGATGGCAGTCGAGCACATCAATGAGCCGACGCAGATCTGCGCGGCAAGAAGACGTACGAAGCGCATGACCAAGCTATCAGCCGATGGTCTGTCGCAGACGCAGATCACGGGACGAGGCGCCGACGCTGAGCACGCGCTTACCCGGCGCTTTCACCCACTTTTGTTCTTTCGTTGACCAGTACTGCAGTTGGCGTGGAGCCACGTGAATCGTGACTTCTTTCGAGGCGCCTCTCGGAATTCTCTCGCGCTCAAAACCGACGAGCGCCCGCACGGGAAACTGCACGCCAGCTGGAATCCTGCTCGGCGCACCGAGGTACACCTGAGGAACCTCATCGGCATCCCTGCTCCCCGTGTTCTTGATGGTGACATGAACGTCGAGCCCGCCGTCCGCGTTTTTGTCAATCCTGAGGCCGGAGTAGCCAAAGCTCGTATAGCTCAGGCCGTAGCCGAAAGGAAAGAGTGGGTCGATTCTCTCTTTGTCGAACCAGCGGTAGCCGACATTGACGCCTTCGCTGTAGACCGTCTTGCCGTTGACACCGCTCTTGGAGCGTTCGGGGTACCTGGGATCCGTCGCCGGATAGTCTTCGATGCGCTTGGCCCATGTGACGGGCAGGCGACCGGTCGGACTGGCTTTGCCCAGCAACAGATTGGCCGTGGACCACCCACCCTCGTCACCCGGCCACCACATCTCGAGCACCGCCTTCACCTTGTTGATCCAAGGCAGGGCCACCGGCTGGCTGGTGTTGAGAACCACGATGGTATTGGGGTTCACGGCGGCGACGTCCTCTACGAGCCTGTTCTGCTCACCGGGCAGACCGAAGACCGGCTCGAGCCGCGCCCACAGAAACACGACCGCAATCTTGCTCGCCTTTGCCGCGGCGATTGCAGCCTCGTGATCAGCCACGCGCTGTCGCGGCGTATACCAGTTGAGTCTCACTTGCACCGGGGCGCCGGAGCTGTCCGGGCTGGTGCTGACTTCGATGTCATGCAATCCGGCGGCCAGACGGATGGCTGTGCGAACGTCATCCAGCCCGTCGGTGGTGGGGATGGCATTGTCCTGATTGGCCTGGAGAATGTCTCCATGGTCGCCGCCTTGCGCGGCTCCGGTGCCGGCCAACCACTTGCCATCCAGCTTGATTCGCGCGTTGGTACCCAGCGCCTGCAGATATATCCAATATTCGCCGGCGTACGGGACAGTCAGCTGTCCCTTCCACGTCGCCGTGAAGTCCGGCGGCAGCGCATCGCCTGCTGCGCGGGTAAAATCGAGCTGCCCGTCAGTGTCAGTTGCGACAGTGCCCGAAACCCTGCGCACCAGCCCCGGCTTGCCATCGTGGCTGAAGGCGCGAGCCGGAATGGTCGTGCCCGTCATATCATCATCGACGGCGAAGCGGATCCTGCCGTTGCCGGAAATCCTCTTCAATGCCTCCAGCGGTCCAATCTGACGCTTCGGCAGGCCGACTGAGCATTCGCCGTTGATACCAACCGCGTCCACCTGTCTCGCCGTGGGTCCGATCAGCACGACGGAATCCAGATCGGATGCCCTCAGCGGCAGCGCATGCCCGTCGTTCTTGAGGAGCACTGCCGCTTCTTCACTCGTCTTCTCGATGATCCTGGCGTTCTCTTCGATGGGCTGCGCCGTGATCCGATGCTTGGAAAGGCCATCGAGATAGCCGAAATGGGCGATCTCATACAGCACGCGACCCGCGGCGCGAGTGACGGCGGCCTCGCTCACGGTGCCGTCTTCCAGCGCCTGCGGCATTTTCTTGTAATCGAGCTTGCCGCTCGCAGGAGCGCTCTCGCCCGGCTTCCCTCGAGGCTCCTCGGGCATGTGGCCGCCGAACATGTCGCCTCCGACATCGTCTGCGCCGGGCTTCGCAGGACGCGGCGGCGGGATGGGCCGGGAGTCGAAATATGTCGGCAGCGACCAGTCCCTTGCATTCAACGGCGGCTCGCCCGGCATCTCCATGTCGAGGCCCGCATTGATGAATGTGACGGAGTGGGTGGCGCCCCAATCCGACGTAACGAAGCCTTTGAAGCCGATCTCTTCGCGCAGGATCCGGGTGAGCGTGGACTCGTTGCCACAGGCGGAAACGCCGTTGATTCTGTTGTACGAGCACATGATTGCGGCCACGCCGGCACGAATGGCGGCATCGAATGGCGCCACATAGACCTCATGCAGGGTCTGGTCGCCGATCCAGGTGCTGTCACCGTCGGAGTCGTAACCGACGAAATGCTTCACCATCGCCATGACATGTTGCGACTGGATGCCCTTGATCTCGGCAGCGCCGATTGCACCAGTCAGGAATGGGTCTTCGCCGAAGGTGTTGTACCCACGATCGAACTCAAGGTCGCGATCGATATTGACGAACGGCTGCAGCGAGACATCGATGCCGAGGGCACGATCCTCGCGGCCTATGACCACCCCATTCGCCTCGGCCGTTTTCCGGCTGAACGTGGCAGCCACACCCATGGTTGCGGTCAATGCCTGTGCGGGATGGCGAGTCAGCACCCCGGGGGGGCCGTCGGCGAATCGCAGAGCGGGAATCCCGAGCCGGGGGATGCCCTCGAGATATCCGGCCTCTCCCTGATACAGCTTCGGGTCTTCCTGCGTACCGTGGATCAGTGTGAGTTTCTCGGCGAGAGTCATCCGGCTGAGCAGCTTGTCGACC
>Ga0134128_10007531_pt1 | contig 13162 bp, 9 predicted proteins | sample KB31754_FD_96462 | JGI IMG/M metagenome (GOLD analysis project Ga0134128, IMG submission 96462) | Terrestrial soil microbial communities with excess Nitrogen fertilizer from Kellogg Biological Station, Michigan, USA - KB3-175-4 | ecosystem: Environmental > Terrestrial > Soil > Unclassified ... | reverse complement strand
TCGATCTGGTCGCCCTGGCCCGGTCAAGCAGCAACGACGGCCTGCGGGCGATGGCGGTATTCGACGCGGTCATCAACAACGCCGACCGCAAGATCGGCCACCTGCTGCCGACCCGGCACGGGCATCTGTACGGCTGCGACCACGGCGTCAGCTTCGCCGAGGAGTACAAGCTGCGCACCGTGCTGTGGCAGTGGCGGGGGGATCCGCTGGCCGATTCCGATGTGGAGGCGCTGACCCGCCTCAGCGGGGTCATTCATGACGGCGAGCTGGCGACCCAGCTTCGCGAACTGCTCACCGACGAGGAGATCACGGCCACCAGGATCAGGGTCGAGCTGCTGCTATCGCACCGAGTGCACCCGTACCCGCCAGAAGACTGGCCCGCCGTCCCCTGGCCGCCGATCTAGCCGATCGAGCCGATCTAACCGACCTAACCGAGCCGGCGGCCTAGCGGGTCGTTCCGCCGTGCTCCCCGCGCCGGCGCAGGTACCGCTCGAATTCCCTGGCGATCGCGTCTCCGCTCGCCTCAGGCAGATCGGTGGCGTCCTTGGCCTCTTCCAGCGCCCGCACGTAGTCGGCGACCTCGGTGTCCTGCTCGGCCAGCTCGTCCACGCCGCGCTCCCAGGCCCTGGCCTCTTCCGGCAGGTCGCCGAGCGGCATCGGCGCGTCGAGGATGTCTTCGACCCCGCGCAGCAGCGCGAGCGTGGCCTTCGGGCTCGGGGGCTGAGCCACGTAGTGCGGCACGGCGGCCCACAGCGACACCGCCGGGATGCCGGCGGTCATGCAGGCGTCCTGCAGGACGCCCACGATGCCGGTCGGCCCGGTGTAGTCGACCGGGTCGATCTGCAGCGCGGTGGCCAGCTTCTCATCGGAGGCGGCCACGGTGACCTGAACCGGCCTGGTATGCGGTGAATCGGCCAGCAGCGCGCCGACCAGGATCACCATCTCCGCGCCCAGCTGCGTGAATCCCTCGACCAGGTCGCGGCAGAAGCCGCGCCAGCGCATGTTCGGCTCGATGCCGTGCACGAGCACGATGTCGCGGCCCAGGCCCTCGGGATGGGCCACCGCCAGCCTGGTCGTCGGCCAGGCCAGGCGCTTAGCCTGCCCGTCGGCTACCTCGAGGACCGGCCGGGTCACCTGGAAGTCGTAATAATCCTCAGGATCGATCTCGCCGATCGCGGTCGCGTCCCAGATCGCGCTCAGATGAGTCACGGCGGCGCTGGCCGCCTCGCCCGCGTCGTTCCATCCTTCAAAGGCCGCAATGACCGCCGGCGAGTTCAGCGCCGCCAAGTCTGCCGCTGAGATGCCATCGAATTCGATCTGAGCCACCTCCACGACCCGCTCTCCCAAGCGTCTGCCCCCGAGGGGCCGGCCCTGCCGATCCCGAGGGCAGACGCGCCCCATTACTGACGGCCCCAGCCTACGTGCCCGGCGATGGCCATTAGGATAGGGCCATCATGCCGCGCGACGCCGATCAGCCCCTGACGCCCCGCCCCTCGTTGCGCGCTGCCCTGGCCGAGCGCGTCATCATCGCAGATGGCGCTATGGGCTCGATGCTGCAAGGCAGCGACGCGACCCTCGATGACTTCGCTGGCCATGAGGGCTGCAACGAGATACTTAACATTACAAGGCCCGACGTGGTGCGCAGCGTGCACGACGGCTACCTAGCGGCCGGCGCGGACTGCATCACCACCAACACCTTCGGCACCAACCTCGGCAACCTCAGCGAGTACGGGATCGCCGACCAGATCTTCGAGCTCGCCGAGGCCGGCGCCAAGATCGCCAGGGAAGCCGCCGACGAGTACGGCACCCCCGAGCGGCCCCGCTGGGTGCTCGGCTCGATCGGCCCGGGCACCAAGCTGCCCACGCTGGGTCACGTCAGCTACGCCGAACTGCGAGACGCCTACCAGGCGAACGCCGAAGGCCTGCTGGCCGGCGGCGTCGACTGCCTGATCGTCGAGACTTGCTATGACCTGCTCCAGGCCAAGGCGGCGATCATCGGCGCGAAGCGGGCCATCGCGGCCGGGCCAGGAGACATCCTCCTGATCGCCCAGGTCACGATCGAGACCACCGGCGCGATGCTGCTCGGCAGCGAGATCGGCGCCGCGCTGACCGCCCTCGAGCCGCTCGGCATCGACGTCATCGGGCTGAACTGCGCGACCGGCCCGGCCGAGATGAGCGAGCACCTGCGCTACCTGGCCGCTCACAGCCGGGTCCCGATCTCCTGCATGCCGAACGCCGGCCTGCCCGAGCTGACCTCGAACGGCGCGTACTACCCGGTGACGCCCGATGACCTGGCCGCCGCCCACGAGACGTTCGTGAACGAATTCGGCCTGTCCATCGTCGGCGGCTGCTGCGGCACGACCCCAGCGCACATAGCCGAACTCGTCGCGCGACTGAAAAACAGGCCGCCCAAGAAGCGCAGGCCCCGCCCCGAGCCCGGACTGGCCTCCCTCTACAGCCACGTCCCGTTCCGCCAGGACACCGCGTTCCTGGCGATCGGCGAGCGGACCAACGCGAACGGCTCGAAGGCGTTCAGGGAGGCGATGCTCGCCGGCGACCTGGACCAGTGCGTCGAGATCGCCCGGTCCCAGACCAGGGACGGCGCTCACCTGCTCGACCTGTGCGTGGACTACGTCGGCCGGGACGGCGCCGCCGACATGGCCGAGATCGCCAGCCGGCTGGCCACCGCCGCGACGCTGCCGCTGATGCTGGACTCGACCGAGCCCGAGGTGGTCAAGGCCGGCCTCGAATGGCTCGGTGGCCGCGCCGTGGTCAACTCGGTGAACTACGAGGACGGCGACGGCCCCGACTCCCGGATGGCCAAGATCATGCCCCTGGTGCGCGAGCATGGCGCCGCCGTGGTCGCGCTGACGATCGACGAGCAGGGCCAGGCCAGGACGGCCGACTGGAAAGCCGCCGTCGCCACCAGGCTGATCGAAGACCTCACCGGCAACTGGGGCATGCGCACCAGCGACATCATCGTCGACTGCCTGACGTTCCCGATCACCACCGGCCAGGAGGAGACCAAGCGGGACGCGATCGAGACGATCGAGGCGATCCGCGAGGTCAAGCGCCGCTACCCGGACGTGCAGACCACGCTCGGCGTCTCCAACATCTCGTTCGGCCTCAATCCGGCCGCCCGGGCCGTGCTGAACTCGGTCTTCCTGAACGAGTGCGTCCGGGCCGGACTGGACTCGGCGATCGTGCACGCCGCCCGCATCATGCCGATCTCGCGAATCCCGGACGAGCAGCTTCAGGTCGCGCTTGACCTGGTCTATGACCGCAGGCGAGAGGGCTATGACCCGCTGACCAGGATGCTAGAGCTGTTCGCGGGCGTAGACAGCGCCTCGGTCAAGGCGAGCCGGGCCGCCGAACTGGCGTCCCTACCGCTGACCGAGCGGCTGAAGCGGCGGATCATCGACGGCGAGCGTCAGGGACTGGAAGCCGACCTGGAAGCGGCGCTGGCCGAGCGGCCCGCGCTGGAGATCGTCAACGACATCCTGCTTGACGGCATGAAGACGGTGGGCGACCTGTTCGGCTCTGGCCAGATGCAGCTGCCGTTCGTGCTGACCTCGGCCGAGATCATGAAGGCGTCGGTGGGCTACCTCGAGCCGCACATGGAGCGGACGGGGGAGTCGGGCAAGGGCAAGATCGTGCTGGCGACCGTCAAGGGCGACGTGCACGACATCGGCAAGAACCTGGTCGACATCATCGTCTCCAACAACGGCTACGACGTGGTCAACCTCGGGATCAAGCAGCCGATCTCGGCGATCGTCCAGGCCGCGATCGACTCTCAGGCCGACGTGATCGGCATGTCCGGCCTGCTGGTCAAGTCGACCGTGGTGATGCGGGACAACCTGGCCGAGCTGAACTCGCGCGGGCTGGCCTCCAAGTGGCCGGTGCTGCTCGGCGGAGCGGCCCTGACCAGGTCGTACGTGGAGCAGGATCTGGCTGACCTGTTCGACGGCGAGGTGCGTTACGCCCGCGACGCGTTCGAGGGGCTGCGGCTCATGGACGCCGCGATGGCGGTCAAGCGCGGGGTGCCAGGCGCCAGCCTTCCGGCGCTGCGGGAGCGCCGGGTGCGGCCTTCGGCCAAGACCAGGTCCGAACCAGATGAGGCCGCCAGCCAAGGCGGAGAACCCGCGCAAATTCGTTCCGACATAGAAACAGATGTACCGGTGCCGGAGCCGCCCTTCTTCGGCACTCGCGTGGTGAAGGGCATAGCGCTGGCCGACTACGTGGGCTACCTCGATGAGCGCGCGCTGTTCCTTGGCCAGTGGGGCCTGAAGCCGACCAGGGGCGAAGGCGGGGCCAGCCGCGAGGAACTGGCCGAGACGCAGGGCCGTCCGCGGCTGCGGATGTGGCTGGAGCGGGCCCAGACCGAGGGCCTGCTGCAGGCCGCCGTGGTGCACGGATACTTCCGCTGCGTCAGTGAGGGCAATGACCTGATCGTGCTCGACGACGACGGTGGCGAGCGTGAGCGGTTCACGTTCCCGCGCCAGCGCCGGGACCGGCGGCTCTGCCTGGCCGACTTCTTCAAGTCCAAGAGCTCAGGCGAGACCGACGTGGTCGCGTTCCAGCTGGTCACGATCGGCTCGGCGATCAGCGAGGCCACCGGCGAGCTGTTCGCCAAGCACGCCTACCGCGACTACCTCGAACTGCACGGCCTGTCTGTGCAGCTCGCCGAGGCGCTGGCGGAGTACTGGCACGCGCGGGTCAGGCAGGCGATCGGCATCTCGGCCGCCGACCCCGCCGAGATGGACGAGATCCTGCGGGTGGGCTACCAGGGCTGCCGGTACTCCTTCGGCTACCCGGCCTGCCCGGATCTTGAGGACCGGGCGAAGATGATGCGGCTGCTCGACGCCGAGCGCATCGGGGTCACGCTGTCGGAGGAGTTCCAGCTGGCTCCCGAGCAGTCCACGGATGCCCTGATCGCCCATCACCCCGAAGCTAAGTACTTCAGTGTCTGACGCGGCTGCCTGGATTTTTTAGGTGGAAAATTTTGCGGAGGGCCTGTTCGCCGGCGACAGGCCCAGTCCAGCTCAGGCTGACTCGCGGGGGACGCTCGCGGGCGTGCTGTTCGACATGGACGGGCTGCTGGTCGACACCGAACCCCTCTGGTTCGAAGTCGAGAAGTCCGTGATGGCCGGCCTCGGCGCGGGCGAGTGGACGGCCGCCGACCAGCAAGAACTGGTTGGCGGCTCGCTTTACAAGTCCGTCGCCTACATGATCGGCCGCGCCGCCCGGCCAGCTGATCCTGGCGACGTGGCCACCTGGCTTGTCGACGGAATGACCGAGCTACTCCATACGCGTGAGATCGAGCCGATGCCGGGGGCGGTCGAGCTTGTCGGTGCCGTGCGGGCGGCCGGGTTGCCTTACGCGCTGGTGACCTCGTCGGAGCGAGTGATCGCCGATGCCGTGCTGAGTGCGCTGGCCCGGCGGGGGGTTTGGTTCGACGTGATCGTGTGCGGGGCCGACGTGGCTAATCCGAAGCCCGATCCCGAGCCTTACCTGCTGGGCGCGAAGCTGCTCGGGGTCGATCCGCGCAGCTGCGTCGGGCTCGAGGATTCGCCGAACGGAGTTACCTCGGCGCTGGCGGCTGGGTGCGTGACGGTGGCAGTGCCAGGCCTGGCCCCGGTTGAGGACAGACCTGGCCTGCACGTCGTCGGCTCACTGGCCGAGCTGGATCTGGAGGCGCTGCGGGGGCTGGTCGCCGCGGCGCCGTTAGGGGATGGGCCGCTAGGCGTTTTCCTTGATGAATGCGCGGCTCGCTAGCCACAGGCAGACGGCCGCGAGGCCGACCGCGACGCAGATGCCCTCGACCATGATCGCGTTGAAGTAGTGCCCGGCGAAGGCGTCCCGCATCGCGTTGATGATGTAGCCGAACGGCGTCGCCTTGGCGATCCCGCGCAGCCAGTGCGGGCCGAGCGTCATCGGCAGCATGATGCCGGACAGCAGCATCAGCGGGACCATGACCGTCTGGAGCAGAGGGGCGAGGGCGTCCTCGCTCTTGAGCAGCAGGCCGACGGCGTAGGAGACCGCGGCCAGGCTCACGGCGACCAAAGCGACGAAGCCGAGTCCGATCAGCACGCCGAAGATCGGGGCCCGCAGGCCGAAGGCCAGGCCCGCCAGCACGAGCACGATCGCCTGGACGGTCAGCGTCAGCACGTCCCTGAGCACGCGGCCGGCCAGCAGCGCCATCCGGCTGACCGGGGTGACCCGGAACCGCTCGATGACGCCGGCCCGCCAGTCGGCGATGATCGTGAACCCGACGAACGCGGCGCCGAACAGCCCGAGCTGGATCAGCAGGCCGGGCACGAAGAAGGCGTAGGGGTTGTTGGCCGAGACGCCGAGTACGCCGCCCCTGGCGATCTTGGACAGCAGCGGCCCGAAGAACGCCAGGTACAGGATCGGCTGGATCAGGCCGATGATCACCCAGGCCGGGTTGCGCAGCGACAGCTTCATCTGCCTGGTGAAGATCAGCCAGGTGTCGCTGAAGAAGCCGAGCACGGCCGGCTGCTGGCGAGCCGAGGCTGGCCTGGTCGCGGGGGACTCAGAGGGCGCGGAGTGGGCCGGGGTTGTAGTCGTGGCGGTCATGTTCTCCTAGCTCCGTCCTGGGTGGCCGGCGACAGCGCCGGCGCTGGTGAGCTCTGCGTCGTCTGCGTCGCCGGTGTCGTTCTTGTTCTGGTCGTCGGCCTGGGTTCCGCCTTCTCCGCCGGAGTGGCCGTTGGCGGAGGGTGAGTCGTCGCGCAGCGATCGGCCGGTCAGGGTCAGGAACACGTCGTCCAGCGTCGGCCGGGCGAGCTGGATCGAGGCCAGCGTGATGTCCTGGGCGTCGAGCGCGCGGAGCATGCCCGGCAGTGCCTCCTCGCCGCGGGTGACGGTCATCCGGATGGCGCGGTCATCCAGGCTGATCTCCCGGACGCCTGGGTACTCCGCCAGGATCGTCTTGGCCTGGGCGGAGTCGCCGGTGACCGAGAGCGTCACCACGTCACCGGAGATCTGCCGCTTCAGCTCGTCGGGCACGCCTTCGGCGATGATCTTGCCGTGGTCGATCACGAGCACCCGGTCGCAGAGCGCGTCGGCCTCTTCCAGGTAGTGGGTGGTCAGGAAGATCGTGGTGCCCAGCTTGGACCGCAGGCCGGAGATGTGCTCCCACAGGTTGCTGCGGCTCTGCGGGTCGAGCCCGGTGGTCGGTTCGTCCATGAAGACGATCGAGGGGGAGTGGATCAGGCCGAGCGTGATGTCCAGCCTTCTGCGCTGACCGCCGGAGAGGGTCTTGCAGAGCCTGGACTCAAGGCCGGTCAGCTCGAGCTGGTCGGTCAGCAGCTTCGCTCTTTCCGCCGTCTCGGCGGCCGACAGGCGGTAAGCCCGGCCCTGGATGGCCAGTTCCTCACCGACCGCGCAGTTGGGGTCGGTGCCGCCGGCGGTGATGCCGATCGCCTGCGGGACGTAGCCGATCCGCTGGCGTACTCCGAGCGGGTCGCGGAGCAGATCGCAGCCGGCCACCGTGGCGGTGCCGGCGGTCGGGCGCAGCAGCGTGGTGAGCATGCGCAGCGTCGTCGTCTTCCCGGCGCCGTTCGGTCCGAGGAAGCCGACGATCTCACCGCCGCTGACGGTCAGGTCCACGCCGCGTACGGCCTCGACTTTGCGCTTGCGGCTAGTGAAAGTCCTGGCCAGGCCGCTGGCTTCGATTATGGGCATAGCTGCTCACCATCTCGTGTCATCGTGCGTGCCCTGCTATTAAGTACTAACTTGATCGACATATCAAGTACTATCGCGTTTGTCAGTGGATCCTGGCGCTGGGCCGGTGACCTGCGCCCGGAAATCGAAGCCGCTCGGAACCTCGGTCCACTCCACGGCCTCTTCCGGCAGTTCGGCCAGGATCTTGGCGAATTCGTCGTGCCAGCCCACTTCGGTCTCCGCGTGCAGTTGCGACCGGTACATCGCCGCCGCCGCGAACGGATCGAGATAGCCCTTGGCGGTCAGCCGGTTGCGCTCGGTTTCGAGCATGGCCGCGCTGGCGGCCATGACCGCACGGCGGGCGTTGAGCCAGGAGATGAGCTCGTCCCGGTCAGGACCGGGTCCGGCGAACGTAAGCGCGACGCCAAGCTCGTCCGGCCCCCAGCGCACCGACCTGACCGCGCGCTCCCTGAGCATCGCGAACTCGACCCAGCCCTCGCGCGTGATCGCGTACACGGTCCTGGCCGGACGCCGGCCCACCTGCTCGGTCCTGACCGGGTCGACCAGGCCCTCGCCCTCCATTGCCCGCAGCTCCCGGTACAGCGCCCCGACGCTCACCCCGCCCCACTCGCCGACGTTCGTGACTTCGGCTAGCCGGCGGATCTCATGCCCGTGCCGAGGCCCATGCCGCGCAAGGGTCGCCAGCACCATGAGCCGAGTAAGATTCACGCGATTAGTATCACGAGAGTAATCGCAGAAGTCAAACCGGCAAGCGCCAACGGACAGGTCCGGCTACGGCAACGGCGCCTCTGCGTTGCTGTAGGCGCCAACAACAGAACAGCAACAGAGGGCCGACGTAGCTGCCATAGCGACCCAGAGAGGCGACGTTGCTGTAGGTCCGGGGCGGGTCTAGGTGAGGTCGGCTATGTCGGCCATGTGGGGGGCGGCTTCGGCCGGGGCGGGCCGAGGCCTGGCGTAGCGGCTCGCCAGTTCCTCTGGGGTGGGGAGGGGCGGGGGAGTTCCGCCGAACTCCGGGCAGAGCGCCTGGTGGGCGCACCAGTCGCAGAGCCGGCCGCGTCGGGGGCGCCAGTCGGCCGCGTCCCTGGCCCGCTCGATCGCCCGCCAGAGCGCCTCGACCTTGCGCTCGGTCGCGAGCAGGTCGGCCTCATCGGGCGCGTACCTGACGAGTTCGCCGTTGCCGAGGTAGATCAGCTGGAGCATTCTCGGCACGGTGCCGCGGGTGCGCCAGAGCACCAGCGCGTAGAACTTCATCTGGAACAGCGCCCGCGCCTCGAACTCCTCGCGGGGCGCGGTGCCGGTCTTGTAGTCGACAATCCGGACGTCGCCGGCGGGGGAGATGTCGACCCGGTCGATGTAGCCGCGCAGCCGCAGGCCGGATTCCAGCTTCGCCTCCACCTGGAGTTCGCGGTGAGCCGGCTCCAGCCTGGTCGGGTCTTCGAGCGTGAAGTAACGGTCAAGCATCTCTTTGGCCTGGGTGAACCAGGTCTCGCGTTCGGTCTCGTCGCCGAACAGGTCCGCCAGGTCGGGCTCGGCGGCGATCAGCTGGTCCCAGGCGGGCGCGATGAGCTCGGCCGCCGCCTGCGGGTTGCGCGCCGTCGCCGGGGCGTCAAACAACCGCTCAAGCACGGCGTGCACCAAGGTGCCGCGAGCGGCCGCCGGGCTCGGAGCCTCTGGCAGCCGGTCGATCACCCGGAAGCGGTACAGCAGCGGGCAGGTCAGGAAGTCGGCCGCCCGCGACGGCGACAGCGACCAGCCAGCGCGCGCGGGGCCTTGCGGCGCAGAATCCGCAGTGACCGTGTCCGATGGTGCGCCCGCGCCGGCGGGGTCCGCGGAGGGCTCCGAGCCATCGGGGGCTCGGGGGTGTCCCCCGGCTAGCGGAGTGTCCCCCAGGGCTGGCGCTGCGGGCAGTACTTGGGTCTCGTCCACTCTTGGCAGGGTAAGCCAGACCACCGACACTGTGCCGCAAACACCAGCAGTGCGCTATCCGGACGTTCGTCCGGATAGCGCACGTGCCCGCATTGGTTACGGGCGTGTTTGCCTGCAGTCAACGTGCGGTGGACCACGTAGCATCGTGTCGTGGCAACTAGCGCACCCGATCGCGACACCGCGGGGCCAGGGCAGGATTCACCCGGTGGTCCCCAGCGGCGTGACCGGCGGCTTGGCATCGTCGTGGCCAGGCCGTTCGGTATCCCGGTGTACATCTCACCGTACTGGCTGGTCTTCGCGGTCGTGCTCGTGGTGATGTACGCCACCGGCGTCGAGTCCAATCTCCCGAAGGTCTCCGACCGTTACCTGGTGGCAACCGCGTTCGTGCTGCTGCTCTACGTGTCCGTGCTCGTGCACGAGCTCGCGCACTGCGTGGTCGCCAGGGCCTTCGACCTGCCGGTCAGGCGGGTTCTGCTCTATCCGCTTGGCGGCTACTCCGAGATCGAGCAGGAACCGCAGACACCGGGCCGCGAGGCGCTGATCTCGGGAGCCGGACCGGTCGTCTCGCTGGCGATCGCGGGCCTCGGGTATGAGCTGGCCAAGATCATCCCGAGCGGCCTGCCGCACCAGCTGATCTCGCAGTTGTTCTTCGCGAACCTGATCGTCGGACTCTTCAACCTGCTTCCCGGCCTGCCGCTGGACGGCGGCCGGATCTTCAGGGCCGGAGTCTGGAAGATCACCAAGCGGCAGTACACCGCCACGATCGCGGCGGCCTGGGCTGGCCGGGTGCTCACCATCGCCCTGGTCGGCCTGACGCTGTTCGGCCAGCAGAGCCAGAGCGGCTCGTTCCTCAACCTGTACTGGCTCTGGCTGCTGGTCATCGCCGGCTTCATGTGGATCCAGTCCACCCAGGCGATCCGGGCGGCGAAGCTTCGCGAGCGGCTGCCGAGCGTCGGTGCGCGCAAGCTCGCGAGGCGGGCGATTCCCGTCGCCGCGAACGTGCCGCTGGCCGAGGCCGTGCGACGCGCGCAGGCCGCGGGAGCCAGGGCCCTGGTGGTCGTGGACCACGAGAACACGCCGACGGCGATCGTCAACGAGACCGCCGTGCAGGCGACGCCGGAGGAGCGCAGGCCGTGGATCGAGGTGGGCGCGCTGGCCAGGACGCTTGAGCCGAACATGGTGCTGTCGGCGGACCTGTCCGGTCTTGACCTGATCAAGGCGGTGCAGGCGGCACCGGCGAGCGAGTACCTGCTCATTGAGCCGAGCGGGCAGGTCTACGGCGTGCTGGCCGCGACCGACCTCGACATCGCTTTCGCCGGAGTCTGACCTGAGGCGCTAGCCTGTCGCGGTGATCAACGCAAGGCGCGGGCCTTTCCAGCCCGGCGATCAGGTACAGCTGACCGACGAAAAGGGCCGCAGGCACCGGCTCGTGCTCACCGTCGGCCAGGCGTTCCACACTCATCGCGGTTCGATCGCGCACGACGACCTCATCGGCCAGCCCGAGGGCAGCGTCGTGCGGGCCTCGGGCGGCACGCCCTACGTCGCGCTGCGCCCGCTGCTGGCCGACTACACGGTCTCGATGGCGCGCGGTGCCACGGTCGTGTACCCGAAGGACGCGGCCCAGATCGTCGGCCTGGCCGACATCTTTCCGGGCGCCAGGGTGCTCGAGGCAGGCGCCGGTTCAGGCGCGCTGAGCTGCTGGCTGCTGCGCGCGATCGGCGAATCCGGCCGCCTGGTCTCCTTCGAGCGCCGGGCTGATTTCGCGGCGATCGCCCGGCGCAACGTGGAAGCGTACTTCGGCGGCCCGCACCCGGCCTGGCAGCTCATCGTCGGTGACTTGCCCGCCGATTGCGGCCAGCCCGCCGAGGCTCAGGACTCGGAAGAGGCCGGCGAGACCCCGAGTGAACCGACTATTGAGACAGTTACGTCAAATAGCGCAGACGGTATCGAATTGCTAGATTTCGACCGGGTGGTGCTCGACATGCTGTCTCCGTGGGAACACGTTCGCCGGGCGGCGACGTGGCTCGCCCCGGGCGGTCTGATCTGCAGTTACGTCGCCACCACGACTCAGCTGTCGCGAATGGTCGAAGAATTGCGCGCCCATGGCGGTTTCGACGAGCCGACTTCATGGGAAAGCATGCTTCGCGGCTGGCATGTCGAAGGACTCGCGGTGCGCCCCGAGCACCGGATGGTTGGACACACTGGCTTCCTGGTCACCGCGCGCCGGCTCGCGGCGGGCGTGCTGGCACCGCCCCGTCGGCGCCGGCCGGCTAAGGGAGCCCAGGGCTGACCCTCCGGCCTGGGACGGGTGATGACCAAGAGTCTGGCGATACCAGATATAATGGATTTAACGGCATAGATAACAGAAGAGACCAATCCGGATGAGAGCAATTAGAGCAGGAGCGCAAACTAGTGAAATTGCCGCTAGCACGGCCTGCTTGCTGGACAGCCGGTCCCGGATGGGTAACGATGCGGTCGCGAGATGGGATCGCATGCGCAGAAAACACTAGACCGATGGCCTGCGTGAGGTTACGGAATGACCGGGCGTAGGTAGGGTCTAGGTAAGTCCGCTCTTGAGGAGGGGGTGAGGGGTATGGCCTCTCGTGACGACAGCGCTCGCGCCGCCCGCCATGATGACGAGGTCAGGGTCAAGGTCCTGACCGACCAGATCTCCTTCCTTGAGGAGGAGGTGGCGGCGCTGAAAGGTAAGCTCGCCGACTCGCCTCGCACGTCTCGGCTGCTCGAGGACAGGCTCGCTCAGTCTGAGGCGGCGCTGGCTAGCCTGACCGGGCAAAACGAGCGCCTGGCTGCGACCTTGCGTGAAGCAAGGGACCAGATCATCGCGCTCAAGGAGGAAGTCGACCGGCTGGCTCAGCCGCCGTCGGGCTTCGGTATCTTCCTTTCAGCCAACACCGACGGAACCGCCGATGTGTTCACCGGCGGCCGGAAGATGCGGGTCTCGGTTAGCCCCAGCATCGAGATCGACGACCTGCGTCCCGGCCAGGAGCTCGTGCTGAACGAGGCTCTCAACGTGGTGATCGCGCTCGGCTACGAGACCGTCGGCGAAGTCGTCATGCTCAAGGAGCTGCTCGAAGGCGGCGACCGGGCACTGGTGATCTCGCACGCCGACGAGGAGCGCATCGTCAGGCTCGCCGAGCCGCTGCTCGACGGCGTCCTGCGGGCGGGCGACTCGCTGCTGCTCGAGCCCCGGTCCGGCTACGTCTACGAGCGGATCCCGAAGGCCGAGGTCGAGGAACTGATCCTGGAGGAAGTTCCGGACATCACCTACGACCTGATCGGCGGCCTCGGTCCGCAGATCGAGCAGATAAGGGACGCGATCGAGCTGCCCTACCTGCACGCCGACCTGTTCAAGGAGCACCAGCTCCGGCCGCCGAAGGGCGTCCTGCTTTACGGCCCGCCCGGATGCGGGAAGACGCTGATCGCCAAGGCCGTGGCGAACTCGCTGGCCAAGCAGGTTGCCCGGCGGACCGCCCAGCTGGCCAGCCAGGGCGAGACCGATGCCGCGACGGGT
>Ga0134128_10007530_pt1 | contig 13162 bp, 13 predicted proteins | sample KB31754_FD_96462 | JGI IMG/M metagenome (GOLD analysis project Ga0134128, IMG submission 96462) | Terrestrial soil microbial communities with excess Nitrogen fertilizer from Kellogg Biological Station, Michigan, USA - KB3-175-4 | ecosystem: Environmental > Terrestrial > Soil > Unclassified ... | reverse complement strand
TTCCCAGTGTAGGGGGAGCGGCCGCGAGCGGCCATGGACGGGCCGTCACGCTTTCTTGGTAAGATCGTGCGCTGAGCACCTTCCTCTCGATCGTCTCCCTGTGCGGCGCGGCGGGCCTATGGGCCTGCCTCCGGGCCTCGGTGCGCCACTTTCGCGGGGCCCCGAACGAGCCCTGCGCGCGGCCGATGACCTTGATCAAGCCGGTCAAGGGCCTCGACGACGCGATGGAGGAGAGCTTCCGTTCCATCGTCGCCGCCGACCCGCTCAAGACGCTCCAGGTCATCGTGGCGCTCGAGAGCGAGGACGACCCCGCTTGCCCGGTCGCTCGCGCCTTCGCGGCCCGCCACCCGGACCGGGATATCCTCGTCGCGATCACGGGGCCGTCCGGCTCGCGCATGGGCAAGGTCCACAACATGATCGAGGCCCTTCCGCGGGCGAAGCACGACCGCGTCCTCTTCTCCGACGCGGACACCTGCATCACCGCCCCTTTGCTGGCCGACGCGGCGCGAGCGTTCGACGAGGGCGCCGACGCGGTGTACGCCATGCCGTACCACGCCGAGGCGCCGGGCCTCGGCGGGCTGTGGTACATGATCGCCTTCAACCACGCCTTCTGCGTGCCCGTGGCCCTCACCAGCGACCTGGGTCAGCTGCGCGCCTTCGCCGGGGCCTTCATGGGCTATAAAAAAAGCGCGCTGGCCCGCGTCGGCGGGCTCGAGCGCTTCCAGAACGAGATCGCCGACGACTACTCGCTGGGCGCGGCGGCGCGCGAGGCGGGCCTGCGCCAAGTCCTCCTGCGCGAGCCGGTGTTCGTCTCGGAGACCGGCACGGGTCCTGGCGAGGCGTTCCGGCACATCGCGAAATGGAGCTCGATCATCTTCTGGTCTTTCCCGGCCGGCTACTCGGCCGTCGTCCTGATGAATCCCGTCCTGCAGGCCTGGGCGGCGCTCGCGCTGGCCGCGGCGCGCGGCGCGCCCCTCGCCCTGCCGCTCGTCGCGGTCGCGGCGGCGTCGCTGTCGCGCGCGCTGATCGGCTTCCTCCAGGACCGCTTGGTCGGGGGGCTGCGCCTGCCGGCGGCGACGTACCTGTCGCTGCTCGTCGCGGACCTGGGCGCCCTCGCGTTCGTCCCGCTGGCCCTGAGGCGCACGGTGCGCTGGCGGGGGAAAGTCTACCGGCTTTCGCCCGGGGGGCGGGCCGAAGTCGTCGGAAATTGCTAATCTCACAGCCCATGTCGCGCACCATCCTCGTCGTGGACGACGACCAGACGCTCGTCGCGCCCCTCAAGGACGGCCTCGAGTCCGCGGGCTACCGCGTCGCGGTCGCTTTCGACGCGGCCCAGGGCCTGCTGCAGGCCCACGAGTCCAAGCCGGACCTCATCATCCTCGACTACTACATGCCGGGCGGCGACGGCGGCTCGGTGTACGAGCGCCTGCGCGCGGCCCCGGACACGCTGCACATCCCGGTCGTCTTCTCGACGGGGCTGACGCTCGAGGAGCTGCGCGGCAAGGTGAAGTCGGGGACGCGCACGTACTTCCTCAAGAAGCCCGTCGGCTTCAACGGCATCCTGTCGATCGTGAACCAGGTCCTCGGCGAGGACCGCCGCGCGATCGGCGGGATCGATCTGCCGTCCACGACGGGCACGCCGCCGCCGGCGCCTGCGGCGCCCGCGGCGCCAGCGGCGCCGCGCTCCCCGATATCGCGCCCCAAGGCGCGCTACAACGAGTTCGACGTGCGCGTGACCTACGCGGACACCGACAAGCTCGGCATCATCTACTACGCGAACTACCTCAAGTACTTCGAGCAGGGACGCACCGAGCTGATGCGCGGTCTCGGGGTGCGCTACCGCGACCTCGAGATCCAGCGCAAGCTCTTCCTGCCCGCCGTGGAGGCGCGCGTCGAGTACAAGGCGCCCAGCCGCTACGACGACCTGCTGACGGTGCGGACGTGGATCGCGGAGATGGGCCGGGCGAGCATCGCCTTCGAGTGCGACGTCGTCGACAAGGACCTGGGCGGCAAGCTCTGCGCGCGCGGCTTCTCGCGCCACGCCTTGGTCACCGACCTGTGGCGCACGACGCGCATCCCCGACGACCTGCGCATCCTCCTGACCCCGTACGTGGGGCAGGGGCCCTCTCAGAGCTGACCGCGCGACAATAACGTCGCTCCGTCGTCATGGACCGGCCTCCGGCGCGCCGCTAGAATCGGGGCATGGTCACGGCCCTCAAGTACTTCGAGCGGGCCATCGCCGCTTTCCTGGCGATGCTGATCTCCCTCGTGATCCTGCTCGCGACGGCCGATCTCGCGGTGAACCTCCTCCACGACATCGTCCGCAATCCTCCGCGCTTTCTCGTGCCCATCGACGAGCTCTTGGACATCCTGGGCCAGTTCCTGATCATCCTGGTGGGCTTCGAGCTCCTGGAGACCGTCAAAGCCTACCTGCGCAGCGACGCCGTCCACGCGGAGGTCGTGCTCATCGTGGCGCTGATCGCGCTCGCGCGCCGGGTGATCGTGATCGAGCCGAGCGCCGGTTCCGCGCTGACTTTGCTCGCCGAGGCCGCCCTGATGCTCGCCATCGCGGGGAGCTACAAGCTGGTGATCAGCCTGCTGCGCTCGCGGCGGACTCCCAAGGCGGCCGAGCCGTGATCACGGGTTGTATTGCCGGCTGAGCCGGAACAGCGACAGCGCCCCGAGCGCGAGGCCGAAGTCCCGCAGGGCGATGTCGTAGTAGCCCGGGACCAGCAGCAGGTTGACGATGATCCCGCACAGCCACAGTCCGACGATCACGCTGCCCCAGCGGGGCCTGACGGCGACGATGACGCCGGCCGCCATCTCGATGACGCCGACGAGGTCCATGAACCCGCGCACATGTCCGCCGATCACGCGGAAGAGCAAAGGACAGACGTACTGGTTCCAGTCGGTCAGCAGGTGGAAGAACTTATCGGCGCCCGCGAGGATGGGAAGCACCGTGAAGCCTATCCGCAGGACCGAGAAGGCCTGAAAGGCCGGCTCGCGAACGTAGACGGGGCCCGGCGGCACCGTCACTCCCGAAGTGAGCCGCTCGCGGCTCTCCGGACGATGTAGAAGTTGTCTCATAGCGCCTCCATGACGTCGACGAGGTCCTTCATTCTTATGGTAGCCCCGCGTTCCTCGTCGAGCCAATGCGGCGCCGTGACCGATTTTCGACCCGTTCGCGACGTCGGGTCTTGACATCGAACGGATGTTCGATTATGCTGTGGGGGTGCTTCCCGTCGAGACCGACTCCCTGGTCCCGCTTCTCTCCGGCGGGCGCTTGCCTCCCGGGCATTACGTGGTCTCGGGCCCGCGCGACCTCGCGGGGCGCTTCCTCACGGCGCTCGGCCCGGCCTTGCTGTCCGGCGCGCGGGTGCTCTGGCTGGACGCGGGCAACTCCTTCAACGCCTACGGCTTGGGCTACGCGTCGCGCGTCCTCGGGGCGGACGCGCGGGCGGCGCTTTCCCGGGTGGAGCTGGCGCGGCCGTTCAACCTGTACCAGCTCGAGACGATGGTCAAGGTGAAGGTCCCCGAGCGCTGGCGCGGGGAGCCGATCGTGATCGCCGATCCGATGCCGCTGTTCCACGACGAGGACGTGCCGGCCGCGGCGGCGCGCAAGGTGCTGGGACGGGTGCTGGAGGGGATGCGGGCGCTGCCGGCGGCGTGGCTGGTGCTGATCCAGGACTCTCCGGCGCCGGCGGGGCGCGAGGGCTGGGACGATTTATTGAGCAAAACCGCGCGCGGCGCGATGAGGTTCTATGGGACGGACATTGCCGACGATCGTGCAGACTCTGCAGGCCGAGGAAGAAGCTTGGAAGCTCTTTAGACGGGCTCTGCGCAAGGAAGACCAGGAGGCGTTCGACGCGCTATGGCGCTTCGCGCGGTACCACGCGGCGCCGGCCTCGATGGCGAGCCGGCCGATGCCGTTCGAGGCGGCGCTGATGGCGATGATGGTGGCGGTCGAACGGCAGATCCTCGAGATGGAGAAGCTGGAAAAAAAGCGGAGAGGCGATGGGGGCGGTCAAAACGGAGGGCTGGCTCTTTGACGCGTACCCCGAGGCGGACGGGATGCGGGTCTGGATCGTCGAGCGCGGCGGACGGCGGCTCTCCGCGCTGGATCGCTGGAGGCCGGCCTTCCACGTCTCGGGAACTCACGCCCAGCTCAAGAGCGCGGCGCGGCTGATCGCGGGGCTCGACTACCCGACGCGGACGCGTTGGGTGGAGAAGAAAGAGCTGTTCTCCGGAGCGACGCTCAGCGTCTGGGAAGTCGAGGTTCCCGTGCTGGAGCGGGACAGGCTGGTCAAGCGCCTGGCCGGGATGGATCTCCCGCTCTACGACGCGGACATGCACCTGGTCCAGGCCTATCACTACGACCGGGGCCATTTCCCGCTGGCGCTGTGCGGCTTCGAGCTCGAGGACGGGCTGCTGGTCTCGCACGAGCTGCGCGACGACGCCTGGGCGGTCGACTACGAGCTTCCTCCTCTCACGACGATGCACCTCGCGCTGTCGGCGTCGGAGATCGCCGGGGTCCTGGACCCGAACCACGCGCGTCGCGGGCGCATCGTGCTCTCCCTCGACGGGCGGACGTACGAGCTCGAGGGCCGCATGGACGAGCAGCTGGAGACTCTGGCCCGCCGCCTCAAGGACTGGGACCCGGACGTGATCACGACGGACTGGGGGGACAGCGTTCTGCTTCCGGAGCTGGAGCGTCTCTCCCGAGAGCACGGGGTTCCGCTCGACTTCTCGCGGGAGGCGGGGCACGCGATGGGGAAGCGCAAGGAGCGCAGCTTCATGACGTATGGGCGGACCATTTACCAGGGCGGAGCGCGTTACTTGTTCGGGCGCTGGCACTTGGACGTGAAGAACTCCTTCATGATCCGCCAGACCAACACGACGGGGCTGTTCGAGATCGCGCGGATCGCGAAGATCCCGGTCCAGCGGGCGGCGCGGGTCACGATCGGGACGAGCTTGAGCTCGATGCAGATGGCGTGGGCTTGGGCCAACGGGGTGCTCATCCCGATGGAGAAGCAGCAGGCCGAGGACTTCCGGCCGGCGACGGACCTTCTGATCGCGGACAAGGGCGGGCTGGTGTACGAGCCGGAGGTCGGCTGGCACCGGGACGTGGCCGAGTATGACTTCACGTCCATGTACCCGGAGATGATGGTCCAGCGCAACATCTCGCCCGAGACGGTGAACTGCTCCTGCTGTCGCGAGAACGTCGTTCCGGAGATCGGGCACAACCTGTGCACGAAGCGGCGGGGGCTGGTGCCGTCGGTGCTGGCGCCGATCCTGCTCAAGCGGGCGAAGTATAAAGCGCTGTATAAACAAAAGGGGCCGCAGGCGGCCGTGTACAAGGCGCGGGCGGACGCGCATAAGTGGACGCTCGTGTGCTGCTTCGGCTATCTGGGATTCAAGAACGCGCGGTTCGGGAAGATCGAGGCGCACGAGTGCGTGACGGCGTGGGGGCGAGAGGTGCTCCTGCGGGCCAAGGACGCGGTGGAGAGGCGGGGCTACCATCTCCTGCACGCGCTGGTGGACTCGATCTGGATCAAGATCGGGCCGGGAGCGGACTTGGAAGAGCTGCGGCTCGCGATAGAACAAGAAGCCGAATGTCCGCTGGCGCTCGAGGGCGTTTATGAATGGATCCGGTACTGCCCGTCGAAGCGTGACGCGCGTTCCGGCGTCCCAGGAAGATATTTTGGGGCGTTCAAGACGGGGGAGTTGAAGATCCGCGGCATCGCCTCGCGGCGGCACGACACGCCGGCGCTGCTCAAGAAGATGCAGGGGGAACTGCTGTCGATCTTGGCGAAGGTTCCGCCGGGAGCCGACCTGCGGACCTTGCTTCCGGCCTTGCTCGACGTAGTCGAGGATTACCGGCTGAGGATTCGCGAGGGGCGGGTCACGGGCGACGAATTGGCGATCACCTTCAACCTGTCGCGGGCGCCGGAGGAATACGTGAACGAGTCCGTGTCGACGGTCGCGGCGCGTCAACTCTCGGCGTCAGGCGTGAGGCTGCACGCGGGGGAGACGGTGAAGTACGTCATTACAAACGCCTCGGATAAGGTGAAGGATTGGCGGGCGAGGCCGCTGGCGCTCATGGAAAACGGGCTGGAGTACGACGTGGGGAAGTATTTGCAGCTGCTGGAGCGGGCGGCGGGGGAGATTCTGGAGGGGCTGGTCGTGATGGCCGGGTCGGTGAAAATGAAACCCGCGATCTTGGAGGAGGCGTTGGAGTTGCCGTTTGACTCAGTCCAGTGATCAGAAGGTGATGCGTCCCTTCGCGTTCTTCTGATAGGCGGGGTTGCTCATGATCTTCTGCTCGCGCCGCTTGAGCTCATTATAGAAGTCAGGGGCGCGGTCCAAGGCTCCGACCTCGGAGACGGCGAGGTCATGATAAGAGGAGGTAGGGGTGGCGGGAAGGGCCTTCGCGCGCTGTTGGAGCGGAGGCACCGCCGCCCCGAGAGCTTTCGCGCGCTTCTCAAGCGCATCGAAATTGGTGCCCTCTCCCCAGAGGCCCATGTCGGACGTCAAGGACTGGTATTCCGTCACCTGCTTCTGGATGTCGGCGGCGAGCGGGTCATAGAGCGCCTGGAGGGCCTGGTAGGGCGCGACCAGCGCGGCGATCTGGGTCTGCAGCGCCTGATCCTGCTGGACGATGGGCGTGAGTCTCGCGATCTCCTGGGGCAGGCGCTGCTCTTCCAGCATCATGTCGGCGAGCGTCGCCTTGTCCGCATTCAACTTGTCGCTGACCGCGTTCGCTGCATCCGTCAAATTGCTGACTCCGCGGAGCCCGCCGATGGCGGCGAAGGGAGTCGCTCCCAGCACCGACGCGATCGACGCTCCCTCCTCTAATTTGGCCGCCTTTTGAAGGCGGTCAACCATAGTCGCTTCCAGACTCACTCGGGCCGCGATCACCGGGGCGTTCTTCTGATCATTCGACAGCGTCTTCTGATCGCTGTTGATTTCCGCCTCATCCCCGCCGATCTCCGCGCTCAACTCGGCCAGCTTCGCCTTGACGTCGGCGAGCGACTTCAAGGTCTTCATGATCGACGGGCTCGGCAGAGACACGTTCGCCGCTGACGGCGGAGTCGCGCTCGGCGCGGGCTGGGAAGGGGCGGGACTGGGACCGGCCCCCTTCGCCTTGAACACGATCGGCTGGAGCGGCGCATTGCTGCTTTGCTGGGCGGCAGCGGCCACAGACAGAGCGAGCAGGACAAAGAGGCTGTTCTTCATGGACATAAGCATACCAGGCTTCGAGGCTTAAGCGATCGTGACGCGCTTGTCCAAGTACACGTCCTGGATCGCATTGAGGATGCCCACGCCTTCCTTCATCGGCCGCTGGAACGCCTTGCGCCCGGAGATGAGCCCCATGCCGCCCGCGCGCTTGTTGATGACGGCCGTCTTCACGGCCTCCGCCAAGTCGCTCGCGCCCGAGGACGCCCCGCCCGAGTTGATCAGCCCCGCGCGGCCCATGTAGCAGTTGGCCACCTGGTAGCGCGCGAGGTCGATCGGGTTGTCGGTCGTGAGCTTCTCGTAGACGAGGTTGCTGGTCTTGCCCAGCCCCTTGACCGCGTTGTAGCCGCCGTTGTTCTCGGGCAGCTTCTGCTTGATGATGTCGGCCTGGATGGTCACGCCCAGGTGGTTGGCCTGGCCGGTCAGGTCGGCGGAGACGTGGTAGTCCTTCTCCGGCGTCTTGAAGGCGTTGTTGCGCACGTAGCACCAGAGGATCGTGGCCATGCCCAGCTCATGCGCGCGCGCGAAGGCCTGGGAGACCTCCCAGATCTGCCGGCGCGACTCCGCGGAGCCGAAGTACACCGTCGCCCCGACCGCCACGCAGCCCATGTCTCGGGCCTGCTGCATCGACCCGTACATCGTCTGGTCGAACGTGTTCGGGTAGGAGAGGAGCTCGCTGTGGTTGAACTTGAGGATGAACGGGATCTTGTGCGCGTACTTGCGCGCCACCGAGCCCAGCACGCCGAGCGTCGAGGCCACGCCGTTGGCGCCGCCCTCGATGGCGAGCTTCACGATGTTCTCCGAGTCGAAGTAGATCGGGTTGGGCGCGAAGGAGGCGGCGGCGGAGTGCTCGATGCCCTGGTCGACGGGCAGGATCGAGACGTACCCAGTGCCCGCGAGGCGGCCGTGGTTGTGGAGCTGGGCCAGGCTGCGCAGGACCGGGATCGGGCGGTCGGAGACGGCGAACAGGCGATCGATGGAGTCCGGGCCGGGGACGTGGATGGTCTCCTTCGGGATGCCCTGGCACTTGTGCTCGAGGAGCGTCTTGGCGTCCGCTCCGAGCAGGGCTTCGATATCGTTGGTCTTCGTGGCGACGGTCATGGGATTCATCTCCTTGGGTCGAAATCAGCGATATTATACGAAATCCGGTTTAGGTGTAGGGGATGGCCTCGCCGGCCGCGGCGAACGGGGCGGACAGGCCGCTCTCGCTGGCGTACCACGACCAGCCGACTTGGACCAGCGCCTTGAGGATGCAGGCCGCCGGGATCGCGAAGACCAGGCCGAGGAAGCCGAACAGCTCGGCGCCGACGATCAGCGCCAGCAGGAAGACCATCGGGTGCAGGTGGACGGAGTGCCGCGCGATCACCGGCTCGAGCAGGATCTCGTCGGCGAGGCGGATGCCGAGGAAGAGCAGGATCACCTGACCGACCGCGGCGAAGGTCCCGAACTGGTAGAACGCCATGCCGCCGCCGACCAGGATGCCGATCACCACGCCCATGTACGGCACGAAGGAGCTGATGCCCGACAGAACCGCGATCGCGAAGGCGTTGTCGACGCCGAGCAGGAGCAGGCCGACGTACGAGGCGAGGGCGATCGCGAAGGCCACGATGATGATGCCGCGCAGGTAGTTGCCCAGCGCGGTGTCGATCTCGCCCGTCAGGTGGATCGCCTGCTCGACGTAGCGGCTCGGCATGGCCTGGATCGTGTTCTCGAAGCCGTCCGGGCCGTCGAGGAGGAAGAAGAAGCCGATGAACGGCACGAGCAGCGCGTGGGCCAGCAGGGGGACGATCAGGAACACGTTCGACGGGAGCGACTGGAGCCTCTCCATGGCCGCGGAGACCCCCGTGTCGAGGACCCGCTCCGCGACCTTGGGCGGCAGGGGCAGGTCCTTGGTGAGCTTGGCCTCCTGCGTCACCGCGACTTTCTTGAGCTGCGCGAAGTAGGTCGGCGCGTTGGCGCTGAGCTCGTCGGCCTCGCCCACGATCAGCGACTTGATCCCGGCGTAGGCGAGCGCGCCGAGGAAGATCGCGCACAGGTAGCCGGCGAGCACCAGGTGCGAGCGCCGCATCCCCTTCGCCTCGAAGTAGGTGATCACGGGATTGAGCACGTAGGCGAACGCGGCCGCCAGCACGAACGGCGTCAGCGCCTCGCGCACGCGGTAGAAGCCGTAGAGGGCCGCCGCGATCAAGACCAGCGCGGTCAGCGAGGGGAAGCCGCGCTTCATCAGCCCCGCGACGCGGGAACGCCCGCGAGCTCGCCGCTGACGCGGCGCAGTCGCGCCGAGAGCAGGCGGGCCAGGTGGCTCATGATGCTGACCCCGATGCGCGGCTCGGAGTGGAGCAGCGCGTCGAGCTTGGTGCGGTAAAGGAGATGAAGGCGCGTGGTTTCCACGGCGGTCGCCGTGGCCGAGCGCGGCAGGGACTCGAGCAGGGCCATCTCGCCGAAGAACTCCCCGGGCTTGAGCGTGTAGAGCAGGACCGGCTTGCCGTCCGCGCCCGCGCGCGTGAGCTCCACCTTGCCGGACTCCATGATGAAGAGAGCGCGGCCGATGTCGCCCTCGACGAAGATCACCTCGCCGGGGCGGTAGGTGCGCGCGTGCAGGGCGTGGACCAACGCGCCCATCTCGCCTCCCTTGAGGTCCGAAAAGAGCTCGAGGGAGTGCAGGAACTGCTTCTTGCGCGAGAACGCCGGATCCGTGAGCCAGCGCTTGAGCGATTTGAGCATCAGGCGAAGAACTTCAGGCCGACGGACACCGCGCCCTTCAGCGCCGTGAGCCAGCCCGTGCGCATGGACTCGCCGAAGCTCTGGACCTCCTGGTCCACGCGATACGCGGCGACCTCCACGGCCGAGGCCGCGTCGCGCACGCGCAGCATCGCGGCCGCGAAGACCGCGATCATGACGGCGAGCTCGACGACGATGAGTCCGAGGCACACGGCGATGAAGGTGTCCATGGAGGGCATCCTAACAAAATTGTTAATATCGATGTCATGCCCGAGGCCCGCGTCGACTGGTCGGCCACCGTCCACCTTCCGAAGACCGATTTCCCGATGAAGGGAGACCTGGCCAAGCGGGAGCCTGAGTTCCTGAAGGCCTGGACCGACATGGGCCTGTACGAGCGCCTGCAGGAGCGCCAGAAGGGCCGCCCGCCGTTCGTGCTCCACGACGGCCCGCCGTACGCCAACGGCCACATCCACATCGGCCACGCGCTCAACAAGATCCTGAAGGACATGACGGTCAAGGCCCGCGCGCTGATGGGCCACGCCGCGCCCTACGTCCCGGGCTGGGACTGCCATGGACTGCCGATCGAGACCGCGTTGCTCAAGGAAATGAAAATGAGCAAGCGCGGCGTCACCGACATCCCCAAGTTCCGCCGCGACGCCGGCGCCTTCGCCGACCGCTTCATCGACCTCCAACGCGCGGAGTTTCAGCGCCTGGGCGTGCTCGGCGACTGGTCGCGGCCGTACACGACCAAGTCCAAGGGCTACGAGGCCAAGATCCTGAAGGCGTTCCGCCTGCTCGTGAAGGAGGGCCACGTCTACCGCGGCCTCAAGCCCGTGCTGTGGTGCCCGGTCTGCGAGACCGCGCTGGCCGAGGCGGAGGTCGAGTACCAGGACAAGACCTCGCCGTCGGTGTACGTGGCCCTGCCCGTCGTCGAGGGCGAGCTCAAGGGCGCCGAGATCGTGGTCTGGACGACGACGCCATGGACCTTGCCCGCCAACCGCGCCGCGGCGTTCCATCCCGGTTTGGAGTACGTCGTCGCCGAGGTCGAGACCGCCGACGGGAAAAAGCGGCGCCTCGTGGTCGCCAAGCCGCGCCTGGAGAGCGTCCTCAAGGAGATCGGCGCGAGGTCGTCCGCCGTCGCGGGGACGTTCACGGGGGAAAAGATCACCGCCCTCCTGCCGCGCTACGAGCTGCCGTACCCGGTCAAGCCCGGCGAGACCGGCGTGTCCGTGCTCGCCGAGTACGTGACCGCCGAGGACGGCACCGGCATCGTGCACACGGCGCCCGGCCACGGCGTCGACGACTTCCACACCGGCCAGCGCTACGGCCTCGAGATCCTCAACCCCGTCGACCCCTCCGGCCGCTACACCGCCAAGGCTCCGCGCTGGGAGGGCAAGAAGATCTTCGAGGAGGGAAACCCCGAGATCGCCGCGGACCTCAAGGAGCGCGGCTGGCTTCTGGCCAAGAAGGACATCGTTCACTCTTATCCGCACTGCTGGCGCTCCAAGAATCCCGTCGTCTTCCGCACCACCGAGCAGTGGTTCCTGCGGCTCTCCGAGGCCCTTCGCGACCACCTGCTCGCGCAGGTCGACTCCGTCGCCTGGTATCCGGCGGAAGGCCGCACGCGCATCGCCGCGATGGTGGGCAACCGGCCGGACTGGTGCCTGTCGCGCCAGCGCGTCTGGGGCACGCCGATCACCGTTCTTTATTCCGCGAAGACGGGCGAGGCGGTGACCGACGACGCCGTGCTCGAGGCCATCGAGAAGAAGGCCGCGGCCGACGGCACGGAGTTCTGGTTCGAGCGCTGGGGCGAGGTGCTGACGCCGACGGACTGGCCCTTCCTGCCCGCTCATCCGGCTCTCGCGGACGGCTTCCGCCGCGAGTCCGATATTCTCGACGTTTGGCTGGACTCCGGCGTGTCCTGGCTCGCCGTCCTCGGAGAAAAGGAGACGGCCGACCTGTATCTCGAGGGCTCGGACCAGCATCGCGGCTGGTTCCAGAGCTCGCTCGTGATGTCCACGGCCCTGCGCGGGCACGCTCCCTACAAGGCGGTGCTGACCCACGGCTTCGTCCTCGACGAGAAGGGCCGCGCGATGCACAAGTCGACGGGCAACGTCGTGGCCCCGCAGGAGGTCATCGAGAAGTACGGCGCGGACGTGCTGCGGCTGTGGACGGCGCTGTCCGACTACAACGACGACGTGCGCATCTCCGACACCATCCTCAAGGGGCCGGCCGATTCCTACCGCGCGGTGCGCAACACGCTGCGCTACCTGCTCGGAAACCTCTCGGGCTTCGACAAGGCGAAGGCCGTTTCCTACGAGAAGCTGCCGGAGATGGAGCGTTATTTCCTGCACCTGCTCGCCGCTTTGCAGAACAGCACGCTCGAGGACTACCGCGAGTACCGCTACCGCGCCGCCGCGCGCCGGCTGGTCGAGTTCTGCAGCACGTTCTACCTGGACGCCACGAAGGACAAGCTCTACACGTTCCGGGCCGACTCGCCGGAGCGCCTCGCGGTGCAGACCGTGATGGCCGAGGCGTTCGCGCGGCTGTGCGCGCTGTTCTCGCCGATCCTGTCCTTCACCGCCGACGAGGCGTGGCGATCTCAAGGAGATCGGCGCGAAGCGTCGAGCGTCTTCCTCTGGGACCTTCCCGCGCCCGGCGCGCGCTGGACCGACGCCGCCTTGGCGGCCCGTTGGGACAAAGCCCTCGAGGCGCGAGCGGTCGTCCTCAAGGCCCTCGAGCAGGCGCGCGCCGCCAAGACGATCGGCTCGTCGCTGCAGGCGAAGGTCGCGGTCAAGGCCCCAGGCGACGTCGTCGAGGCGCTCAAGGGCGTGAACCTGCCGGAGTTCCTGATCGTCTCGGAGGCGTCCGTCGAAGCGGGCGCGGAGCTCGCCGCCGCCGTCTCCGCCGCGGCGGGCGCCAAGTGCCCGCGCTGCTGGCGCTGGCAGGCCGACATCGGCTCGAACCCGTCCCAACCGGAGCTATGCGGTCGCTGCGCGCGGCAGTTGTCGTAGCCGTCCTCGCCGCGGACCGCGCGACGAAGCTGTGGGCTCTGCGTGAACTGCGCGGGCGCGGACCCGTCCGGGTCCTGCCCTTCTTCGACTTGTCGTTCGCGATGAACAGCGGCGCGTCCTTCAGCCTGGGAGCGGGCGCCAACGGCCTGCTCGCGGCGATCTCCGTCGCGCTGATCGCGGTCCTGGTGCGC